>Ga0187884_10001162_pt1 | contig 24432 bp, 28 predicted proteins | sample June2016WEW_20_4_FD_132983 | JGI IMG/M metagenome (GOLD analysis project Ga0187884, IMG submission 132983) | Peatland microbial communities from SPRUCE experiment site at the Marcell Experimental Forest, Minnesota, USA - June2016WEW_20_40 | ecosystem: Environmental > Terrestrial > Soil >...
ATGCCAAGATTAATATCTGGGAAGGGTCAGTTCGTTCAGGCAAAACATTCGTCAGCATCTGGCGATTCATTAAGGAAGTGAAGAACGGCCCTCCGGGTAATTATCTCATCATCTCGCGAACATTTGACACATTCAAGCGCAATGTGCTCGACATGATCTCCGAGATAGTCAAGGCGAACTCCCATTATTACGCTGGGAAAAGAGAACTCAAGTTGTTCGGAAAAACCGTACATGTGGTTGGAGCTTCTGATGAAAGAGCGGAGACTAAAATTAGAGGGCTCACTTGTCAAGGCGCTTATGTTGACGAGCTTTCCATATTGCCTCACAGCATTTGGCTTATGCTTATTTCAAGGTGCATGATGGGCGAGGCGAAAATATTCGCCACAACTAACCCGGATTCACCTTTCCATTGGATTAAAACAGACTTCCTGACAGATAATCCCGACGTTAAATCTTGGCAATTCCGCCTAGAGGACAATCCCACGCTAGAACTGGAAAAGAAAGAGTACATAAAAAGACAGTACAAGGGCTTATGGTATCAGCGGTTCATCGAAGGCTTATGGGTTCAGGCTGAAGGAAGCATCTATGATAGCTTCGACGCGAAGCTTCATGTTATAAATCATGCTCCTCATATAGCTCAGGAGTATATTCTAGGAGTTGATTATGGCACCTCTAACGCTTGCTCTTTTGTGCTTATCGGCATTAATCGCACTCGGTATCCTAACGTGTGGATTGAGGATGAGTATTATTATGATTCGAAAGTACATCAACGCCAGAAAACAGATACCGAATACGCAGACGACCTTCAAAAGTTTATCGAGGGGAAGCCTATCCGGGCCATTTACATCGACCCTAGCGCGGTTAGCTTCCGAATTGAACTCCAAAAGCAAGGGGTCACAAACCTTTATGAAGCCGAAAACGAAGTGATAGATGGCATTCGCTTCGTCAACGCCATGCTCAATAATGGAACGCTGAAGATTTGCTCTAACTGCAAGAATCTCATCAAGGAGATACAGAGCTATGTATGGGATGCGAAGTCTCAGAAGACAGGTGTTGACAAGCCAATAAAACAGAACGACCATGCGCTCGACGCTATGCGCTACGCCTGTTTTACGCATCTCTTCAATAAACCAATCGATGGCGGAAGGGGCGCTAAAGAGATAGACGATGATTATAGGCGCGCGATGGGCTGGGCTCCCGAGATGCCAGGATTCTTCAATATCCCTTTGTGACGTAATGGAGCGAATGCGCTATTTCCATGAGCCAGTAGATGACGAAGCAAAGCTGTATCACTATTATGAAACGCTGGAGCATACCTACTCTTCTTTCAATTATGTGTTTATAAAACAGGTTCTGGATTCTCGCACAATTGGATTGTTTTCTAGCGAAATCCGCTCCTTTTTTTGAGATGGAGCATAGAAGTCCTTCACTTTCAGTTTCATCAGTATTGGAGTACCATCTCTGTATAATGTCAGTGGATTCGTTCGGCATACAACGCCTTCCATTATTTGAGGGGTTTCGCTGCATAGAGACATGGGCTTGCTCTTGACATAATCAATAATCTGCTGCTGGTCCATCTTGCCAATATAGGGAACCATTGGCACGCCAAAGTGGTTGGCAACATCAGCTACGGATTCACGTTCAAGCCACCACGGGCCACAGCGTACATCAAATATAATAAACCCCACACTGCTACGATAATTGCCACCGGATTGTATTTTAGGCCCATATCCTTCCCCATATAAAACAACAGGTCCTTCAATATCTGTTAAATCAAACCGCTCCTGCATCTTTTCAGCTGTAAATGTCTTCTGAAGATAATCTAACAAGAAACAAGGAAGCTGTGCGTCTTTAGTACGGCCTCCGAAACGAATCTGAGGATCCATTCCGGGAAGCCATTCCCAAATTATACGAATGTTCATACCGTCTACTTTCTCTTCGACGGCCCACTCCCTGATGTTGGCAAATTCTTCTTTTGAATATACGTTTGCTATCAACTCCTTGCCATGCTGCATATCTCGCTTCCAAAGAGAGTGGATTTTTGGATATTCCATAAGATTACTTTTGTTGTTCAGTTAAAATGTCTTTTAAAATAGTATGAACACGTTTCATAGCCTCTTCAGGAGTCTTAATTTGATCAACGCCATCATCTTGTTCTTCATCTTCCAGCTTATCATTGTCTTTTTGTTCTGCTTGTTCTGCGGCTCTATATCCTTGCATATACACTTTAAATAACAGCAGCATCTTGCCCATAGACTTGCCGAAGACTTCACTGTCATCACAGAAATAAAGATCCCCATGATGCGAATTCCAGCTAAGCCGGATTAAGTCATTGTAAGCCACAGGTGTTTGGCCAAATGCCCATTTTTCAAATGCTTTTTGTTGTTCCAAGCTATCGAATTTTCCTGTAAACATAACCCCTCAACGTAAATGGTAAATAATATAAATCAAGATTCCAAGCGCAAGAGACAATGCAAAAAGAAGGCTGAATATGACGAACATCATTGCTCCTGGCGCTTCGTGTATCAAAACATGAACTCCTCGGCAACTTTCTCGGGAATATTGCCGGCATTCAGGTTGGCTATATGCGTTTCTACTACTTTCAATGCAGCATCAAAAAACCGACGTTTAATTTCAGGATCGGAAAAGTCCCAGTAAGGCTCATACTTCTCATCTTTTTTCATTGAAGGAGCTGTTACAAAGAATCCGCCATTTTTGCTTCGAATGAGCTTAAGACGGTTAAGGATGAAATTCCATTCCGGAATCTTTATGCCGAACTCGGCCTTCACTGACGATGCTTCTTCGGTCATTTTTGTGTAATATGTGATTTCCATTATTTTTTCTTGAATCCTGCTTTTAATCCGTTTTTGACTGTATCCATTATTTGGTTCAAAAGAGCTTGTTCTGCTTCTTCATCAGAACAAATATATCTTTTCGCTAATAGTCCAATCGCAAAAGCAGCACCAGAAAATACAGCTAAAAATTTTTCGCCCGGAATGATCTCATCAGGACTTTGCAGCAAAACTATTTCATAAAGTCTCTTCCCAATTTCATGCGTTGCCTTTTTCGCATCTTCTACAAAGTTATCAGCATTGTATTCTGGGGTCTTTTCTTCTTTCATAAATCACCTTTGGTTTCCCACCGTTTTACCGATTTAGCAATTCCGATGCAAGGTTTTTGTTTGTAAAGAGATTTTGTAAAGAAAAGCGATAGGCTTTATTGTAAAGGAAAGTATTTATTTACATAGGCCATGTATGACTCTGTTTCCCCAGTTAAGCGATACATATTACGTTGACAATGACCATAATATTTTGAAGATGATGGACAACGTATATAGTAAAAATATTACTATTAATCAGTCCTTTTGGAGCGAGGCAGATATCGACGTCAGATTCAAGACTGGAGATCAGAGTCTCTGGAACGATATATACGGCAACTTGCCTAGTTTTAGGAAGCGTCAATTCACCTTCAACCGTATCCAGAGGAACATAAACATGATCTCTGGCCGTCAACGACAATATAGGAAGGCAACTACCTATATGCCGCTTGAAGGATCTGCCGAACAGACTGCAGATCAATTCTCCAAGCTTTATACGCATGTCAATCAGACTGGCAACGTCTACATGAACATATCCAATGGCTTTGACGGGGCATTGACTACCGGAATGAACCTTTTGGCTACATGGCTTGACTTCAGGTCCGATCCAGTCAATGGCGAGATTCGGGTCGATAACATAGCTTACAATGGATATCTCATAGACCCATTCTTTACCAAAAAAGACCTTACCGACTGTAACAATATATGGGTACGGAAATACTTGTCTCGCGAGCAAGTGCGAGGAATTATGCCCGGCCGAGACGAAGAGATTCAAGATATGAGGGGCTGGGGAAATCGCGATGGCAAATTTCAATTTCAACCTGAAGCGTATAACTATGGAAATCAAGACCTTCTGATGTATGATGAGTTCTGGTATCTCTCGACCAGAAAGCAGAAAATGATTATCGATGCCGAAACTGGCGAATGCAAGGAATGGAAAGGACAGGATGAGGACCTTGAAGACTTCCTTGCCCATTATCCTCAAGTAGTCGAGCTGAATCAGGAAATACCAACAGTCAAACTCGCTATCGTCGTACAGGGAAAAGTGCTGTACCATGGCCCGAATCCTCTTGGCATAGACCGATATCCATTCACGCCTGTATGGTGCTACTATGAGCCTGAGATACCTTATTTTCCATGGCGTATCAGAGGCATTGTGCGAGATCTTCGCGATAGCCAATATCTCTATAATCGCAGAATGATTATCTCGCTGGATATACTGGAGTCGCAGATTAGCTCAGGATGGATTTACAAAGAGAATGCTCTTGTTAATCCAAAAGACGTTTTCCTCCAAGGTCAAGGAAAAGGCTTGGCTCTTAAAGCAGAAGCGCAGGTCACCGATGTTCAGCGTATCGAACCGCCAAGAATTGATCCCTCAATGACTCAGATAACCGAGATGCTAGGCAATGAGATGCAACAGATCTCCGGTATCAATGAAGAACTGCTTGGTTCCGCAGAAGACGACAAAGCAGGCATTCTAGCGCAACTTAGGCAAGGGGCTGGATTAGTCACGCTTCAGCCCATATTCGACAACCTGGACGAATCCCAGAAGCTTCTAGGGCAATTGCACATGGAGATCATACAAGCTAACTGGACTCCTGGCAAAGTGCGTCGCATCATCCAAGAAGAGCCGACGGAGGAATTCTACAACAGAGCTTTCGGCAAATACGATTGTGTCGTGGAAGAAGCCCCGATGACTTCTACCCAGAAACAGCTCGCTCTTCAAAAGGGCCTCTATCTCCGTGAGATGGGCATACCGATCTCTACTGGCTACCTTATCGACAATATGAATCTGCCGGATAAGAAGAAAGTTATTGAAGAGACTATGCAGCAAGAACAAATGCAACAACAAATGCAGATGCAGCAGATGCAGACGGAGATGGAGCAGAAGCAGCTTCTCGCGCAAGCAGCTATGGCGGAAGCTAACTCCAAGAACGCTCTCGCTGCCGAAAGGATGAACAAAGTGCAGTTAGACGCTGCTCTTTCTGCTGAACGTATGCAGCGTGCAGATGAAGACCGCACTGGCTCCGTGCTCAATCTCATCAAAGCTCTTAAGGAGATTCAGGGAATGGACCTTGAGCAGATGGAGACTGGGCTTCGCATTGTTCAGCAGATGGAAGGGACGACTACTGAGCACATGAAGATTAACGCTGCTAGAGAGAAAACAGCCCAGCCTGCGCAAAACGCAGTAGCATAAAATTTTGTTTTAACTTAAATTAAAGAAAACTCTAAAGGAGAGATTTATGGAAAAGATGTCCGGCAAAGGCAACTTCGCCAATATGCCCCAAGAAGTTAAGATGACCCAATATCCCAAATATCCCAATCCAGGCGATAAAGAGCTTGACGACACTATCACTGGCATTGACCAGACAGTGACTACAAGTTCAGGGAAAAGAAAGAAATACGTCTCTAACCAAAAGTAATTTATGCCCACAATGATACGGCCCGCAGGCAAGGCTCAAAAGATAGCCCAAGCTGTTATGAAGCAGAAAGGGGTGAAGATCCCGAAGTCTAAGTATCCGATACAGAAGATGACGCTTCCGGGTCCGTACCTTTTACACTGAGGAATTATGGCCAAAGCACATCCCGATGCCAAGCAAGACAAAAAACTCTTTTCTTCAATGCTAAAAAAAAGTATGAAGAAAGTAGGCGGTGCAAAAATTGCAACAGCCAAGACTAAGAGAACAGCAAAATTAGGCTACTAATTGGGTATCCGAGGCAGACATAAGTCTTACTATTATCCTTATAAGATCAAACTCTCGCGTCTTCAGGATTTTATGACTGCTCGAGAACAGACTTCCCAAGGCATATTGCGAAAGTTTGACATTTCGCCGTCTCCAAGTCAATACACGCTTCATCTTAGAGATGGCAACTTCACTTATTCGGAGAAGGACATTGATACCATGCTGGATGAGTTTCAGACGGCAAGTAATCCAAACTGCGGGAAGAATTAGCTTTTTCTAGACGTTCATGCCTATGAATCTCGTCATGACAGTCACAGCACAGAACTACAAGCAGTTCATCCGGATATTCCCAGACTTTGTGGCCATTTATATATTTCAGATGATGCACATGCAAAAGCTTTTTTGTTTCTCCGCATTTGGTGCATTTCCAACCTGCCTTTTCCTTGAGACGCTTGCACAACATAATCCATCTTGGCTTGCGTAACTGTTTTTCGTACGGAATGTATTTCATATTTTTCCTCCACAATAAACTTCACCTTTAATAAAAAAAGGTGTATCTGTAAATAAAAAGGAAAATGTTTACATATGGATGACAAATACGCATACAACCGTTTTGGCAGCAAAGCGACTCGTGTCGGGCAAGCCGTATACGATATACTTGCTAAAGGCGAAAACATTAATGTAACCGCTGAAGATATATCCGAGAACAATCAGCAGAAGTACATCGCCGAACTCAATATCGCTGCGGACCGCGGCAGGAAGATGTATCAATCGCCGTTCTATGTTGTCGTGCTCTTCAACAATGAACCGTCGCTTATCAATGTAGGCAGGCTTCGGTTCTTCCCAAGACAGACTGAGCCGACGAAAGAAGTTCTCATGATGATATTCCCGTATTTCCATAAAGACTTGTGGAAGATAGAGGAGAATGTAGGGCCTATCTATCAATACACTCTTCCTTCTTTAGAGAACTTTCGCGAGATACTGAAGAACAAGAATTCATATGCGGAAGACTTATCGAAGTGGACAGCCGAGCCTAAAATAGTTAAACTTCCTATAACAAAATAATTGCTTACATCTCCTGTTGTATTGTAAACATAAAATTATGTTTAACAAGCGTAACTGGCTTCGCAAGCCAAGGAGATATCATGTCCGATGAAGAAGCAATTCAAACAGTTGTAGAAGAACAAAAGCCTGAAGCAGTGGAAACGCCTCAGGAGACCAAGGAAGAGGCGGCCGAAGTAGTAGAACAGCCGAAACGTAAAGATGCAGAATACAATTTTGGAGAACTCAGAAAGTCTAAAGAAGAGGCTGTACGACGTGCTGAAGAAGCCGAACGACGACTTCACGAACTTTATTCACAAAAGAATACAGTCCCACAGCAGAGAGATCCCGATGATGAAGAGCTCGAACGACTATCCCAAGACGACCTGCTTACCGTAAAGCATGGAAGCAAGACCGTTGAGAAGAAACTGAAGCCTATGCAGAAGGAGGTACAGACTCTCCGCGCTGAACTGGCAGAACTTCGCATGCGTTCAAAGTATCCTGATGTCGATGATGTAGTTTCCGAAGAGAATATTGCCCTGCTAATGAAGCAGAAGCCTCAGCTTGCGTCGATCATTGCGAAGATGAGGGATGATGACCCTGAGAAGACGATCGCTGCGTATGAGGTCATTAAGACACTTCTACCGCCAAAGCAAGCAATCCCTATGGAAAAGAAAAAGGCTATCGAGAACATGAAGAAGCCTTCGTCAGTCAATGCAGTTCCTGGCGGTTCAGCGATAGCAAATGCGTTCCATTGGGAAGGTGGCGTACCAGACTCCGACACCAAGAAGCGCGCTTATGCCGAGATGATGGAGGCGATCAAGCGAGGATGAAAGAGTACTGTGTGCTCAAGATGATCGGCAAAGACTTGCACAAGCTCTATCAGATCACGCCTAACGAAGACTGGTCAGAAAGTTACAAGTACCCCTGGCGCATTGCTTATGAGAATGCGCCTCATCCTTGGCTAAGCATACCGGAAAATGAGCGACATGACTTATATTGGCTGCCGATTGAGCATCAAATTGACCGAACGCATGAGGCGAAGAAATGAAGTGGATTAATCGAAATGACCAAGAACCTGATCCTAAACTTGATTGCATTTTGGTATGGGGTCACTGTGGTTGTCCGCATATCGCTTTTCGGGATTATGACGAATGGGTTCATACGGAATGTTGTTACGAAAGTGGAAATCATTATACTGGGGAAGATATCGAATTCACATACTGGAAGAGAATCCCAAAGATGAGGCGAAATAATGGAATGGATAGCAAATCATAGAAATGCACCTTTGTATATCTGGAAAGGAGACACTTGGTTTAATGAGACAGACAAGAAAGTGTATACTCCTAATTTGTTAGATGGCAGATGGGAATCTGAAAATGTATTTATTCCATTCAGAAAGAATACGCGGATTATTGACAATAAATAACAATGTTGCATAATTTAAATTTAGCATGGCTACGAATGCTTACAATCCGTGGAGGGAGTCGACAGGACCCTCCGCCAGTAATAAGTTGGCTCCGTATACTTATAGGAATGGAGTCCTGGGGCTGGCCTTAAAAAAGCGCAGCCCTCTCTTGCGGGAAACGACGGAAGGTGCCCGATCGATGCATTTTCAGGACGTCCTATAGAAGATGCTAGCACATCTGATAAGCGATTGATAATCGATAATGGATGCCGCGAGCTCTAGGGTTCAAATCCCTTCTCCCGCTTTTGCGTTACATAAGCCAAAGAGTGAGGCATTGCTGGCCGTATCCAGTCGGTGCAAATAAGATAGTGCAAGTCTATCATGTAACATTGCGTTAAGAAGATTCGCAAACTTCATCAACTACCAAATCGGTAGATATTGGTAGCAAATTGGTAGCAATACCAGTCGGTGACAAATTGTCACCAACTGTTCGGAATTTCCGTACAGTTCATTAGGGTGTAATGACCTCGCCCAGTCAAATTCAGTTAGCCGGAATTTCCAGCTAACTCGACGTAATTTTAGCCTCGTCAACTATACCAAAGTTTATTAACTAAATTTAGGTATAGAAATGTCTATAACTACTACAAGTACGCTTCCGGCGCCTGTACAGCAAAGTTTTTCATTAAAACTTTTATCGGTGCCAGTTGCGTATATGATCCACAAAATACCAGCTGACCTCAAGGCTATGCCAAGGAATGGTGGTACTACTTTAAGATTGCGACGGTATAATCCGCTCGCAACAGCGCCAGTGCCTCTCGGGAATAGTGGAATTACTCCACCGCCCCAGAACCTGACGGCGATTAACATAGACGCCCAAATGGACTTCTACGGAACTTACGTGCTGCTCAATGAGCAGGTCACGCTCCAAAACCAGGACCCTCGATCCATTGCAGCTTAGGGAGTTATGAAAAAAAATAAGGTAAATGAAAAATAAGTAACGTTTAAATAGCAATTCATGTATGATATCTCCATAACCTAGGAGATCATATGAAAAAAATAGAGGAAATTAAATTGGCATACTTGTCAGGAGTACTTGATGGAGATGGAAGTTTCTCAATAATAAAGAGAACTTCATGTATGGCATCGGAGAATCGAAGAATTCCCCGTTACCGTCCATGTCTCCAAATGTACAATCTTTCGAAAGATATGACAATAGCCTTAAGAGATAATCTTGGAGGCAATATTGGTATAAGACATAAGCAACAAGAAGACTGGCAAGATCAATCCTATTGGTATTGTGTAGGAATCAAGTCTTGTGAAATAGCTTTAGAGAAACTTATGCCATATTTAGTAGTGAAAAAGGAAATGGCTCAGAATTTGTTGAAGTTTGTGAAAAAAGGTATTGAAGTATACCAAGTAAAAAATCTTGATGAGTCAATAATTCAAGATAGAGAAAAAGACTATCTAGCCATGAAAATGCTTAATGATAGGAGAGATATTTCTCCTGAACCATTGAGCAAGAGAGCATTCGATTTGTCAGAAAAAGAGATCGATTGGGCTTATATAGCTGGCCTAATGGACACGGACGGTTCTTTTCAAATTTCACGAACAAAAAGAGCAGGAAAAAAGTCATTTAGTTATGAGACAAGAGCAACAATCCAGATGCTTTCCATAAAAGGAATGAATTTCATTTATGAAAAGTCAGGATTAGGAAATATAGCCCTCATAACTAGAGGAAGAGGATCTAACTGTAGACAACTTTTTCATTACCGGTGGACCATAACCAATCATGATGAATTGAAGATATTTTTAAACAAAATTTTACCTTACATCTCTTATAAAAAAGATCAATGTTTGGTCCTTCTAGATTTCATTGAAAAGTATAAATGGGATCAATCTGAAGAACAAAAAAACATGAGAGATGAATTTTATAACAAAATTAAGAATCTGAATAAATATGGGGTCTATAAACCGTCTCTAATTGACTTGGAGGCCCAAGAACAGGGTAACAAGGGCGAAGGAGAAATCCACGCTGAACGACTTAACGAGATGGCCTCAAAAGAGGATGCGAAAGTCTGAGCACGGCCAATAGTTCAAAATAAAAGCCGTGAGGGTGGGTCGAAGAACCTGCCCCGCCCGAAAGGGTCATAAAAGTAACAGAATGGTATTAAACGAAGCTTCCCTACGGCTTGGCGTATCGCTACGTCAGACTGAAGACCAGCTTATGAGGGACATGTTGCTCGCAACCAGTACCTTCATCAATTGCGTGAACGGGACCGACGGAGACAATCCGACGGAAATCACTCGTGCAGACTGCGACTACGTCGTGAGAACACTCAGAGGCCAAAATGCCTATAGTTTTCTTACCGGGGTCGAAGGCGAAAATAAATTTGGAACTGCGCCGGTTCGAGATGCGTTGACGAAATATGCGCATCTAAAATCTTTGGTAATTGACTTGGAACTCCTCGCGGCTTAATGTGAGGACAACAAGGGGCAAGCGTAAGCAGCCTGAACGACTAAACCCAGAGACGCTTTAATGGAATACGAAATAAGAATTTATAAACCTGAGAAATACGAAGTTCCAATTGCTATTGATGTAAAACCATCAAAAGAATTGGAAGATTATCATAAAAATAGTGTTATACAGGTTAATTTTCCAGATGGCAAATGCATCTTAAAGCGATGTGATAGTCTGAACAGCAGCAATAAATAAAACTGCTGAGAATGGGCCGAAGAGCCTATTCCGCCTAGAAACTAGGTCACAAAAGTAACAGAATGATTTTTCTATGGGCCACACGGACATGATCGGACAGATCGATCAAGTTCAAGGGTTCATCCAGAAGTGGAATTACCCCAATCAGCAATCCACATTAGAAGCTGAATGGGGAACAGTAGCGAATATCCGCTTCCTGCTCTCGAGCATCGGCAGCATTTCACCAAATGCTTCCCTGCTTGGCAATAACGTCTACAACCTGTTCACAGCGGGTAGAGAAAGCTATTGCGCAATTGAGCAAGACGGGTATAGTGCCTCGTTCATATATCGTCCGCCTATTTATGATGGACCACTAGCCCTCAACGCTAGCTGTGGATGGAAAATGGCCGAAACGCCACGCCTGTTAAATGACGAATGGATCTTTAACATGCGCTGCACATTGGCATAAGGAGGTATACTATGTCTAGTCCACTTAACGCCATTTTGAATGGCACATTTACTGCTGATTCGAACGGAGATCAAGTAACTCTTTCGCTGCCATCAGGAGCGACTGAGTTCGAGATCTTCGATTTAGCAGGCTGGGGAAGTTCCACTTCTCAAATTATGACAGCAAAAGGTTATGCGGCTCTTCCGGCCGGTTCTGCTCTTACGGGCACAACTTCCGCAGGAGAAGCATTAACTTATGCGACTGTCAGCACAGGCGGTTTTACTTTCTTCCAAGATAGTGCAAACCAACCTGTCGGCGCGCCTATTGTTAACGCTGCTGGCGGCATCACCAAGGCAAATGGAGCTGTGCTTACATCAGGCACGCTTTATCCTGTGGGAAGCGTCATTCGTGTTTATAATACGACTGCAATGCTTCAAATAGCAGGCATGGATTTTTCTGTCACCGCTTCAGGTGCCGGAACCATGACGCTTGGCTATTTGAACTCGAGCGCTTTTGCCAACGCTGCTACAGCAAACTCTTTGATTAACATGCCGTTCGCTGCCGTGGCCCTCTCTTCTGGAGCTATTGCTCCCGATCCGAGGTTCTATCCACGGAGGCGATACATCACAGCAATTACGCAAGCGACTAACGCTGTCGTAACAATGTCTGTGGCGCATGCGTTCACTGTCGGTGAGAAAGTTCGTATCATTGTGCCAGCCGCATTCGGCATGACTCAATTGAACAACTATCTCGCTACAATAACCGCTGTCAACTACACCACGAATACGATCACGCTAGACACTAGCACGGTCGGCTATACTGCATTTGCGTTCCCAACATCAGCCGTTGCTGCTGCTGGCGTCACATTTGCTCAAGTAGTTCCTGTTGGTGAAGCAGCAGTCAATACGAGCGCGCTGCCTGTTGCCAACCTGCTCAATGACAGAACACGAAATGTGTCCGTCAACGGGGTTGTCATTGGTTCAGCGATGTTAGTTGCAACCCATACATATGGATGGATTGCCAAGAATGGTTTAACTGTGACATCGTAAGGTTGTCATAATGACTCCTTCTTAAACGCGGGCGCTCTCTAAAAAAGAGCGCCTTTTCTTTTTCCCTACCCGTAAACTAAATAATTGTTTATGTATTAAAGAAAATGTTTCAAAATACATATAGGTAGGTACGTATGACATTCAAGAAAAAGTTAGATATCGAAGGTAACATCACCCCAAATGAAGCTCCTCATGTTAGCAAGACCGACAAGGAAGCCACTAAAGAGATGATACGGAAGTCCGCGGAAGAAGAATCGCGGCTTGTCAAGGGTCGCTTCAGGAATATTGAGAACCCAGGTTCCGAAGCAACCATCATCATGAGAAAGTATCCTGGCATACCAGACTTCAAGATGAAGATGATGGATGGACAAACATATGAAATACCTCTCTATGTAGCCAGACACTTGCAAGGTGTTGATATTACAGCGAAGAAACTTGACGGCAGACTCAACACTTGCTCGACGATAGTGCATGGCTGGAAGACCTCGAAATCAGGCTTTCCGACAGCGAGAGATCCCAGCGACCTCGATCAGTACGACAGGGGAATGACCGTACCTATCATGCACAAGAGACGCTACAGCTTTGAAAGCTTAGAGTTTGAAAACGCAATGTAAGGCACATTATGGCATTAGTCACACAGCTCCAAGACATCCGGCAGAAAGTAAGGCGGCTTACTGCAAGACCTTCTGATGTGCAAATTAAAGACGATCAGATTGACGACTACATCAATACGTTTTATCTCTATGATCTGCCTGAAGATTTGCAACTCATGTCCAACCGTGTCAATTATCAGTTTCTGACAACGGCCAACCGTGCTGTCTATGACTTGCCTAATAACCTTTATTTAACTGGTTTGCCTCCTGTATTCATTGGAGGCTACCAGTCTTACATGACTCAGAGTCGAGAAAACTTCTATCGAATCAATCCTAGCCTCAATTATCTCCAACAAGAAGTAGCCAATGGCGGTGATGGGATGGGAAATGCTTCAGCAGGACCTTATTCTTTCATCCTCCCTAATAATCCAATCATGTGCGGTTGGAAGCGAAATCCTCCAGGAGCTTATTCTACTTCAGTCTATGGAACTCAATCAGATGTTCCAGCAAATACAATGTCATGGATGGTACTTATATCCGGACCTGGTGTTCCTGATGCGACTTCAGGATTAACACCAAGTTATTCTCTTATAGATGATGGACAAGGCAATCTCTTTGATCCAAATGATATTGATACTGTCATCACGCCTCAAGCAGCTAGCGGCTCTCAGTCTGCTATTATTGGCTCTCGTGGAACAATCAACTACATAACGGGAGCAGTTCAGATCTTTGGCAATGGGACTGGGCCTTCACCGCTCTCTGTAGGATTTGCGGCTCCGATAGCTGATGGTGCATCAATTAATGCGCAATACGTGCCATACGTTGCCAGTCGGCCTATGAGCGTAGTTTTCTATCAACAGCAGTTCAACCTATACCCAATACCAGATCAAGCGTATACGGTCAGTTTTGAGGCCTATGCATTGCCGACTGTACTACTTAACGATACAGATGTGCCTAATATGCTCGAATGGGGTCAAGTGCTTGCTTATGGCGCAGCAGACAAAATCTTTACCGATAATGGCGATATTGAAAACTCAATGAAGTTTAGACCTTATCTTGAAGAGCAATTAAAGCTCATTCAAAGAAGAACGATAGTACAACAAACACCCGAACGTGTGGCAACCATATACACGGAACAGACGGGAAGTGGGCAATTCCCCTTTGGCAACAATTTCAGCGGCTTTTGACTTTTATTCTCCGACGGTTTATGATAAACGCAAACAACCGGAGATATATATGAAAGAATGCAAAATATGCAAAATTCAGAAGCTAGAGTCAGAATTCTATCCGAAACACGCTTCATGTAAAACATGCCTAAAGTCTATTAGGAAAAGAGTATGTCAATGCCAATATTGCAAAAAAAGTTATTTTCCTGAGAAACAAGGTTCGGGCCGATTCTGTTCTATGCATTGTCGTTTTTATACTAAAGTCCAAAAACATCAAAATGGTTGCTGGAATTGGTTAGGAGGAAAAACATCTCATCGTTATGGAAGTTTTCAATGCGGAAAACAAAATAAACTTGCACATCGTATTAGTTGGGAACTCCATTTTGGGTCAATACTAGACAATATTGAAGTTTGCCATAAATGCGATAACGGGTTTTGCGTAAATCCTGAGCATCTTTTTCTTGGTACGCATGACGATAACATGAAAGATGCGAGCGAGAAAAAGAAATGGATAAAAACAAGAAAACTTAAGATCCCATTAGAAGAACATCCAAAAATACGAGAACTTTATTTGAAAGGAATTACCCAGGTTCAGCTGCGAAAAACGTATAAATGTGGAGAGAAAACAATGCAAAAAATCATACGAAATCAATACGCATGAAATTAATTCCTTGTCAAATCGCAAAAGCGTATGATAAGGAAAAGTTTCTATAGGTTTTAATATGCCATTCAATCCTTATACAGACTCAGTTCCTAACTCAACAGATACTATTTCTGGTACCCAACCAACTATTCTGGACAATTTTACTAGTTTAGACCAGCAGTTCGCTGTAAATCACGTCGCTCTTACTTCCGCTTCAAATAACGGAAAGCATAACTTCTGCTCTTTCCCTGTTCAAGCTGCTGATCCTGCAACAACAACAACGGAGTGTGCTTTTTACTCAAAAGCACTTCCTTCGACAAAACCCGCTCTTTTTATGAGGCAGAACAATTCCGGCTCTGTCTTTCAAATGTCAGGAAAAACTCCTACTTATACTGCTGGCCCTCCAGTACAAGGGTCAACGTTTTTGCCGGGAGGATTGCTTTTGCAATATGGATGGATACAAGTCGCTTCTGGAGCAACAAAGACAATTACATTCCCTTATACATTTTCTGCTGTTCCATACAGCGTAACCATTGCTCAGGAAAGATCATCAGGCAATTTTCCTTCTGCAATTATAATCGGCGGTTCAGTTACAGCAGGTGCTGGAGCAACGTTTAAATTAAGTAGCTCTTCTGGAGATGATCCAATTTACTGGATGGCAATAGGACCCCAATAATGAGTTTTCAACCGCATTATATTACTTCCTTTGAGGACGAAACAGGCTTAAGTACATACTACGAGTCTTTCCTAATAAGTGAAAAATCAATGCCTATTCTGGAAGACGCTTATTGCTTCAGAGGCAGAATACGGAAAAGACAGGGCTTTAATTTGCTCGGAAGACTCTCTCGCGTCATTCCAGCAACGTCAATAGGTAATAGTAGTGCTGATCCGTGGGTTGCCAATCTCAAGACACTTTTAAGTTATACTGGAGAAAATCAAGCTGAATTACAACCCGGAACTGTTATCATAACGGTTGGTACAACAACATTCACCGATAATGGAAATGGCGGTTTTACTGGCGGCGCTTCTGATGATTATATTGATTATGATACATGGGCTTTCCAAGTAACCGGAGGTGGTTTTCCTAAAGCAGCAACAGCAGCTTTTACCTATTATCCCGGACTTCCTGTAATGGGGCTGCCCAATAATGAAACAACAGCTCTTAACGTTCAGGATCTTCGAGCTTTTGACACGAAATACGCTTATTCTTTTTCTTCTGGCGTATGGACTCAACTAGGGACTACAACGTGGACAGGAAAAGACTATAACTTCTTTTGGACAACTACTTATTGGCAAGTACCCGGTTCTTCAACACAACTTTTCTGGGCTACTAATGGCAATAGCGTTCATGGAGGGATCTTTGATCCTTTACGGTATTATGATGGGTCTGATTTTGTTGATTTTACTCCTTATATCGATAGCACAACTACACCAGTAATGTGGACATGTCTTTGCTTAGTACCCTATAAAGATAGACTTCTTGCTTTCAATACGTGGGAAGGCAATACGGGTAAACCTACCCCAACTCCATCCGATCAAATAAATGCAATCAACTACCCCCATAGATTACGGTATTCTGCTTTAGGCGATCCAACTGCTGCTAACGCTTGGTATGCGAGTCCACCGGGAAAAGGTGGTTTCATTGACATACCAACTTCAGAAGCTATAATTTCGGTTGAATTCATAAAAGATGTTCTCATAGTTAAATGTGAGCGCTCTTCGTGGAAAGTAGTTTATACAGGTAATAAGTCGCTTCCGTTCATTTTTGAGAAAACAAATACTGAACTTGGGGCTGCTTCCACTTTCTCGCTTGTGCCATTTGATAGAGGAGTTTTTTCGGTAGGCAATATTGGTATTTGTGTAGACGATAGCGTTAACGTTCAACGTATCGACATGAGCATACCAAGCCAGATATTCAAGATTAGCAATCTCAATAAAGGCCCTCAGAGAGTTCATGGCATACGTGACTTAAAGAATCAGATCGTCTATTGGGCCTATCCCCAAGCAGGACTTCCATCATTATCATCGACTCAATTTCCCAATCAAGTACTCGTATACAATTACATAAATCAATCATGGGCTATTTTCAATGATTCGTATACCTGTTTCGGGTATTACCAGCCTGCAAATGATGCGACTTGGGGAAGTATAAATAAGACATGGGCTTCGCAATCGAGAACATGGGGTTCAACATCGCAATTAGCTCTTCTTCCAAATATAGTAGCCGGCAATCAACAAGGCTACGTTGTTGAACTCAATACTGACGAGTCAAATGATGATATCCTCTCCATCTATGCGATCAATACATCAGCGCCAAGCTACATTACCTGTTATAATCACAATCTTCCCCAAAGTACAGTCATCTCAATAACAGGATGTATAGGCACAGCAAGCGCTCTTAATGTTGATCCATCAGTTCCCAATAGTGGGCTTTACTTGATAACAGTGAGAGACGCTAATAACTTCAGTTTAAGCCAATGGAATCCAACTCTTGGAGATTTTGAAGGGGTTGATACATCTGCTTTAGAATATAGCGGAGGCGGTCAGATAACTGTTATCCAGAATATCAACATCACCACGAAGATATTCGGCGCACATTATGAACAAGGACGACAAGTAAGACTTGGATACATTGATTTGCTTCTGAATACGACTGACAATGGACAACTTATCTACAGCGTCTTTGTGGATGAATCTGATGAGTTTGATATGGCCAATCCGAACGTCTCTGAAGATAGCGACAATGTGCCTACTTCAGGATTATGGGGAACGAATATTCTTAAGACATGTCCCGAGAATCTAACGCTCTATCCTTTTCAGCAATATCAAAATAAGATTTGGCATAAGATTTTCGTGCAGACAATGTGCCAGAATTTTCAGATTCAACTTACAAATAGCCCTGAGCAATTAGTTACGCTTCCCGTAGAAGATGTGCAATTACACGCACTCACGTTCTACACATCAATGGAAGGCAGGTTAACTCCATGACAAGCGCCGCTACTGATAACCCAGCTCCTTTTTTACCATTACATCAAGTATTTCCAAAAGATGATGAAGAGTTTCTTATAAAGTTGACCAATCTCTATACGCAGATAGCGACTGCCATGAACTCGCGAGATATTAGCACATATGATCTTCAGCAAATAGCCAATGGTCAGCAGTTCTTTAGCACAAGTGCGTATCCAGGAAGTCTTCGCTCCGGATATCGGCAGGTATATGTGATTCCGTCGAGCTCTCTGCCGTTAGCAGCAGGAGGACTCGCCAGCTTTCCGCATGGGATCAGCGTTACTGCCAATACGCTCTTTACGAGAATGTATGGTACAGCAGTAACTAGCGTGCCATACTACATACCGCTGCCGTATACAGACGCAGCGCTTGCCACGAATCAAGTAGGCTTATACTTGGATGGAACGAACATTTACGTGCAGAACGGAAGCACAGCAGAGACAATCACAAGCGGCATTGTTGTGCTGGAGTATGTGCTAGGGTGATTGTCCCTTTTCATTCGAGTTTTTAGATGTTCAGTTTCCTCTTTTTTAAGTATAGGATTATGTCGCAACCATTCTTTTGAGTATTTCACTATTTCTTCGCAAAATTCATTATTTCCTCTGAATGCTGTCCCAACTGCAAAAGTTGCTAAAAGTAACGCCTCAATCGCTTCTTGTGGATCTTCTGTAAGTTCTCTTGCAAAATACATTAATTGTTCGGTAATAATATATTTCTCTTCATTTTCGTTTTTCATTCTCTTCCTCATTATTCCGGCACTTTAACGCCCATGCCTACAGATATATCAAGTCCAATTAACTCAAGGCATTTCTCTAACCTGTATAAGCGATGATGGTGCTCAGTAAGCAAAGCAGCTTGTTCAGCCGATATTTTGCCATAAACTTCTATTAGCTCTTCTATCTTTTGCTTAATTAGCTCACAGTCACTATCTTTCATATAACCCCATTAACATCCTAAACGCTTCTTTCGCTTGCCAAGGAACCACGCTATTGCCCAAGGCTCTAATTCTGTGTGACCGATGCTGTACTCCATCAGCCACTCGACAAATCGGGGGTTCAGCTTCCCACTGCCGACTGCGTCTTGGAGCGTATAATGGTGGCCGTTCTGGTTCTTTCGCGCTCCCCGATTGCTCGCATCTGGAGTCGGATACATCTTCACAAACGCCGGAAGACATGGACTTTTCCTCGCTTGAGCCGATGGCTCGTTGCCCGAGTCCTTCCAATCCCGAGCTGCGGGAGTCGGCCAAAATTTGGGACCCGCTTTCACTAATACATTGAGGCTGGTTATCTTTTTCTTTTCCATACCCATCTTCTTGTGCCTCGCTATGTATTGTTCCGGCGTGCTGTCGTCGTCTCGCGCTCGAGGCGTTGGCCAATAAGAACCACCTTTCACGGATATGCGGTGCTCCAACTTCCGCAGCGGATAAAGTACACCAGCGACAATCATACCCTCTTTCGGCAATTTCTCTAACGACGCGAAGTCCCCCTTTTGAGCAGATGTTTGGCACGTTTTCAAGGAATATGAACTTGGGCTTGATTTCTTCGGCCAAACGCATGATCTCAAAAAATAATCCGCTTCGCTTGCCTTCCAAGCCGACTCCATGGCCTGCAACTGAGACATCCTGGCATGGAAATCCCCCATAAATGATATCGACTCCTGGGTAGGATAAATCTTCTCCCCTAAGTGTCTGTATATTGTCCCATATTGGTCCATTGAGAAGCTCTCCGGTCGCCATTCTAGATAGCAACACTCCTTGACAATAGGGGTCGATTTCGCAATAGGCGATTGGTCGGACCCAGCCGCTAAGGGCGATTGACATGCCTCCGATTCCGCTAAATAAATCCAGGCCATTAAGCATTATCCCCTATGCCCCATGTACTCCGCAACATCGGCGTCAACATCTATATCAGCACAGACACAGCCTTGCTCATCACAGCGCTGCCAAGCGAGATACCATCGCGCCATATCTAAGTACATACGATCCTCAAAACACTGCGGCCTTATATGATTCAGCTGCCATTCGGCCAGAGAGAAGTCTCGCGTATGCACTGAACGCCAGAACGACTCTAGCTCGATTCGATCGACTTTATGTGCACTAAAGGCGAATATGGGTGCTAAAAGTGCGAGTAGAAAGAGCTTTTTCATGCGTTTTCCTTGAATAGTTATTTCGAGGGCTTCGAATTCCTGCTTTGTTAAACATTCCATATATGCCCTCACAATGTTGCTAGGACCATACTACTTCTGGGAATAAAACGCAATCTCTTCTTACATTAAAAGAACACTGTGGTATATTAAAGAAAATATTATGGTGATTTTATGGTTAGCGGTTACACACGTTATCGAGACAAGACTCAACAGCAATTAAAAGACCTGAAGAACTTGCGAAAACCCATCGGTGGCAAAGAGTATGACATTACTCGCAGTCCGCAGTATCAACAGGCTCTCGCTCAGCTCGATCAACTCGGCAGCTATTATGGCGATCTCATGAATCCAGAGGGCCAGTCATACCAGAACTATGCAGCGCCAGAGATGCGGAACTTCCAGCAAGAGATTATGCCGGATATAGCAGAGCAATTTGCTGGCGTAGGAGGGCTTAGCTCAAGCGGCTTTCAGAATGCGGCGGCAGGAGCAGGAGCATCGCTTCAAGAGAAGCTAGCAGCACTACGCTCAGGACTACAGATGCAAGGCGCTCAGGGCATGGCCAACTTATCACAGCAGACAATGAACTATGGCATGATGCCCTATGAGATGAAGATGAAGCTTCTAGGAATTAACCAAGAGCGAATGAACAACTACATAAGTACACCGCAGTTTCAGCTGATGAAGAAGGGACAGAAGGCGACACCCATGTGGCAGAATCTACTTCAGTCGGGACTGACGGCAGCAGCTACAGCATACGGGGGACCAATTGGAGGAGCGGCAGCAAATTGGACGATGAATAAGTTAAGTCCACAAGCATCAAGTACAGGTTTTGCGCCAGGCGCAGCAAGCCAATGGGTGGGGAAATAATATGGCAGGGTTACAAACAAACTTACAGACACCATTAGAAGCTAATGAACGGCCATCAGCATGGCAGAGGCTTACGAAGTCAATCGGTGAAGGTTTCGGCAAGGGCATTGAGCAGGGAGCGCAGCTGAGCTTAGCTGACAAGATGGAACAGCTGAAAGAGCAGAGGCATATTGAGCAAGCTTCACAATTAAGAGCAACTTATGCTCATGCAGCTCGAAGCAAGGGGCTGAATCAGCTAGCAGACTTGTATGAGGCCGGACTTGATCCAGATAAGGCAGTGTCATTAGGAGCGCAGATGCCGCAGTTATTCCAGCCGGAGACTGGTGGTGCTGGTGAGGCAATGGGAGCATTGAGGCAGCCTGAAGCAGAGATGGAAGGGATGGAGACTCCGGAAGGCGAAGCGCAACCAAGAGAGAAGACAATGGCAAAGCAAGAAGAGCCGGTTAAGCCATACGATCAGAAGTTAGCAGAGATGCAAGCATCGCCACAGTATAAAAAAGCTAGTGTTACTCAGCAGAAGCAGATGCAAGATGCGCTATACAAGAGCCATCAAGCGAAGTTGGGAGAGGAAAATGTTTTTTTAAAGAGAGAAGGCCTTCAACAGAAGAAAGAGAATGCTATTGAGAAAGCGAATGCTCCATATGTGAAGAAGATAAATGAGAATGCTCATGCAGCTCTTAATGTTAAGTCTTCCTTAGACAAGATGAAGGAGATACGGAACCGTGGCTATCTTGGATTAGCAGCAAAACTTACTTCTAAAGGAAGAGCTGACGCAGCGGCTTATGATGTTCTAGGCTCGGGAGTATTATCGTTATGGAAAACACTATTTCCAAGAGGCTTTACGAACACTGAATTTACGCATATTGAGAATCACTGGAAACCAAGTCCGTATAATACTGATGCAACAAATGAAGCAATGGAGAACGCCATTGCAGACATTGTTCAACCGTGGATTGATGAACAGCAAGCACTCATTAGTCTACAGGAAAAGGGCGGCAAATTGCCGGAGCATGTAGAGATAGAAGTGAAGAAGCGAATGGATGAGATGCGCGAAGGAATAAAAGAAAAACTCATGAAGGGATTTCCTCCGGAGCTGACTAATGTTGAACCAGGGACAGCGATAACGCCGGACATAGCAAAGAAGCTGACAGAGTTTTACGGTGACAAAGCAAAAGCCGCTCAGGCAGCAGAAAAAGCGGGGTATGTCATACGATGAGCATGATGGATTTTTTCACGAGAGCGCTAGAGCCTAATGTGCAACCAAGTTACGGCAAGAGACCGGATAATACAGAGAAAGGGCAAGGCTTTCTAGGGCCGCAACAAATGCGCGATAAATCAGGTAAGGTTGCTACTGAAATGTCTATTGGCGTTAACATGGATGGTAAAGAGACGTTGATACCCTCTATAGTTCCGACTTTAAGTGAAGAAGAACTGGATCACCTCTTGAAAGGCGGAAAGCCAACTCCAGATATTGTACGCAAGGCGACTGAACATGCGCAAAGCAGAATGAAGCAAGGATTAGGGCCGTTTGCTGAGGATAAAGCACAGCCTCAGCAGGCGAAAAGCTCGATGATGGACTATTTCGAGAGCTTGGAAAAGCCTGTAGAGCAGCAGAAGTCAGCTGAGGCAGCAAAAAGAGATTATCCAGCAGTTCAATATGGGAAAGGACTAGTCGAATCAGCTCTAGGAGGATTAGGAACCGCAAGAGAAGCATATCCGACTTCACTTCCAGGACAAGAGGAACGGTATCGTAGGGAGCAAGAATCGCCGGAGAGTCTGATTGCTGAAGCGGCTGATGTTGGAGAGGGGCAAGAGTACTTTAAGCAGACTGGAGTAATACCTAAGAAGCTCCCGACAATGGAGCATATACGCAAGCATGCGACTCATAGAGCTGAGCCAACGACAACAGCGGAAGAGGCGGCAGCAGCTTTTGGTACAGGAGGCGTAGTAGGAGGAGTAAAATATGCACTAAGAGCGGCTGGAGTACCAGAAGGACTTGTGGATTCTCTTGATCTAGCGGCGGCAGTAGCTGGACCACTTGCTGGATTGAACGAGATGGTTCCTCATGAGTTATCAAAGGCGAAACCAACTGCACCGAAAGGGGGAGGCGGAGAACCACCGTCTGGACCAACTGCACCAGGAGCACCTCCTACAGAAAAGTTGCCGTCACTTGAGATACCGAAGACGCAATACAAAGCTGTAGGCAAGGAAGGCGAAGGTGGCTTGATTAAAGCGCCGGAACGTACAGAGCAAGGAAGGTCATTAAAAATATCGCAAGAAGAACCAGCAGTTGGGAGAGCATTGACTAAAGAAAAGTTTACTAATACCAAGGAAGGCGGAAGTACGATACAGAAAGACGTTCAGCGGCTTGACAAACAGGAATGGGAAGGCATAAACAAAGCATATGATATAGCCGAACTTGCGGGGCATACACTCGATAGCAATAGAACGGGAGCGTTGAAGCAACTGAGAGCATACGCTGATGAGATAGCGCCGATCAAGTACAAGGACCCTGCACAAGAAGCGTTAATGGACGCGGTAAACACGATAGAGAAGGGCTGGAAGGGAAAGCCTATATCAAACAAGATGGTGCACGATCAAATGAAAGCGCTTAGGAGTGCATTGAAGTACAAGTTTGAGCATGGTGACGCAAAGAACGTATTTAAACCAGCGATTGCGATATTGCAGAAAGAACTTGAAAGAACATCGACTAAGCAAGCAAAGACACTTTTAGGCAAGGCAAATGAGAAGTACAAGACTTGGATAAAGGATTTTACAACACCGTACGTTGAATCGATACGAGATACCAAGAATGATAGACACTCAGGTATATACGAGCGCTCACAGGATATAGACAGCATATCAAACTTGGGAAGGATATTAAGCAAGGACAAGGAAGGCAATGCTACACTCTCGAAAGTGAAACAGGATTATATTGATAACTTGGTAAGCAAGCATATACAGAATGGTATCGTCAAGGACAAGAAGGCTTTTAACAAGGACCTTGCGGAGATACACTCTATACTAACTCCTGAAGAGAAGAAGGCCTTTGACAAGGAAGTGGGCAAGTACAGTCGGCAAGCACGAGAGCGCAAGCATATAAAGGGTATAGAAAGCGAGCATAAGAAAGGCATTGAAGCTGCACTGACCAAGGCACAGGAAGAAGCTCTTGATAAGGCAGATATTAAGCTAGATACGCTTAAAGAGGCCCTGAAGCCGCTTAATCCGCTCCATGAAGCTGGTAAAGTATTATCACCACACTATGCCCAAGTATCAGCTGCACTAGCTATGCTGGGCAAAATAGGGCTATCAGCTAAGCAAGCATACGGCTATTATAGTAAGAAGAAAGCATACCAGAAACGCTTTAAGCAAGAGACTATTGGTAAGGCTTCTTCTTGAACGTCCAGTCAATGAACCCGTGTGTGTAGTCCTTGAGATAAAGAATAGACACTAATACGATCCCGATAATCCACAGCATAACTCACCTATTGTTTTCATGTGCCCTATATCATAACATATTGCGCAAGCACAATCCATAAAAAGGAATTAGTATATGCAAGAAGGAATTACTCCACCAGCTCATAAGCTAGAGACAA
>Ga0187884_10001172_pt1 | contig 24302 bp, 17 predicted proteins | sample June2016WEW_20_4_FD_132983 | JGI IMG/M metagenome (GOLD analysis project Ga0187884, IMG submission 132983) | Peatland microbial communities from SPRUCE experiment site at the Marcell Experimental Forest, Minnesota, USA - June2016WEW_20_40 | ecosystem: Environmental > Terrestrial > Soil >...
AACATACCGGCGTAATGCCCAGATGGAGTACGGTTTCAGAGAATCCGGCATCGAATTGGGGAGCCCGGCGCCATCCAGCGTCGCTAACCCTGAAGATGCGGTTCAAATCATTGGCGGCCGCCCCGTAATTGGGTCCGAATTCATCCGGAGACACGCCCGGCGACAAGTCCGAGAGCCCCGGCCGCCGCAACGCAATCTTTCCATCCCGATCTCACGCCACAAGTGTCTCCTCGTCAAAACCGGACATTTCTACCGCTCTTTACGAACTTGACCGCCAGGGCAAGCCCACCAAGAGCGACAGCGATAAAATCGCACCGTTCCCGCTAGCGGAAATGCGCGACCAGGCGGTGGCGCGCCGGCGGGGGCGGCGGCCCCACTTGCCCGCAGGCGCGCGCAATTCTGCGCGAGAATAACCTCGGGAGGCCTGAATGAAGGCACGTGCTACGGCGATATGGTTTCTTTCGATCGTCCCCCTGGCAGCGGCCGTCAAACCCGCGGCCTTGTTCGGCGACCACATGGTATTGCAGAGCGGGATGCCAGCTCCGGTTTGGGGAACGGCCGGGCCGGGCGAGCCGGTCACCGTTGCTTTGAACGGCCAGCGGCGGTCGGTTGCCGCGGATGCCGGCGGGAAATGGATGGTCCGACTGACGGATTTGAAACCCGGCGGCCCGTATCAAATGACCATCGCCGGCGCCAACACCATCACGATCCAGGACGTCCTGGTGGGCGAGGTCTGGCTCGGCTCGGGTCAGTCCAACATGGCCTTCACGGTTTCGAAGAAAGCGGCTGCGTACGCCGGCCTGGTGGACGAGGAGAAGGTGATCGCTGCTGCCAACTATCCCAAGCTCCGCATGTTCACCGGCAAGTCCGTCAAGAGTTATGAGCCCCAAGCGGACCTGGAGGGCCAGTGGGTGGTTTGCACGCCGGAGACCGTGCCGGGCTTCTCCGCGGTGGCGTACCTGTTCGGGCGCAATCTGCACAAGGAGCTCGATACGCCGGTCGGCATGTTGGTTCTCGCCTACGGCGCCAGCACCGCCGAAGCGTGGCTGCCTCGCGAAACGCTGGCCGCCGATCCGCTGCTGAAGCCCATGCTCGATGGATTCGACGCGGCCGTCGCCTTCTATCGCAAGAATCCGCAAGCTCCGGCGGACCAGGCCCCCGCGCCGCCGCAGACCATCAACGCGCGCCCCGGCCCGCCGCCGAGGCAGCAGCGCGACCCCGTCCAGGATCAGCACCAGCCCACCGTCTTGTTCAATGGCATGATCCATCCCGCGATTCCCTATGCCATTCGCGGCGTCATCTGGTACCAGGGCGAATCGATTGTGGGCGGCGATCGCGGCGTCACTCTCTATCCGCGCGTACAGAACGCCGTCGTGGCCGAGTGGCGCAGGCTTTGGGGCGAGGGCGATTTTCCGTTCTACGCGGTGCAACTCGCGGCGCAAGCCAATATCAGCAACAACCCGCGGGTCAGGGAAGGGCAGGCCGCGGTGCTTTCGCTGCCCAATACCGGGATGGCCGTGACCATCGATATCGGCGACGAGAAGGACGTGCATCCGCACAACAAGGAGCCGCTGGGTGACCGCCTCACCCGCATCGCGCTGGCCAACGTGTACCACCGCCAGATCGAATATTCGGGCCCGGTGTATGAATCGATGAGCATCGAGGGTGCAACCATCCGGCTGAAGTTTTCGCACCTCGGCGGCGGACTGGTGGCCAAGGGCGGTCCGCTGAAGTGGTTCCAGGTGGCCGGCGCCGATCGCAAATTCCTGGACGCCGAAGCGCGCGTGGATGGTGACGCCATCGTGGTGAGCCGCGCGGACGTCACCGTACCCCAGGCCGTGCGCTACGCCTGGGACAACTATCCCGAAGGCTGCAATCTCTATAACGCCGCCGGATTGCCCGCCGCTCCGTTCCGCACCGACCAGTGGTAAGGAAACCACTCGCTTACGCTCGAAGCTCCGATCCGGCCCCTGAGCGCAAGCGAGCGGCGGCTATTCTGTCTTCTGACTCCTGACTTCTAACTCCCATATCCCGAGGGGATATCAAGGGCGCAGCCCAGGGCTAGTTAGTCGCCGAATTCAATGGTGGTTGTCGACCCGCCCAGGTGAATCGACTTGATGATTTCGGTGCCATCCTTGTGAGTCGCTTCCACGCTGGTGTATTCGAACTTCTTGCCCGTGCCCGTGTCGAGCTTCACGGCAACGGAGACCGACTTGCGGTGCTTGTCGGTGAACACGGCCTTGTCGCCTTCCACCTGCACGGTATAGTCACCTTTGGCTAACTGTGCGCTGCCCGCCTTTGCGGCTGAGTCAATCACAATGGGATACGATTTGGCGCTGGCAAGAACCAGGCTCGAAAGAGACAGCAGTCCTGCAAGAAACAAAGACTTATTCATGGGTTTATTCTCCTCTAAGTGTTTAGTATTGGATGTACTCGAAGAAATAGGTACGATCGAGTACGATAATGTGGGCTATCGAAGGGCCCCGAATCCAACTTGGTTCTCTTTCATAGTAAGCCCTTACATCCCGCGAGGCAAATTCAAAGTTTTTATGGTCTCGATTTACGACCGGGCGTCAAACAAATTCCGTTTCCACCGCGCGTACGCGAATCTCCACAATTTTCGTGCCGAGATATTGGTGGCGGGCTTCCAAACGGATGGTCCCGGCGGCTTCTTTGGTCTTGACCCACACCGCGCCCGCGCCGCCGCTCAGAGAGAATGGGTTCTCGCCTACGATCTGGCCTGGGCCGGTGAGGCTCAATTGAATCGCGCCGCTCGCGAACGGACGCAGATTGCCGAACTGGTCCGTGACGGCGAGCACCACGCGGGTGGCATCGCGGCCGTCGCCATCCAGCTCCGCGTCGTCGGGTTTCACCAGCAACACATCATCCGTGCCGCTGCCCGACAGCATCCTGGTGGCCACGAGTTTGTCTTTGAGATAGCCCTCGATTTTCAAGTCGCCCCAATTGCCGAACGACAGCGTGGTCAGGCTCACCATGAATGGCGGGTACTTGAGGTTGGGATAGGTCTTGCGATCGGGGTCGGCCTCCAGAAGAAGCCGGCCGTTGTAATAGATCTTCAGGTGATCGCAATTCGAACAGATCGGCACCACGCCCGGACCGTTGCCGCTGCCGCGGTCGCCCCAGGCGTAGAAGAAGCCGGGCTCGATGACGACTTCTTCTTCGGGATCGCACTGCGACCGGTAAAAGCCGGCCGCCGGTTTGGGCAGCCGGAAAATATCGCTGACTCCGTGGTAGCAGATGCGGTCGCCCGATCCGAAGTAGCGGTGCGAGGCGTAATCGAAGGCGCACCACGCGATGCCGCCGGCGTAGCGTTCGTCGGAGGCCAGTTGATCGTGCACGCGCACGTGACGAACGACGTGTTCCGCCACGCGCTCCACATTATCGAACCGCTTGGTGGAGAACATGTGGCCGTTGAACTCGGTGTTCAGATAGAGCGGATGGCTGGGCGGCCGCAGGGGAAATCCGAAATCGTTTATCGTAAAAACGTCTTCGAGCAGTTCCGAGTTCGGCCGGTTGCGGATGCCCCCGGTCTGGCGCGAATCGTCCAGCGCGTGCGCCAGGGCGTTGGTGCGCGTATAGAACTCGTGATTGTCGGCGGACTCGTTGATGCGCACGCCCCACAGCACGACGGACGGGTGATTCCAGTCGCGCCGGATCATGCGGCCGACATTGTCCACCGCCAGGTCCTGCCACCCTGCGTCGCCGATGTGCTGCCAGCCGGGGATCTCTTCCAGCACCAGCAATCCAATCTCGTCGCAGGCATCCAGAAAGTGCGGCGATTGCGGATAGTGAGACGTGCGCACGATATTGCACTTGAGTTCCTGGCGCAGCACTTTGGCGTCGCGAGCCTGCACGCGCGCCGGCATGGCCCCGCCGGTGTAAGGGAACGTCTGATGGCGGTTCAGGCCGCGCAGTTTCAGGTGCTCGCCGTTGAGGTAGAAGCCCTTGTCGGTGAATCGCGCGTCACGGAATCCGATGCGCGTCGAGAGCGCGTCGCCATTATGGAGGCGCGCCGTCACCTGGTACAGCTTGGGGCGATGGAGGTCCCACAATTGAATGTCGCCGATTCCTTCGAGGGCCACGTCGTGGTACTCGGCGGCCGCCTTCACCGTCGCGGTGGCGCTCTTCAAAACGCGATCGCCATCGCGCAACTCGGCCGTGATGGTCAGCGGCTGATCCACCGGGCCGTCCAGATAACAGCGCACGAGCGCGGCGCGATCGCCGGCCATCACGCGCACCGGCTTGGCGAAGATGTTCGCCAGGTGGGTATTCGGCGCCACGCGCAGTTGGATATCGCGGTAGATCCCGCCGAAGGTGAGATAGTCGATACTGCCGCCGAAGGGTGGAATGTCGGCGCGTTCGGTTGAATCCACTTCCACCGCCAGCAGATTGTCCGCGCCGAACTTCAGATGAGGCGTCAGCTCGAAGGAAAACGGCGTGTATCCGCCTCGATATTCCTCGAAGGTGTGCCCGTTGATGGTCACTTTGGCCGCGGTCATCACGCCGCCGAAATCCACAAAGACGCGCTTGCCGTTCCAGACAGCCGGCGCGTGGAAGTGCCGCCGGTAGACGGAAACGAACTCATAGGCTTGATCGTTGAAGCTGTGCCACGGCAGCTCGACATTGGTATGCGGCAGTGTCACGCGGCTGAGTTTGGACTCGTCGAAGCCGGGCATGTGGCTGCCTGGCGTGGCGTTGGCCGCAAAGAGCCAGTTGCGATTGAGGGAATAGGTGCGACGCGGCGGGACGGCGGGCGGCGAATTCTGGGCCCGGCCGAGCGCGGCAGCGGCGCTGGCTCCGGCGAGAAAAGTGCGGCGGTTCATTGGGGCTTCCTCACAAACCACATCTTAGCGGCTTGTAGCGAGGGGCGGGGGACGGGCAGGCGAGCACCGCCTGCCTCACCTTCAAGGAGACTAGAATGGGTATTCAGGCCCCATCGGAAAGGTCGGTATGAAACTCCGTAACACTCTGGTCTTGGCCGCCGTGATTCTGGCGCCGTGTCTCGTCCCGGCTCAAACTCCATCCGCGGTTGCCGCGGCGCGCGCCGCCGGTCCCCAGTGGCTCGCGCCCGACGCGGAGGCTGAGAAGGCTCTCAACGACGGACTAGCCGCGGCGAAAAGTTCGCATAAGCGGCTGGCGGTGCTGTACCAAGGAAGCTGGTGCACCCTCTGCGACGACGTTCACGAGGCGATCCACAACGATCCCGATTTGCCGCATCTGCTGGCAGGCTACGTGGGTGTTCCCATCAATGTGGCCGATGCCGCGGCGGTGCAGCGGTTCGCGCAGGAGATTCACGCCAATCTGCCCAAAGACAATGCCATGCTGATCACCGTGCTGGATTCGGACGGAAAGCTGGTCACCACGATCATCGTGCCGCGGATTCTGGATGCCGGGCACATCGCTCCGGCCAAGCTGAAGGCCATCCTGATGGAATTCTTCCCGGGCGCACCGGCCTCCGAGGTGTTCGCGCAGTCGCTCCCGGCGCTGGCCGCCAGCGGCAAACTCGGCTGGGTGGAGTTCCGGGCCGATTGGTGCGGCTGGTGCAAAAAGATGGAGAAGTTTTTCCAGGAGAGCGAGGCCGCACCGTTCTTAGCCAAATACTACTCCGTGGTCACCGTTGACACCGAGAAGAATGAAGGCTCCGAACAACTGGCCCGCCGGCTGGGATCGAAGGATGGCATCGACGGAATCCCGTGGTTTGCGGTCATTGATGCGCAGGGCAAAGTCCTGGCTACCTCGGAAGGACCCAAGGGCAACATCGGCTTTCCCGATACGGATATCGAAGTGACGCATTTCTTTGCGGTGCTGCATGCCACCGCCAAGGGCATCACGGCCAGTGAGATCGAAACCATCACCAAGGCGCTGAAGGCGAAATAGCGCAGATTTTGCCTCAACATTTTCGCGGAGCGAGCGTCTTACGGTTGGCGGGAGGTGGAGAGTGCCGGCATCTGGTTTCTCGCGACTGGGTCCGTTGTGCGCCATTTTGTTGGTCTCTGGTGCGGGAGCGCAGCGTCTTCCGGTTCCGCCCGACTTGCAGGCCCTGGTAGACGGCGCGCGCGGGCAGCCTGCGGAGTTCCACGCCGATCTGCTATTGCGCCTGGCGGCCGCGCCTCACGCCGCTGAAGCCATTGACGGGGCCGCAGCGGCGGCGGTGGCTGCCGGCGCAGATGCCATCCGCGATGCCGTCACGCGATGGAAACGGGAGTTGATCGAAGAAGCCTTCACTGTCGGCGCGCAGGCGCAACTGCCGTACCATCGGTGGGGCGAAGCGAACACCGACGCCAGGGCCTCCCGCCAGTTTTGGTCGAACAATCTCGAGGCCCTGACGCTTCAGACGCGGGCCGTCTCAGCTATGATGGCGCTCGATCCGCAACGCGCCCGGGCTCTTTTTGATGACATCCGGATTCCGCAGGTGGCGGAGTTGAAGTGCCAGGACTTTGGCGTGCCCGACCTTTCCGCTTATTACTTATCCGCCGCGGATGTCTTCGCGCGCGGCTTCACTGCCAAGGAGCGCGAAAAGCTGGAGCACATCGATTTCCTGACTCAGTTGATTGGCAGGATGCAATCGCCCGCTCACGTCACACCCATGGTGAAGCTGCTCTTCACGGCGCCCGTCACCGCGGAGCAACGCCAGGACTTGATCTTTCGCTTTGCTGCCGCGCTGGAGCGTGTCACCGCAACGCCGCGCATTTTCAGCGCCCTCAGTTTCGGCCTGCTGCCGGTTTCCGCTCCGGTGAAACTTCCGGAAGGAGTCCGGCCCCTGCCGCCCATGCTGGCGGCTCCAACACCGGGCACGGCGCCGGAGGAAGTGGCGGCGGTGGCTCCCGCGCTGATGCCGGCATTGCGCAGCTATATTGTGCGGTTTATCCGGGGGCCGCGATGCAGTGAGGATATTCAGCCCGGTAGACTGCCGCTGCCCGCGGTCGATTTCAATTACCTGGCGGGGCAGCTTGATCCCGCAGCCAGCCTCTACAAACCGATCTCCGAGGACGAAGCCAAGCCGTTGAGAGACGACGGCAGGCAGGAACAGCACTGGTGGTGGCAGTCGGACCGCTCCAGGCAAGTGCTCATGGCAATGAAGTGGCTCAATCATGGAAACCGGGACTTGCCGGACGACCAGCGCTTCTGGACCACCGAGGAACGAATGAGCGACGAATGGAACGCCCACTTCATCGACACGCTGAAACTGATCGAGGGCTGGAAGGAAGAGGAAGAAGGCACGCGCGAAGACTGGTTCGGAATGGTTTCCGAGTCTTATGAAATGCTGGCTGAAAAAGCGCCTCCCGGCAAAGCGCGTGAGTCGGCCACGGTGCGGTATCTCAATTTCATGGAGACGCACTACCCCGATATCGAAAGCCACAACCTTTGGTTCACGCAGTGGCACGAGCAGTGGCGGTCGAAAGATCCATGGATGGTGGAGCAGTTGATGCGGAGTTCGAACCCGGTAATTGCGCTGTACGCGAAAGTGCAGAAGCTGGCGTCGCCTTAAAGGTCGCCCGTCTCCGCCAGCGCCGTTTCGCGCAATTGCCGGAAGCGCGCGGCGGCGCCAGGTGTGCCGCGCAGCCCCGGTAGCGCGCTCATCAGCGTTGCGAAGCTGGCATCTCCGCGGGAACGGGTCTCCGCGTAGCCTTTGAGCAGGCGCGGGCATTCCGCCGCTTCGCAGGCCAGCGCATAGTCGTCCGCGGCCAGGGCGACCACGGCGGCGAGCCACTCGCCGATCTTGCGCTGCTCGGTTTGAAAGCGCAGCGAACGGCGCCTCGACCGCCGCATGCGCGCCAGCAAATGGAGCTTCATATAGCCGCTGACGGACGTCGTCTGGACGATCTTGCCTTTACGCGTCAGCAATTCCACGACCCGCCGCGCCCATGCGGTCGAAAGCAGCCAGCGGCCGATTCCGGCCGGCAGGATGTCCGCCAGTTCGCCGACCCGCGGGTAGAGGTAGTCGTGGACTTCGAGTAATTGGGCCGGACCCACGCGAGCTTCTTGCCGCACGCGTGCGAAGCGCGCGGCGCGCGCCTTCAAGCCGGCGACACGGATGGCGTCCTCATACGACATCCAAAGCGCCAGATAGCGGGCGGTTTCGCGCAGCAGCGCGAAGCCGCCGTGGTCGCGGTCTCGAACCGGAGCCAAACGGTCGAGGAATTCGGCGGCATATCGCTGGTCCTGATAATCGACGAGGCGATCGAATCCGGCCTGCAGGATCTCGTGACACGGACGCGGGAACTCTTGCTCTACTCTCGCCGCGAGGCGCGGCTCTTTGGCCGGAGCCGCCGGCGGAGGCACATGCCCGGCGGCCCCGGCACGAAACGCCGCGAGGCTCGCTTCGACTCCCACTCCGCTCCTGCGAATGGCTTCCTCAAACTGCTCGCGCGCGAAAGGCAGCGGGCCCGCCGCCGCTACTGCGCCGAACAACGCCGCGCTGATGACGCTCCCCGCATTCCCGGCGGAGGCCGCGAAATCGTCCGCCACAAAGTGCTTCGCGGCCGCGCGGGCGGCCTCCAGCAGCGCCGCCGAATCCACCCGCCCATCGCCGGCCGCGGTGCGCTCCGCCATGGAATACACGCGGTGCGTGGAAGCAATCAATGTGGTGCGGTCCGGTGTTACCAGGCCACGCTGGACGGCGCGGCCTGCCTCCATCAATTCCGAAGCGATCACCACGTCCACCTGGCCCTCGACCGGCATCAGCGCCAGCACGGGATCCTGGCCGGCTCGACGCGCCTCGGATTCGGGAAAGATCTCGATGTAATAAATCGTCGAGCCGGTTCGTTGCGCCACGCCCGGCACCGAGGTGGTCTGTGCGAGGTATCCGCCGTGCTCGGCCAGGTCCACGATCCAATCGGCCAGCACCCCGCCGCCTTCGCCTCCCATGGCCAGAATGGCGATCGTGATGGCTCGCGCTTCCATCTAATGTCCCGTCTCCCGTGAGAATTGACAACAATTGTGGGGCGGGCGATCCTGCCCGCGGCCGGCTTGCAGCCGGCTGGACCCGCTGGAAAGCGGGTCCCCAGCCTGCATAGGCCGCCCCACAGAACGCCGCTCGAGAAACCCGATCACCGCGCTCCTGGCGCGTGCGCGGAAGCGCTCCCAGACGCTCGGATTGGAGATGACGTCCGCGCGATAGAACGAAGGGCACAGAACCGCCGCGTGCGCGACCTCGCCGCACAACCCGCACCCTACGCAACTATCGATCACGGAGGCCACCGGGTCTTTGCGCAGCGGATCGCGGCTCGGCTCAATCGTCAGGGAAGGGCAGCCCGAAAGCCGGATGCAGGAGTGATCGCCGGTGCACGTGCCGGCGTCCACGCCGAATCGCTGGCGCACCACGCGCTCGCCCGCCGCGGCGGCGTTGCGCGCCGCCGGTTCCTCGCGGCGCTGCCGGTTCAACATGCATTCGCTCTGCGCCACAATCACCTTGGGCCCTGGCTCCGTGGTGGTGAGCGCTTCGCGAAGCACATCGCGCATCCACGCCAGATCGCAGGTGCGGGACACCGTGCGCACCCACTTCACTCCGATGCCGCGCACCGCCTTCGCAATCGATTGCCGGGTGGTGCGAATAGGATTGCCGGCAGCCGATGACAGAATATCCTGCCCGCCGGTAGCCGCCGTGTAACTGTTGTCCACCACCACCAGCAGGCTGTCGTTTTGGTTGAACACGGCGTTGCCCACGCCGCTGGTGAGGCCGTTGTGCCAGAAGCCGCCGTCACCCATGATGCCAATGGCGCGTTTCCCGCCCTCCCGGGCATGAAATGCCGCCGCGCCCGCCCAGCCGAGACCGTAGCCCATGGTGGTCGAGCCCAGGTTGAAAGGCGGCAGAATCGAAAACAGGTGGCAGCCGATGTCGCAGCTCACGTGGTGCGCGCCCAGTTCCCGTTCCACCAGCTTCATTGCCGTAAATATGGGACGCTCCGGGCAGCCCGTGCAGAAAGATGGCGGCCGCGCGTGTACGTGTTGAGCCACCGCCCGCGCGGCCGGCGCCGGCGCCGCGGTCCGCCGCGCCGCCGCCAGCCGCGGGGCGTACCATCCGACAAATTTCGAAATCCCTTCGATCACCACCGCGGGCGTATATTCTCCCGCCATGGGCAGCGCGGCTTTGCCGTCTGCGTCCTTGCCGTGCACTTTTGTGTCGAGCCCGGCTTTCCGCAGAATGGAGTTGAGGTTCTGCTCGATAAAATCGGGCTGGCCTTCTTCGATCAGCAGGACGCCGCGCTTCGCCGCGCAGAACCGCAGGATCTCCTCATCCACCAGCGGATACGTGACATTCAAAACGTACAGGAAAACCTTGGTATTGCCGAAGGCATCGGAGAGCCCCAGCAATTCCAGCGCGCGCACGGTGGTGTTATACATCCCGCCTTGCAGCATGATCCCGAAATCCTGGGCTCCTTCGGAGAAGCACTCGTTCAACCCTTGCTGCCGGATGAACCGCTGCGCCGCCGGCCAGCGTTCCCTAACCTTTTCCTGTTCGTGCCGGAAGCTGGCGGGCGGCAGCACGATGCGGCCGGCGTCCCGCACCGGGTGCGCCATGGCGTCGCGCAGCGTGAACCGCGGCCGCACGTTGTCGCGCGCCGTGAAGCGCCCGTGGACGTGGCACGCGCGGATGCGCAGTTCCAGCATCACCGGGGTGTGGCTGGCCTCGGATAGCGCGAAGCCCTGTTCCACCGCCCGGACAATCGAAGACAGATTGGGCCGCGGATCCAGCAGCCACATCTGCGACTTCATGGCAAACGCGTGGGAGCGTTCCTGCATGATGCTGGAACCTTCGCCATAATCCTCGCCGACGACAATCAGCGCCCCGCCCAGCACCCCGCCCGAGGCCAGGTTGGCAAGGGCATCGGACGCCACATTGGTGCCCGCGGTACTCTTGAAAGTCACCGCGCCGCGCAACGGGTAGTCGACCGACGCCGTCAGGGTGGCTGCCGCGGCCGCCTCCGAAGCGCTGTGCTCGAAGAGGACCCCCAGTTCGCGGAGGATATCGTTCGAGTCGGTGAGCACGTCCATCAGGTGGGAGATGGGCGCGCCCTGGTAGCCGGCGACATAGGATACTCCCGACTGCAAGAGCGCTTTGGTGACGGCCAGGATGCCCTCGCCGTGGAAGACCTCGCCATCGCCCAGCCGCAACTTTTCAACTTCCCTCTTGAAGGAGCGTTCCGCCATGACCGTTCCTTACTTTAATACATTAAGGGCGCCGGCCTCCGGGCAGGAGACACCCGAAGATTTCAGTTGCAATCGGATTGGAATAATGGTATCTCTATATCCCATCAGGACTTTTATTTAATTGCGGAGGCCCCGCGGGGTTTTATCGGGGCCAATTGCAAGGCTGCCCTCCGTAGGGAGGGTTTGCAGGGGCGGTAGCGGTAGCACCAAAGGGGTTGTACAAAAATCGTTTGAAGTCCGGCATTTCTTCTTGCGCTGATGGCTTCTTGCTTCAGCTTGTGGTATAGGTTCAGCACAAGGTTAGTTCCGAGACCAAGGGGGGTCTTTAACGTGAAGAGATCAATGCAGTCGAGACGTTTCTGGCTGGCAGCCGCCGGCCTTTCTGTAATGCTTCTGCTGTTTGGCGTGCCTGCCGCGCACAGCCAGACAATGACCACCGGTGACATCGTGGGCGTGATCAACGATACCTCCGGCGCGGTAGTTCCCGCCGCGACGGTCACCTTAAAGTCGAAGGAATCGGGCGAAACCCGCAAGGTGGTGTCGAATGGTCAGGGCCAGTATCGCTTTCCGCTGCTGAAGCCGGGCGAGTACGACGTCTCTGCGGAATCGACGGGCCTCAAATCGAACATCGAAAAAATCACCCTGCTCGTGGGCCAGGAGCAGGAACTGAACATCAGCATGAGTGCGCAGGCAACCACTACCGTCGTCGAGGTGACTGCGGCAGCTGCCCTCCTGCAGACCGAGAACGCCAACCTCGAGACCAACTTCAACAAGGTTCAGGTCGACAATCTCCCCATGCCGGGCGGCGATCTCACCACGCTGGCCATGACCGCTCCCGGCATTCGTGTGGCCGTTACCGGCGGCTCCGGCAACATGAACGCCAACGGCATTCCGGGATCGAGCGTCCTCTATACTCTCGACGGCATGGACCAGATGGACCCCGCCAACAATCTCAACAACTCGGGAGCCAGCAACAACCTGCTGGGCGCCAACGCAGTCGGTGAAGTGGCGGTGGTGATGAATGCTTACAGCCCTCAGTACGGGCGCATGGCTGGCGCTCAGGTCAACATGGTCGGAGTCTCCGGCGCTAACCAGTTTCACGGAAATCTTTTCTACAACTTCAACTGGGAACAGCTCAACGCGAACTCCTTCTTTAGCAACTCCTCCGGAACGCCAAGAGGCAGGGCGGATGCCCACCAGTTCGGAGGCCGAATCGGCGGACCGGTCTGGAAGAACAAGATATTTTTCTTCTTCGACAACGAAAACCTGCGCTACGTTCTTCCGGCGTCCGGTGTGATTTCCCTTCCGTCGGCCCAGCTCCAGACATACACCCTGGCGCATGTTGCCGCCGCCGAGCTTCCTCTGTATCAGGACTATTTGAACCTGATCAAAGGCTCGCCCGGGATCAACCGTGCGGTCCCGGTGACCAACGGCTCCGGCCAGTTGCAGGATGGGAACAACCACCTGGGATGCGGCATCAACAGCTTCTACAAGACTCCCACCGGAACGGGCGGGACATTTGGCGTGGACACCCCCTGCGCGGTGGCCTTCGGCACCAACGCTACCGAAATCAACACCGAACAATTGTTTAACGTTCGGGGTGACTGGAACATCTCGAACAATCAAAAATTTTCGCTTCGCTACTTCCACGATGCGGGCGTGCAGGCCACCGGTACCAGCCCGATCAATCCGCTGTATAACTCCGTCAGCAATCAGCCGTCCTACCAGGCAAGCCTCTCGCATACCTGGGTCGCCACCCCGACGGTTGTCAACACGTTTAACGCCTCGGTCCTGTGGTACACCGCTCTGTTCGGCGTCCAGGATTTCGCCAAGACACAGGCGCTCATGCCGGACTCGATCGCCATCACCGAGGGCGGCGCCAACGGCGGCGGCTTTGCTACAGTCGGCGCCGGAGCGTTTCCCAACGGCAGAAACGTGGGCCATTTCCAGATCAACGACGACTTTTCCTGGACCAAGGGCAAGCACACCTTGAGGGCCGGCGTGAACGCCCGCTACGACCAGTACACTTATACCAGCATCGCCTCCGGAGCGTTCCTGGGCGCCTACAGCCTGGGCGATTTGTCGGACTTCGCCAATGGCAAGCTCGGAGCCACTGGAAACGCCCTCAGCAGCTTCAGCCAGTCTTTCCCGCTTTACGGCGCACTCCATTTCCGGTTTCCCTCGGCCGACTTCTACGTCTCCGACGAATGGGCCGTCACCAAGAATCTGAAGCTGACCTACGGGTTGCGCGTCGAAGAGGCCTTCAACCCCACCTGCATCGAAAAATGCTTTGTCCTCACCAGCGTGCCGTTCAATTCTTCCAGCTATCAGGGCGGCCTCACCGTTCCCTACAACAGCACTCTCACGAAGAGCTCGAATCTCTTCTACAACGCGGAAGCTCCCATCGTGCAGCCCCGCATCGGATTTGCCTACAAGCCGCCGTTCGGGCACGACAAAACCGTCATCCGCGGGGGGATCGGACTGTTTTCCACCAATTACACCGACGGCCTGGGCGGCACGCTGGCCAACCAGGTGCCGAACAAGTTCGCTCCGTCCGGGTTGACCTTCGGAACGGTCGGAATTATTACCGATCCCACCAGCTCCGCCTACACTGCCCAGGTTTCGGCGAACGCATTCCAGAGCGGGTTTAACTCCGGGTATACGCTGGCGCAGATCCAAAGCGCGGTAAAGCCGGCCACGTTTAGCACGCCCAGCATCTCCTCCTTCCCTTCCACTTTTCTGTCCCCCCATACGCTCGAGTGGAGCTTCGAGATCCAGCAGGAGCTCAATGCTCACAACATGCTCACAGTCTCCTATGTGGCCAACCACGGCTACGATCTGCAAGAGACTGTCAACGCCAACATGTACGCCAGCGCCACCAGCACCAAGAATTACGGGGGCCCGTACGGAGGCCTGCCCGGCGCTGCTCCCGACGGGCGTTTCGTGACGGTGACCCAGTACTACAACGACGGCATCAGCAACTACAACTCCCTCACGCTGCAATACCGGCACCAGTTCAGCTACGGGTTATCGGCCCAATTGCACTACACCTGGAGCCACGCACTGGGTACCATCGCCTACGAAAATCCGTTCAACCTCAGCAACAGCAATGGTAGTCTCAACTTTGACAACCGGCATCAGGTAGCCGGCGATGTGCTGTGGAGCCAGCCCTTCAAGGCGTCGAACAAGGCTGTGAACGGGCTGATCGCAGGCTGGACCGTGGGTCTGAAGATGTACATCTACAGCGGCGCTCCCTTCAGCGTGACCGACAGCAAGATCGCATCGGACGTCAACTCTTCGGGAGTCCTCACCCCGCTGGCGGATCTGGTGGTTTCGAGCGCCTTCGGCATGCACTGCAATTCCAGCAATTCCATCGGCACGCCTTGCCTGCCAAAGACCGACTTTGCCACTTACCCCGGCTCAGGCATCGCGAGCCCCACCCAGACCGACTGGGGCAACATCGCACCCGACAGCTTCCGCGGACCAGGGTACTTCGATATCGACACGACGCTGCAGCGGAGCTTCGCCATCCGGGAGAAGTTTAAGTTCGTCTTCGGCATCCAGGCTTACAACATCCTCAACCACCCGAACTTCGCCAACCCCTCGGGAGCCGTTACCACGGGCGGCTTCGGAACAATCACCGGCACTCTGGGCCCCCCTACCAGCATTTACGGTTCGTTCGAGGGCGCTTCGGTTTCGGGACGTGTGATGGTTCTCACCGGGACGTTTAGTTTCTAACCGGACCAGGAATCGGGGCCCGTCGCTCCAGTGGAGCGGCGGGCCTTCGAGCAAGTTCTTCATTTTCAGTTGATTGATTTTTAGCCGCTGCCGGAGTCCGGCGGCGGCTTATTCATTTGGGTTGGGAGAGAACGCCCGATCCAATACACGCCGAGTCAACTCCTCCATCGTCACATACTGATCCTTAGCGCGATCGCGAAAGATCCTTGTGGTGACCGGGAGGTTCACCTTCTAGCCGTTCCATTAACCGGCGGGGCAGGTTCACGCCTGTCCCGCCTTCCTCACTCTTCCTACCTACAGCTTCCGCTTTACATCATAGCCGCCGCGTGTTATTTAGGAGTCGATAGTCCGATAATGGGGGATATGATGACCGCTCGCAAAGAGATTGACGACTTTCTGGCGGTGAAACGCGTCGCCGTAATCGGCGTTTCGCGCAACCCCAAGGATTTTAGCCGCAGCCTTTTCCGCGAGTTTCGCCGGCGCGGCTATGACGCCATCCCGGTGAACCCCGGCACGGCGGACATGGAAGGCGTCCGCTGTTATGCCAACGTGCAGGATATCGAGCCGCGCGTGGATCGAGCGCTGCTGGTGACTCCCGCCGGCATGAGCGAGCGGGTCGTGCGCGAATGCGACGCCGCCGGCGTTTGCCGCGTCTGGTTGTACCGTGCCACGGGCGCCGGCGCCGTCAGCCCCGGCGCGCTCAAACTCTGCCAGGATCGCGGCATGCCGGTGGTGGCCGGCGAATGCCCCTTTATGTTTTTCCCCGGCGCCCAGTGGCCGCATCGCTTGCATGGCTGCTTCCGCAAGGTCTTCGGCACATATCCGAAGTAGGGACGTATTTGCCCCTCCCTGCGCCCTCCGGAATGCGCAACATGAACTTCCGGGCAGCTCTACCCCGCCAGCACTTCCCGCAGTTTCTTGGCGAGGCTTTCGCGGCTGAACGGCTTGGGCAGAAAATTCACGCCCGCATCCAGCACGCCATGGTGCACCACCGTATTCTCGGTGTATCCCGAGAGGAACAGCACCTTCGTGCCGGGCCGCCCGACCAGCAACTGGTCCGCCAAGTGACGCCCGCTCATACCCGGCATCACCACATCGGTGAGCAGCAGGTGGATGGTTCCCTCGTGCGTCTGCCCGATCTCCAGAGCCTCGGCGCCGCTGGATGCGGTCAGGATGACGTAGCCCAGTTGTTGCAGCATGCGCACGGTCAACTCGCGAACCGCTTTCTCGTCTTCCACGACCAGAATAGTCTCGCCTCCGGCGCGCTTCGCCAGGCCGGCATCGCCCTCCGCTGGATCGGTGGCGGGCTCGGTCACGCGCGGGAAGTAAAGCTTGAAGGTAGTGCCTCTTCCGGGTTCGCTGTAAACCCAGATGTCGCCGCCGGTCTGCTTGATCATGCCATACACCGTGGCCAGCCCCAGGCCCGTGCCTTTGCCTTTTTCCTTGGTGGTGAAGAACGGCTCGAAGATCCGGCGGCGCGTCTCCGCGTCCATGCCGTGCCCGGTGTCGCTCACCGCAATCAGTACGAATTCACCGGGTTTCACGCCCATGTGGGTGCGCGCATAATTTTCGTCGAGGCGCACATTTTCGGTCTCGATGGTCAGGCGCCCGCCCAGCGGCATGGCGTCGCGCGCGTTCACCGCCAGGTTTACCACGGTCTGCTCCACGTGGCCCGGGTCGGCCTTGATGTTGCCGGCGCCGGCTCCCAGCCGCATCACCAGTTCCACGTCTTCTCCGATCAAGCGGCGCAACATTTTCTCGGTCTGGCCGAGCACGGTGTTGACATTGACCACCCGCGGCCGCATGATCTGGCGGCGGCTGAAGGTCAGCAACTGGTTGGTAAGGGCTCCGGCGCGATCGGAGGCTTTGAGAACCTCTTCGGCATAGCCGCGCAGCGGATCGAGCGCCGAGAGCTCATCCAGGATCATTCGGTTGTAGCCGGAAATCACCGTCAGCATGTTGTTGAAGTCGTGCGCCACGCCTCCGGCCAGCCGGCCCACGGCTTCCATTTTCTGCGCGTGCAGCAACTGCTCCTCGAGGTGCTTGCGCTGGCTGATATCGCTGACGAAGGCGATCGCATAGACGCCTCCCCCGGCTTCCACATAGCTGAGGCTCACTTCCACCGGGAACTCCGTGCCATCCTGGCGGCGCGCCGCCAGGTCGATGCCACTTCCCATCGGGCGGATGCGCGGATGCATGAAGTAGTCATCGCGCTCGTGGACATGGCGGGTGCGCCGCGACTCCGGCAGCAGCATTTCGATCCGCTGGCCCAACAGCTCTTCGCGCGAGTAACCGAAGATCTCTTCCGCGCGGCGGTTGGCCAGCACGATCCGCCCGGCGCGGTCCACGGCCACGATCGCCTGTGACGCCGACTCCAGCAGAGCCACCACCAGGTGCCCGGCCTTATCGATAATCCCCGGCATGTCGCGGCTGGGGTTCTTGGCATCCGCCGGCGGTGGGGCGGATTCGAAATGATCCATCGAAATACCCTCGAGTGCTGCACTATATTCTGCACTACCGGGCCTTCCCGGTGCAAGAAGGGGCCCACGGCTGTACGATGAATATCTGGGGGTGGTTTGGCATGTTCCGACGCTTGTTGGCGGCTGCGCTGTGCATGGCTCCCGCCGTGTTCTGCGCGGACAAGAGCATTCTGGAATTGCAGCGCGATGTGGCGGCGTTGCAGGAGCAAGTCAGGGGGTTGCAGAAGTCACTCGACGACAAGCTCGCGGACCTGGCCCGCAAGCAGGCCGACCAGGCGCGCGCCGCCGCCGATCAGGCCGGCAAGTCTCTGGCCTCGATCGGCGACCGCATGCAGAAATCCATCCAGGATCAGCAGGACCAGGAGAGTAAGAATGCCATCGCCATGGCGGGGATGGGAGCCCGGCTGCAAGGCCTTTCCACCGATGTCGGCACGATCAAGGATTCGCTTGCCGATCTCAATACCGCCCTCGCCAAACTGGCCACGCAGATTACCGACCTGGGCAACGCCGTGAAAAGCATGCAGGCTCCCCTGGCGCCTCTTTCCGGACAAGCCACGCCGGACCCCAATGCGCCCCAGATTTCCGCCTCGGACCTGATCTCTAACGCCGAGCGCGACCGCAGTGGCGGGTCGCTCGATCTGGCGCTCCAGGAGTATCGCGACTTTTTGAAGTGGTATCCCAACGATGCGCAGGCTTCCGAGGCGCAGTACCGCATTGGCTGGATTCAGTACTCGCTGAAACACTGGGATGAGGCAGCCCCCTCATTCGGCCAGGTGGTCGAGAACTACCCGGAATCCAACCGGATTGCGGAATCGCTCTTCTACAGAGGAAAGAGCCTGCTGGAACTGGGGCGCTGGCCGGAGGCCAACGACGTCTTCAAGCTGCTGCGGCAGCGCTTCCCCGGGAGTCCGCTAGCCAAAGAGAGCGCGGGGATTAAACCGCCCGCGGGCAAGAAGTGAGTAGGGCGCCCACACTACTTGATTTGTAGCGCCGGCGGTCTTGGCCGCCGGTGTCTTGTGCGTGCTTGACCATCTTCAAAGAAAGAACCGGCGGCAAGACCGCCGGCGCTACGAGCGAAAAATGCCCTTAATCGATCAGCGCGGGGTGTTCTTCGTGCTGATCGAGCACGCTCGACTGCAACAGCTCCAGGGCCTCGACCACTCGCTCCACCAGGTCGTCGGTCTGCGCCATGGCGGTGCGGGCCGAATCGATGGCGGCTTCATGCTTGGCGATGCTCTGCTCGATTCCGCTCAGGTCGGCCGCCAGGTTCTCCTGCAAGGCCGCGGAACGGGTGGACAGATCCTGCAGGGTCCCCTCCACATCGGCAATGCGCCGGCCGAGCGGCTCGATGGCGTGCTCCACCCGTGCGAGGATCTGGTCGCCCATGGCTCGCCCTTCGGCGATCGGTTGAGCCATGCGCGTTTCGACGATTCGGGCGCTCACTTCGGCAAGCTGGCCGCGCAGCATGTTTACGTCGCTGGCTGCTTCCTGCATCTGCGTGAGCGATCTCTCATGTTCTTCCTGCATTTGCGCCAGGGCTCTTTCATGGGCCTGGTGCATCTGGGCGGTGGCTCTTTCGTGCGATGCCATACGGGCTGCAAGGCGCGACTCCAGGTTGTGCATCTCGGCGCGAAATTGGGCTTCCGCCTGCCCGCGGTTGGGAGCCGGGGGTTCGGCGCGGCGAGCGGCCACGCTCAGCAGCTTGAGCTCCATGATGATCTTTTGCATGCGTTGGCAGCGGACCGCGGGATCCTTGGCGACACAGCTTGCCACCAGCCGGTCCACCAGCGGGCTGCCCGAGGATGGCGGAGCGGAATCGGTGAGAGCCGCGGCGAGCGAGGCCTCGCTATCGCCGGCGAAAGCCCGGCGGCCGGTTAGCATCTCAAAAAGAACGGCGCCGAACGCAAAGATGTCGCTGCGGGTGTCCGCCGGTTTACCGTGCAGCACTTCCGGAGCCGTGTAGGGCGTGACGCTGCCGGTGTGGTCAGGCGCGGCCGCGAGTTCCACGCTGGTTCCGGTGAGCCCGATATTGGACGGTGTGAGCGCCCCATAGACGCGTCCGCTATCGTGAATCCTGCGCAGGGCGTCCGCCAGCGTCATGGCGAAATGGAGCCCTTCGCCGACGGGAAGTTTTCCTTCGTTGAGCCGTTCGGCAAGGGTTCTTAGCTTGATGGTTGGGGTCATCGGAGTCCTCACTCAAGAGTTATCAGCTTCCGGCCGTGCGGCACAAGACCTACCTTGGGAATAGGAGTTCTACATGGGTACCAGCCGTACGCTGTGATGGGAATAGGAGTTCTACATGGGTACCAGCCGTACGCTGTGATTGGTTAGGGGCTGGCTAGTGCTAGTAACTTCCCATGGCGACGGCGCGGAAGAACCGGAGCGACTGTTCGGCGCACGTCTGCCACTGAAATAGTGCCGCCCGTTGCCGCCCGCGCGCGGCCAATTCCGCGCGAACATGCGGAGAGAGGAGCAGGCGGCTGAGTCCGTCCCGCAGTTCAGCCAGGCTGCGCGGGTCGATCAGCACCGCCGCATCGCCGGCGATTTCCGGCAGCGAGGAGACATTCGACGTGATCACGGGAACCCCGGCTGCCATGGCCTGCGCCACGGGGAATCCGAAACCCTCATAGAGCGATGGATACGCGAAGACGGTGGCGGCCGCGGTGAGCGGTGCGATATCGGCCTCCGGCACATAACCAAGATAGCGGACGCGCCGCACGCGCTCCATGGTGGAAGCCGGCGCCCAGCCTATGGGGCCGGCCAGGACCAGATCGAACTCTTCGCGCAGCGAGTGTGGAAGAGCCTGCCAGGCGGAGAGCAGGGCATCGGTATTCTTGCGCGGTTCGATGGTGCCGACCGACAGGATGAACGGCTTCACCAGTGAGTAGCGCGCGCGCACGGCTTCGACCGCGGCTTCCTCTACATGGAAGAAAGACTCGGCCACCCCCGAGTGAATGACTTCGATCTTCTCCGCCGCGATCGACAGCACGCGCACGGCGTCCTGCCGGGTGCACTCGGAGACCGCAATCACGCGGTGGGCGCGGCGCGCCAGCGCGGCGAGATTTTCGTCGGCGCGCCGGTTGGCCGCCGGATGCAACCCGGGCATCAGCCACGAGGTCAGGTCATGAATGGTAATGGTGAGCCGCGCCCGCCGCGGAGTCTTGCCGGTCAGGCTGCTGGCGTGAAAGATATCGGCATCGCGCCCCACCCAATCCATCACGGGCGCGGGCGTGTAGTTGGATGCCGCCAGCGCGGCGAGCGTCCAGTGCGTGCGCCAGAATCCGGCCACCGAGCGGTCGTGCTCGAGCGAGACGCGCTCATCGAGCGCCGGAAAGGTGCGGATGCTCTCGCCGGGCCCGGCGGCGCGCCGCAGGTGTTCGATCCAGTGATAGAGATAGTTCTTGACGCCGGCGCTGCGAACCAGCAGCGGAGTGGCATCGACTAGCACACGCATTGTTTACAGGATACCTGCCTTGCGTAGCGGCTGCCGACCCTTATAATAGAACCCGGGAGGGAACTTTATGCACGGATACACCGCCAGAGATTTGGGCCGCGCGTTTCGCACGGTCCGCCAGAACACCATTCAGATCGCGGAGGAGATTCCGGCCGAGCAGTACGGCTTCCGGCCGGCGGAAGGTTCGCAGAGCGTCGCGGAGACGCTGGCGCATATCGCCGTGACGCCTGCAATGCAGATGCGGATTCACGGCGATCGAATGACCGAGATGAAGCCCGAGTTTTTTCAAACCCACATGCCGCTGTTGATGGCGGAAGCGGCGCAACTTACCACCAAGGCCGACATCGTGAAAGCGCTGCACAACGAAGGCGAGGAATTCGCGACCTTTCTGGAGGGGCTCCCCGACGAAGCGCTGGCCGAGGAAGTGCATCTTCCGCCGCAGGTTCAGCCGAACGTCAAGACGCGCTTCGAGATGCTGCTTTCGGTGAAGGAGCATGAAATGCACCATCGCGCGCAGTTGATGGTAGTCGAGCGCATGCTCGGCCTGGTGCCGCACCTGACCCGCCAGATGCAGGAGCGCATGGCGCAGATGACACGGCAGCAGGGCGGCGCGCAAGGCGCGTGACGGTTTTGCTAGACTGGAAGTTTATGAAAGCCGCCACCATCGCACGGCATCATCATCACAAGCATGCCCATGTGCGACGGGTGGTCTTCTGATTGGAATTCAATCACATTGGAAAGGACGCCCGCCGGCAAGCATGGCGGGCTTTTTTATTGCACAGCGATGAATTTGGATTTTGCAAAAACCGGCGGCCTCATCACCGCGGTGATCCAGGATCACTTGACGGGGCGCGTGCTGATGGTCGGGTACATGAACCAGGAGGCCTTTCAAAAGACGGTGGAGACGGGGTTCGCCACCTTTTATAGCCGGTCGCGGCGAAAGCTGTGGCTCAAGGGGGAAAGCTCCGGACATCGCCTGGTGGTGAAAGAGATCGCGGCCGATTGCGATCTGGACGCGGTGCTGGTGAAGGTGGAAGCGCTGGGGCCGGGTGTCTGCCATGAAGGCTACCAGAGCTGCTTTTTCCGCCGCCTGGATTCGGGCGATTGGAAGGTCGCGGAAGAGCGCACGTACGATCCGCAGCCGGTTTACGGGGGGCAGAAGTGAAGCTGAAACTCGGAATTCCCAAGGGCAGCCTGGAGAACGCCACCATCGAGCTCTTCCGCCGCGCCGGCTTCACTATCACCACCAGCAGCCGCTCGTACTTCCCGGGCATCGACGATCCGGAAATCGAGTGCATGCTGATTCGCGCGCAGGAAATGGCGCGGTACGTGGAAGACGGCATCCTGGATGCCGGGCTTACGGGGCGCGACTGGATCCAGGAGAACGAGGCCGACGTGGTCGCCGTGGCGGACCTGATCTACGCCAAGCAGAGCTTCGGCAAAGTGCGCTGGGTGCTGGCCGTGCCGGAGTCGTCCGGGCTCCAATCGGTGAAAGATCTGCAGGGCAAGGTGGTGGCCACGGAACTGGTGGCCACTACCAGGCGCTATCTGGCGTCGCACGGCGTCGCCGCCAAGGTGGAATTCAGTTGGGGCGCCACTGAAGTCAAGCCGCCGGTGCTGGCGGACGCCATCGTGGAAGTGACCGAGACGGGGTCGTCGCTGCGCGCCAACAAGCTCAAGATCATCGACACGGTGACGGAATCGAACACGCAGTTGATCGCCAATCGCCGGTCGTGGGCGGACGCGGAGAAGCGGCGGAAACTGGAAGACATTCGCCTGTTGCTGGAAGGCGCCATCAACGCGCTGGGCAAGGTGGGATTGATGCTCAATGTTCACAAGGACGATTTGCAGGCCGTGCTGGCGGTGCTGCCCGCGCTCAAGCGTCCCACCATTTCGCACTTGAGCGACGAAGAGTGGCTGGCGGTGAACACGATTCTGGACGAGACGACCGTGCGCGCCATCATCCCGCGGCTGAAGCAGGCGGGCGCGCAGGGCATCGTGGAATATCCGCTGAACAAGATTGTGCTGTGATGCGCATCCTGCAGAGTAAAGAGGCGGGCCGCCTGTTGGTCCGCAAGGCGGCGCGGTTCGCGGAAGCCGAAGGGGTGGTGCGGCCGATTCTGGAAGCGGTGCGCCAGCGCGGCGACCGCGCTCTGCTGGAATACGCGCGGCGGTTCGACGGGCTGGAACGCAAGAGCGTGCGCGTGCCGCAGCGCGAGCTCGATCGGGCGCGGGCCGGCCTCGAGCCGGACTTCCGCCAGGCCGTGGAGACCGCCGCGGCCCATGTCCGTGGGTATGCCGAGCGCCAGATGCCGCGCGAGTGGATGCGCGAGATCGAGGCGGGCGTGCGGGTGGGGCAGATCGTGAGGCCGCTCGACACCGTGGCGGCCTACATTCCGGCGGGGCGCTATCCGCTGCCCTCCACTCTGGTCATGACGGCAGTTCCGGCGCAGGTGGCGGGCGTTCGGAACATTTGCGTGGCTTCGCCGCGGGCGGCGCCGGAGGTATGGGGAACAGCGGGGCTTCTGGGAGTGCGGCAGGTGTTCCAAATGGGAGGCGCTCAGGCCATCGCCGCGTTTGCGTTCGGAACCCGCACGGTGCCGCGCGCCGACCGCATCGTGGGGCCGGGAAACATCTATGTCGCTGCGGCCAAGAAACTGCTGGCGGGCGAAGTGGGCATCGACTTCGTGGCCGGCCCGACGGAAATCCTGATCGTCGCGGCGGAAGGCGATCCGCGGCATCTGGCGGCCGACCTGCTGGCGCAGGCCGAGCATGATGTGGATGCCTCGGCGGTGTTGCTGACGACGTCGAAACGCCTCGCCGTGGCGGTAGTGAAGGAGGTCGACCGGCAACTGGCCGTGCTTCCGACGGCCAACGTAGCGCGGCGGGCGATCGCGCGCAATTCGGCGGTGGTGCTGGTCGGTTCGCTCGACGAGGCCATGGAGATGGCCAACCGGTTTGCGCCGGAGCACCTGAGCATCCCGGACGGGAAATGGCTCGCGCAGGTGCGGCACGCGGGCAGCGTGTTCGTGGGACCGCACAGCCCGGAAGCGGCCGGCGATTATGCCTCGGGGCCGAATCACGTGCTGCCGACCAGCGGGGCGGCGCGGGTGCGCGGCGGCCTCTCCGTCACGGATTTCCTGAAGGTGATTTCGGTGCAACAGTTGAGCCGGCGGGGGCTGCGACGGCTCGCTCCGGCAATCGCCACGCTGGCGCGCGCCGAAGGCCTGGAGGCGCACGCGCGCTCCGTGGAGGTGAGGACCGGCGGCAATTGTGAAGAGACCGGTTGGCAGGCGAAAGCGCCTGCCCCACAAAAGCGCAGGCCCTCGGGCACGAAAGTGGGACATCCATGATAAGGGCTTGTCAAGGGAAAACACACCTTTCCCTGAACCTAACGGAAGATTTTTCCGAAGCGCGATAGTCGATAGGGTGACGGTTGCTCCGAATTGCCGAATTGG
>Ga0187884_10001173_pt1 | contig 24298 bp, 27 predicted proteins | sample June2016WEW_20_4_FD_132983 | JGI IMG/M metagenome (GOLD analysis project Ga0187884, IMG submission 132983) | Peatland microbial communities from SPRUCE experiment site at the Marcell Experimental Forest, Minnesota, USA - June2016WEW_20_40 | ecosystem: Environmental > Terrestrial > Soil >...
CCGCGCCGGGCCCGGCCGCAGGCGAACCCGGAGGTCTCGCCTCCGCGCGGAGGCGCGCTGGCCTCCGGGTCGCCTTCTCCTGGGTCAAGCCGCTCCGGGGCTCCTCCACTCCGTTCCGGCCCTGCGGGTGACCCCGGCGTCCCTCCGGCCGGTAGCGGCCCGGAAGTACACGGGCAGGTCCTCTTCTCCCCGTCGACGCCCTGCGCACGCTCGGTCCACACGAGGTAGGCGGGCGGGCGGCTCGCCCCGAGGCGGGGGTCGGCGTGGTGCAGAGCGGTGCTAGGGGGGAGGTCCCCCTGCCCCCCCCGAAAGAGCGTACCCCGGGGCACGGAGGAACCCGTCAAGGGGACGCCGCGACAGCTTGTTCACGGCAGGGCCGTGCGGCCGCCGCGGGCGGCCTGACCAACCTGTCACAGCTCACGGCCCTTGACAGAACCCCCCGGCCCAGGGTGCGGCTGCGCCGCCTTCTCAGTCACTCAGCCGATGGACGGCTGCTGAGAGAACAAGGAGCCGGACATGGACGCCACCCTGACTCTGGATGAGATCGACCGGCACGTCAGCGCCATCTTCGACATCAACGTCCCGGCGACCCACTGCATCCGCCTGGTCTGCGAGGACTGCGCACGGCTCTCGATCCTGCCGGTGGCCGGGCCGGGGGGGGACGAGGACAGGCCGTGGCTCTGCCCGGTCTGCGGTCCCGAGTTCGAGGGAGACCTCAGCGAGATGTCGCGGCGATGAACGTCCCGGGCGGACGCCGCCACCGTCTACCCTTGCGCGCAGCCATGCGCCTCCGAAACCTGCTGTTCGGCCACCGGCCCGGCCTGCCGCCGGAGCCGCCCTCGTCAGAGCTACCGACGGAGGCGGCTGCTCGGATCGCTCTCGAGCTGGCGCGGGACCAGCTCGCCGCTGAGCTCAGCCGCGGGGATACGAACACCCTGGCAGCGATCGGCATGTTGGCCTTCGAGCTGGCGGCCGCTGCACTGGTCATCCAGGCACGTGGGAGCCTGGACAGGTTCTGGTGGGCGACCGCTGTGGGGCTCGGGGTCTCTGCGTGCCTCCTGGGGGTGTCGCTGCGACAGCACCCCGTGCATCTTGGACCCGACCCGATGGCCTTCTACGAGGGGGCCCGTGGGGGAAGTGAACGTAAGGTGACGCTGATCGCTCTCGAGGACCTGAGACGAGCACGGGCTCTCAACGAGCGGGCGTGGCTACGGAGGGCGCGCTGGTCCACGGCCAGCGCGTGGGTGCTGGGTCTGACCGCGATCGGGAGTGCGCTCTACCTCCCGCTGGTACACTAGGAGAAGCCATGAAGATGACAGCCAAGAACAGGGCCGGCTCCAGCGAGGTTGCCTCGCGGGAGGCTGCTCGGCGCGAGTTGGAAGAGGCGCGTCGGATCGCCGAACGCACCCCCCAGACGATTGTGTACACGGGCCTCGGTCCGTACAAGATCGACAAGACCGCCAAGTAGCGGCGGGGGGCGGCCTGAGGCGAGCCGTGCCGGGGCATGTCCCCGGCGCAGGCGCCGGCGGATCACCGTACCAAGGGCGGCCTCGGCTGCGCCCTCATCCAGGTGATGGGTGACCGGGCGCCGCGGCCGCCGTAGGGTGGTGCCCCGCCTGCCCCAGGTGCGCGCCACGTCGACGCCGCCCCACAGGGCGGGCTGGAGGTGGAGCCGGTAGGTTCGGTTTCGCCACCGGCCGCGGGCGTCCGGGGCGGCATCGACCAAGTAGAGGACGAGGCCTCGCTCCTGCGCCAGCTCCAGAAGGCTGGCCTCCACCTCGGCACGGCCACCCGACCGCCCTCCGGGGGTCCAGTCACGCGGCCGTGCCGACGAGCACAGACGCGGCGACCCTGGCTCGGCGGCGTCCCGCGCATCGGCCAGCTCGCGCCCCTGGCGCCACAGCCGTCCGTGTTCGTGAAGCAGCCCCTGAGCCTCTGCCTATCGGCACGGGCAGCAGTCAGCGCAGTGAAGCGGCGCAGCCGCATCAGGTGGAGGGGTAGTCGGTGTCGTCAGAAGGCCGAGGTTATCTGTAGGAGTGCTCGCCTCCCGCCGGTCGGGTCGCCCGGCAGTGATAGCAGGCCGTGTGGCCGTCGGCCACGACGTACCACTGAAGTAAACGTACTCCTCGCTGGCCGAGTACGGCACGTCGAAGTACTCCGTGTCGGAGACGGGCGCGATCAGCACGGGCGCTGGGTTGTTGATCCAGTAGCAGGTCGGCACGAACACGTAGCTCGACTCACTGGGCGACTGCTCGGCTGTCCCGAGATTCTGAGTCACCCCCAGATCGGCCTCGAGCTGCGCCAGGACGTCCGTGGTCACCGGGGGGGTACCAATGTTGCTCGGCGGGGTACCCGGGCCCGGCACAATATCCCACCCGCCCAGCCACACCCAGCTCATCGTGCATTGGTAGGCCTTCGGCGGGCTCGTGGGGTACGCCACCTCCAGAACCGACAGGTCGACTGAGAGCGTCTCCGTCGCCGGGTCCACCCCACCCCCATTCACCATGTCCTCAAGATCCCTGTCCACGCCGATCTGCAACGAGTCGTCGATGCCGGGGGTAGCGAGGTCCACTGGCCAGTCGACCGCTGCCGTGTAGTACAACCCAGGATCGTTCGTGGCCGCTATCGTCGTCCCCGCGTCCCACGTCGTCTCCACAACCGACTCGCCCGAAGCCGGCGTGTCCTCCGGGCACGTCCCACCTGGCGCGGGCGACCCGGGGGTGCTCACGCTTTGCCCAGGAATGACGCCCACGTCGTAGATGTCGAGGTCTCCGATCGCCGACCCACTGACGACCTCGCCCTGCGGCGGTAGTGTTAGCAATGACGGCGGCGGATTGGCAACGGTTACCCCTCCCTGCTGGCCAGCCAGCGCCGTCGCTCGCGGGGCCAGCCCGCAGAGGCACGCCAACCCACTTGCGACGCACACCGTCGCCACCCTCGACCACCGCTTCTCGTTCGCAACGCTCATAGCGTCTGGCAGTACTCCACCACGGCGGCAGCACTCTGGCATCCCGCCACATCTGTGACCTGCGCGTAGTCTCCGAGCGGTGCCCCTGTCTCCTCGACGACAGCTTCCACGCCGTTGTAGGCCGGCCCAGACGCGTTCACGGTACTCGTCGACCCGTCCGCCTTCGTAATCGTCACCGTGCACGACGGCGCCGCGGCGTACTCCGTCACCAGCGCGTACGGCCCCTGAACCGCCGCCCCGCTCGGGCTCGCATGACCGCTCTGCAGCCACGCCGAGATCGAGCTGGCGGAGACGATGGTGACCGCCTTCGGGTACCAGTCGCACGCGGGTTCGCTGACATCGGCCCCGACGGCCATGTTCTCCGTGTCATACGCCGAATACTGGATAACCCAGCCGGGATCGATCTCGCTCAGCATTCCGGTGTCCCCGTGGTCGAGCGCCCACACCTCCAGCGCATACGTCTTCCAGGTGTCGACCACCAGCTGCTGCGCGTCGCCCGCCGACAGACCCGCCGGTAGGGGCTGATTGATCGTCGGGAGCGGGGGCTCCTGGCTGAAGGCATCGAGTCCTGGTACCAGGTGCGGAACGCTCGGGACGGTGGGGTTGCCGACGTAGAACTCCCACGTGCCCTGCTGCTGGAGCGACATCGTGCTCACCAGGGTGTCCTGAGCTGGGAACTCAGCTCCCCCGCCGGTGCCCTGGTACCCGGGCCCGATGCCCGGCGTCCCCACGGGCGTCGACAGTGCGGCCGCGGTGGTCCCCGGCATCACGGTCGGCGACGGGGACCCGGACGATGTCTGGGCCGGAGTGGGGGAGGGGGACGAAGAATGGGCCGCCGACGGCGCGCACGCAGCAGCGAGCATGGCAACGCCGAGGCACCCAGCCATCACGCACCGCATACGCAGGACCGTACCAGTGTTCGCCCCCCGCCACCGCAGTGCCACCACTTTGCGACCGCCCCGTTCGAACCGCTTGACGATATTCATACCCTCACCGCCGCTCACGCCGGGCTTCTTCCCGACCTCAGCGGACCATAGCCGATGCTCGGCGGCCAAACCCGAACCGACACACCCACCCACGCATGGGGGCCACGGTACGAGCCCGACGCGGACATCACGCGGACGGTCCGTCTCCGCGGGCCGCTCTGCCCAACCGACCTGGGCACTCCACGGCCCGCCTCCCCCCGGCCGATCCGCGATGGGGGAGGGGCAGCCCGCACGGCACAGTCGACCGAACTCAGCCCCCCGGGCCTCCCACCATCCGCCGCCCTACCCGACGACTGCGCTCCAGGCTACCCGCGCCTCCGAGTTCCTGTCGACTTCACTCCTCCTCACGCGTCAGCCACTCGCGCAGCAGGCCGCTCGACACGGCCCACGTGTCGCCCTGACGAACGATCAACTCGGCCATCTGCAGCGCCTCACCCGCCTTCCTAGCGGAGTTGTGACTGACACGCAGCTCCGCCTGCACCTCCGCACCGGTTAGGTGCGCCACGGGCTCGCGTGCGATCAGCTTCAGGAGCATCTGCTGCGATAGCCCGAGCCCCCCGAAGACGGCCTCGAATTCCTCCTTCTGGTCCGCCACCGCCGACACCACGGCCGCCTGGAGGGCGGCATCGTCGATCTCGCTCCCTGCGTGCTCGAAGGCCCAGAACGCGAGGAGCTGCACGTCGTTAGGCACCCCCGCGGCCCTGTCGAACATCCGCTCCGCAACCTCCACCCGGAGTGCCTTTCCTGCCCCCTCGGCCCTCTTCTGCAAGTACGAGACGAACTCCACCTTCGGGATTCGCTCGAGGTACAGCTTCGCGCCCACGTTGTAGAGGGCCCCGTGTTCCGGGTCTGACACCATCGCCTCCATCAGATGGCGCTTGCTGCCAGCGAACACCAGGCTCACCCGCGGCAACTCGTCGGTGAGGTCCTTCATCACGTCAGCGATCTCCGGGCTGATCTCATAGGCCTTCTGGAACTCGTCCAGGATCAGCGACACGGGGTGCTTCGCATCCCCGGCCTCACCAAGGGCTCGCACGACGTCCGCGATGATCTCCAGCCAGTCCGCGTCCGCCACCTTCGCCCCGAAGCTCACCCCCTCGATGGCACCGGTGACCACGTTCAGCCTGAACTCGGGTGCCAGTCGGATATGGCGCAGGCGCTGGGTCAACTCTGTTGCATGCCCCCGGATCCACCCCAGCGGCCCCTCGACGACACCCTTCATCAGCGCGCCGGCGACGTCCCGCTGGCTGGCGCAGCGCATCAGGCTCACCCTCCCAGTCCGTCCGCCGTCGGCGCGGACCCGCTTCATCGCCTCGAGCAGGAGCGAGCTCTTTCCGAACCTCCTCGGGGCGATCAGGATTAGGTTCTGCCCGTTCAGCATCAGTGCGCACACCTTGGCCAGTTCCGTCCTCCGGTCGGTAAAGTGCACATCGCGGGCGGGCGACCCGAAGTGGTAGGGATTCTCGGCCGCGGACATGCCCCCCATCCTAACCCGGATGGCACCCTATAGGGTGTAACCCAACAGGGTGTCACCCAACAGGGTCCGGCCACGCCGGTCCCTTGTCCCCTTCCCCTTCCTGCGGCCCCCCCAAACCGCCAGCTCGCGGGGCCTCCGACCCTTGTGCCGGTCAGGGGCCCCAAGCCACAGCGGCGGTATGGTCCCGCCATGAACGACAGCCCGACCTTCGCGTGGCCTGCCCCGTGGGCCGCCCCGTCGACCCTTGTCGACCTCGATGCGCTGCCCTACGACGACTACCTCGCAACACCCGAGTGGCAGCGCCTCACCCAGGCCGCCCACCGGCGGTCCAAGGGCTTCTGCGAGCGCTGCCAGCATGGCCGGCACGAGCAGACCCACCATCTCCGCTACCCGCGCTCGCGTCGCGACACGACTGTCGACGATCTCATCGGCATCTGCCGCCGCTGCCACGCCTTCGTCTCGGGGGTGGCGGGCGCCACCGACCCCCTGCTCGAGCCGGCCACGCTGCGTCCCTCGCCACCCCTCCAGGCAAACCCGCCCGCCTCCTCACGGGCGATCGCCGCGGCGCGCGCGTTCACCTCCGCCCTGGAAGCCTCCCCGGCTTCGGAGGCCCTCCGCCAGCTCGACCTCCCATCCGGCTTGGCTGGCCAGCTCGGGCTCGGTTGGGCCGCTCCGGGTCGATGGCCGGGAACCAACCCGGCACGCGGCCGCCTGACCTTCCCCCTCACCACCCGCGAGGCCACCGTCTCGGCCGTGGCCGGCTGGTCTCTCGGGTACTGCGCCACCGAGCTCGAGATTGAGGTCGTCCATGGCGCCGGCGGGCTGTTCCTTGCCGCCACGCTGGCCGAGAGCCAGGACGTGGCGATCGCCGCCGACCCGCGCGATGCGCTCCTGCTCCACGCTCGTGGCGTCCCGGCGATCGCCATCTGCGACTTCCGTCTCTGGCATCTCGACTGGGCGCTCGGCCTCCACCGTGCCCTGCTCGTCGCCGACCTCTCGGCCCCGGGGATGGGGTGGTGGTGGCGCCTCGCTGGCCAGCTCCGACGCCATGGCATCACCGTCGAGCACGTCCAAGGCCTCGGACGACGGTCCCTCGCCGAGGCGTGGATCGGCGGTGATCATGACCTCGTCGACGATGTGGCCCGCTCCCTCGCCGCCTAGTTCCGTCTGTGGGCCAGGGCGTTACGCACTCCCGGGTAACCCAGCTCTGCATGAGACTGGCCACCCCGTGAGCGGAGGTCTCCAAGTACTACTGGCGCTGTTTCGGCACCCGACGCACCCCGTACCGCGACACGATCTGATGCACCCTCTGGGGGCTGACCCCGTAGCGCTCCCCTGTCGACCGGAGCATCTCGCCTGACACGTAACCGCGGACCATCCCCTCCCGGCGGCGGGCCTCGGTTGCCTCCTTCCCTCTACCAATCAACCCCTCGAGCGTAGCCCGCACCCCCAGGACATCCGCCACCAGCGCGTCGCCCGCCAGGACCAGCGCCTCCCCATCCGCCCCTGGCAACGATTCAACTCCCGTGTGGATGATTCGCCGAGCCTCGCGGAGCAGCTCCCGAAGCCCGGCCTCAAGCTCCTGTACCGCGGCCGCTGGGATAGCCGGCTCGTCCGTCGTGCCCGAAAGCCGCACGTCTTCGACCGCCGAACGAGCCGAGGCCAGAGCCTCGGCAGCCGCCAACCAACGCGCATCCGCACCGTCGCGGGGGGAGGCGCTCTCTGACCGCCAGGGCTCCTCGCCATCCGAGCCCTCGGGCCGCAACGCCATCCTGTCCCAACCCAGCTCGCCACCAGCCAATTCCGTCCTCCGGTTTACCCAACCGCGCGGTCGTCGCCACCCGACGTCCCCGCGCGTGCCCTCGCCACCGACGCCGGCACATCGTACGTCCGCCCCCCGTTCCGTCCCAAACGCTCCTCTGGATATCCGTTGGCCGCACCCGTTGGCCGCCGTCGGCGTCGGCGCCGGGCCGCTCTGATCTCTCCACGAGCTGCTCGATGGGGAAGGGTGAGTGCTCGGCGCCCAGGGCGACCGCGAGAGCGGCTTGCCATCGATCTGCCCGCCGCCAGTCCTAACCCACTGGCCGGTTGTCGACGGACCTGCGGGGTGGTGCGCTCCCCGCCGCGCTCCGGTGTGCCGGTCCCGGTCTCGCCCGAGCACCCGCGATATCCTCCGCCCGTGCATCTCCCCAGCCTCCACCGTCCACGCACCACCCGGGCCTCGGCCCACGTGGCGCTCGCGGCCGCCATCTTTCTCGGTGCCGGCTGCGGCCTCGCGCCCTCGCCGACTCACCCGACGCCCCACCCCGCCCGGCCCGTCGCCACGGTGACCGAGACCCCGACGAGCCCCGCCACTCCCGCCACGGCCGTGGCCACTGCAGTGCCCCAGCCCACCTCGACACGAACCCCGGCTCAGCTGCCGACCGCCACACCGCCACCCACGCCCTCACCGACATCCACGAGCGCGTCGCCCGCCACCCCCGCGCCAACTGCCACGCCCACGGCCCTCATCACCATCACCGTCCAGGGTCAGGCCCTCGAGCTCACTCCCGCCGAGCTCCCATGGGTCTCGAGCATCACCACGGCCGCCGCCTACTCCGTCAGCGTCGGCTACCCCTTCGGTTCGGCCATCTGCTGGTCACTCGTCTCCAGCGCCGGAATCTCGCAGGCCGTCTGCGGAGGCCTTGGCGGCGGCTACAGCTATCCGCCGTTCGTCGAACCGCTCACCTACACCGCCTGCGCCTGGTCCGGGACGGATCCGGCGGACCGGCCCTCGGGCTGCTGACGGCGACCACCTTCACAGTGGGCGGATAGGTGCCACCTTCCCTGACGCGGCTCTGCCACGAGCACTCCACAGCCCAATCACGTCCGGCGCGTGGTCACTTGTCCCCGGATACCGTCAATCCGATGCCCGCCGGCCCACCTCCTCCGCATACCCTCCGCGCCTTCCTGCGACCACCCCGTGCTGCCCGGCCATTGCCCCCCGTTCGCCCCGGCCCGGCCCTGATCGCTCATATTCTCGGCCTCGCCGCGGCTGGCGTCGCTCTCGCCATCCTCGTCATGCCTTGGGGTACCGGGAACTGGGCCGCAGCTGCCATCGCGACCGTCCTGGTCGCCCCCATGTCCGCCTACTCGATCCCCAGCTTCGGAGGGGTCAACGCCCAGTGGTCCGCCTCCGAACTCCTCATCCTCGCCTTCACGTTCGCCGTCGGCCCGCCTGCCATCCTCGGCCTCGCCATCGGCCAGACGGCCGGATCCGTGTACCGCCGACGACCGGGGCCCTTCCGCACCGCCTTCAACTTCGTCAACCACTTCCTCGACAACACCGTCGCGTGGCTCCTCTTCCGGGCCATCGTCGCTGGTGGTTGCCACAGTCGCCGCTCCCCTTAGGAATCCATCGCACAACAAACCAGGGAAGGATGGCGCGGAGGCGGGTGCGCCAACGGTACCGGCCACCGGTCCAAGCCCTGCCCTGGTGAGGCGGCGGCTCAACGACCCGGCCTCGGAACTGCAGGAGGCCGATGTTGGGAGGCAGGTCGAGCCGCTCAAGGAACTCCTCAGAGATCGTCACACGATGCCTCATCGCCGCATGCAGCAAGCGGCTATCCCGCTGACGGCGGGCATGGTTCGGCTCCAGGATCACTCCGCTGACGTGCTCTCGACGGTCGATGGGTTCCCCCTTAGCTCGGCGACGCTCCAAGTCGCTGCTGAGCTGATCCATCAGCCTCCGGAGCTCTTCCGGATTGTCGAACGCCCCTAGGACGACGTGGCGCCGTTCGCGACGCTGGGGATCGTAAGCGTACCTGCGCAGGACGTAGCGCCGAATGCGGTCATCGTCGGGGTCTACTGCGGTCACGCGAACCAGTGTGCCTCCACCAGCAGCTCGAGTGCCACAGAGCGGGCTGACAGTGAGAAGCTGGGCAGAGCGGGAGTTTCGTCGACGGTGGCGCTTCTATCCGACCGCAGCCGGGCACGAGCCCGTCGCCGATTTCATCCGTGGCCTGGGTCGAGATGACCGGGCGGCGATCCTGAGCGAACTGAAGGACCAGAAGAAGGAACAGACCAGATGAGGTATGTTCAATCAGCGATGAAGGAGAAGGCGACCATGGACAGCGAGGACGAGCGCGACGACCTCGACGCCCTGATCGCGGAGTGGTCGGCGGCGGACCCCACGTTCCCCGTTGCCCTTGCCGCAGCCGAGGATCGGCTGGAGCTCATGGGACGGCTCAGGACTGCGCGGAAGGCGGCGGGGCTCAGCCGCGCTGCCGTGGCCGCCCGCATGGGAGCTTCGGAGTCCGCGGTGGCCCGGATGGAGGGCGGCCGGGACACTCCCATCTCGACCGTTGCGCGGTTCGCAGCCGCGGTGGGCGCGCACCTAGAGATCGGCGCGGCCGGGCCCGCGGCCCCCAGTGGCGTCCGCAGCCGTCGATGAGCACGTCCCACCGCGACCACGTTCGGACATCTCGAGCCCGCTGGAATCTCATCGGTCGCTTGCTCGACTGGTGGTTTGTGAGCCGGCGGGTGCCTTCGTCGCGTCGGCCTCCGCGGGGCGGGCCCGGGACAGTAGGTGCAGGCGTCCGCGCTCCATCGCCCCGTCCCCCGAGCGGCCTGCTTGTGGGAGCGGAGGCGCAGCCTCCTCGGGACCCGGGAGACGGCAACCTTTACATGCCTCGCCGGGGACCGGACGAAGCCAGAGGCCGCCGCGGGTTTGGTCGCTGATACAGCCCTCGGCTCAGGGGCGAGCGAGGCTGTAGCCGCGGCGCAGGCGCCGGCCAATGACCGCCGCCAGCGCGGCGCTGGCCTGGGAGTCATCGGGGTGATGGGTGACCAGGCGCCGTGGCCGCCGTAGGGTGACGCCCCGCCTACCCCAGGTCCGCACCACGTCGACGCCGCCCCAGAGGGCGGGCTGGAGGTGGAGCCGGTAGGTCCGGCTTCGCCACCGACCGCGGGAGTCGGGAGCAGCGTCGACCAGGTCGAGGACGAGGCCTCGCTCCCGGGCCAGCTCCAGGAGGTTGGCCACGAGCTCGGCCTCCGCCCCCCGATCGTCCCCCGGGGGTCCGGTCACGCGGCCGCGCCGACGAGCACCGCCGCGGCGATCCTGGCCTCGGCGGCGTCCCACGCATCCGCCAGCTCGCCCCCCTCCCGGCACAGCCGGCCGTGCTCGAGAAGCAGCCCCTGAGCCTCCGCCTCTCGGCATGCCCAGCAGTCGGCGCAGTGCTCCTCAAGGCTCAGAAACGCCGCAGCCTCCGCTCTGAGCAAGCCCTCGTCCACGCCCTCCGACACGCCCATCACACCCATTCTCTCCGTCCGATCCGCCATCACCAGCAGTACCTCCACGCTCAGAACGACCGTCACAGCAGCTCACGAACGCCGCTGATGCCTAAGATACCGTACCCTTTGCTCACCGAGGGTATGAGAATACAACGGCTCCGCTCAGGTCAGACCGCTCCACCGCTCCTCAGCGGTCAGGCGCTCCGCTGCCCGCTGGGCGTCGGCGGCGGCCGGGAGGGGGCGTGGTGATCCGCGGCGTGAGGGTGATGCTGTCCGAGCAACCGAGCCACGACGTGCACTACCAGGCCCATGACGCCCAGTACCTCGCGTCCGTCACGGGCGACGCCAAGGGCGCGGCGCTGCGGCCGGACATGGAGGTGGCCGAGGGGATGACGACGGCGGCCGGGCCGGCCGGCCTCCTGGAGGCGCTGGGGCTCGAACTGAGCCCGTCGCCGCAGGCGATCACCGCCCTGGGGGCGGGTCGGCACCCGGTAACCGGAGAGCAGCTCGTGGCCCCACGAGCTGGCTTCGACCGGGTCGCCTACAACGACCTGATCTACAGCGCCCCGCCGAGCGTCAGCGTGGAGTACGCCGCCACTGGGGCGGCCGGCGACGCGCTGCGCGGTGCGCAGCTGGTCGACGACGTCGAGGTCTCCGTGTGGGTCGGCTTGGAGACATTCACCCAGCTGCTCCCGGTGGTGCGACGCGGGATCCATTCCTCGATGCCCATGCACGCCCAGCTCGTCGCCCTCACCAATGTCCACTGGGCGGAGCAGCCCATCAAGGGACAGACCGTCCCCGACCCGCACCTCCACGTCCATACCCGGATCCTGAACGTGGCGCTCGGCGCTGACGGGAAGTGGTCGGCGGTCGACTTCCGAGCGCTGTACGACAACCTGCGGGTCCTTGACGGCCTGATCCTTCTGGAACTTCAGCACCGACTCAACGCCCGTGGGTATCAGGCCGTGCCGGTCTCGGAGTCGCCGGCGTGATTCGCGGCAAGAAGGTGATGGTCTCCGCTCAGGCGGACTACGACGCCTACCACCAGCAGCACGCGGCGCAGTACGAGGCGTACGTCGCCGGCGACGCCAAGGGCGCCGAGCTGGGCCCGGACATGGAGGTCGCCGAGGGGGTCACCAAGGCTATCGGCGATCCCGGTCTCCTGGCGGCCGTGGGCCTCACTGAGACGCCATCGCCCGAGGCGATCACCGCCCTGGGGGCGGGGCGCCACGGGGTCACCGGGGAGCAGCTCGTGGCGCCGCGGGCCGGGTACGACCGGGTCGCCTACAACGACCTGGTCTACAGCGCCCCGAAGAGCGTCAGCGTGGAGTTCGCGGCGGCCCGGGCCGCCGGCGACCACGTGCGTGCGGCGCAGCTCGTCGAGGACATCGAGGCGTCGGTCCGGGTCGGCCTGGAGACGTTCACCCAGCTGCTCCCGGTGGCTCGCCGGGGGCTCCACTCGTCGATGCCGATGCACGCCCAGCTGGTAGCTCTCACCAACGTCCATTCGACGGCCCGGCCGGTCAAGGGGCAGACCGTCCCGGACCCGCACCTCCACGTCCACACCCGGATCCTCAACGTGGCGCTCGGCGCTGACGGGAAGTGGTCGGCGGTCGACTACCGGGCGCTGTACCACAACGTCCGGGTGCTCAACGGCCTGGTCGAGGCGGAGATGCAACACCGGCTCCAAGCCCGTGGCTACGCCACCGTGGCGGTCACCCACAGCGAGAAGCGTGAGAACGACCCGCTTCGGACCGAGCGCCAGCCGTGGCGCTCGTTTGAGCTGCCGCGGGTCCCGGAGGCGGCGCGCGTCGGGATGGCGCGCCGCCACCAGGTGGTGACCCAGCTCGCCGAGGAGCAGTGGCGAGAGCGGGTGGCCGACGCCGAGAAGGCGCGCGGCCGCTCGCTCACCGAGGTGGAGCGCCAAGCGCTCCGGCCGACCCCGAAGGAGGTCCAAGCCGTGAGCCGGGCGTCGCGCGAGCAGAAGATGCCGGGAACCCGGGCGGAACGGGACGACGGCTGGGGCGCCGAGCTGGCCCGTCACGGGTACACCGCCCCCCTGGCCAGCGGCGCCGTGGAGGCCCCAGAGACGGCCCAGAGGGTCGCGGACGTCCGGAGCCTGGCCGTGGAGGCGCTCGGCCTCGGTGGCGATCCGGACGACCCGATGTACCCGAAGGTCCTCACCGATGGCCTGCGGGGAGCGGGCTTTCCCCGCCTGGCGCGTGGTGACTTCGACGAGGGGGAGGCCCGGGGGGTGATCGTCACCTGGGCGCTCAGCCCGGTGGGCCTCACCGTGGACCACTCGGTGTGGACGCGGGATGAGGCGCTCAACCGGCTCGTCCCCCACGCCGTCGCTGCGAGCCTGGAACCCGCCGCCGTTGTCGACGTCGTCCGCCGTGTCGAGGCGGGCGGGGTCATGCTCGACCCCGGGGCCGCCCAGGGCGGCGGGGATCCGCGGTCCGACGCCGTCTTCTCCACGCCCGACCTGATCGAGACCGAGCACCGGGTGGCCACCTACATCGTCGAGCTCCACGACGAGGCGACGATCAACGTCCCAGAGCAGCACATTCAGGCAGCGCTCAGCGCAGAGGCAGCCCGGGGCGGCGGCCACGGGCTGGACGCGGAGCAGGAGCGGGCGCTGCGGGCACTGTGCAGCCCCGCGGGCTGGGCGGGCACCGTCGGCATCGCCGGCTCCGGCAAGACGACAACGCTGCGCCCCGCGGTGGACGCGATGCAGGCCGCCGGCTATCAGGTCCTCGGGGTGGCCCTCGCCGGCGGCGCCGCGGAGGTGCTCCAGGCGGAGACGGGGGCACCCAGCTGGAACATCGCCGACTTCCTGGTGCGGTGCGAGTCGGGCAGCCTGTGGGCACCCGACGGGCGGCCGCTCAGTCTTGGCCCGGACACCATCCTTCTCATCGACGAGGGCGGCACGGTCGACTCACGGACCTTCGCGCGGCTCATCGACGTCGCCGAGCGCAGCGGCGTCGCCGCACTGCGCACCGTGGGAGATCCGAAGCAGACACAGCCGGTCGGCGCCGGCGGGATCTTCGCCCACCTCGCGCGCCAGCTCCCCACCGCGGTGCTGAGCACCAACTACCGCCAGGGCCAGCACCAGGGGGCCGCCGAGGCCTCGGCCTCGGCGCTGCTGCGCGACGGACAGGCCGGCAAGTACCTCATGGTCAAGGACCGCGCCGGCCTGCTCCAAGTCGACGACACCCTGGACCTGTCCGCGGCGCGGGCCGTCGAGGACTGGGCCGGGGCGATCGCCGCCGGCGGCTCACCCCGGGAGCACGTCCTCCTCAGCGACCTCAACGACGTCGCCGACAGCCTCAACGCGCAGGCGCGGGCCGCCATGGACCAGATGGGCCGCCTCGGCTCCGCCCGAGTCCAGTGCGGCCAGCTCGAGTACGCCGCCGGCGACCGGGTGAGCTTCGGCGCCAAGCACGTCGCGAGCCGACCCCGGGTGGATCAGGACGGTCGGCCGCTGCTGCGCAAGGACGGCACGCCGCGGGTGCGCCTGGTCACCACGCCGAAGCGCACCCGGGGCGAGGTGATCGCCGTCGACCCTGATGCCGGCGGCATCACGGTCCAGACCGACGCCCAGGGGCGGCTGCCCAGCCGCCTGGTCACCCTCTCCGCGGCAGAGGCCGGGAAGGTCCTGGGCCGCGGCTGGGCGATGACGACCACCACCGCCCAGGCCCGGGGCTGGGACGCGACCTACGGAGTCCTCTGCGCCTCGCGGGTCAGCGGCCTGGAGCAGGCGTACACGATGCAGACCCGAGCGCGTAGCGAGACGCGCGTGTACGCGAACGGCGAGAGCGTCCGCGCCCAGGCCGACGCGTCGCGGGACCTTCGGACTGCGACGGTCGACGCCTATAGCGAGGCGCTGGCTCGGCCCACCGAGAAGGCGACCACCCTCGACTACGCCACGCCCGAGGCGAAGGCGAAGCTGGCGGCGCGGATGACCCCCCATGTGTTCCGCACTCCTCGGCTCGACGGGCCGCCAACGGAGCGCCAGCGGTCCCACATCGACCAGCTCGGCCTGGTGCTTCCCGAGAAGGCGACCTGGCTGGTGGCCAGTGGCCTGATCGACCGAGCGGAGCAGAAGCCCACCGGGTCCCAGGCGACGGAGTGGCTGGTCGAGTCCTATGGCGTCGAGCGGGCGGACGCGGAGCGGCGCGTCGCCCGCGGGCTGCGGGCATGGGGCCTCCAGCCCGATGTGGGCCCGCCTGGCGCTCCCACGACGCCGATGCCGACCCCGGAACAGCGGCTCGCCGGCAGGACCACCGCCGAGCAGCGCGCCCTCGCAGAGCGGGTCGGTACCGACGTCGACACCAGCCGAACATGGCTGGTCGCCTCTTCCCGTCTTGACCAGGCCATGCACCAGCCTGCCGGCACCCAGGCATCCTCATGGCTCGTCGAGGAGCACGGGCTGGACCGGCCCGAAGCCGAGCGCATCGTCGCCGCCGCGCTCCGCCAACGCGGCGTCAACCCCGGAGTCGGCGCCCCCGCTCAAACCTCCGCCAGCCCGGCACCGGCGCCCACCACCCCGCAACCCGCCATCGTGCCGGCATCGTCCGACTCGACGGCTGCGCCCGCGGATCCACTCGCCGCGGTTCGTCAGGCCATCAAAGACGCCGAGCAGCTCAGGCGCCGTGCGGTGGTGCGGCGCCACGGCGACGACCGCAGCACAGGACCGTCCCCCGCCCCCACGCCGAGGCCCGAGCCGCGCGGTCCGCAGTTCTGAGGCTCGACTTGCCAGTCTCATCGCGAGCGCCTAGCTCACTTTGCCCCTGGTGACGTGGACCCGAGCACTGGGCCAGGTCCCACCGGAAACCCAGTGACCGGGCGCGGCGGGGAGCCACGCCACCGTTCCGCAAAGGTTGTTTCGGGAACTACCCGCGGCTAGTGACAGGTTCGGGAGTCCGCGGCCCGAAGGCAGGGTTCCCGGCGCCTGCGACCGCTAGTTTGCGGCTCGTGACACCTTCCTTAGGACCGGGCCTAGCAGGCAGAACGCTCCAGATCCGCGCCGCTGTACGGCCTTAGGAAGTCCGGAAGCGATGGGCCGCGGGTGATGGTGCCTATGCCTGGGAGCGGTCGATCGGCGCCACAATGGCCCTCATCCGATTCTTCGTTCCGCTCTCTCCCGGCCCCGGCTTCCCAGACGCACAGGGCGCCCATGCCCAACTGGCTGCGTTCTGCGGCGTCTCGCCTCCGCTCTCGGGGGAGCGTGTCTACTCGATAGCCTTCTGGAGCGACGGAGGAGAGTGGACCGCCACGGTTGGGAAGCCACTCTCGGGTAAGCGGACCAAGACCGTCCGACGGAAGGGTAAGAGGGTCGAGACGACTACCCAGCTACGAGCCTTCGTCACGGTGCTAGCCATATTCGAGGGCAAGCCTGCCTCGATAGTCACCGATCAGCCGCCCTTCGGAACCTCCCGGTCGGAGTGGCACAACCCGATTCTGGCGGGGCAACCGCACGAGGTGGACTACTTCACCGAGTAAGGCTCTGGCGGGCGCTCGTCCCTCCTCGCTAAGCGCTTGCAGGTGATCTCCGCAACCGCTCACGAGGCAGGAGGAAGTCCGAGGTCGTGTCGCACTTCACCGGCGGCAACGTTCACAGCATTCGCAGCGCTGGTAAAGCCCTGCATCCAGGTGCCTTCATCGAGGAAGTTGAGCGTGCTCAGCGTCTCCAGCGAAGCGTTGAGTTGTCCCACATCGGTGGTCAGTGTTTCCACGTCCACCTTCGCAACCGTCGGCCAGTTGGTACCCTCCAACTGCGTCTCCAGCGCATTAAGGGCGGAGATGGTCGGCTGCGCGTCCGCTTCAGCCTCAGCATCAGTGGTCGATGAGGTCCACGCATCGGCCTGCGTAGCCAACGCCGCGACGGCGGTGTTGGCCGGAGCCACGTCAGCGAGGTAGGCGGTCCCCGCCGCCGCCAGGCTCAGGGTGCTCGGGCTCGCGGATGAAGTCGCAGTTACCGTCGCCTTGGCCGTGGCCGTCGATGTGCCCCCATTGCCTGTCGACTGGCTCCCACCACAACCCGCGAGGAGCAGGGCGGTTCCAAGAATCACTAGCCCAAAGCTGTTCCGAGGTCTCAATGCCGTAACCCTCCATTCAGATCCGTAGCCGTAAGTCCCGACTACTGCGTGGCAAACCAGACAGAGCTTGTCGAGAGGAACCCCGAAACGTTGAGCAGAAGCCCCGTGACGCTGGACGGAACGGAAATGCAAGCCCCGAACTGAACGGTGCCACCTTGGTAGACGTTGTCGTTGTCAGGTGTCCCGCCGTAGCACAGCGGACTAGTGTCCACGCTGTACGACACATTGGTCGATCCGACCAGGTCCGAGATAAGTGAAAGGCTCGGTGCCGCGGGCGTTGCAGAAGTATTCGTGACCTGCAACGTAAAGACCTCGAATATGGTCCCTGCCGGAGGCGCTCCCACGGACGGATCAGTGGTCTCTGGCGCCACGCTAATGACCTTGACTGTCCAACCGGCTACAGTCGCTGTCTGACCGAAGGGGACTGGATTGGTGCGGGTACTCCCTAGGGGGGATGTGTTGGTGGTTGGCGTCGCCGTCCCATTGGGCGTCGCCGTCGCTTGGAGCGTTGCTGTTGATGTGCCGCCGTTCCCTGCTGATTGGCTACCACCGCAACCTGTCATCAGCAGAGCGGCGCCTAAAGCTACTAGCCCGAACGCATTCTGAGACCACATACCTGTCCCTCCAGCCTGCTCCTCTGCAGCCCGCTCACCGGGCCCTGCTCGAGCATGCCGGCAACCAGCGACACCACCCTGTCGCCGCTCCGCGGAAGGGGGACGACCCGCGAGCGACATCCCCCTGTCGCCGGGCAAGGCTAGCCTGTGGACACCTGGCTAGTCGTGGCCGGCCGGCTCATTACCTCTCATCGACGGAGGGTCACCGCATGATCGAAGAGCGACGGGTCCTGGAAGAGACGCTACTGCGCAACATCAAGGCGCAGATGCCCGACCTCCGCACTCTGCTGAAAGAATGTGATGGCCACTGGGGATCCGAGGACCTCGTGTACCGCTTCTACCATCAGAGCTTCAAGGTGTACTCGATCCAGCACCTCACCGAGCAGATCATGACGGCCCTGAAAGCCCTGCTCCCGGACCGTCTGCTCGACGCCTGGTTCATGACGATCGTCGAGGAGGGCACCGACAGGACCTTCGAGGTCTCGTACAACAAGGACTGGCCCGTCCACACCCGCCCCATGCTCGAGGCCTACTGGCACGCGCGTTACATGCTGGGCATGGTGGTGCGCTACGGCGCGCGGTTCAAGAGGCCGCCCCGGACACTGCCATCCGGCTGGGCCACCGTACTCTGTCTCTACGGTCTTCGCTAAACACTCTCACCAGGTGCGTGGCCGGACCACCAGCGGCGCGGCCCCGGGTTCGGCGTTCGTCTCCCCGGGGCGAGTTTCGGCGAGCAAGGGGGCCGGCGGCAGCTCGCGCTGTCTGGTACCGTGTTGGTACGCGAGAGGCTCTCGCCCAAATGCGGCCGATCAGGGCCGGATGCCGATGTCCCGGAAGCCGAAGTCCGGCACCAATGTGCCGCCGGTGTTACCAGGAACCGCCCAGGACTGGAACTCCGAGTCCGTCACCTTCGCTCCTGGTGCTCTCGTGCATTTCGGGGAGGACGACCGACACGACCCACCACCCTGGGGCCGAGTTAGTCGCTGGCTCCGCCGATGGCACTTGTGTCCACTGGACGCTGACTGCCGCCGCTTCGGCCTCTGCTGGCGCATTCATTACTTCGGCAAGCGGTACAGTTACATGCTCGCGCTGGCTTCGCGCGATCGGTTCGTCGCGAACGGTCCGAGATACGCGGACGAGGTCCGAGATGCGATTCTCGCCGCCGACCGAGCCGACCCCCGACTGTTCTTCGCCGACCTCGCCTCCCGGAGGACGCACTGGTTCATGCGCGAGCCGCGAGACATGACCGACGAGGAGCAGTGGGGGCCTGAGTAGGCGAGCGCCTTCCCTGAGGATCCGACGTGATCGTGGACTAGCCGTGCTGATGAGCCGAACACCTACCAGTGCTCCTCGATGTGGCTCAGGAAGGCGTCGAGCCTTTCGTCCTGAGAAAAGGGGTCGAGAGGAGTGGCCCAGACGGCTTCAGCGAGATCTCGATGCAGTCGAGTGAGCACGATGAAGTGCGTCTGGCCGCGGCGCCATTCCGGGTGGCGCTTCTGCGCCCGCGCCACAGCCGTCTTATAGTCGGCGAACGTCATCGCCGGAGATCCCTCGGCCATCACCTCACCTCGGCCGGCGCCGACGTCGCGCCGCTGAACCGGGTCGCACGCCTGTGATCTCCTTGTCCGTCAGCCGCTCGAAGACGTCCATGAGCTGCTTCGCCTCCTCTGCATTGATGCCGTCCTTCTCCTTCGTGAGCCGGGCGACACCCGCCTCCGCCCGAGGATCCGGGGCAGAGCGAGGGGGTGCTCCATCCCGCCCACGCTGGTCCGGCGTCGGCACGTGGAAGCCAAGCTCGTTGCCCGATCGGAGGGGCGCCGCGCCGGCGGTCCTGGCGTACAGCTCCGCCAGGGTGGCCGACCCGCTCACCGACTCGCCGCTCCCAGCGCGGCGGAGCCACTCATCGGCTTCGTCAGTGGGGAACCGCTGGAAGCTGACCAGCGAACCGCACCGTCCCGGCCGGACGATGGCGGGATGGAAGCTGGTCATCGGCTCGTTGGTGGTGACGACCACGAGCACCCGGATGGCTTGTCCGAAAAGCCCGTCGGCCAAGTTGAGGAGGCGGGACAATCCCTGACCGGATCGCAGCTTGGCGTCGGCCGAGATCAGCTCGTCGGCGTCCTCCACGATCAGGAGATGCCATCTCTTGTCCTCCGGATCCTCCTCCTCTTCCAGAAGCTCGGTCAGGTAGTGCGCGCTCTTGGTGAAGAAGAGCTCTGGCTCGACGATGCAGTCGATGGTACAGATGCTCCGATGCTCGCGGGCCAGGGCACGGACCGCGAAGGTCTTGCCGGTGCCCGGCGGGCCATGCCAGAGCAGCATCCGGCCGCGCCCGGCCAAAGCCTCGAGGTCGGACATGGCGGCCGCAAGCTCATGGCGCGTGCTCGCCGGGTAGTTGGCGCTGACCTCCTCCCAGCGCGGCGCAATCAGACGTCGCTCGATCCGTACCGCTCGCTCGTGAGGACCGCCCATCCAGAACCGAACGTCGATGAATGCGTCATCGGCATCGGAAGGCGCCGTGGGCAGCAGCTCCTGGACCTCTTCGAGGGTCCTGCGGACGGCCGCGATCCCGGGTCCGGCGGCGGCGACCCTGAGCCAGCTCTTCGCCGAAGGGCTGCGCTCGAGCGTGAGGTGGAGGCAGCAGTCGTGCCAGTCGAGGACGACGACTTCCCGGTGCTCTCGGTACACCTCGAAGAGCAGCGCTGTCGCCGTCGCCTTGACCTTCTCCGTGGTCCCCTCGCTGACGCTCCGACTCTGTGTCTCCGCAGCTTGATAGCCGCGTACCGCCGAGGTGGCGTGGAAGACCTCCATCGACAACGTTTCCTCCCCAGGGTCGCCAATCTCGTAGATCGCCACGTGGGTCGGCCACGTGCCGGCGAGCCGGGGCACGGTCGGCGGGAGGGAGGCGCTCGGGTCGGTCATGCAGCTAGATGCTGAGGAGGACGAGCGACCACCGCCTGTCGCGCGGAGCTGTCGAGGCCCGGCATCTGTACCGCCATCACGACGGCTCTGTGGCCCCACCGAGTTAACTCGCCGAGCACTGAGCGTCCTGGCTGCTGCTCTCCCCGGCCGGGCAGGGGATCAGCCCATACAGCGAGATCATGCGCTGGTAGTTGGCGATCCAGGTGTTGTCCCAGGAAGTGTTCTGCGGGTTGTTCGTCTCGTCGATCTGGTGGCTCGTGATGGCCGTCTGGAAGTCGGCCTGCGCGCCGGTAGTCTCCGCCCATGTGGGGAGGATGGGGGTCGCCGAGCAGATGGTCTGCACCTGGCTCACGACCGCTGTCCAGGCAGTCACCCACGCCCGGTACTGCGCCGCGTAGCTGGCGGGGTAATGCTGGGGGTCGGTCCCGTTCGCCACCTCGGTCGCCGAGGCCTGATCGAGGCTCAGATCCTCCTCCATGGTACCGAGGGCCCAGGTGCAGTCGGTGTTCGACCAGACGGCCGCCGCCAGCACCGCAGCGGGGGTGGGAGGGGCCGTGGCGGTGAGCTTGGGCACAGTGACGGCCGTGGGGGTGGGGGTGGCGGTCGGGGACGGCAGCGACGCGCTGGGCGTCGAGGTAGGGGCCGTGGCGGTGAGCTTGGGCACAGTGACGGCCGAGCCCGAGGCGGGCGCCGAGGTGGCGATGGAGGCGGGGGGCAGGTCGACCTGTCCCTGGGTTGACAAGCTGCAGCCGGAGAGGCAGAGCGCTGCTCCCAGGAGGCCACCGGTGGCAAGCAGACGGATGGTCATAGCGGTCCTCTCTCTGATGGGTGGCCTCGGCGCGCTGACCGGATGTCGCTCCGTTCGTCGCCCGCATCGGGAAGCGGTGAGCAACCGCTTCCGGCGAAGCTGCCTGTTACCGGTGCCCTGACCACGTGCGGTGCGTTTCGTTCGACCATGAACCAAACGGTGAGGCGACGCGCCGACACCAGCCTGTCGCTGCCACAACAGGCGCAAACGCAACGGCACCCCATCGCCACCTCGAGAGCGGTAGGCTGCGAGCGCAATGCCTGCCAGATCCGGCTACTCGACCGGCGACAAGTTCATCCGGGTGATCGACCTCCTCGACCGCCTGGGCAACACCCGAGTGGGCCTCACCACCGCCGAGCTCGCCGAAGCCTTCGAGGTCAACGTCCGCTCCGCCCAGCGCTACATCCGCCAACTGCGCGACGACGTCGGTCTCGACATCGTCGCCGTCGACGGCCGCTACAAGCTCGGCGAGGGCACGCGGCTCCCCGCCCTCCAGCTCGACCGCGACCAGGCCACCGCCCTGCTCATCGCCGTCCGGCTGCTCCAGCAGCTCTACCCCGACCGCGATCCCGCCCTGGTCGGGGCCATGGCCCGCCTGGCCGCCGCCCTGAAGGTCCCCACCGTCACCGATCTGCTCGGCCGCTTCATTGAGACGGTCGAACAGCGGCCGGAGGATCCCGTCGCGCTCCAGCTCCGCAGGACGGTGGTCGAGGCCTTCACGGGCCAATTGAAGCTGGAGATCGAGTACACCGACGCACAGGGGCACGGCTCCCACCGGGTCGTCCACCCGTACTTCCTCGAGCCGCGGCCGGAGAGCCGAACCGTGTACGTCTTCGCCCACGACGAGGCGTCGAGCGCGGTGCGCCTCTTCCGGCTCGACCGCATCTCCCGGGCCCGGGTAGTCCGCGAGCGCTTCGAGCCGCCCGCCGACTTCGACGTCGACGCCCTGGTCTCTGGCTCCTGGGGCATCTGGCAGGCGGAGGGCCATGACGAGGTCGTGCTCCGCTTCGCCGCCGAGGCCGCCGCCCGGGTGCGCCAGTCCTTCTGGCACCGCAGCGCCCAGCTCACCGACCGAGAGGATGGTGGGGTCGAGCTGCGGCTCACCGTGGCCAGCGAGGTGGAGATGCGTCCCTGGGTGCTGGGCTGGGGAGCCCAGGTCGAGGTGATGGCCCCGCCCTCACTCCGCCAGCACGTCGCCGCCTCGATGCGGGCGGGGGCCAGGACGTACTCGAGCGACTGACACCTGTCGCCCCCTGGGGACAGGCTGGAGGGCGAGCGCCTCATCGGAGCCCGCACGAGGACCGATCCACGTTGCCGCAATCCATCCGACTCCTCGTCTCTCGCGCCCTTGCCACCGCCATCGCGGGCCCGCCACGACTGGACGCTTTTGGACTGACCGTCGTCCGGCTCACCGTCGGGACCGTCGGCCCGCTGCCCCTGGCATCTCCGGGGCTCGTCTACCGCGAGCTGGTCCCGCCCGACCCCACCCTTCTCGAGGTCACCAATCCCGCCCGTCTCGGCGCCGCCGCCCGGTTCGGCCAGCTGCTCATCGGGGGGATGGCCGAACGCGTCGTGACCGTGACCACACCTCTCCCCCCAGGCGAAACGGTCGTGGTCCCTGTCGAGGCGCTGTCTCCGCGCTGGTGGGACCAGGGTCGTCCGCGTCTTGCGGGCGAGCTGCAGCCGGCCCTGCTGGCGCTGCTCCGCCTGGCGAGCAGTGACCGCCGTGGGCTCCCCTCGATCGCTCGTACCACTCTCTGGGAGGCGTACCGGCGCCCCATCGGCCGCCGAGCGGAGCGACCCGGAGACGGCTGGGTGCTCTTTCACGGCTCGACCCTTCTAGCCCTCCACCTGACGGTTCCTCTCGGCGTAACAACGCCACGAGACACGTCCCCCTCGGATGCGACGTCGCTGCGGATGATCCGATGGGCTCTGGCCGAAGCGCCCGGCGGGGATCATGTCGCGAACACAGTGCAGCTGGCTGGCGACCTCCTCGAAGTCTCGGTCGTCCACGCCTCGCTTGAGCTGCCAGAAACGGTCCTCCGAGCCACGGCGACCGCCTGAAAAGACCATCGCCTCACGGCGACAGTCATCTGTCGCGATCGCGCCCCAGCCTGTGTTCATCCTCCACAACGCAGAACGCAGGAGCTCGCCGATGACCAGCTCGATACCGCTCGACGGGAAATCCCCGATGAGCCCCGCGGCGCCCAACCCCAACCGGAACGGCGTCCCATCCGCTCAGTCGCAGGCCGACCTCGCCGAGAAGGAAGTGCTGGCTCGTTACCTTGCCCTGCGCTCGCTCTGGTCACCGTGCTGGGGGGTACCTCCCCGTGACGTGCCTCGCCGCCGTCGGCCCTGATCGCCGTCACGCGCCGTCGCGGCCAGGCCGCGGCCATCGCTTTCTGCCCACAGGGCAACTCCCAGCCGGCTCAAGTCCGTCAGCGGCAGGGATCACGGGCCATGGCCCTCGGCCTGCCCTGCCATCCCCCCAAGCTCGCCTGCCACTTCGTGTGCGCTCTCAACGTAGGAGCAGACGGTGTTGACGAGCCGGAGTTGCTCCGGGGTCCGGCAGCGCGCGCGGAGCAAGTGGGGCGAGAGGACCACGATCGAGAGCGCCTGGGCGCGAGAGACCGCCACGTTGAGCCGGTTGCCGCTGAAGAGGAACTCCAGGTTGCGCGGCAGATCCTCCGCGCTCGAGGTTGTCATCGAGTAAATGGTGACCGGAGCCTCCTGCCCCTGGAACTTGTCGACCGTGCCGACGCGGGCTCCAACCGGAAGCGCCGCGCGCAGGCGCTGAACCTGGGCGTTGTAGGGGGCGACCACTAGGATGTCGGAGAGGGTGAGTGGGCGATTGCCTCGTTCCCCGTCGACCCAGGTCGCCCTTTCGAGACCATCGACAAGGAGCCGCACCGCCGCCACCTCCTCGGCCGACCAGGTGCGATTCCCCAAGTGCTCGACCGTCACACGGCGCAGGCCCACGCCACCGCCGTCGCCCCACCCGACGAGCCGGCGGCCTGAGCACGAGGGGTCCGAGGTCAGCCGGCCCTCGTAGAAGGCGGTGGAGACGAATCCGCAGACCGCCGGATGCATCCGCCACGTCGTGGGAAGGAAGACGCCGCGGTCCGGAGCGATCGTGTCTCTGCCTCCGAGC
>Ga0187884_10001178_pt1 | contig 24264 bp, 20 predicted proteins | sample June2016WEW_20_4_FD_132983 | JGI IMG/M metagenome (GOLD analysis project Ga0187884, IMG submission 132983) | Peatland microbial communities from SPRUCE experiment site at the Marcell Experimental Forest, Minnesota, USA - June2016WEW_20_40 | ecosystem: Environmental > Terrestrial > Soil >...
GAGTATGAGCGGACTTTTCGGCCGACCGAGTTTCGCCATGCTGTCTCCTCCCATTGCCTTTATGGGGGAGACGGTCAACCTGTTTATTTCTTCAATTATTTTCTGTTACGACCGACTAGGGATCGGGGCTCTAATCGTAATCTCGCGGCCGGGCGAGCGCTTCAACCCGCCGCGGCGGCGGTGTACTGTTGGTCGGCGTTGAAGAACGCCAGCGCGAAACGCACCAGCGCAGCGAAGAAGGGGGGGCACTCTTGTTTAGCCAGGCGCGCCTGCATGCGCGGCACCCACTTACACAGGTGTCGCGCCAGGAAATCGCGCTCGGCTCGCAGCAACGATCCAGGATCTTGGCCCTGCTGGCGCAGCTCTGTCTCTCTAAAGGTCAGATAATGCAGGAATTCCAGTTCGGTGGTGACGTGGTCCGGCAGCTCGCGCATCTGCGGCGACAGGCGCAGATGGAAGAAATTATAGAAGCGGGTGGCGTCCTCCATGTTCTTCATGCGGTCGCCGATGTAGACGCCGCCGTAGAGCGGACACGGCGGGCCGGCGGCGCCGACGTCGAACAGGCGGATGTATTCCGATTCGAAATCGCTGTACGGGGTCGCCACGCCGCCCAGATCGAGTCCGTTCAGGCCGTCGACTTTGTACGGCAGTGCCGCACAGGTGCGGGCCACGGCGGCGGCAAACGTGCCGTCCGCAATGGCGTTGAAGAAGTCCTCGTCCGGAAAGGCGAAGGCCAGCGCCAGCAGCTGGTACAGTCGCGAGCGGCTGGCGGTGACCGGCTCGGATTCCGTATCGAGGCTTATCAACTCCATCGTCACGTTTTACGCGGTTCCAGCTCGGCAGGATCTTTCGTGAATGGACCGAATAGGCTCTTCCATTCGTAGGCGATCAAGGTATCCAGAATCTCCGACTTGCCGCCCGCCTTGGTCTTGGCCATCTCGGCCTTGAGCATCTCCAGCGCCTTCTCCACCTTGTCGCCGAAGAGGTACTTCAGGTACTCGGTGGGAATGCGCGGCTTGGACTCGTCGATGTTGCCTTCGGCGTCGAAGCGCGGCGGCGAGATCGGCGGGATGTAGTAGACGTTGGGCTGCGTGCACGCCTCCGGATGCAGCGGCAGCGCCACCTCCCATTTCTTGACGAGCTTGTAGACCACACCGTTCTCGTCGTCGAGGAAGCCGACGAAGCGCACGCGGCCTGGACATTGCCGCATGCAGGCCGGCGCCACGCCCTTCTCGATGCGCGGAAAGCACAGGATGCACTTCTGCCCGATGAGCCGGACGTGATTGAAGTAGATCTTCTTGTAGGGGCACGCTTCCACGCAGAAGCGGTAGCCCTTGCAGCGCTCCTCGCTGATCAGGACGATGCCGTCCTCTTTGCGTTTGTAGATGGCGTTGCGAGGGCACGCCTCGAGACAGGCTGGATTGGTGCAGTGGTTACAGATGCGCTGCAGGTAGAAGTAGAAACTGTTGGGGTACTGGCCGCCGCCCTGGTCTTCATCCCAGTTCGGCCCCCAGTCCGGGTTGCCGGACGGCTGCAGGTGCACCGTGTTGCCCTTGCCGCCGAAGAAGACCTCGTCGTAGTTGAAATCCCAGGCCTCGCCGAACTCGGCTCTGAGCGGCATCTTGCCGGCTTGCGGTTCTTCGTCGCGGAAGCCGCCGCCCAGCTTCTCCCAATCCCGCGGCGTGCCCCGCCCGGGCTGCGTGTTGACGGTGGCCCACCACATGTACTCCATGCCCTCGTCGCGGGTCCACAGTGTCTTGCAGGCGATCACGCACGTCTGACAGCCGAGGCATTTGTTGAGGTCAAACACCAGGGCCGCCTGGTGGTCGCATTTCTTCAGCAGGGCTTTTGCATTCTTCGACTCCGCGGCCAGTTCTTTGGCGCGTTGCGCTTTCTGTTCTTCAGTTGGAGTGGGCTGCTCCGCCATTGTCTCCTCCCAGAACAGGGTGTTAGAGTGTTACGCTGTTGTGGTGTTAGGGGCTTTTTCCTTCCCTTAACATCTTAACACCCCTAACACCCTAACACCCCTAACACCCTAACACTGTCTTCTCTCACGCCTCCAAGGCCAGCTCGCGCCATTCCTTCGAGAACGACTTGACGCCGGCGCGTTCGCCGTTGCTGCCTTCCCACACGGCGAAGCCGATCTTGACGGCAGCGCCCGGCGCCAGCTGCACCGCTTCGTCGATCTGCTCCGGCACCGCGAGCGCGCGGGCGAAAACGACGGTCCAGGCCTTCTGGCCCCAGACGCCCTTGGCTTGGATGGGGCACTTCTTTGAGAAGTCCGTGCTGCCCAACCCCTTGGCGAAGGTGTTGCGCGGCCCGTCCTTGAAATCCGCGCGCCAGAACCACGCGTTGACCGGGAAATCCTTGCTGCCCATCTCGTCGATCGGCGGGTCACCGCCCTTGATCGGGATCAAAATGCCGCAGCCATCAGCAAACTGGTTGATATCGGCGATCTCGGTGTTCTGCGTGTCGTCTTCCCAGGTGAGCCGGAAGAACACGTCGGTGCCGTTGTGCGCCGCCTGCACCGTGAGGTTCTTGACTTTGCCGATCTGCTTGGCGTCGCGGCTGGCCTTGATGTACTCGGAGGGCTGGTTCGCCAGCGGCGTGGCGTCCATCTTCAGCGACTCGCCAGGCACGTTGGACCACTCAGCTGCAGGTGGCTCGAGCATCTGTTCGCGCGTCGCTGTTATCTTCTTGCACTGCATGTCCGAAACTCTCCTTACACGCTCGACTGGGCTGTGGCTGCTGGTTGCTCCACGCTTGCCGCGGGAAGGCCGGCAGTCAGCGATCGCTGGACCACTTGGACGACGAGGCGCTTGATGCGGTCTATGTCCGCCCTGCTCAACGTGTCCCCACACCACTGCGGCGCGAGCACCGGCCCGGACGTGAAGAAAAAGGCCACCATGCCAACGACTCCCAACACCGCTCCCATCGGATCGATCTCGGCGAACAGCCGCGCCCGCTGGGCCTCGGCCACGAACTTGACCACCATGCCCAGCAGGTGCTCCGAGTCCGGCAGCGGCTGGTACCCGGCGGGGGCGTCACCGAGCGACTGGCGGAGCAAGATCTTGGTCCGTTCCGGATGCGCTGCGACCATCTCGACATAGGCCTCGATCAGCGCGCAGATTCTCTCCAGCGGCGTGCCTTCCGATTCGAGGACGCGTTTGATCGTCTCCTCGGTTTCGCCAAACCCCTCCTGCACAACGGCGCGGTACAGTTGCTCTTTGCTGGAGAAATAGTGGAACAGTGAGGCCTTCTGGATTCCTACGCGCTGGGCGATGAGGTGGAGGCGGGTCCCGTCGTAACCGCGCTCGCCGAGAAAGGCTTCGGCGACCTCCAGGATGCGCTCGCGCGTGCCGCGTTCGATACTAGCTGCCATGGGTGCCTGCAATCTACCAAACGGTCGGATGGTGGATACGAGACCGGTCAGATCCCGGCATGATGTAAATCATCCGTGTCCTCGATCTACTTGTGAATTCTCTTCTCAGTACTGGATCTTCGTCCAGTCAGGTTGCTGCTCCTCGGCCTTTTTGGCTTCTTCCTGTTCTTGTTCCGCCTTCAACGTGACTTCCGGCGCTTCTACCATCCCCGTCAGATACGTGGTGATGTCGTCGATGTCTTCCTTCGGCTTCTCCACCTTGGGATCGCCGTCCACCGTGTAAAACACAGTCGGCATGCGGGTTTGGGTGCCGGCGATCTGCTTCGGCCGTGCCATGAAGTCGCGAATCCATTGCGGCCGCAGGCGGGTTTTGACGAGCGTCAGGTTGATCGAAAGGTCTTCCGGATCGACGCCCTCGGGTAGACCTTGGTCGATGGAGGTCGGGTGGCACTGCACGCATTTGTAATGCCGGAAGCGGTGGATGCCGCGTTTGAAGTGGTCTTCAGGGATGTTCGCCTTGGCCACGTAAGTGTACGGGTTGTTGGTGTCGGTCCGCGCAGCGACCCCATCCACCAACATGTGCACCTGCGCTTCGTTGAGCGGGAACGTGGGCATCCGGATTTTCAGCCACGGCCGCACCTGTCTGGGCTCGAGCAAAAACTCGTACATGTACTGCCCCTGCAAGCGCGCCCCCTCGCCGTCGAGGGTCGGCGGCGCCATGTTCTTGCGTTCGAAGAATTGTACGATGTGACCGTCAAGTTCGTTCAGGCGGTGGCAGCCATTACAGTTCAGACGTGACGTCATCCAGCTGACGTCGCGCAAGCCTTGCTTGGCCGGCGTGGCGCGGACGACATAGCGCGCTGTCATGGTACGCTCGTCCAAGGCCAACGTGTACGTGATCAGCGCCTGAATATCAGCCTCCGTCAGGTTCTGAGACGGCATCTTCAGCTTGATCTTATCTGTGTTGTAAGCACGCGGATCTTTGAGCTTCCGCTGCAGCCAGTCCCATTTCGTGCGCGGCAGGTCTTTGGTCAGACCGAAATCCAGCTCGTCGAGCGGCTTGCGGGCGAACTCTCCCAGATCGGGCACGGAGGGACGCACTTGCTCGAACCCTTCGAGCGCATGGCAACCGTAGCATTCGTACTGCTTCAGTAGCTGTTTGCCGTCCGCAGCGGTGTACTGGCCCAGGTCTGGCGCGGGTGGAAGGGGGTCGGAGCGCTTGAGCGTGAGCAAGTAGGCCACCAGGTTGTGCCGCTCTTCATCGGTGAGCGCCACCTTCGGCATGGCGCTGTCGGGGTCGTAGGCTTTGGGCTCGGAGATCCAGCGATCGAGCCACTCTGGCGTGACCTTGGAGCCCACGCCGGCGAGATGCGGAACACGTGGTGACACGCTCGACTCATCCGCTTTCATCCCGTGGCAGCCGCGGCAACCGCGTTCGGTGAACAGGCGTTCCCCCTCTTGTGCCGATGCGCCCTCGAGCGCCACGTGGGGATAATGTTTGCTGTCGGGAAACGAGAGGAGAAAGGTGGTGATCTTGCCGATCTCCTCGTCCGTGAGTTTGAAGTTCGGCATCAGGGTCTCACGACTCAGGCGGGCCGGATCCTTGATCCAGTTGAAGGTCCAGTTTTTGACCTCGGCGAGCTTGGCGTTGAGCGTGCCGAGCGGGGGCGAGAACTTGGGCTGGTAGCTGACGCCTTTGACGTCGTGGCAGCCGTAGCAACCTTTGTCCATGAACACGTCGGCCCCGTGGCTGATCAGTTCCGCCCCTTTGACGCCGTGGGTAATCTCATGGCAACGCATGCAGCTTGCTTGCGTGTAGGCTTTGGGTAGCATCGGCGCGCCCCAATTGGCCTCCCGGCCGTGCGCGGCGTCCGCGGTGGTCGCGACGCCTTGGCCATCGTGGCACGGCGTACAGCCGAAGGTGTTGATGTCATGGAACTTCAGCAGTTCGCCGGGGTGTGTGCGAAACAGCTCAGGGGCGTCCCGGAGCAGAGGATTGTCGATACCGCGGTGACAAGTGACGCAGCGGTCGGCCACCTTGATGTCCTCGAGGTAGACCTGGGCGATCTCCGGCCGCGAGTGCGACACCTCGTCGATGATGCGCTGCCAGCGCCCTTGCTCCGCCGTGTCCTTGCGCCCCTCTGCTTCCTGCAGCTTGGCCCGGGCGCGCCTGAGGTACAGCTGATTGAACTCCTCCTGGTAGCGGACCCACGGCCGCGTCTCCTCGCTGTGAATGGCGACGAGCCACAGCACAAGGAAGGCTGGGCTCAGGATCGCCAACGCCAGGCGCATTCCGGGTGTGCCCCGCATCATTGCCGTCTCCCTCCCCTCGCGCTCACGGGCGGAGAGACGACGACGCATTCAAGCGAGGTCACGGCGGTACTCATATGTTGAACCAGGGTGTGATCAGGACGTACTTCACATTCAGAGCTAAGCGCAGCAGGATCTTGACCGGTACGCCGTACAGTACCAGTGCAAAGATCATCACGATGATGTAGCGGGTTCTGCCGAGCCCGGTGTAGAGCCAGCGCCAGCGGCGCGCCGGCAGCCATAGACCGCCGGCGAAATAGGCGATCAGCAGTGGTAGGCCGACCCACCACGGGAAGCTCCACAGGCGCTCCTCGGCACTCTTCTGCACGGACCAGTCCTGCCAGGGCCAGTAAAACTGCCAGTTGGGGCCGCGCAAGAACTGTCCGATGAAGATGAGCACCCACCACAGACCAAAGCCGAAGACGAAGTGGCTGATCGCCAGCCGGCGCACGCTGAAAGTGTACCGGCCCGTAGCGTTGCGGCTGGTGTCGAGGTACGGGATCGCCATCAGCCCGACGATGATGAGTGTAGGGATGCCGACGCCCGCGATCCACGGATCATAGTAGACGAGCAGCTCCTGCAGGCCGACAAAATACCACGGCGCCTTAGCCGGGTTTTCCGTCTTGCCCGGGTTGGCTTCGGGCAGCAGCGGCGCATTGATCGCCAGCGACCAGACCAGCACGACCACCGAGATCAGCAAAGCGGCGAGAAACTCTTTAAACACCAGGTACGGAAACGCTTGCACCTGATCGCCCGTGGCGGCCGGCGCAGACTCAGGGGCGTGCTTGCCTCTGGCCTCCGCGATTTCGATCACACGACGCATGCTGACTCTGGATCTCCTCGAAACGGCACCCGCGACCCTGACCGCTACAGCGGCCGCGAAATGCCGCCGTCCTTACGCACGCGCCAGAAATGCACCATCAGCAGCACCCCGGCCACCAACGGTAGGCCGACACAGTGCACGACATAAAAGCGCAACAAGGCGTTCGAACCGACCTTCATGTCACCGAGCAGGAGAAAGCGCGCATCGTTCGCCGGCGTGATGTTGAGCAAACTGTGGAACGGCCCTTCGGCACCGACGAACGGCGTGGCCGCGGCCATGTTGGTGCCGACGGTCACCGCCCAGAAGGCAAGCTGATCCCACGGCAGCAGGTAGCCGGTGAAGCTGAGGAGCAGCGTCAGCACCAGCAAGTTAACGCCGACCACCCAGTTGAATTCGCGCGGCGGCCGGTACGAGCCGGTCAAGAACACCCGCAACATGTGCAGCATGACGGTGATCACCATCAGGTGCGCGGCCCAGCGATGCAGATTGCGCAGAACCATGCCGAACTGGACGGCGTACTCGAGCGTCTTCATGTCCACATAGGCGTAGTCCGGCACCGGCCGATAGTAGAACATGAGGAGCACGCCGGTGATGATCTCGACCAAGAAGAGGAAAAAGGTGAGACCACCGAGACAAAAGACGTAGCCCACTCGCAGCGCCGGCCGTGGGATGCTGATTGGATGCAGATGGAGGAAAACGTTGCTGGTGATTTCGAGGGCGCGGTTGCGCAGGGAATCGACGTAGTCGTGGCGAAAGATGGAGCGGTACAGCTGCGAAGAGGTCACCGCGTTGATCACCCGCTGTACGCGAGGGTTCACGCGTGCCTCCTGCCCGGCAAATGCCAAGTGCGGCGTCGTGCTGTAGGGCGGGGTTTCCATGCCCCGCCGGGGGTGGAGCGGGACGAAACCCGCGCCCTACAACCCGGCTCAAAACGCCAACGGCCCATGTCGCTTCTCCCACTCGCTGGTGGAAACCATGACGATGGCATCCCACGGGCAGCCCTCGAGGTAGGTCTCCTCCGGTCCGCGGCTGATACACTTCTGGCAGCCGACGCACTTCAAGGGATCCACCCAGACGCGGCCGAAAGGGAAGGCATCCTCCGCGGGGACGAGGAGCATGCAATCCTCCACCGGACAGTAGATCTGGCAGACCGGTGCCCCAGAGCAGCCGGTGCAAGCCGCGGTGATGACAGCGAGCAACTTGGGCTTCTTGACGCGGCGCCCGACAAACTTGCCGTCGATGCTCTTCTTGAGAGCATGATGCACCGGGTCGGTGCCGAGGCCGTCAGAGCTTGACAAATGCACCGTCGACACCGAAACGTTCGGGCCCATAAATGAAGCTGGTGTCGACAACCAGCACGTTGTCGACGTTCAGTTCGATGCGGAAACGATCAAGCGGGCGAGGAGCGGGACCGGCAAAATTGACGCCGTTGCTATGGTACTCACTCCCATGGCAAGGGCACTTGAAGATACGGAGGTCTCCGAACCAATTGATGGTACAACCGAGGTGGGTACAACGCGCTGAAAGCGCGTAGACGCGGTCCCGCTCCCGCACGACGAAAAACCGTTGCTTTGCTTTCCACCGCTCATCGACGAGGATCACGCCGTACGTGTCGGTACTCTCGCCGGCTCCTAGGAACGCCTCCGGCGCACCGATGCGGAAGACGCTCGGGGGACGAAAGAGAACCCGCGGATAGAAGAAGCTGAGGGTCTCCATCGCTCCGGTCCCCAGCACGACGGCAAAGGCGCCCCAACCAGAAATAGTCAGCCCCCGCGACAGCAATTCCCGTCGGGACATCGCGCTCAGGTGCTGAAGCACAGCTTCGGTGTCCATAAGGCGCCTCGGATATCCCCTCCCTACCTAACGTTCGGTAGGGAGGGGATGACCGACATCAACAATCATCCTGATGATAGGCAGGCTTTAGCGTCCGTTTGCACCGCGTCCCCGACCTTGCGAGAATACGGGGTGCCAACTGGGACATCTGCTTATCTCCGCCGGTATCACAGATGGCGCCGAGACAAAGGACAGGGAAAAAGGCAGACTATGTTTAATCCGCCGGCGGTCGACTTCGCTGTGGCGCCCTTTCTGGTGATTTGGGAGACTACGCAGGCCTGCGATCTGGCGTGCACTCATTGCCGTGCGTCAGCTCAGCCGCTGCGCCATCCCGACGAGCTCACCACGGAAGAAGGCGAGCGGCTGCTCGAAGAGGCCGCTGCGATGGGCACACCGGTGTTCATCCTCAGCGGTGGCGACCCGGTGAAGCGACCGGATGTGTTCCGCCTGATCCGGAAAGGCAAACAGCTCGGGCTGCGGATGGGGACGATCCCCGCAGCGACGGCACTGCTCACCGAAGAGCTTGTGCGGCAGCTCAAAGACACCGGCTTGGATCAGATGGCGCTGAGCTTGGATTTTCCGCGTGCCGCGCTGCACGACGATTTCCGTGGCGTTCCCGGTGCCTACGAGCGCACCATGAGCGCGGTCGAATGGGCGCACCGCTGCGAGCTGCCGCTGCAAGTCAACACGACACTGTGCGCTCGCTCGGCGCCATACCTGGCTGAGATGGCGGCTTTAGTTGAACGTCTGGGCATTGTGTTCTGGGAAGTGTTTTTCCTCGTGCCCGTCGGGCGCGGTGAAGCGTTGGGCGGCCTCACAGCAGAGCAATGTGAAGCGCTGTTCGAAATCCTGTACGGCGTGCAGAAGCGCGCCCGTTTCATCGTGAAGGTCACCGAGGGGCCGCATTACCGCCGCTACGTCGCCCAACACGAAGCGGCTGGCGGCAACCGCCGACCAATGCACGCGGCGGGCGCAGCGCTTCCGAAGATGTTGCAGCGCTCGGAAGGGCCCGGGCATACGGTGGGCCTGGCGTCGCGTGGGGTGAACGCCGGCAACGGCTTCGCCTTCGTCTCGCATATCGGAGAAGTTTTTCCGAGCGGGTTCCTGCCGGTGTGCGCCGGCAACGTCCGGTCACAGGGCTTGGCCCAGATCTATCGTGACGCGGAACTGTTCCGGGTGTTGCGCGATCCCGATGCGCTGCTTGGCCGCTGCGGGCGTTGTGAGTTCCGCGGTATCTGCGGCGGCTCACGCTCGCGGGCCTATGCGCTCACGGGAGACTACCTGGCGACTGATCCGTGGTGTGGCTATGAGCCGGCGTCCAGCAGGGGGCAGCCCGGAACCGAGGTCGGCGTGCCCTGATGCAACAGCCCACTCGCAGCTACGATACCGAACCGACGGTGGTCCGCTTAGAGCAACGGCCGTCCAGCGGCCAACAGCGGCCGCGGCGGAAGTTCCGCCGCATTGCCTTGGTCGGCAACCCGAACGTCGGCAAGAGCGTCATCTTCGGAGCGCTCACGGGAACCTACGCCACCGTAAGCAATTATCCGGGGACAACGGTCGAGGTCACGCGCGCGGCTGCCCGCTTCGATCCGACTGCGGAGATCATCGACACGCCTGGCGTGAACAGCCTGACGCCGAACTCCGAAGACGAGCAAGTCACTCGCGATATTCTGCTCTCTGGCGTCGATCTGGTCATCCAAGTGGCCGACGCAAAGAACCTAACCCGGGCGTTGGTGCTCTCCTCGCAGCTGGCAGAGGCGGCGCTGCCGTTCGTCCTCGTGCTCAACATGATGGACGAGGCCGCCGAGCGCGGCATCTGCATCGATGCGGCGGCACTGACGGCTGAGCTTGGCGTCGCCGTGGTTGAAACCGTTGCGGTGCGTGGCATCGGCCTGCGGCGCCTGAACGCCGCCCTGCACGACGCTTGCGAAAGCCACTATCGGGTACGCTACCCGGCCACGGTCGAAAGCGCGCTGTTGCAGATCCAGCGGCCGCTCTCCGGCCTGGACGTCGGCCAACGCTGGTTGGCGCTGATGTGTCTGTCCGGTGATGACACGCTACGGCCGTGGTTGGAACGCAACGTAGCGCAGGACGGGCGTGCCACCCTTGACGACGCGTACCGCCAGGTGAGCACGCGGATGGGCACGCACGTCGGCTACGAAGTGACTCGCTGCCGCGTGCGTAGCGCCGAGCAGCTGGCGCAGCTGGTGACGCGAGCCGCCACCAGCGAGCATGGTGTGAATGTCGGGCAACAGCGGCCGCTTTCAGCGCTGGCGTTGGCTGCGGTGCTGGGAAGCTTGGTGCTCTTGGCGGATGATTTTGGTGTCTTTTCAGCCGTCGCCTCTCCCTGGATCCGCGTGCTCGGTTGGCTGGGGATCCTATCGACCTTGATTGCCGCCGACCGCTCGACCGACATGCGTGCGGCCCTCGGGCGCTGGGCCGGCCAACGAGGGACGGGCGTACCGGTGTTGTTCGTCGTGCTGTACGTTGTGTACCGTTTTGTTGGTGTGTTCGCGGCGGGGACCGGCGTGAACTTTCTTGAGCACACGGTCTTCGGTGCGTACGTGAACCCCGCCGTCACCGGCGCACTCGACCGCATCGTGGCGGCGGCGGCACTGAACGGCCCGGCTGCGGCTGCCGCTCATTTCGGCCGCGATCTGCTGGTCGGCCCGTATGGCCTGATCACCGTCGCGCTCACCTACGCCCTCGCCATCATCTTCCCCATCGTGACCGCGTTCTTTCTCGCCTTCTCGGTGCTGGAGGATTCGGGCTACCTGCCGCGCCTGGCGCTGATCGTGAACCGGAGTTTTCGCGCCATGGGTCTGAACGGCAAGGCGGTGTTGCCCATGGTGCTGGGTTTGGGGTGCGATACGATGGCTACGTTGACCGCGCGCATCATGGAAACGCCTAAGGAACGCCTGCTCGTCACGTTGCTGCTCGCCCTCGGCGTGCCGTGTTCGGCACAACTCGGCGTGATACTCGGCCTCTTCGGCGCGTTGCCGGTGTGGGCACCGATGGTGTGGGGTGGCGTTGTGGTAGGCGTGCTGTTCGCCGTGGGATTTCTCGCCGCCCTGCTGCTCCCAGGACAACGGTCGGACCTCATCCTCGAGGTGCCGCCGATCCGGCGGCCGCAGCTGGGCAACATCGTGATCAAGACCGCCGGCCGACTCGAGTGGTACTTGAAGGAGGCGGTCCCCATTTTTATGCTCGGCACCTTCGTTCTCTTCCTCCTCGACGCGACCGGCCTTCTCCCCCGTTTCGTCGCCGCCACCGAACCCGCCGTTGTCGGCATGTTGAGCCTGCCACCGAAAGCGGCGGAAGCCTTTCTGATAGGTTTCTTTCGTCGCGATTACGGGTCGGCCGGCATCTACGCGCTCTTCGAACACGGGCAACTGACGCCGGTGCAGGCGGTGGTCGCGTTGGTCACGATCACCTTGTTCGTCCCCTGCGTGGCCAACTTCTTCGTGATCATCAAAGAACGTGGCCTGCGCACGGCGCTGGCGATCACCGCCTTCATCTTTCCGTTTGCCTTTGTGATCGGCGGTCTCGTCAACCTCACCCTTCGGGCCACGGGGCTGCAATGAGCCCGACCACCGACGATATCGTTTGCCCGCTGTGCGGTACTCGCTACAGCGAGCCCGAGGGCCGCGCCTGCTATTCGGGATGCCCGCTGCAGCGCGGGTGTCAGCTGCTCAGTTGCCCCGCTTGCGGGTATGAGGTGCCCGCCCCGACCCGGCTGACACGACTCCTATCGCGTTGGCTCGGCAGAGAGGTCGCGTCACGATGAAACCGCTGGATGAAAGCACCACGGCGCTGGAAACGGAAAAGCACGTCGAAGAGGTGCTCGAACGGTTGTGGACGTTGCGCGAGCAAGCAGTGGCGGCGCCCGCCGACTTGGCCGGCGAGCCTTTCGGCTTCGAGCCGGCGGCCGCCATCGCCGAGGGCTGCCGTCGCGCGTGGCTCGCCGTCGGTCGCAACGGCCTGGAACTGACGCCTGCGGGCGAGCAGCGCGCGGCCGGCATCATCCGCCGCCACCGGCTGGCGGAACGCTTGCTGTTCGACGTCATCCACGTGGACACCGAAACTATGGAAGCCGGCGCGTGCGAGCTCGAGCATTCACACATCTTGTCGGAGGAGGCCACCGACCGGGTCTGCGCCTTCCTCGGCCATCCGCCCACGTGTCCGCATGATCGGCCCATCCCGCGCGGTCACTGCTGTGCGAGATTCTCGCAAGAGGTGCAGCCGTTGGTCAGCCCGCTGAGCCAAAGCGCCATCGGCGGTGCCTACCGTGTCGTCTTCATCGCTTCCCGCTCGCACCGACGAATGGATCGGCTTGCCGCCTTCGGTGTGGTGCCCGGGGCACTGCTGCGCCTGCACCAGCGGTTGCCCACGTTCATGATCCAGGTCGGCGGGACTGATATCGCCCTGGAGCAAGACGTGGCAGCTGACATCTTTGTGGTGCCATGTTGAAATGTCGGAATGGGCGCTGAGGACAGCTGCACACATCGCTTTGGGCATTTCTTCATCCTTCAAAGCGCGGCACATTTGCCGCCCTATGCTTCCCGAATCTCGTAACAGGCGCTGCCCGCCGGAGGGCACTTCAGCCTTGTTGTCTGCCACCTATTCGTGGTAAGGGGGATCAAGGGCGCGAGGAATAACCCTTGCTTATCCTAACGACGCGCGGTGTTTTCTATGAGAAAGATGCAGTGTGATACCTGCCAGATGCGAGGGCAGGGTGTGATCTGTGAGCTCCCACCTGATGCGCTTGCGGACTTCCAACGGGCTGGCGTGATGGCGGTGTACAAGCCGAGGCAGGTCGTGTTCAGCGAAGGCACGCCGGCGATGGGACTGTACGTCGTTTGCCAGGGGGCGGTGAAGCTATACCACTCGGACCGCTTCGGGCGTGAGCACATCCTTGAAGTGGCTGGTCCAGGGACGCTGCTGGGTGAATTGTCACTCGATGACAGCCAAACGATCTCGGTATCTGGGGAGACTCTGGTCGAGGCACAATTGTGCTTTTTGGCGCGCGACCGCCTGGTAAGTTTCCTGCAAAAGCACCCGACGATGGGGATCCGCGTGGTTGCGGCTTTGAGCAACGAGCTCGCAGCTGCGCGGCGCAAGGTGCGCGACCTGGCGCTGAAAGGCGCTGAAAGTCGTCTTGCTGGGTTGCTGGTGCAATTGGCCCGCGGCCACGGCGATGCGACGGCCTCCGGGCAACGACTGCAGCTGCGCTACACGCGCCGCGAGATTGCGGAGATGATCGGTGTCTCCACCGAAACCGCGATCCGATTGCTGGGGAAACTCAAGCAACGCCGCGCCATCAGCGTAGACCATCGCGAAGTAACCATCACCGATGTGGAAAAGCTCACCAAGCTGGCACACTACGACGATATGGAGGCGTAGCGAGGCAAGGCCTCCAACCTTCGGGCCACCGGCCCGCTCGCCTCCTTCGACCTTGCTCAGGAAAGGGTTGGCTCGTTTCGAATCGCTCCGGACGAGACTCATGGACGACGGAGCCCAAACAGCAAGCGCCGCGAGTGGGGGGCAGCTCCCGGCCCCGATCATTCAAGGCCTTGACCTGTATCATCACACACCGTCCGACCGTTCGGTAGATTGCCGCGCGCGACGAAGGTGGCTGACGTGACGGGTGATATGCCCCAAACCGCATTGCGCGACCGCTACGGCCGGGCGGTCACTTATCTGCGCGTGTCCGTCACTGATCGCTGCAATCTGCGCTGCTTCTACTGTCTGCCGCGCGAGTACGGCGTGCCGGTGCTTTCCGACACACTGAGTTTCGAGGAACTGGCTGAAGTAATTGGCGTCGCCGCCGGGCTCGGCGTCAGTAAGATCCGGATCACCGGGGGGGAGCCGCTAGTGCGACCCGGTATCGTCGATTTCGTGCGCCGCTTGCGTACGCTGCCGGGCATCAGCGACGTGGCCCTGTCGACGAATGGTACCTTGCTCGCTGAGCACGCCGCCGCGTTGAAAGCGGCAGGGCTGATGCGTATCAATATCAGTCTCGATTCCTTGAGGCCGGCGGTCTTTCGCGCCGTCAGCGGTCGCAACGATCTCGGTCGTGTCCGGGCCGGCATCGCGGCGGCGCATGCTGCGGGCTTGCACCCGGTCAAGCTGAACGTCGTCGTGATGCGTGGGGTCAATGATGATGAGCTGCCGCAGATGATCGAGTTCGCTGCCGAGCGCGCAGCGCAAGTCCGCTTCATCGAGTACATGCCGCTCGGGGTCGGTCAGCGCTGGGAATCGTCTTACATCAGCCGTGCCGAGATCCTCGAGCGCATCGGGCCGTACCTCAAACCCGAGCCGGCGCGCCAGCAGCCCGGCGACACCGCCACGTACTACGCCTTGCGGGTGGGTGGAGAGGTGGGCATCATCAGCCCGGTGAGCTGCCGTTTCTGCGAGCTGTGCAACCGCCTGCGCCTGACTGCCGACGGCAAGCTGCGCCCGTGCTTGACCAGCGAAGGGGAGGTCGACATCCAGAGCGCGCTGCGGCCGCAGGTCTTGCCTGAACGCATCGGTGAATGCTTTCACGCCGCTATCGCCGGGCGCCAGCAGATCGGAACGTATCGCACTTCCGCCAGCGCGCAGTCCTCGACTCCTCCGAGATCGATGGCAGTGATCGGCGGATGACGACGTGTCCACCCCTGGCGGCGCTCCGATAACCGCGAACGGTCCAACGCAAGACGCTCTCACCGCTACCGGATCGCACTGGGAACGGTGGGCGCAGCCGCGTCCGCTTCCCGGCGTGCGGGCGCTGCGCACCACGCTTCGAACGACCCATTTGATCGCCTTCGGCACGCTCTATGGCGGCCACGTCTACGGTCTGCCGGCCGAGCGACTGTGGCTGGCTCTGTTGGCGACCGTCGGCACGGGAGGGGCGTTGATGAGCCTCGAGATCTACCGGCTGCCGCTCTGGTTGTTCCAGCTCCGCGGGGTCGCCACACTGGTGAAGATCGTGTTGGTGGCAGCCGTGGCGGTGTGTTGGACGTGCAGCGTGTGGCTGCTCACGGCCGCCATCATCATCGGCGGTGTGGCCGCGCACATGCCCGGGCGGTACCGTTACTACTCGGTCGTCCACCGCCGCGTCATCGGCGGGCAGGAGTCGGGCTAAGCCGACTCATCCAGCAGGGTCTTGGCGACTTCGACAAGGACACTTGAGAACTGTACGACCTCGGGCTTGCTTTACGCCTCGCCGAATCGGTGCACCGGGCACGATTGAGAAGGTGGAGATCGATACTCACTGCCGAACCTTAGGGCTGCGGATCATCGGGTTTCTCCGGCTCGATCCCGCCGCCCGTTATCTGATGTTGGATACGGTGGAGAACGTCGAGGCGACGCCGACGCCAGCGCGCTGAAGAGCGGGCTCCGGGGAGGCTCGTGGAGTTGACGTTGTCAGTCCCGAAGTCCAAAGTGTGCTTACCACGCACCTATCGACGGAACCTTCAGACGGGGCAGGGCACAAACTGGGCCGCATCAAGAAGGCTTAGCTCACTATGCGCGTTCGCGAGCTGGCGCTAGCGATCGTAGCGCTCGGAGTGGCGCTGGCTGCCCAACAGATTGTCTGCGCCAATCCATCTGGTGTCGCGGGTTGGGCGCTGCTTGCAGCGGCCACGTGCCTGATGGCCTTCACCGTCCCGGCAACTGCTCCGGGGGCACCTGTGCTCGCTCTGGAAACGCGCCCGGCCCCCAGAATCTGGGCGCTCCTGTGCGGAACAGCCACCATAGCGGCAGTCACATTAGTCACTGTCCTGTCGAGTCGCGACAGGCTTCCGGTACTCGTGCTGCTCCTCTGGATATCGAGCGCCATGCTGGGCGCCCTGGCGTTAAGGTCCCGGAATGCATCGGCACCGGCTCGCGCTCAAGTGCCCTGGTCTCGTCTCGAGGTGATTGGCTTCGGTGGCATTCTCTTATTGGCCATCGTCGCGCGAGTGCTGTGGATCGACACCCTGCCGCGAGCTTACTTCGGAGACGAGCCTCGTGTCGGCATGTTTCTGCGGAATGCCTACAAAGGGACGATCCCGAACTTCTTCACCATGGGATGGAACGGATGGGCAGTGATCGGATTGTCGCTGCAAGGCATGCTCGCGCCTCTGTTGGGCTTGCGCATAAACACGTTGCGCCTCGCGTCCGCGCTGTTTGGGAGTCTGGCGGTGGGCGCCACGTACTTGCTCGCGCGGGAGTTGTTCACGCGGCGGACCGCCGTATTCGCCGCGTTGCTCCTGGCAGTGTGCCGTACGGCGATCGATTTCAGTCGTCTCGGTGTGTGTCATGCGCAGGTGATGTTCTTCGAGACGGCAGTGTTTTTTTGCTGGTGGCGCGGCGTCAACACGGGCCGCGCCGCCTGGTACTGGTGGGCCGGCGTTGGGCTCGGCCTGTGTCTACTGACCTACAATGCCGGAGACTTGGCGCCGCTCTTGTGGCTCGGTTGGCTGGGTTTGAGCGTCGTGCTCGTCCCGCGCTCACTGCGTCTCTACTGGCGAGGCGCGGCCGTTACCGCGGCAGGATTTCTCGTTGTGGCGTATCCGTGGTTGCACTACATAACTGATCACCTCACCTTCGGACCGACCTGGGAGCACTGGACGATGATCGCGCGCAATCGTGAGGTGATGAGCCAGGCGCTCGACGCGTGGCGCGCCAGCGGTGCCGGTGCCGCGGCTACAGTACTGTGGCGGCAGGTCTGGCTGACGTGGCTGGGCTTCGGTGTATTGCCCGGTGGAGCGTATCCGGAGCTGGGCTACCGTGGTGGAGGAATGCTCGACCACGTGAGCGCACCGCTCTTCGTTCTCGGTCTCGGGCTGGGAGTCTCTCGCCTGCTCCGCCACCGTGGTGGCTTCGTCGTCTACTGGTGGCTGTTGACCACCATCGTCGGTGGCGTCCTCACCGTCAGTCCACCGGCCTTCGTCCGGCTGGTGGCCATCTTGCCGGCCATCGCGATCCTCGCCGCGCTGCCCTTGGACGCGCTGGTTCACCTGGGCGAGGCGGTTCCCGCGCGGACGCGAATAGGCGTCGTGAGCGGGCCACTGCTCGCCGGGGCGCTGCTGATGGGAGCTGGATGGGACAACTGGCGGACCTATTTCGTCCAGTTCGCCCAGGCTCCCATCGACGACACCTCCGAACTGGTCCGTTGGGTACAGCGCCTACCCCTCGACACGGAGGCCCTACTCGTCGGTGCCGAGCACTTCCTGCATTTTACCCACGACGCGAACTGCGAAATTTTCGCCTTCGAGTTTCCCGACCGCCACTTGGAGGATGTTTCCGACCCGAGCTATCTGCTGCCGCTGCACCAACCGGTGACAACGCCCCTCGCAATCGTGCTGGCGCCGTCGCAGACGACGCTCACCCCCTACATCCGTGAGCTGTACCCGCACGCGGAAACGGCGGACGCAATGCGCGGCACGGATCACCTCATGTTCCGCATGCTGCGCACGCAGCCTGATGATGTGATGCGGCGGACGGGCCTGCGGCAAACCGTGTACGACGACCAGGGTACAGTCGTCTCGACAGCCCTCGTCGATCCGTTCCAGGCCGAGCCGGGGTCGTCGGGCGGGCGCGTGCTGTGGACGGGTAGTATGTACTGGCCGACCGACAAGCCGGTGACCCTGCGCATCGGGGTCAGTGTGGTGCAGCCGGATACGCGCATCCTGGTACGGCTCGCGGACAGTTTGGAATGGCAAATCAGTCCTGGGCCTCAGCTGCAACCTGACGGCTCCAAGGCCGCTGTGGCCGACGTGGCGGTGACGCTTCCGCAGGGCTGGCAGCCGGTGCGTGTCGAAGCGCGCGGCATGCAAGATCTGTCCATCGCGATTCAGGGCAGCGATCGAGCCCTCACCCGCTGGGATGCGCGGCCGGAGGACGCGCCCGAAGGGCTCGCCGTGGTGTACCAGCGCAACGGTGAGACTATCGCGCAGGCGGTGGACACGCAGCTGAACGCGTTCGCGGTTGACCAGCTCTTTCAGCCGCCACACCTGCGGATGCCATTCGTCGCCACCTGGGAAGGGGCGCTGCGCATCGTGACGCCGGGGGACTACAAGTTTGAAGCCCTGGGCAGCGGCCCGTACTCCGTCAGCCTCGACGGGGAACTTTTGCTCCACGCGACCGACGTCATTCCGGAAGAGCCGCGCCTCACGCATGCGTCACGTTCCCTGAACGCAGGGCTTCATCCTCTGGTAGCGTATTGGGACAGTACCAAGCCCGCGCACACCAACCGGCGCATCTTTCAGGTCTTCTGGACGCCGCCCGGTGGCGAGCGCCAGCTGATCCCGCCCTCGGCGTTCCTCCGGCGGAAGCCTGAGCATGTGCCGGTCGAAGCGAATGCGGTTTCTCTGGCTCCGCAAAGCTGATCCGGCGACTGCAGCACGCGCGGCTGGCCCAGGGCCAAGGGAAACGCTGTGATCGCCTTGCCAACACACGCCTCGGCCGCTATGTAAATAGACGCTGGCCATGAGTTTCACCACTCGGGGCTCAGCGCTCAGAATGCCATGGGGGCGATCTGGGTTCGACGGGGGTAGGAAGGCCTTGGTTGCGTGCACGGGATCCTGGGTACCGTAAAACCCCAGGGCTGCTTAAACGCAGACGAACCACTAGCACTGGCTGCCTAAGGGCAACCACGTCTGACCCATCCGAGCCCGTAGGGTGGGATCAGGCGTCGCAAATCGGGATAAGCGGCGGCGGGTGCTCGGACGCCGACGACGAAAATCCTCCTTCGCCAAGGCTTCGGAGGACAAGTCCTACGAAGCTGCAGCGTAGTAGGAAACGAGCTGGTTGACCGCGATCCTGTTTCGTAAAGCCCTCCGTAGCCTTGGCGAAGGAGGGTGGGAGCGCTGCCAACGAGAGCAAATCACGAAACTACGCACGTAGACACCAGGGTTGACCGCTTCCGGACGGGGGTTCGATTCCCCCCGCCTCCATCCTTCGCTCGCTCCGCTGACGCGGAGACGAGCTTCGGATGGCATGCCATCTACAGGAAGAAGCGGAGAAGGCGAAGGATGTCCGCCGAAGCTCCGGAGGAGCGAAGGCGGACCCAGTCACGGGTTTCGCTGCGAAGAGCTTCGGATGGCATGCCACCAGATCAGAGCGCCAGCGACGCGAGCGAAGGATGCCCTCCGACAAGTTCTCCGACACGTTCTCCGAAGCCGCGCGAAGGGGAAAGCCGAAGGCGTAGGAGAAAGCTTTAGCGGAGGAGGGCACGCCCTCCGAAGCCGAAGGCGAAGGAGGGAAGGGGCATGGCAAGCGACTCAGAACAGGATTAACCTCGGCCGCGATGAAGTACGTCTACCTGATCCGCAGTTTAAGACCTCGAACTTCAGGTACTTCGGCACCTCCGTCTTGAGGAGATCCAGGCAGAAGGCATGAATGGTCCCGACGAACATCTCGGCCAAGCCGATCACGTCGCCCAATGTTTGGCGGCAGCGCGTGATGATTCGTTCCTTCAGCTCCGCCGCCGCCTTGTCGGTGAACGTGAAGGCAATGATGTTGCGCGGCGCCAGTCCGCCTTTACCGGGCGTGAGCAGGTGGACGACGCGGCGCGCTACGACCTCGGTCTTGCCGGACCCAGCGCAGGCGATGAGTTGGAGATTGCCGCCGCCGTGGGTGATGGCCTTGTCTTGGGTCGGGGTCAGATGCATCCGACGTGTTCTCCATTAGAGATCGATTCTGTAGCCCGTTGGAACCACCCCAATAGTGCCAGGATTGAGGTGGCGTCAAGCTCGCGACCTCCCTGGGAAGCGCGATACCGGTGTGGGCTTCGCGGCGTGCGCGTGCCTCACGGACTGAGCACGCGCGGCTCAGATGTTGTTCGGTTCTCGCGTATTGCTCGAAGGCCGGCAGGCACCGGTCAGATCGCAATCCGCTCGATCTCGTCGAGGCTGATCTGGTCGGTGGTGCGGTCGTAGAGCTTGGTGGTGCGCGGCGACTCGTGGGCCTCGATCTGCTGCGCGTGCTCCAGCGTGCCGCCGTTCTCGAGATAGGCGGTGATGCCGGTAGCGCGGAAGGTGTGGCAGCAGACGGCAGTTGAGGAGAGTCCGGCGTCCTGTGCCCGGCGTTTGATCATCCGAAAGACGTCAACGCGGGTCATCGGGCTGCGGGTGAGCTGACGCGTCTTGCCGCGGGTGGTCCGGAACAGCGGCCCATTCTTGTCGTCCGCGATGCCGGCGGCGCTGATGTATGCGTCCATGTACTGCTCGGCCTTGTGGTGGGCCGGTACGTCGTGGCGCTTGCCACCTTTCTCGTGGAGGCGAAACCACCAGCGCTTGCCCTGGGGGTAGTAGTCTTTGACGCGCATGCCGATGACGGCACCGACACGTGCGAAGCTGTAGACCATCACGCCGATCAGCGCGCGATCGCGGAGCCCGACGATGTTGTCGACGTTGATCAAGTGGATGAGGGCGCGCGTTTCCTCAACGGTCAGCACCGGCGTGCTGCCGCGTTTGATGACGTGCTTCGGCCCGCGGACGGAATGCGCCGGGTTCACAAACATGATGTGGCCGGTCACCAGCCAGTCGAACAGCATGCGGATCGCAGCGAGGTGCTGCTTGACGCTGGGCTTCGCCAGCGTCTCCTGGCGCTGCTCGACGTAGGCAGCGACCAGTATGGGCTCGATGCTGTCGAGCTCGTGGATGCCGCGCCGCTCGCACCAACGGAGAAACTGCCCCACGGCGCGGGCGTAAGCCATCCGCGTGTTCGGATTGCGGATGGTCGCCGTAAAGAACTCCAGAAAGCGTTTCTGTGCCCGCGGTCCGGCGGTCGCGATGAGCGTGGGCAGGGCCAGGCCGGCCCCCAAGGCGGTGCCCGATTTGGGGAGCATGGCTCGATCGGGGTGGATGGTCATATAGCGTAACATAACGTCCTTTATGTTACTCTGTCAAACGCAGTCGCCATGCAGACGCCCTGGTCGTTTGCTATTGTCGAATAATGGCGAGCGTAGTGGAGATGGTTGGGCCGTTGTTTGCCCAGGAGCTCTCCAACTTCGCGGAGACGGCGGGTGATTACGATGTCTTCCTGTGACGGGGTCGCATCGCCGCCGCCTCCCGTTTTCCGCTCCGCTTCTGCGTCGGCTGCAGCGGCTTGTTAGCTGCATCCACGGAACCATGCGAGAAGAGCCTGACTGAACTCCTCTTTCCGATCAAAGGCTCGCCACAGACCTGCGGTCTCAAGCTGCTCCCGCGATGGCCCATGCACCATGTACTGGCCCCGGTCTCGCGTGACTCGAAACGCTAAGCCAAGTGCACGAAAGCAGATCTCGAAGTCGCCGAAAGACTTCGCATCATAGCGTGCGCCTTCCACCGTTGCGCCCAAGGTCTCCAGTTCGGAAACCAGATCTCCCATATCTGCAGACACTTCCGGCGGCAGTGACATTCGCGACCTAACTTTGAATTCGCGGCACACTTCCCCCTGAGGTGATTGCATCTGAGTTTGTTCAGACCAGATCTACCTGAACCTCTCGCCAGAAGACCTGATGCGCCGCCGCAGTCATGGCTAGCACCCGTTCAGCGCGTTGTTCACCGCCGTGAGGATCTCATCGATGGTGATTTGACCATCGCGGTTCGCATCGCCAGCCTCGCAGGCGCCGACGTTGGCGTTGCCGAGGGCGATGTTCACCATGCTGAGAATCTCATCCACCGTGACCTGCCTGTCCACACTGCAGTCGCCGACGCAGGTCGGGCGGCCATCGATGCACATCGGCAGCGAGGCGATGACGATGCCCTCGGGCCGAGGACCGCATACCGTGATGTTCGTGATTACCGCATGCGTGGGGTCCGTGATGGCCTTGGCCGTGTCGATCACCGCGACGCTATTGCTCCAACCCTCGGGCACGTAGGCAAAGGCGCCGTCTGGCGTGATGGCGACGCCGGTAGGGCCGCTGGCTGCAGACAACGGGATGGTGGCTGCAACCTTATTCGTGGTGGTGTCGATCACCGACACGCTGCTCACCGAAGAGGCTTCGTCGGTCATGCAGTACTCCCCGCAGTTTGGCACATAAGCGAAGTGACCGTCTGGCGTGAGGGCAACAGCGTAGGGATACGAACCAACCTGGATAGTCGCACTGATCGCGTGGGACGGGTCACTGAGTGCTTTCGCCGTGTCGGTCACCACGACAGTGTTGTTGAAGAGCACTGCACCATAAAGGAACTCCCCGTTTGGGGTGATGGCCCATGCCGTACCCCCCGCCCCCGGTACGGTAGTCCGGATCGTGTTGGTGCTGGTATCGACGACAGCCATGGAGAATGCCGGGCTTGAGAGGTTACAGGGGGTGGCGCAGGCGTTGATGTAGGCGAACTTGCCCTCCGGCGAGATGGCGGCGGTTCCTAAGACTAATCCGCTAGGCTCCATGGTTGTGACGATCGCGTTGAACGGGTCCGTGAGCGCCTTGGCGGTGTCGAGCACCATGATCGTGCCCGAGTACTGGCCTGTCACATAAGCAAAGGCACCGTTCGGAGTGATGGCGATGCTGTACGGACCGCTGCCGGGCGTGACCGTGACGGTCGCGGCGACCATGTTGGTCGCGGTCTCGATGACCGATACCGTATTGCCCGGCTGGTCCTTGTCCCCCCTGTTACCGATGTACAAGTAGCGGGCGTCGGGCGTCAGCGCGGGCCCGGTCGGGCTGTTAAAGCCACCCTCAATCATCGCGCTGAGGAAGTTCGTGGTTGTGTCGATCACGGAAATCGATTGAGCCTCAGCTGGCGGGCATGTACCCCCACTCTCAACGTTGGGTACGTAGACGCAATAGGCATCGGCGGGGGGCGCTGAGCAGAGCGCGCAAGCCAACGCACCGCCGGCGCACAGTGTCAGCTGCAGCCACCAGGTCAATCCGCTAGGCCGTTCGAAACGGTGGACCATTGTCGTCTCCTTTCTCAGCATCCGTTGAGCGCGTTGTTCACGGCTGTGAGGATCTCATCGACGGTGATCTGGCCGTCGTTATTGGCGTCGCCCGGCAGGCAATCTGAGATCGGCGAGTTGCCCAAGGCGATGTTCACCATGGTGAGGATCTCGTCTACGGTCACGCTGCCACGTGCATAGCAGTCGCCGATGCACACAGCGCCCTGTTGGATTTGTATGGAAAACACCCCAACAGCCGTACCCGCGTAGAGCGTGCTCGGCGTGATCGGGTCGATGGCCAATACGTTGACAGTGAAGGCATCGCCGCTCAGGCCGGTGTTCACCGCAGTCCAGCTGCCGCCGCTGTCGGTACTCTGGTAGACGCCGTCAGCGGTTCCGGCGTAGAGCGTGCTGGGCGTGGTCGGGTCGATGGCCAGCGCCTTGACCGATTCTCCATACGGTCCGTGAGTTGTCCAGATATTGATAGCGGCGCTCGTCCTGTGCGCGCTGGCTACCAACAGCACAGCACACGTAAGTGCCGTCGATGTCCAGACGTCCGCTGCACGAGCAAAAAGCCGTCTTCCGGACCGCTTCATGGCTGGACCTCCGTGTGTTTCCGAGCGCTCTTATAGCACCTTTATCCTTGACCAAGAAAACGCCAAGCACGCTCGCGACGGGGAACATGCGCGAGTTAGTGCGCTTCTACTGCGCGTTTGGGATTGCGCTGGACCACGGCGGCGAGGATGCCACCTTCACATGTCAGGCGCGCTTGAATACATGGCGGAGTTGGGTGTATGAGCGGCCCATGAAGGCGGCGGAGTTAACCCCCAGTTAGTGCCCTAACTTGCGCTTCAGTTGGTGGTGAGGTGCTGGTGGACATTGAGGCGCATCGAAATCCGAAGAAGAAGCCTACTTGAGAATCACGACTTCCTCTTCTGGCACGAGCGCTACCGGCTCGCGCTGGCCCCTACCGCCCCAGGAGTTGTGCTCTCACCTTGTCTGCATTGAGTTCTAACGCCTCGCACAGTGCCACAAAGCAGAACGGCCAGTCATTGCGCTCCGCCATGACCCACGCCAGCGCATC
>Ga0187884_10001193_pt1 | contig 24157 bp, 17 predicted proteins | sample June2016WEW_20_4_FD_132983 | JGI IMG/M metagenome (GOLD analysis project Ga0187884, IMG submission 132983) | Peatland microbial communities from SPRUCE experiment site at the Marcell Experimental Forest, Minnesota, USA - June2016WEW_20_40 | ecosystem: Environmental > Terrestrial > Soil >...
TGCTTGCCATCAAGAAGTACACCGTCAATGCGACACTCGACCCTTCGCGCACTATGAATGCGGAAGCTACGCTGGACGTGGACGTGAAGCAAGGAGGAGCACGCATCGTTCTGTTCGAGTTATCGCGCTACTTGCAGGTAAAGCAGGTGGCGTTCGAAGGCAAGCCGCTGGAGATCATTCAGAACGAAGCCATCGAAGGCAGCGAGTTGTCGCGCCGCGGCAATGACACCATCGCAGTCGTCTTTCCTACGCCACTGCAGCCCGGAGCGCATTTCCCCCTGCGGTTTACCTATGGCGGATCGGTGATGTCCGATGCCGGCGGGGGACTTCTTTATGTTGGTGCTCGCGGAACGTGGTATCCCAACCGCGGGATGGTGATGGCGAATTACGATCTCACGTTCCACTTTCCTGAAGCTTGGTCGCTGATTGCTACCGGCAAGCAAGTTTCACTGGAGCGGGACGCCAGTGGATTTGTTGGACATTGGGTCAGTGAACAACCCATTCCGATTGCCGGATTCAACGTAGGCGAATACGTAAAGAGTTCTTCCAAGGTGGCCAATGTTGAGGTCGACACCTACGCAGCCCGAGGAAGCGTCTCGCAGCGATCGGCTCCTGACGCCCGCAACTCTTTGCCCTCACTGCTGTCGCCGCATGCCCCCGGAACCGTCGAACCGATACCCATGCCGCCGCCCTTGCAGAATCCCTCGATCACGGGGCAGTCATTGGCCGATCGCGCGTCCGAGACCCTGAGGTCTCTTAGCCAGATGCTGGGCCCATATCCCTACAGCTCGCTTTCGCTAACCGAAAATCCCAGCGTCGAGAGCCAGGGCTGGCCGGGATTGATCTTTCTGTCCAGCTACGCGTATCTGCAACCTGAGCAGTTGCGCTCGATGAACCTGTCTGACGCGGACGCGATTATCTACAGCGAAGTCATGATGCCACACGAGCTGTCGCACCAATGGTACGGCGACCAGGTTTCATGGGCCAGCTATCACGAACAGTGGCTGCTGGAGGCGCTGGCGAACTACTGCTCATTGATGCTGCTGGAGCGAACTCGTCCAGCCGACGTGCAGCTCACCTTGGAGAATTACCGGCAAATTCTAGCCGGCCGCACCCGTGACGGACACCGTATGGTAGAAGCTGGGCCGGTAACGTTGGGCAGCCGCTTAACCTCGTCGCACTTTCCCAACGGGTACGAGCTGATCGCGTACGGCCGGGGTACATGGCTTCTTCACATGTTGCGCTGGATGTTGCGCGATGCATCCCGTTCGCCGGCAAGTCCCGAAGGCAACGACGCCGTGTTCCTTGGACTGCTGCGGACCTTGGTCGATCGGTATCAGGGCAAGCAAATCACGAATGCAGACTTTGAAGAAGCGGTAGAACAGGTGCTGCCGCAGTCGCTGTGGTTTGAGAACCGCAAATCCTTGGACTGGTTCTTTGACGGCTGGGTGAACGGAACTGCCTTTCCGCAGCTGGAAGTTTCCGGCGTGAAATTCTCTCACAGCCCGCGCGGGGCCAGCGTGACCGGAACCATCCAGCAGAATTCCGCGCCGTTGGATCTAGTGACTAGTGTCCCGATCTATGGTGTCGTCGACGACCGCGAGATTTATCTTGGGCGCGTCTTCGCGGAAGGCGCGGAGACGCACTTCAGCTTTCCCGCGCCGGCCGGCGTGAAGCAGGTGCTGATCGATCCGTACCACACAGTGTTCACCCAGCATTAATCGGGCAGGACACTTCATCCTTTTCTCGCCACCTGAGATGTCCTAGAATTCCAGCGCTCGTCTCACGAGGTGGCAGTGACTGCAAAGCTATCACGTCGCAAATTTCTCACGTCCGCAAGTGTGTGTGTCGGCGGCCTGGCCCTCCACGATTCCAGTTATGCGGCGGTGTCCAGGTTTTTTCAGCACGACGGCCGGCCTTCAGCAGCTCCGATTACGTTACAGGCGCTCACTCGCACGTTGGAAGTTAACGGTAAGGCCGCGACGGTGATGGGACTGCTGCAGCCCAACGGAACGCAGGGCATCGAGTCCATGGTGAACCGCCCCTTTCATGTGGTCTTGGAGAACAAGCTGACAGTTCCAACCGCTATTCACTGGCACGGGCTGCATCCGCCGAACAATGAAGACGGTGTGCCTGGGGTGACACAACCCGTCATTCGGCCTGGCTCCAGTTCGTCATACGATTTTCCACTGGTGCCGTCCGGAACGCATTGGATGCACTCACACCAGAACTTGCAGGAGGCATATCTCCTCGCGGCGCCACTCATCGTACATGACAAAGAAGATCAGGCGCGTGACGAGCAGCAGGTGGTAGTGTTCCTCTCCGACTTCAGCTTCACCAAGCCGAAGGATGTGTTCGCGCAGCTTCGGGACGGCGCCGGCAAATCCTCCATGGGCATGAAAACTAAGTCACCCATGAAGATGAGCTCGGCTAAGCCCGACATCAACGATGTGAATTACGACGCGTATCTGGCAAACGACCGTACCCTCGACGATCCCGACGTGATCAAGGTAGAGAAATCGGGACGGGTGCGGCTGCGCATTATCAACGGAAGCTCAGGCACTAACTTCTTCATTGACCTGGGTAAGCTAAACGGCGAGTTGATCGCTACCGATGGCATGCCGGTCAAGCCGGTTCAGGCAACCCGTTTTCCGCTGGCAATTGCGCAGCGGATCGATGTGCGGGTGCAATTGCCGGCCGGCGGAACAGCGTTCCCGGTCCTTGCTTTGCGCGAAGGTGCGGTGGAGCAGACCGGCGTGATCCTAGTCAACGCCGGCGCGAAGATCGCTGCGATGCCGGTGAAGACGTCGACTCCGGCGGGCGTTCTTACACTCGACCAGGAAAAGACGTTGGTCGCAGTGCAGCCGCTCAGCCCTCGTCCGGTCGACAACACGTACATTCTGCGTCTCGGCGGCGACATGGCCAACTACAGGTGGATGATGAATGACACGGTGTTCGATGTGCAGAATCCGGGATTGGAGAAAGCGCAAGTGCTGGTCAAGCCGGGGCAGCGAGTTGCGTTGAAGTTTGTCAATGACACTCCGATGGCCCATCCCATGCACCTGCACGGGCACTCGTTCCAGGTAATCGACATCAACGGGCAGGCGCTTAGCGGAGCGCTACGCGATACGGTCCTGGTTCCCGGATCAAGCAGTGTAACCGTGGCCTTCGATGCCAATAACCCCGGCCTATGGTATGTCCATTGCCACGTGTTGTGGCATCTGGCTGCCGGGATGGCGACGCTGGTCCAGTACGAGGCGTAACTGGCGTCACCTCGCCGGCAGCGTAACCTCCGCCGCCTTCATCGGCTCCAAGTGCGCGGTGAAGTGGCGTAGAAACGGCGCCTGGTAAGTCAGACGCATCCCCTGAATCTGTTCACGCCGCTTCCACACCGCGAGAATCACTTCGATCACGTAATCCACGTGGCTTTGGGTGTAGACGCGACGGGGCATCGCCAGGCGCACCAGTTCCATCTTTGCCGTTTTGCCGAACATCAGGCTCCCAATCTCGACTGAGCGGATGCCGCCTTCAAGGTACAGCTCCGTAGCCAGCGCCACCCCGGGAAATTCTTCCAGTGGGATATGCGGCAGGAAGGCACGCGCGTCGAGATAGATGGCGTGCCCTCCCGGCGGCTGCACAATCGGAACTCCCTGCTCGGCGATGTGGTTGCCCAGGTACGCCGTGGATGCGATGCGGTAGCGCAGGTAGTCCTCGTCGAGCGACTCCTGTATGCCAACGGCGATGGCCTCCAGGTCGCGTCCCGCAAGGCCACCATACGTCGGATAGCCTTCGGTGAGAATCAGAAGGTCTTTCTCCTGTGCCGCCAGAACCCCATCATTCGTGCAAAGGAAGCCGCCGATGTTCGCCATGCCGTCCTTCTTGGCCGACATGGTGCAGCCGTCGCCGAGCGCAAACATCTCCTGTGCAATCTGCTTCGGGGTCTTGTCTTCATATCCCAGCTCACGCTGCTTGATGAAGTAGGCATTCTCGGCAAAGCGGCAGGCGTCGAAGTAAAGCGGAATGCGATGTTTGTGGCATACAGCGCGGACGGCGCGCGCGTTCTCCATCGAGACTGGCTGCCCGCCGCCGGAGTTGTTCGTGATGGTGAGCATGACCATCGGAATACGATCGCGGCCGACACGCGCGATCAACTCCTCCAGTGCTGCCACATCCATGTTGCCCTTAAACGGATGCCAGGTCGCGGGCTGGTGTGCCTCTGCTATGGGCAGGTCGACGGCCTCTGCGCCGACGAATTCGATGTTGGCGCGGGTCGTGTCGAAGTGCGTGTTGTTGGGGATAACGTCACCCTTGCGGCAGGCCGTGCTGAACAGGATGCGCTCGGCCGCGCGGCCCTGATGGGTCGGAATCACGTATTGGTAGCCGAAGATGTCCTGGATAGAATCGCGGAAATGATCGAAGCTGCGGCTGCCGGCATAGCTTTCATCGCCGCGCATGATCGCGGCCCATTGCTCGGTGGACATGGCGCCTGTGCCTGAGTCGGTGAGCAGATCGATGAGCACATCGTCGGCAGGCAGCAGGAACAGGTTGTAGTGCGCCGCGCGAAGAAGGGCTTCTCTCTCGAGTCGGGTGGTCCAGCGAATCCGCTCGACGCTCTTGATCCGGAATGGCTCGATGATGGTGCTGTTTGGCATGGAACGTCCCTCTTGTAAGCTCCATGCTCGGCTGTTGGCATGACGGGCGCAGTGACCGGGGTCACAGGTAGGGAAAAGATGTCACAGGTCGGGAAAACATCGAAACGGAAGATTGTCGCGGTCGGCGAGTCGATGGGACGTGCTTCTAGGCACACTTGCGCGACGTTACGGCACTATTCGCGAGGTCGTTAGCTTCGCGATTGTTCTCGCGCGGCACGTGCGCGATGGAGAAATCGAGGCTGCGCGCGAGCTTCCGGCAGATCCAGTTCAGGGAGTGCAGGCGGGGGCTGCGGCAGACATACTCCCCGGTCATTTGTTTGACCATCACTTCTGAGTCCGAGAACACGTGCAGCGTGCGGGCCTCGACACTAACGGCGTGCTGCATAGCTTCCAAAAGAGCGACGTATTCGGCAACATTGTTGTCTTGATTGCCGATCCACTTGGCGATGCGGAAGACTTCACCGTTGGCTCCCTGAATCACGACGCCAATGCCGGACGGGCCGGGGTTACCGTGCGAGCCGCCGTCAACGTACGCTACCAGGTCGGACATTCCGCTCCTACTAACCAAGATGCGGCACGAAGCGAGATTCGTCAAGAAGCCGCTGTGGTTCCTGAATCCTCCAGGCTGCCGTCGGCACTCATCTTTTCTACGCCTTGGATGCGGCGTTTCTGTGAAAAACATGTGTACAGGGGTTGAATATCGCTGGTGCTTCTTGTGGAACTCAACTGAATTCTAATGTTTGCAGGCAAAGATTCGCACACAAAAATAAGTGGCAATTGCACAAACCTTGGGCGTTGACATTTTTTCATCACACGGTAAAGTTGCTCTCGTTGACGGCAGAAAAGGACAGCAACCGAAACGTAGCTGCTCCGAAGTAAGCTGGGTGATCGGTTCGATCCGGGTGACCGGAACAACCGCCAGACCCGAAAAAACCGACTGCACTGCGAGGTGTCAGCCGGGGTCCGGAACCGCTAATGCGGTGATCGCGCCGGGGCTATTGCGGTACATGCCTCCCAGTCGGTAACTCCCTCGCAGGAGTCAGCGGCTGGAGCATAACCAAAGCGATGGCTTTAGTCGACGGCAGAAAAGGACGGCAACTAATCGTAGCCGCTCTGAAGTACGCTGAGTGACCGGTTCGAGCTGGGCGACCAGCCGCAACCGTCGGACCCGAAAAAACCGACTGCACTGCGAGGTGTCAGCCGGGGTTCGAAACCGCGAAAGCGGTGATCAACTCGAAGGGCTGTGACGGTACATGCGTCCACGCCGGTGGCTCCCTCGCAGGAGTTGACGGCTAGAGCATAACCAAAGTCACAGCCTTTTCTATTGCTACCAACATCTCTACAAATCTCCAACTACCGCGAGTCGGCTCACCGGTACTTTGTATCAGGGCACGACTTCAGTCGTGCCGATGGCCCAGCTTAAGTACGACGAGCCCGGTAGGGGCGAGAGGCGATTGTACCCCCCGACTTAAATCGGCTTGAGTTATCACGACAACGGCCAGAACGGCACGAATAAACTCGTGCCCTGATACAAAGCATGTGTCGTGCAGTTCCAGGCAGGTTCGTTGGTCAGGTTTCGACCAGGTAGTTTAGCCTTTCAGCCGCCGAACCAGCAGCATCGTCTGATCGTCCTGCTGCTTGCCGAAGCGCAGTGCCTGCTCACGCAAATTGCCGAAAATCTCCGGCAGCGGTAGCTCTGCCCATTGCTGAAGTCCCGACTTGATCGGCTCGATCCCCAACTCATCGCCCGCTCGATTCGCCGCTTCCGTAATGCCATCTGTCAGCAGCAGCAGAATATCGCCGGGCAGACATTCGATCTCGCGTGAGGTGAAGCTTTGTTCGGGAAGAATGCCAATGGGAAGGTCGGTGGGAGCGTATTCGCAAATGTCTCGGCTCGCACAGCGATAGAGCACCAGTGCGGGATGTCCCGCCAGCGACAAGTCCATCCGACCTGCGTCCCAATGGAGAAGTCCGGCCGTGACAAACATGTTGCTGGTCTTGAGCGGATAGAGAGTCTGATGGACGCCTTCCAGCAGGCCGGCGCCGTCGGAATCCGCAAGAATTCGCGTACGGATGCTGGCCTTGAACATCGCCATCAGGACACCGGGAGCGATGCCGTGACCGGATACGTCGGCAACGTAGGCGGTCCACTCGTCGCCGTGCGCGACCAGATCTACCAGGTCTCCACCGACTTCGCCGCTGGGAATGGAAGCCCCATAGATTTCGAAGTCGCCTATGGTCTGCTGGACCGCCGGCACCAGGGCCTGATGCAGTTCGCGAGCCAGGACAATCTCAGAGTGAGTGCGAAAATAACGCTCGCCCTCGCGCGAGAAGAACAGCAGAAAGAATGTGTAGGCCAGGCTTAACGTGACCACCCCGCCCATGCCGAGCAGTTGCAGCTGCGCGCCCAGTTCCGAGCCCTTGGGCACCAACGCTTCCTCATTGCGGTAGGCCCGGCTGACCCACAAACTGGCTGCCACCATAATAACGGCGATCGGAAGCATGAAAACATACTTCCTGCGCAGGGCAGCGACGGCGAAGAGGGCGGCGAATCCGCCAGAGAGGAGCACGCCCAGGACGATGTGCATCCCATGCAGGCGCACGGTCCGCATCAGCAGATCCAGAAAGCCCAGAGTCGCGAACAGGCTGAAGATCGCCATGTAAAACAGCGCGACCGAACGGGTGGGCACGCTCTTCCAGAACTGGCCGCGGTTCAGCGCTGCGGCGAACTTTTCCCTGAGGTTTCGGATTGCCGGCTTCTCCCCGTGAGCAACGTATCTTACCGCAATCCCGTTGGGCAGGCTCTCATCGAATCTGGCGCAGGATCGACCGGTCCTCGATCTGTATGCAGCCGCTGCGATCGGCAAAAGCGACATTCTGCTTCGCGGCCTCATCCTGCAGGAGAGCTTCGCGGTATTGTTCGTAAGCCGCCAGAGTCGGGAAGTTGATCAGGGCATAAGCGATGTTCGTTGGGCCGGCCAGTTTTGTCGGCAGAAAGTATCCCAGCAATTCGCCGCCGCAACGCTGAATGGGTTGCGGCCAGTTGCGGGCATATTCTTCAAACGCGTCGTGCTTGCCGATGTCGATGGTGTAGCGAATGCAAATGGTGATCACGTTCTCTCCTTGGACTATGAGATCAGTAGCCTCAAGGTATTTCAGACGATAGCTCCCACGTTTCAGCATTCGCTGAAGGATGAATCACGATAACGATGAGGGAACAGCATGACCGAGCAGCCGCGACAGCTCACGCCGTCCCGTTAGTGATACGTAAACCGCTCGGCTGTGTTTATCGCGGATAACCCAGCCGGAGGCGAGAAGCTTGTCGCACACGGCTGCTCCCAAGGCGCCGCCGATGTGATCGCGGCGCTCCGTCCAGTCGAGGCATCGGCGAGCGAAATTTCTGCGCGACTGGCGAACGGTTGCGACATCGATGTTCCATTTGCCGAGGAAATGTTCTCCACGGCGGCTGAGTTCGTAATCGCGCTCGCCGCTCGGAACCAGGAAGCCTTCGTCCTCGAAGGTTCCTGTGAGCTGCACCGGGAGTTGTCCGGCCAGGTGGTCATAACAAGTTCGAGCGTAGCGCAATGCCTCATCGGACTTGACCGGTTTGCAGTGCTCCGAAGTCGAAATCACGCCAAGCGCCTCGATCGCGTTAGCCACTTCGCGCCGGGCAATCGAGTAATAGCGATGACGACCTTGCTGCTTGACGGTCAGAAATCCGCCATCGACCAGTTGCGAGAGATGCATGCTGGCCGATGGCGCCGAAACTCCGCCCACACGCGCAAGTTCGCCGGAGGACAATGCGCGTCCGTCCAGTAGCGCTGCAAGCATGACAGCACGGGCAGGGTCGGCGATGAGAGCAGCCGTGGATGAGATCGTGTACTTGGCATTCATGTCGAAAGCATAAACCTGCTGGTACGACCACGTTTCAGATTTTCCTGAAAGGTGCCCGACGACGGGTGCCGGGCATCAACCCCCCGGTAGCTCTGAATTGCCTCTAAGATAGAGATATGGCTTTTCGCTCGACCTTTTTGCGTCTTATTGCTGTCTGTTTCTTACTATTGCTTGCTGTCTGTTTCTTATTGCCGCCGGGAGCGATGGCAGCCGATACCGCCGCGTTTGATCTTCCTGGGCCCCGCGTCGAAGTGCGCGTCAACCGCGGCGGCAAAGAGTTGCCAATCGGTGATGTGCCTGATCTGCAGGTCGGCGACCGGCTGTGGGTCCACCCCGATCTTCCGGATTCGCAAAGCGCGCACTATCTGCTGATCGTAACTTTTCTGCGCGGAAGCACCAATCCTCCGCCGGAGGACTGGTTCATCCGCATCGAGACCTGGAACAAACACGTCAAGCAGGAAGGCGTGATGGTCACCGTGCCCAAGGGCGCCGAACAGGCGCTGATGTTTCTTGCTCCTGAGACCGGCGGCGACTTTGGCACTCTGCGCTCGAATGTGCGCGGCCGGCCGGGCGCATTTGTGCGCGCATCGCAGGACCTCAACCGCGCGGCGCTCGACCGCACTCGCTTGGATTTGTACTTGAAAGATGTAAAGCAGATTTCGACCGACGATCCAGACAAGCTAAAAGAACAGTCGACTCTTCTTGCCCGCAGCTTGGGGATCAAGGTTGACAGCGACTGCTTCAAGAAGCCCGTTGACGAACAAGAGACTTGTTTGACGCAGAACTCCACTCAGCTTGTACTCGACGACCCGCACAGTCAGTCGATGGCGGCGCAGTTGGCTTCCGGCCCGGGCGCCGATCTGGTCGGACAAATCAGCGCAACGCCGTTGGCAGGAGCCGGCTACTATAGCGCATACGTAGGGGCTGTGGTGGATGTGGTTCGCATAATGACCAGCTTCCACACCGCCGACTATCAGTACATTCCAGCGCTTGCGCTACCCAAAGACGACCAGCTTAATTTGCAGCTCAATGCTCCGCCCTCGTTTCAGAAGCCGAAGTCGGTGCTGGTGATCGGGCTGCCGTCAATCGAGGCGCCGCAGCTGCCGCCGTTGCATCCCATCGATCCCAAGGGCGTCTACTGTTTGCAAAGCACGTCTCTCGTGCTGCCGGTGCAAGGCGCGCCGCTGGCGTTCTCCACCACCTTGGGACATGACTGGGTGCTGCATGCCTATAGCAAGTCAGGCGGGTCGCTGGATATACCGGTGAAGGCCGTCGCTTCGGAAGGTGGCTTCGTCATCGATTCTCATCCGCGGCGCAGCGACAATATGGAGAACAATCCTCCGCCGCCGACCGAAGCTGATCTCGCAAAACTAGGCCCCGAGGTTAGCGGAACTCTGCGTGGCAGATGGGGGTTCGATGCCTTCGAAGGGCCGACATTCCATTTGCGGACGGCGCGATCGACAGATTGGGCTCTCCTCCCGGCCGATCAAACTGCGCTCATTACCGGCCGTTACGATACGGTTCATCTTAAGTCCGACCAAGCGGCTTGCGTGGATGAAGTTACCGTGCAGGACGCACAAGGGAAGAAGCTGAAGACCACGCACAAGGTCACCAAGCCAGATGAACTGCAGGTGGACGTCGCGCTGAAGGATGTCGCGCCGGGCCCCCTGACCATGCAGGTCAAGCAATCTGGGCTGTCTAAGCCAGATGAAGTGTCTCTGCACACCTACGCCGAGGCCGGGCATCTGGATTCATTCACGATTGACGCCGGCGATCGCCAGGGGATGCTGCGCGGCACACGGCTCGACGAGGTTGCGAGCCTCGAACTCAACGGACTGCAATTCGCGCCGGGTGCCTTGAATCGCGCAGGCAATGAGGACGAGCTGCCGATGTCGGCGCTGGCGTCCGCCGACGTGAGTGCATTGCAGGCCGGAAGCACAACGACTTCTCATGCGACCTTGAAGGATGGCCGGGTGTTAAGCGTCACCACTGTGGTACAAACGCAGCGCCCAAGAGTTACGCTCATCAGCAAGAGTGTTCAGCCGGACGCATCGGCGGCCGCTTCTGCTATCCAATTGCAAGGCGGCGGCGAGCTGCCGCAGAGTGCGACGCTGACGTTCGCGTTGAAGTCGGAAAAACCAGCGACCTTTCCGCACGACGAAATGATTGAAGTCGCCACCGAAGACGAATCGGTGCATGTGATGCTGAGCGTCAGCGACGGAACGCTGACCATGCAGGATGCGCAGACTGTGCTGGCTTTGCTCGATCCGCGCAAGAATCTGGGAGCGTCGGCGTTTGGGCCTCTGCGCTTCCGGCCCGTTAATGCGAACGGTGAAAAAGGCGATTGGCAACCCTTGGTAACGCTGGTCCGGTTGCCGACGCTGGAAGCACTGCACTGTCCTGCCTCCGCTGAGCAGGCGTGCACGCTCCAAGGTTCAGGACTGTACTTAATCGATTCAGTGTCTAACGATCCGCAATTCCAACAAAGCATGCCCGTTCCCGATGGATTCGCTGGATCGAGCCTGGATGTCCCACACCCGAATGGTCGCGTGCTCTATGTGAAGCTACGCGATGATCGCTCTACGGTGAACAAGCTCGATCTGCCGGTAACGCCGCAACCGTAGCCGAAATTAAGCGGCGCGCGGGCGAGGGAACTTCTTCCAGGCACCCGGATTGCGACGCGCGATATCGGCATTCAGCACGGTAGCAAAGCCCACCCACGCCGCATAAGGAACAAAGCAGAGAGCGGCAGTCGTGTCGACTTTTCGCGCGGTGGCGATGTAGCGAACGATCATGCTCTCCAGCGCGGCCACATCGGCCAGCGCGCGGAGCGGGCGGTGTTCGCCGAAGAACAGCCTGGTCCATTCAGCATTGGAAGCCAGTTGCGCGGCCCACAGCTTCAGCGCCTTCGAGCGTTCAGGAGAATCTTCCTGCTGCCACACGCGCCAGCCGGAGATTGCCATCAGGGCGTAGAGGCTGCTCCAGACGACAGGGAATACGTAGTTGGGAGGATTGTAGTTGGGCTTGTCGAGGCGGCTGTACCACAGCTTGGTACGCGGGTCTTTCGGGGTGTAGCGTGATCCGAACCACGCCGCTCCGGCAACCGCAGCGCCGAACCCAGCCAGTGCCAGCAGAGATTTTGTTTTGTTCGAGGTCATGAGATTGATCCACCAATGATTCCTCTGATGAGGTGCAGTGCACGACAAAAATGTTGTACGGCGAGCTTACAAATCGGTCTTGCCCGCCCGATGCCCTCGTCAGCCCGCACCACAACTCCAACCTCCCTCACCACCTTTAGGAGTTCCGAAATACCTCATCAGGCCTCAAAATCACAGTCGCATGATTAACCTCTGGTTTGGATTCACGATGGATACTCCTCTCTACGGCAGCCTCTTCGTCTGCTCTTCGATGTTGGTATCGGTGCTCGGCCTGCTGATCGTCCGCCGCTACGTCAACATTGCTTGGCTGAAGGAGCATCACGAAGTCGCAAGCTATTTTTTCCTGATGATTGGCACGCTATACGCGGTGCTGATCGCGTTCGCCATTTTCGTTGTATGGACGCAGTTTCAGGACGCGGGCAGCAACTTGGAGCGCGAGGTTAACGCAGCCGGCGATATCTCCCGCATGTCCGCCGGTTTGCCGGAACCGGAACGTAGCAACGTGCGCCAGGCTTTAGTTAACTACATTCATTCCGTGCTGGACGACGAATTTCCAGCGATGGCGGATGGCCGCGAGAGTCCCCGCACTTGGGCAGCCATCGAGAAGCTCATGGTAGCCTTCACCGCTGCTCCCATTACGGATACCAAGTCCCAGACCTACAGCGCGGAGTCGTTGCGACACTTGAATGACTTGTCCAATTACCGCCGCATCCGGCTGTTTACCAGTCGAGGAACCGTGCCTCAATTGCTGTGGTATCTGCTGTTCCTGGGTGGGATCGTGCTGATCGCTTTCACCTACTTCTTCGGACATGAGAGCGTTGCGTGGCAGAGTGCGATGACGGCAGCCCTGGCGGGAACCTTGGCCTTTAGCTTGTACCTGATCATGGCATTCAATGGGCCATTTGATGGGAGTACGCGCGTGAATCCCACACCCTACGAAGTCGAGCTGCAACACATCCTGGACCGGCAGTGACTCGATCGCTCCGGTATCAACGGCTATTTTGCAGGCCCCTGTTTCGACGGATTGTAAGTGATGCCTTTCGTTTCAAAGAGGGCAGGTGGCAAGTTCGCGTTGTAGGTTGCCGCGGAGATGAACCTCTGGTTGGACATCTCGCCATTGCGGTTGCGCACCGTGCTGTAAGGGGTCATCACGCCCTGCACCAGTTTGTAGTTGCTGAAGATCATGGACTCGTCGTCGAACTCGCGGTCATTAGGATCGCGCCAGCTGTAGGCGACTTTAACGGGCAGCCGGTTGCGCGAGTCGATCGAGATAGTCACGCTGTCGTTGTCGCCATTCATCACCGTAACCTGGTCGGCGAGGTTGCGCTCCACCATCGCCGTGCCGCTGTACAGGATCATTGTGTCCTTGGCGGGAAGCCATTTGCGCACGACCCATTCCAATGAATGGTTGCGGCGGCGAAGGTAGTCCTTCAACTCCGTCTGGTCCTGCGTGGCCGTACCTTTGTAAGTGATCTCGTATCCCTTGTCCCCGTCGAACAGTTCGACGACATCCCGCTGCTTGGTCAGCTCAATCCGCTCCTTATCCGGCCACTGCCAGAAGCGCCAGTACACGTTTCCCATGCCACTCGGCTGGCCATGATAGAACGCGTAGGTGCGGCCCTCGGTCTGCGAATTCTGCACATTCAGATAAGCGTCGCCGCCAAGAGCGCGGATCATCTGGTTGAGCAGATCGTAGGCTTTCGAGACGCTGGGGTCCTTGGACGCTGCAAATTGAGCTGTCGGCCAGTTGCCAGGGACAGACGTTGCAGTGGGAGCCGCAGGCGCCTGGGCCCAGGTGAACGTGGCAGAAGCGAGAGTGAAGAGGAAAATGGCGACCCTGCGCATGATGATCATTCTACCTTTCCTGCGGTAGGCAGGTGAGCGGTCAGCAGAATCGATGCTGGTGGGACAGCGCGCGGGAGGCTACAGTGTGCCGGCCATGGAGGTCCTTCGACTCCGCATTCGCGAAACGCGCGAATGGTTCGCTCGCGATGACACGGAATTACCGCGCTTTCTTTTTCTTGGAGCGCGTTGCGCTGTGCTTGGCGCTTGCTGGACGCTCGTCCACTACCCCGAACTGTATGCGATGCTGCATGCGATCCAAGCGTTCGACGATGACCCGGATCGGATTCCCCATGGAGTAGGTTTTGCGAGTACGCTGCCCGATAATCTGGCGCGTGTTCTCGTGGTAGAGGTAATGGTCGTCGGTGAGCGAGGCGAGCGGTACCAGTCCTTCGATAAACATGTCATTCAACTCGACGAACATGCCGAACTTGGTGACGCTCACGATCAGCCCGGTGTACTCCTCGCCCAGATGCCGCTCCATGAATTTCATCTTCTTCCATTCCATCAGCTCGCGCTCGGCTTCGTCGGCGCGGCGCTCGGATTGGGAAGACTCGTCGGCGATATTGTGAAGTTCGTCCTCGGGGATGGGGCCGACGAGCGCGACGCCTGGAGTTCGGTCCTTATCGCGCTGCGATCCGCGAGGGCCTTCGGGTTGAGTGTGAGTCCCTCCGCTCCGCTTCGCTACGCTCGGGATGACGCCCGATCGCTTCGACCACGGTGACGGGGTCTCGCTGTGTGCTACTCCGCCTTCACCGGTCGGCACTCCGTCATCTTCCCGCTCCGCAGCATCGTGCAGGACGTCTTTCAGAATGCGATGCACGATTAGGTCGGGATAGCGACGGATGGGCGAGGTGAAGTGCGTGTACGTAGGAGCGGCCAGTGCGAAGTGGCCTTCGTTGATCTCTGAGTATCGCGCCTGCTTCAGCGAACGCAGCATCAGGTACGACAGGATGCGCTCCTCGGGCTTGCCCGCGATTTTCTGCGTCAGCTTTTGATACATGCGCGGTGTGATGTGCACTTCCTCTGCTAACTCGACGGTCTGCGCTCTCCGGCCAGTCCCTGCTCGCTCGCGGCGTTCGGATTTCAACTGCACGCGCTTCACCGGCAACGGTCCGACGCCCAGCGAGTAGCCGAACTTGGCGGCAATGGTTTCGAAGTCGTTGACGCGCTTGGCATCCGGCTTCTCGTGAATGCGGTACAACGAGGGGACTCCCTTATTTTCGAGGTAGCTGGCAACGCACTCATTGGCGGCCAGCATGAACTCCTCGATGATGCGGTTGGCAATGTTGCGCTCCGAACGCGTAATGCTCTTCATCATTCCGTGTTCGTCGAACTCGATGACCGGCTCGGGCAGGTCGAAGTCGATGGAACCGCGGCGGACGCGCTTGTGGTTGAGGATCATGGCCAACTCGCGCATCAACTCGAACAGGTCGACCAGTCGGCGATAGTGCTCGCGCAAGCCCGCGTCGCCCTCGAGGATGAGATGAACGTTGGTGTACGTCATCCGCTCGGCGGAGCGAATTACGCCCTCGTTCAACGCGTAGCCGACGACCTCGCCCTGGTGGTCGATCTCCATCACGCAGGAGAGCACCATGCGATCGACCTGCGGTCGCAGGCTGCACATGTCGGTGGAGAGCTCGATGGGCAGCATGGGTACGGCCCGGTCAGGAAAGTAAACCGACGTGCCGCGCAAACGCGCTTCCAGGTCGATGGGTGATCCCTCGCGAACGTAATGCGCTACGTCGGCGATGTGCACCTGGAGTTCGAAGTTACCGTTTGGCAAATGCCGGACCGTGACCGCGTCGTCGAAGTCGCGCGCGGTTTCGCCGTCGATGGTGACAATCGGCAGCGAACGGAAATCGCGGCGATGGTGCAATTCGGCGCTGCGGATCACGGGATCGAACTGCTGAGCTTCCTGCAGCACTTCGACTGGGAAGCGGTGCGGAAGGTGGAACTTGCGGATCATGATCTCGACATCGACACCGAAGTCGTCTTCAAAGCCGAGAATCTCGATCACGCGTCCACGAGGATTTTCCGTCGGCGATGGCCACTCGGTGATTTCGACCTCGACGACCACGCCATTGAGATCGGTGAAGTCGTGGCGCGAAGCTTCTTTGCCGAGAACCCGGTCTTTCGCCTCCCGTCCTCTCGCTGAAGGAGGGCGAGGAGGATTGTGCACCCGCATTTCGTCGCTGGTAGCTCGCCCCCTTGCCGAAGATTGGCGAGAAGCGTGGGACGGCTGCGATTCGTCGTGCGCTTCACCCGCAGGCCACTCCAAACCGCTGGGAATGACGATCTGTTGTTGGACCTTTTCGTCGATGGGAGTGACGTAGTTATATCTGGGGCCGCGGTGAAATGTTCCAACCACCGTTGGATTGCCACGCGTAAGCACTCGGAGGATCTTTCCTTCGGCTCGGCCATCTTCCTTCTTCCGGCCGAGTTCGACGAGGACCTGGTCACCGTGCATCGCCGATCCGATTGCCGGAGGCGGGATGAAGATGTCGCCCTCGATGGTGTTGCGCTGTCCGGCGTTCGGGACGACGAAGCCGTAGCCGTCACGATGCATCGAGAGGCGTCCAGCAATGAGGTTTTGCCGGGCTGCGGCATGGCTGGCCATCGTGTAGCGGTCGCGCCCCGTCTCGATGAGCTGGCCGCTCTTGACCAGTGCACGCAGACGTTCGCCCAATTGCTGGCGGTCCTGCCCGCGCAACGCCATCTCGCGCACCAGTTGCTTGTACCCGGCAGATTGGTGGGGCTGCTGCTCGATATGCCGTAGTATGGACTTGTCGGTCAGCATGGAAAAGGCGGTTGTCAGTTCTCAGTCGTTCGTTATCAGCAAACTGGTCGAGCCGCTTGGATCGACGGGCAGCAAGGGTCTCCTAAGTATAGAGGGCCTATGACTTCGGCGTGCAAAAGACGCGCGCCCTCGCTCGGGATGACAACCGTCGAAGGTTGGCAGCGAATCAATTGCGGGCGGATGGATCGCTGGGGCATTTCAACCGGCAAATGTGGACTGCAGTCCGTTTCTCGTAGCTCCGTGCCCGGCTTGCCAACTAGCAGGAACGGAAAAGTTACGTAGGGGTATTCCCTGATATAAGAACTCGCTGTATGGTAGCAATAATTACATCGCAGGCGGCTTCGCGGAGTGTGAGCGAAGAGCGCGATGATCCCAGAATCGCCGCACCAAACCAGCAGGTCCTGAAGAAGAGCTGTGGAGTTTCGGTTTGGCAAACGAAGTGCCTCTCCAAGCACTTAACACTTCAGAAAGGATTTTGAAACAGATCATGTGGAAACCTACGAATTCCCAGACCCCGACCCCAACGCCTAATCCCGAGCCCCAGCAGCGCACTTTTACTCCTCCCGCTGAACCTTTGAATGTTCCGCGTCCAGCCAGCGCTCCTTTGAACACCCAGGAGCAGGCGACGCTCGGTAAATCGCTGGTCATTAAAGGCGAGGTAACCGGATCCGAGTCCCTGTATATCGACGGCCGCGTGGAAGGTTCGATCAATCTGCCCGGAAACCGGGTGACGGTCGGCCGTAATGGCGTTGTCTCCGCGAATATTTCGGCGCGCGAGATTGTGGTGCTGGGCAAGGTGCGCGGCAACATGTCGGCCAGCGACCGCGTCGACATCCGCGGCGAGGGTTCGCTGACAGGAGACGTGGTGGCGCAGCGCATCAGCATCGAGGATGGCGCGTACTTCAAAGGTGGCATCGACATTCGTAAGCCCGGCCAGAAAGTGAACGGGGAAGCTAAGGAAAACGCTTCGGCACCGGCGAACGAGACCGGACCGACCGTAGTGGCCGCGCGGGCGTAACGTTCCCGCAACAGGACCGGCGTTGAGTTGGTTCTGAAATGGCTTATGAACCGCGGAGTAACATGATCCTCCTGTTGACTGCACCGCAGGAAGGAGAGAGTCTCTGGATGCGGGCGGTCGTTTCGTTGGCCGCCTGCAATCTTGGGATCAAGGTGTCAGGCCATGTGGGACCGAATTCTGCAGTTGCTTCCCGTGGGGTGCCGTCACCGTCATATGTCGCTGCCGTTCTCGAGCAGCTCGCCGGCGCGCAAGGCGTCCAATGGCGAACCATGGGAACGAATTACCGATCGAAGCTCGCACCCGTATGTGGTGTGTCTGGATTGCGGCAAACAGTTCGAATATGACTGGTCGAAGATGCGCGTGGTGAAGTGAAATGGTTGCCGGTCGGCAATCTTGGTGAGGGGGCCTAAAGCGCCGCCTACCAACTCTCCTTTTCGGGGCGTGCCCCGCAAGCCTTAACTGACAACTGGCCACTGACCCCTAGCCACTGACGCCTAGCCACTGCCTCTTCACGGTTCCAACTCCCCCGTTGCGTGGTCAATCACCGGTTCCGGCGGTGTGACAGGTGCAGCCGCCTTCCTGCGGCGCAGGTCGTGAAGCAAGCTGGATCTCGTCACCCACAAGCCGAGTGCAACGGCCGCCGACCAAACTAACGTGATGGCGCTCAGAGAAATCAGATCGGACTTGAGGCTGCCGCGGACGATGATCATCCGGCCTGCTCCATAGGCCGCGAAGCCGGCTAAGACTGCGGTTACCAGTGCCTTCGTCAGTTCTCCCCAGGGCAGCTCGCCCAGCGACACCATCTTTCGACGATGCAGCAGCCACGCGAGCACGACCGTGTGGAAAAGAATTCCGATGTCTGAGGCGATAGCCAGTCCAGTGACGCCATATTCATGGAAGAAGGAGCGATACACAGGAAGCGACAGCAGAACGATGATCGTGCTCGCAATCATGGGCGTCAGCGTGTTTCCTGCACTATAGAAAGCTCGCGCATATTGCGCCTGCGCGCACCACAGCGCCAGCGAGAGTGCGAACCAGAAGAAGTACGTTGCGGTTTGCTGAGCATCGACGAAGGTGAAGTGGCCGTGCCGGAAGGCGAGGTCGATGATCGGCAGCGCTGCCGTCATCATCCACGCCGAAGCTAGAAACGACACCGCCGAGATGCGGTAGACGGTTTGATTCACTGTGTCAGCAAAGAGCTTGCGTTTGCCTTGCTCCCACAACGATGCGAAAAATGGCATCGATGCCTGACCGGTCGCCTGTCCCAGGATCGAGATCGGCACGGCGAACAGGCGCTTGGCATAGTTGAGGCGCGAAATGTCCCCTGCCCCGCCGGAGGCGAAGTAGCGCAAAATCCAATCATCAGCCGTGACCAGTGACACGCCGAGCATCAACGGAATCGAAAGGCGAACCCATTCGCGAAATCCCGTGTCTCGCCAGTCGAAGCTGAAGCTATAACGCAACCCACCCTGAACCGCGCCAAAGGCGTTGATGAGGAATGGCCCCGCGATCGCGCCTGCCAGCGCTCCATAAGCGAGCGATGAAATGCCGAACGCCCTCGCGCCTACGACTCCGCCGAGAATGATGAAAACGTTGTAAATCGCCGGGGTGAGCGCGGGATAAAGAAACATGCGCTTTGACTGCAGCACCGCCGAGAGAATTCCGCCGGCGTAAAAGAAAATCTGGCTGGGCAGAAGAATGCGCGCGAGGTGAACGCAGCGCTCAACCTGGTCCGGAGAGAAATCGTGAAACGCCAGGCGCACCAGTTGCGGGGTGAAGATTTCCAGGCAGACGGTACCCGCAACCAGCACCGCGGTCATGATGGTGATCGTCGATTCGAAGGTGCGTTGCGCGCCGGCTTCATCGTTGCGCGACATATGCCGGGTGAAGATGGAGATGAAGGTAATCGACGCCGTTCCGCCCGCAAGGATGTAATTGAGGAAGTCGGGAATCTGAAAGGCTGCGAAATAAGCGTCTGTCTGATGGCCGGCGCCGAAAGCCCACGCTATGTACATCTCGCGCAGATACCCGAGCCCGCGCGAGGCGAGCACCGAGGCCATGAACAGTATCGTGGCGGAAAATGCGGTGTGTTGGTGCGAGGGCCGCAAAACGCGGAGCAGTCTCGACCCGAAGCTGTCGGAGCCCGCGATGGAATTTTGTGCGGCTGGAGGCGCCATCAAACTGCGATTTTACACGGCGGCCAGGGAATCTTCGGGGTCAAGTAGCCGCGCGTATCGGCCAAGGTATTTAGCTCAGATGTGTGGTGATGCCGGCATTCGTTGGGGAGCTTCGTCAGCGTTGCATTCACGGGAGATCGACCGCGTTTGTCGTGAAGGAGTTAGGCCAGTCCTTCCAACGGCATGATGTCGATTCGAGCAGGCGCTTGCGACGGCATTTCCGGCTCGGGCTCTGGTACCGGATGAGAATCGTCCTCCGCCAGTGACACGTAAGCTCCCCAACGTGCTAGCGACAGCGCGTCGGCTCCCGCAAAATAAAGAAGCGCCAGGAATCCCATCATCAACGCAATCCAACGGCCGCCCACTGTACCCAGCAAGTTGAACGGCGCAAGGAAAAGCAAGACCATCATTGCTGCCCACATTAGCCGCATGGCCAGGAAGCCAAGGCTCAAGAGAAACAAACGGGTGCCCTGCCGGCTGCTGAATTCGATTGCCTGTTCCAATGCTTCTTTCGCGCACACACCGTTGCGAATGGTGAATAGTGGTGCCATGCCGAGGTACCAGTTCAGCGAGAAACCTACGAAGCTGGCAAAGCCCACTCCTAACGATAGCGCCAGCGCGGCCACGAAGGGACGCTCACGTTCTGCCATGGTGCTGCCGTAAATCAGCAGGAAGACCACGATAGCGAACGCGACCTGTGTCCACATGGCGCGTAATAGCTGCAGCAGGAAGATCGATCCAAAATGCCAATCGCTTGGCTGCGATTCCTCGTCGCTGCTGAACATCGCAACCAGGCGGCGCAGGGTGGCCGCGCGGCCCACGGCGGACGCGAATGACCACAGCAGCGTGACACCCAAGATGAGCAGCGCCTGCTCAAGCAGAAAGCGCGATAAGGTGCCGCGGAAGATGTGGCGCAACGCGGCCGCCAGCAGGTGAGGCTGAAAAGTGCCGAGAAGAAGTTCGTCCAACTTCGAGACTGGAATGCTGTCGAGAAAAGTACCGGTTGCAAAAATAGCCAAAGCCAGCATCGACACGCCGAAGCACCAGCGCCACGTCAGTTCCGCAGCCAGCAGCGCCGGCTCGTGCCGGAGAGCGGCAAAGCCATCACGAAAAGGCGAAGAAGCACTGGCCCGTGGCATGGAATGAGAATACCAGCGCGCGGCACTCGGATTTCAATTTGAGGGCTTACGGTGGTCGAATTTTTCGTCTCATGCAAATCAAAGTTTAGGTGACCGCGCGCCCTTGCTAAGCCTTTGACTCCGTTCATTATGATTAAGTTGAAAGTGAGGCGCTTTGGCGCGTACCTATCGGTTGATTCGCGAGCAGTGGCTACCCACGCCCATCGACGAGGCGTTCGCCTTCTTTTCCCGTCCGGAAAACCTGGAGGAGATCACGCCGCCATGGCTCGGTTTTCGTATCGTCAAGACAGATCAACAACTCCACACCGGCTCGCTCATTGAATATAAGTTGCGCGTCCGTGGCTTTCCCATGCGCTGGTCCAGCGAGATCGCGGTCTGGGAGCCGCCGTACCGATTTGTCGACAATCAGCTTCGGGGGCCCTACAGGGTTTGGTATCACGAGCATACCTTCGCCTCCGAAAACGGGGGCACGAGGATTGGGGATCACGTCGATTACGCGTTGCCCTTCGGAATTATTGGGGAAGTTGCACACACGGTCATGGTGCGGCGCGATGTAGAGAACATCTTCAAGTTTCGCAAGCAGCGCCTGGAGGAGCTACTAGGCAAGAAGTAGGAGCTGAGGATTCGTCCGATTCAGCTCGTTCGAAGGTTGGAACGTCTTACAGAGTGATTCCCGGAGCGGAAGGAAGCAGCGAGAACTTTTCGCCTCCATAAAAAGAAGGCCTCGGACGTGATCTCCGTGACCTTCTGAACGTAAAGGTAGCCTATGCGATCGCGGGATCGATCTTCTCGGTATCCACTCCCAGTTCGGTGAAGGCGTTCTGCGCCCGCTGAGGATCGAACTTGCCGTCCCGAGCCAGCCGTGACAGTGCTGCCGCCGCTATCGACTCGGCGTTGACTTCGAAGTGCTGCCGCAGGTGCTGGCGATTGTCGCTGCGTCCGAAGCCATCGGTGCCCAGGCTCGACAGCCGATTGAGCAGCCACGGCGCCAACTGGTCGGGCACCGCCTTCATGTAGTCGGTAGCGGCGACGATCGGACCTTCCGTCCCTTCCAGCGCCTTCAATATGTGCGGCTGCCTCTGCGGTTCGGCCGGGTGCAGGCGGTTCCAACGCTCAATCGAGAGTGCGTCCCGACGCAGCTCGTTGTAGCTGGTCACGCTCCAGACATCGGCAGAGATATCGTACTTCTCGGCCAGGATGCCTTGCGCGCGTAGCGCCTCATTCAGGATCGGTCCGCTGCCGAAAAGCTGAACCGTAGCTTTGCCGCTGGCGGCAGGGCGAACCTCATAGATGCCGCGCAGGATGCCCTCTTCGACGCCGGCCGGCATCTCTGGCATGACCCAGTCTTCGTTGTAGAGCGTGATGTAGTAGAAGCGGTCCTCGCCTTCCTGATACATGCGCCGCATGCCGTCCTGCACGATGACGGCGGTCTCGTAAACGTACGCGGGATCGTAGCTGTGACAGGTCGGAATGGTACTGGATAGTACGGGACTGTGGCCGTCCTGGTGCTGCAACCCTTCGCCGGCAAGCGTGGTGCGACCGGCAGTGCCGCCCATCAAGAAGCCCTTGCCGCGTGCGTCCGCGAACGCCCACACCATGTCTCCGATGCGTTGGAATCCGAACATGGAGTAGTAGGTGAAGAAAGGAATCATCGGCACTTTGTAGTTGAGGTACGCGGTACCCGCAGCGGTAAACGAGGCCATCGATCCTGCTTCGGTGATACCTTCTTCCAGGATTTGCCCGTTCTTCTCTTCGCGGTAGTACAGCAGCATGTCCACATCATGCGGCTTGTAAAGCTGTCCCTGGCTCGCGTAGATACCGACTTGGCGGATGATCGATTCCATGCCGAAAGTGCGGCCTTCGTCAGGAATAATGGGGACGATCATCTTGCCGATCTTAGGATCCTTCAACAGCTGCCGCAGCATGCTGACGTAGCCCATGGTGGTGGAGACGGGACGTCCCTTCGAACCGCCGATGGATTCGGAGAACTCGTCCAGAGAAGGCGTTTCCATCTTCACGCTGAGGTCGCCGCGCTCGGGCATGAATCCGCCAAGTTCTTTGCGGCGCTGGCGCATGTACGTGATCTCGGGAGCGTCGTCGGCAGGGCGATACAACCAGCCTTGGCTCGCGGCGTCCTCAGGGATTGGGATTTCGAAACGGGTGCGGAAGGCGATCAGCGCCTGATCTGCCAGCTTCTTTTCCTGGTGCGTTGCGTTGCGCGCTTCAGCCGATCCGAGTCCATAGCCCTTGACTGTGTGCGCGAGAATAACCGTGGGGCCGTTCTTGGTTTCGAGGGCGCGCTTGTAAGCGTTGTAAACCTTCTGCGGATCGTGGCCACCGCGGCTCAGACGATGCAATTCGTCGTCGCTCATGTCGGAAACCATTTCCAGCAGCTCAGGGTATTTGCCGAAGAACTCGCGGCGAATGTATTCACCACCCTTCGCCTTGTAAGTCTGGTATTCGCCGTCAACGGCCTCTTCCATCCGCTTCAACAAAATGCCGGACTTGTCGCGGGCAAAGAGTTTGTCCCAATCGGAGCCCCAGACCAGCTTGATCACGTTCCAGCCGGCGCCACGAAACGCGGCTTCGAGTTCGTTGATGACCTTGCCATTGCCGCGCACGGGGCCGTCGAGCCGCTGCAGGTTGCAATTGATGACAAAGATCAGATTGTCGAGCTTCTCGCGCGCGGCGAGCGTCAGCGAGCCCATGGACTCGGGCTCATCGGTTTCGCCGTCGCCGACGAAAGCCCAAACCTTACGCGGCGTGGCGGGAATAATGCCGCGATTTTCCAGGTACCGCATGAAGCGTGCCTGGTAGATTGCGTTTAGTGGACCGATGCCCATCGACACGGTGGGGAAGCGCCAGAAGTCGGGCAGCAGCCAGGGATGCGGATAGGACGGTAAACCGGGTGCGCCGCGGAGTTCGTGGCGGAAGTTCTTGATCTGCTCTTCTGTGAGCCGACCTTCCAGATAAGCACGCGAATAAACGCCGGGCGAGGAATGCCCCTGGAAGTAAATGAAATCGCCGGGCTGGTCGCCGTAGCTGGCGCGGAAGAAGTGGTTGAAACCGACTTCCAGCAGCGTGGCCAGCGACGAATAGGTCGAGATGTGGCCACCGATGCCGGGATCTTTCTTGTTCTGGCGATGCACCATCGCCATGGCGTTCCAGCGCACCAGACTCTTAATGCGGCGTTCCAGCAGGCGATCGCCGGGGTACGGAACTTCTTCCTCTACCGTAATGGTGTTGACGTAAGGTGTATTGAGTTGAACCGGCACTTCGACGCCGGACTCGCGCGCACGATGAATCAGCGCATCGAGGAGCTCGCATCCGCGGTTCGCCCCTTCGCCCTCAACAACCTGGTCAAAAGCTTCGAGCCATTCCGCAACTTCTTCCTCGGTATCCATCTCCGGGTTCGTCGGAAATTCCAGTACCTGATGAATCTCTTTTGTGGCCAATGTTCCCTCTACGATCTAACAA
>Ga0187884_10001195_pt1 | contig 24152 bp, 19 predicted proteins | sample June2016WEW_20_4_FD_132983 | JGI IMG/M metagenome (GOLD analysis project Ga0187884, IMG submission 132983) | Peatland microbial communities from SPRUCE experiment site at the Marcell Experimental Forest, Minnesota, USA - June2016WEW_20_40 | ecosystem: Environmental > Terrestrial > Soil >...
GGCGGAAAATCCTGGGTCCACAGGGAGTAGCCGACATGCCAGTCGAGGTCGCGGCCGTAGTAGCCGTTGATGCCGCCTTCGCCCGGCGGGTACATGAGCCGCGCGAAAGCCCACTCGGTTTTTTCCTGATAGTCGTCCGGCAGCGGAATTTCGCCGATGCGATGTTCGATGCCATCGAATTGGCGGAACGGGCGCTGAAACGCGTACAGCATGCCGGCCAACGTCAGGCCGCTACCGAGCAACGCCAGTGCTTTTGGGAAATTCATCCCCTCCGCCGTTACTTCGAGAATATCACGGCGGGTTTTGCGCGGACTCTATTGTGACGACAGGAACACGGCGGGCGCGCTATTGGTGTTGGTGGTAACCATCTTCGGGGCCAGAACCCGGCCCAGGTCCAGCGCGGTCATACGGTGGCGCTGGAGCTCGTCTTCGGCCACCGAGGGGTCCACCTGGCCAATGCTGTAGCTGATTGTGGTGGGCAGAACGCGGAAGTAGTATGGTCCGCTCGTCCCGATGGCCGCCGTGGTGCACTTGCCTTTCGTCGCGCAGAACTTGTAGGCTCCGGGCCGCGCGGCAACGTAGAAGTACGTGTTGCACGCCAGGCGGGCCAACTCGACCTGGTTGGCGTAGATGGTCGGTTTGAAGATCACCATTTCACCCTTCGGGCAGGTTCCGTAGATTCCCACCCAGACGCCCTCGGCAGGTTGATCCGCTGGCGTCTGCTGGCCCGGTTGCGGCGGTTGGGCTTCCGCCGAAACCGGCGCCGCCGGGACGGGCTGGGAAGCGTTCAGCATGGCCTTCAGAACCGCCTGCGTGACGCCCTGTTCTTTTAGACTGATCAATTGTTCGGGGTTGGTTTCGAAAGCGCTGGGCTTGTTCTGGATAGCCAACACAATGGTGTCCTCATCGAGCCCCGCTTTGACCATCTTGACGACGTCGGCATTCACCAGAGGCTTGGGCTGCGCCGCAGCCTGCCCCCCTCTGCCAACTCCGGCGAAGACCGACAACATCGCGACCGTCGCCATGACCGCCGTAAACCGTATCTGCACACATCACCTCCGAGCGATGGGTTCAAATCCATTCTGCGCCCACGAGGGTTCCGGGGCAAGCTTCTTCGCGGCGGGAGAATCACAGCAGTTGAGCCGTTTGTCGCAGAATTCTACACCCTGGTGAAAGCCGGGACAGCTACCGATTCCAAAGGCGGGAATTGGTAGCAGTCCCCGTTTTGCGGAGAGAGGCGCTAGAGCGCTACTGTCCCTCGTCCGGATGGCCCAGGTAAATGTCGTGTATGCGGAGCAGTCCCAGCGCGCGGCCGGCCTCGTCCACTACGGGGAGTACCGAAATCTGCGAGGGCCGCCGCTCCATCAGCTCCAAAGCCTCGCCCAGGGTGGCATCGGGGCCGATGGTTACCGGCGTGCGCGTCATCACGTCTTCGGCGCGCAGGGCGCGGATGTCGTCGTGATGCGTCAACACGCGCCGCAGGTCGCCATCGGTGACGAAGCCGGCGAGCGCTCCATCCGCCCGCACGACGCACGCGCCGCCCATGGGCCGCTCGGTCATGGCCAGGATCACTCCCTGGAACGAAGTCTCCGGCGCCACCGTGGCCACTTCGCCGCCGCAATGCATCGCCTCTCGCACTCTTAGCATCAGGTTGCGCCCCAGTTGGCCGCCGGGATGAAAACGGCCGAACTCCTCCGGCGTGAAGTCGCGCGCGAGCGCGAGCGCGATCGCCAGAGCGTGCCCCACGGCCAGTGCCGCCACCGCGCTGGCCGTGGGCGCCAGGTTGTGCGGGTCTGCTTCGCGTTCGACCGATGCATCCAGCAGTACGTCGAGGCGGCCGGCCAGCGGCGACGCGGCGCTGCCCAGAATGCCGATCAGGGGCGAACGGAAGGCGCGCAGCAGCGGAACCAGCGCCAGCAGCTCGCGGGAGCTGCCGTTCTTCGAAATCAGCACCGTCGGGTCGCCCGGAGTGTAAATTCCCAGATCGCCGTGCACCGCTTCGGCCGGATGCAAAAACACCGCCGGCGTGCCCGTGCTGCAAAGTGTGGCGACGATCTTGCGCGCGATGTGGCCCGATTTCCCGATGCCCGTCACCACCACTTTGCCGGGATGCGCCAGAATCAGATCCACGGCGCGGATCAGCTCGCCATCGAGGCGCGCGGCCGTCCGGGCCAGGGCCGCGGCTTCGATCTCGATAGCGGCGCGCGCTGCCGCCAGCCACTCCTGTTTCGAGCCAGACATGAGGAACCGACTATCATCGCATGCATCATGCCGCGCTAAAATGGCGGTCTATGTCACTCCGGCGTCTTCTTGCGGTAGCACTGGTCGCCTGCGTCCCGCTGGGCGCGGAGATCCGGTCGCTGACCATTCTCCATACTAACGACGTGCACGCCCATCTCATGCCCAGCGACAGCCACCTGGGCGGCTTTGCCTATCTGGCCTCGGTGATCCGCCAGGAGCGCGCCAACTGCGCCGGTTGCATCCTGCTCAATGCGGGCGACCTGGTGCAGGGCACTCCCGTCTCGACCATCTACCAGGGCTTGCCGGTCTACGAAATCTCCAACCTCTTCGGCTACGACGCCGCCACCCTCGGCAACCACGAATTCGATTACGGCTGGATGCAGGCCCGTAAATTCATCCAGACCGCCAGCTATCCCATCGTCACCGCCAACCTGGTCAACGCCAAGGGCGAACTGTTCACGCCCAAGCCCTACGTGATCCTCAAAGTGAACGAGCTTCGCGTAGCCGTGATCGGCGGCATGACGGAAGATCTCCACACCCTCACCAATCCGGACTCGATGGGCGACTGGCACACCACGCCGCTGGTGGAAGCCGTACGGAAATGCGCCGCCGAGTTGCGCGGCCAGGCCGACCTGATTGTGCTGCTGGCGCACATCAACGCGAACGAAGAACAGGCCATCCTGGAGTCGGTTCCCGAGGTTCAGGTTTCCGTGACGGGCCACCTCCACGACGGCCTCACCGAGGCGCGCTCGCACGATGGCCGCGTGCTGGTGCGCGTGAAAAGTTACGGCGTGGAGATCGGCCGCCTCGATCTCAAAGTCGATACCGCAACGCACAAACTGGCCGACTGGAAATGGAGACGGATTCCCGTGGATTCCACAAAGATAGCGCCGGCCGCGGATGTGGCCGCCCTGGTGGATAAGTGGGAGGCGCAGGTGAAGGCCCTGGTGGACCGCCCGCTGGCGATTTCCAAGCGCGAGTTCAAGGCGCTCCAACTCAAGCCACTCATGGAGAATGCGCTCCGTGAAGAGACCGGCGCCGATTTCGTATTCATCAATGCCGGAGGCGTCCGCGACATCCTACCCAAGGGCCAGTTGCTGGAGCGCAATGTCTGGAACATCATGCCCTTCGACGATATGCTGGTGATGGGCACCTTCAAAGGCAAAGACCTGCCTGCGGTAGTGCTCGGGGACCGAAAGGTCGACCCGAACCACGAGTACACGCTGGCGGTGAGCGATTTCACCGCCGCCAACCAATCCACCGCCGAGAACCTGCGCACCACCGGCCTCGAGTTCCCGCACCGGATTGGTATGGTCCGCGACCTCCTGATCGATTGGTTCCGCAAGAAAAAGGTGATCGAGTAGGACAGGCCTCCTGGCCTGTCCAGGCCCTTTTCCACAACATGCCGGAACGCCACCCCATGCTGATCGTCTTCGCCGGCCCGCCCTGTTCCGGTAAGTCCACCCTGGCGGCGGAGGTCGCGCGGCTTCGTGGCCTGCCGCATCTTTCCATGGACGCGACGCGCCAGCGGCTCCTGCCCGACGCCGCTCACACGCGCGCCGATCGGCAGGTGGCTTATCGCGGGATGCACTTTGCCGCGGAACTGCTTCTGGCTGCCGGCGCCGGAGCCGTCCTGGACGCGCCTTACGACCAGCCCGAAAACCGCGCGGAGCTCGCCCGCATTGCCGGCAGCGAGTGCAAGCTCATCGAGTGCCACGTCGCGCCCGACATCGCCGCGGCCCGCCTGCGCGAGCGCGGCCTCGACGACCCGGCGCGCCCCGATCTCACCGAAGAGCGAGTCCGCCGTCTCGTCCGCGGCTATCCCTACTCCGGCGCGGGTCTCGAGCTCGACACCACGGCGCTGGCGCCCGAAGCCTGCCTGGCGCGCATCGCCGCCTATCTTGGTGAGGGATAATGACGGTGATCCTATGCTGATTCTTCATGTGCATGTCCGCGTCAAGCCCGAACACATCGAGGCTTTCCGCCGGGCCACCATCCAGAACGCCGCCGCGAGCGTGCAGGAGCCCGGCCTTGCGCGTTTCGACGTGATGCAACAGGCCGACGACCCCACGCGCTTCGTGCTGGTCGAGGTCTACCGCAATCTCGACGCCACCGCGAAGCACAAGCAGACCAGCCACTACCACGCCTGGACCGCGACCGTCACCGACATGCTGGCCGAGCCGCGCACACGCGTCACCTACGAGAACGTCTTCCCCGCCGACCAGGGCTGGTAGCGGCATGCCATTCGACTTCTCGACCGCCTCGCGCATCCGGTTCGGCGAAGGAACCGCGCGGGAAGTCGCCGGCGCCGCAGCCTCGCTCGGCCGCCGCGCTCTGGTCGTCACCGGCCGGTCGGCCGCGCGCTGCGCCAGCCTGCTCGACGGTCCGCGCTTTGCCGTGCCCCACGAACCCACCATCGAGCTCATTCGCCATGGCACGGCATTCGCACGGGAAGAAAACTGCGATGTGGTGGTCTCGATCGGAGGCGGCAGCGCCATCGACGCCGGCAAGGCTTTGGCCGCGCTGCTCGCCAATCCCGGCGATCCCCTCGATTACCTCGAAGTCATCGGCCGCGGCCTGCCCCTGCAGAATCACTCCGCGCCTTTCATCGCCGTCCCCACCACCGCCGGCACTGGTTCGGAAGTCACGCGCAACGCCGTGTTGGCGTCGCCCGAACACCGCGTCAAGGCCAGCCTGCGCAGTGCTTCCATGCTGCCGCGGCTAGCCGTGGTGGATGCCGAACTGGCCTACGATCTTCCCCCCGCCGTCACTGCATCCACCGGGCTCGACGCACTGACCCAATTGATCGAACCGTACGTCTCTTCGCGGGCCAACCCCATGACCGATCTCTACTGCGTCGAGGGAATGCGCGCGGCGGCCACCGCCCTGCCCCGTGCCTTCGATCACGGCCGCGACGCGCAAGCCCGCCGCGCCATGGCCTGGGCCAGCCTGCTGGGCGGGCTGGCTCTGGCAAACGCCGGCCTCGGCGCCGTGCATGGTTTCGCCGCGCCCATCGGCGGCATGTTTCCCGCCCCGCATGGCGCGGTCTGCGCCGCCATCCTTCCACACGCCATGGCGGTCAACCTCCGCGCCCTGCGTTCGCGCGCTCCTCGAAGCCCGGCCCTCAGCCGCTGGGATGAGGTGGCGCGGCTCCTCACCGGCCGCCCTCACGCCACTGCCTCCGACGCGGTTGGCTTTGCCGCCGATCTCTGCCGGCGTTTCGAAATCCCGCCGCTCGCCGCCTATGGCATGGGTGCATCCGATATTGCCATGCTCGCCGAAAAGGCCGCGCGGGCCAGCAGCATGCAAGCCAACCCCATCGTTCTCTCGCTCGAAGAGCTTCGCGAGATCCTCACCCTGGCGCTTCCAGCGACAGCAAATTGAAACCCCGGCACGCCGGGCACCGGTAGCGTTCCCAAAACCAGAGCACGGCCCGCACGCTCGTTTTTCTGCGCAGATACGCCTCCGAATGCCCCGCGCCGCACCGCACGCACACGTTCACCCAGGCCTCTTGGGGAGCCGCCACGCCGGCCCCGCCGAACTCGAACGCCCAGCCGTAGCGGCTGAGGCCCGTCCCCAGACGCCGGTCCAACCAGCGCAGCCCCCAGTTCAGGAAGGCCAGGAAGCGTTCGTTGCCAAACGCGAACAACGCAATCCGCCGCGGCGGACGCGCCACGAAGTTGTGCGAATTCAAAAACGAAAGCGAGCTGTACAACGTTTTTGTGCGGCGGTGCTTCACCCCGGCCATCCGCTCCACCAGCCCGATCACTTCCTGCGGCGCGCCAAACGCGTTCACGTGCCCTCCGCCGCGGGCCAGCCACCGATAGATCCGGTCCGCCAGAGTGTTCGAGTCCGGCACCGCGATATACAGCGCGCCGCCCGGCTTCAGAACGCGCCCAGCCTCGCGCACCGCCGCCTCCAGCTCGTGGAAGTGCTCCAGACTGTGGTTGCTCACAATCAAGTCGAAGGCATGCGTCGCGAAAGGCATGCGCGCCGCGTCGCCCCAGACGTACCATCCCGCCGCCATGGCGTGCGGCTTCTCGAGGTCCAGGCGGACCACCGTCAGATCGTTCCGTTTCGCCGCGAAGCTCCCCGCGCTCGCGCCCATGTCCAGCACACGGGAGTGGGGCATAAGGCCTTGGATCAAGTGCATCACCAACGTCTGTTATCTCATAAACCCGAGATGTCAGTTGCTCCGAATATTCCCAGCCGTACCGGAACCGGACGCCTGAAGCCATTTTGGCCCGTCATGCGTCCAATAACCGAGGCAGTTTCGGACCCGAATCCGGGGGTTGCTCCGCCGTAATCCGTAAACTAATTTAAATCGAGAATTATGGACTTGCGCGCAGGTTCGGAACCTTTTAAGATAACAAAGTAACGTTACTCCGAATTATTTGGGGGGTTTAGGATGATTTATTCGCGCTCGGCCGAATACGCGATCCGCGCTTTTGTGCACCTGGCTACGGTGCAGGAAGGCAAGTACGCCATGGTGAAGAACATCGCGGAGCAGGAGGATATTCCGGCGCACTTCCTGGCTAAGATTCTCCAGCAGCTCGCCCGTAAAGGACTGCTTCGTTCCAGCAAGGGACCCACCGGCGGCTTCGCGCTGCGCGTCGATCCGTCCGAAATCCGCCTGCTGGATATCGTCGAGGCGCTGGACGGCCTGGCTCCATACCAACAGTGCGCCAGCGGCCTGTCCGAATGCAACGACGACATGCCGTGCTCCATGCACGATAGCTGGGTGAACCTGAGATCGCGTATCATGGATTATCTGGGGCGGAACACCATCCTGGACCTGGCCAAGGCGCTGGATCAGAAAAAGAAGTCGATTGCTCTGACCAAACAGCGCAAGTCCAGGCGCTCGGTTGCCGCCAAGCGGGCTTAGGCCCGATATTCTGGATAGTCCGGAGGCACGATGGGATCGGTATTAGTCCCCATGGTGGTCGAACAGACCTCAAGGGGCGAACGCGCGTACGACATTTATTCCCGGCTCCTCAAGGAAAACATCATATTTTTAGGCACGCCGATTGACGACCAGGTCGCCAATCTGATCATCGCCCAACTGCTGTTTCTGGAAGCCGAAGACCCCGAAAAAGACATCTCCATTTACATCAATTCGCCGGGCGGCTCGATCACCGCGGGCCTGGCGATCCTGGATACCATGGCCTTTATCCGTCCCGATATCGTCACCATTTGCGTTGGCCAGGCGGCGTCGATGGCGGCGGTCCTGCTGGCCAGGGGCACCAAGGGCAAGCGCTTCAGCCTGCCCAACTCGCGCATCATGATCCACCAGCCTTCCATGCAGGGTTTGGCAGGCCAGGCCGCCGACATCGACATCTACGCGAGAGAGATCCTGCGCATGCGGGAGATCCTCAACGGAATGCTCGCCGACGCCACCGGCCAGCCGGTCGAGCGCGTCGCCAAAGACGTGGACCGCGATTACATCATGGAGCCCGACGCCGCCGTGCAATACGGCATGATCGACCGCGTCATCACCAGCCGCGATCTGGCGCCACTGCCCATCAAAGGCTAACAGGGCCGCGTTAACACCAACTGGTAGCGCCGGCGGTCTTGCCGCCGGTGTCTGGTGCGCGCTTGACCATCGCCAAGGCCCCTCACTTCACCCTCCGCATCGCCACCAAAATGCGCGACCAGTGCGGGTCGGTCAGATCGTCGATGCGCACCATGGGGGTTTCGAACGTGGTGGCGTCGATGAACTTGCCGTCACCCAAATAGACCCCGGTATGGGTGATGCGTTTGTCGGAGCTTCCGAAATACAGCAGGTCGCCGGGTTGCAGATCTTCGCGTTTGACGGGCGCCAGGCCATTCCAATCGGCCTGCGGCTGCGCGTCGCGCGGCATCAACACGCCGCGGCGGCGCTCCAGCATTTGGGCAAAGCCGGAACAATCGTAGCCGAAGCTCGAAGTGCCGCCCCAGGTATAAGGCGCGCCCATGAACCGCTTGGCCAGCGCCAGCATTTCCGGGATGGAGAGCGGCTTCACGTGGAAGGCCGCGTCTCCGGTCTGGATCCACCCGGCGCGGTCGTCGGGCAGGCGCACCTGCAGCCACCGGTCCTCGGGCGAAGGTTTGGAAACGGCTTCCAGTCTGGTTTCAAACGGCACGGTGAGCAGCGGCGCGTGCCTGGTGACGCTGGCGTCGCGATAGATATGCGCGAACAGGCTGACTACCTCCGCTGCGCCATCGGTCGAGGCATAGGCCGGCCCCGGCCGCAACATGGAAAGCGGCGTCCAGCCGGTGTAATCGTCGGCCGTGCGGATGTGCGCCCAACCCTCGCGTTCCTCCATCAGCGTGACGTTGGCCCCGTAGATGGCCTGCGACACCACGTCGGCGTCCTCCGTGGGCTTGGAGTACATGTTGGCCACCGGCCGCAGCACTACGGCATTCGGCAACTCCGCGGCGAAAAGAGCGAGCACCACCAGTCCTGTCATTTCACCTTTTAGGGTACCGCAGGCCCTTTCGGAAAGCCGGGGTGAGTATCGACCGGATGGTGGACCGCCGGCAGCGTTCGCAGGTAGGCGTAGATGGCGCTCAACTCCTCCGGCTCCTTCTTCGCAAAGCCGAGCCACGGCATCAGCGTGAAGGACTGCGGCCCCGGCAACGGCGGCGGACCGCTGGTGGCATACTCCTTGAATTCATAAAACTTCTTCTGGAAGAACTCCTCGCTCCATTTGCCGATGCCGGTATCTGTGTCGGGCGTGATGTTGGCGGTCACCACCTTGCCATACGGCGTGTCGAACACCATCCCGCCAGCCAGGAACTTGCCGGGCAGGGGGTTGTTCTTCTCGTCCACCGGTGTGTGGCAATCGGAGCAGCCGCCCACCGCGACCAGGTACTCGCCGAACTTCTTGGGGTCCGTATGATCTACCGGCGCCACGCTGCCGGCCGGTTGCGGGGCGCTCTTGATCAGCACCGAGACCGGGAAGATCAGTTTGGTCTGCGGCAGCGGATTGTGGACCGGCGGGAGCGAATCGAGAAACGCCACCAGCGCCTGCACATCGTCGTCGCTGAGGCGGCGGTAGGACTGGTAAGGCATCATCGGAAACAGCGCGCGGCCATCTTTATCGACCCCTTCGCGGATGGCGCGGATCTTTTCACCGTCGGTCCAGGTCCCGATTCCGGTTTCGGGATCGGGCGTGAGATTGGGAGCCACCACCCGCCCCGGCAACCCTTTCAGCAAATCGGAGAGCACGTTGCCGCGGCCGCGCCCCGATTCGACTTCGGGACCGTCCACGCGCGAGAAATCCCGTTGCGAATGGCAGCCGCCGCAATCCGCGACGCTCGTAAACACGTATCTCCCCCGCGCGATCCGTTCCGGCGTCATGGCCACTTTGATGGATGCCGCCGGCGCCATGGCCGGTTTGCGAAGAAACAGCCAGGCGATGCCGGCCCCGCCGAGAACCACGACCGCCAACACCAAGCTTCCGAAAATGAGCAAAATCTTCTTCCACATAAGCACCCAAGTATCTTGCCATACTTTTCCCGCGAAGGGAAACGATCTGGCTGGACAGCTTGCGTCGCAGCGCCTATCATGGATGTGCCGTTCAGAACGACGCACCCAGGGGGACAGCCGGAACGAAGCCTGGGGTGGGCGCTTATCTTGAGACCCGCACTTCTGCCTGACCAACGAGACCTGGGCAAAGGCGTTGACGCAAGTCCCCAGCTTCTGCAAACTTCAAGACCTCTCCGTGACATCCAAGGGCATCCACTGCACCCTGGATTGCGATATGAAGACTTTTCAGATGAAGGGCCCGACCGATATAATCTTTGACGGACTGGAGCACATGACCGGCAAGACCACAATCACAACGACGGCGGGCGGGAAGACCACCACCTCGGTGGCCACGACAGACTATCGCTGGAAGGGCGCGGCCTGCACGGATGCCGACGTCAACATGAAGAAGAAGGGCGGAGGCTAGCGAGCGAGCTGCGATATACTGGCATCCGGAAAAGATAGTCGGCGTCATTCGACCCTGTTCGGGAGGCCAATGCCAAATTATCGATTTTCGCGCCGGGACTTCGTGAAAACGGCGGGCGCACTGGCGGGCGGGTCCTTACTGGGCCAGACGGTTGGCTGCAAGCAGTCCTCCCTGTCGCAGCCTCAGGAGGGCGCTCGGCAAGCCGGCGGGCCTGCGGATTATACCCTGACCATCGCGGTGAAACCGGTGGAACTGGCGCCGAATCGCATCGTCTCCACGACTACTTACAACGGTCAATTCCCCGGGCCGCTGCTCCGCTTCCAGGAAGGCAAAGCAGTCACCATCGACATCCATAACCAAACGGACACGCCCGAGCAACTGCATTGGCATGGGCAGTTTCTTCCCACCGAGGTGGATGGCGCGGCGGAAGAGGGCACGCCGTTCATTCCCGCGCATGGAAGCCGCCGCATCACCGTCGTGCCGAAGCCTTCGGGACACCGGTTTTATCACACGCACGTGCGGGCGGGGGCAAATCTCGGCGCGGGACAGTACACGGGCCTAGTGGGTCCGGTATATATCGAACCCAAGAACAACCCGGGAAATTATGATCGCGAGGTGTTCCTCACGCTGAAGGAATTCGAACCGACGCTGAGCCGCGGCGGTGACATGGACATGGACTTTCTGCTGCCGGCAACCACAGTCAAGGAATTGCAAGACTCCGGCGAGAATGGCATGAAGGCCTCGCTCGCGAAAGGCATGCCGCATGGATTCGAGGTCGGGTATGGCTCCTTCACGATCAACGGGCGGATGTTGGGTAGCGGCGAACCGATACGGGTGAAGCCAGGCGAACGGGTACTGTTTCACGTCCTGAACGGCAGCGCGACGGAGATTCGAAGTCTGGCGTTGCCGGGACACAGCTTCACGGTGGTTGCGATGGATGGCAACCCAATCCCAAGGCCAGTCACGGCGCCGGGGCTTTGGCTAGGCACGGCCGAGCGAGTCTCCGCGATTGTCGAGATGAATCACCCCGGAATTTGGGTCATGGGCGATATGGCGGACGACGACCGGCAGCACGGCATGGGTACGGTGGTGGAATATGCCGGCCAGACAGGTAAGCCGCAGTGGGCCGCGCCCAAGCCGTTCCACTGGAACTACGCTCTATTCGGAAATGCGGGGGCTGCGGCGCCGGAGCCGGATCAAGTCATCGACATGACTTTTGCCAAGCAAAACGCAGCCGAGGGCGGATTCAACCGGTGGACCATCAACGATGTCGCGTTTGCGGAAGATCAGATGCAGGGGATGCACGCGATGCAGCCGATGTTTCGCGTGCAGCAGGGCAAACGGTACCGGCTGCGCATGCGGAACGCCAGCGACGACATCCATCCGATCCACCTTCACCGGCACAGTTTCGAACTGACGCGGGTGGCCGGGCAGGCGACGTCGGGTGTGATCAAGGATGTGGTGATGGTGGGCGGCTACCAGGAGATGGAGGTCGACTTTGTGGCGGACAATCCCGGCCTCACGCTGTTCCACTGCCATCAGCAGGTGCACATGGATTTCGGCTTCATGGCATTGTTCGAATACGTCTAGGCCCATTCGGCGTACCCTGCTAGCATGATCCAAGGGATGCCGGACAAAATCCGCAATCCGATTCTGCGAGGGTTTCACCCGGACCCCTCGATTGTGCGCGTGGGCGGCGATTACTACATCGCGACATCGACGTTCGAGTGGTACCCGGGAGTGGAGATTCATCATTCGCGCGATTTGGCGCATTGGCGGCTGGTGAGGCGGCCGCTGGAGCGGGCGACGCAGTTGAACATGCTCGGCGATCCGGATTCGTGCGGGATCTGGGCGCCTTGTCTGAGCTACGCGGACGGGCTGTTCTATCTGGTCTACACCGATGTGAAGCGCTACGGGCGCTCGACGGCGGGGCCCAGCCGGGGCGTCATGTTCCGCGACATGCACAATCACCTGGTGACTGGCGCGAGCGTGGAAGGGGAATGGTCGGAGCCGGTTGACTTGAACTCGAGCGGGTTCGACCCGTCGCTGTTCCACGATGAGGATGGGCGGAAATACCTGGTCAACATGGTGTGGGACTACCGGCCGGGACGCAACCGGTTCGCGGGGATCGCGCTGCAGGAGTACTCGGTTGCGGAACGGAGGCTGACGGGGACGGCGCGGGTGATCTTCGAAGGGACGGCGCTGGGGTTCACCGAAGGGCCGCACTTATACAAGCGCCGGGGTTGGTATTATCTGCTCACGGCGGAGGGCGGGACGGGATACGGGCACGCGGTGACGCTGGCGCGGTCGCGGGATCTGCGGGGGCCGTATGAAGTGCATCCGGATGGGCCGATTCTGACGTCGCGCGACCGGCCGGAGCTGGAGCTGCAACGCGCGGGACACGCGGACCTGGTGGAAACACAGCACGCCGAAACACAGCACGCCGAGACCGGGCGTGGCGAGACCTACCTGGTGCACTTGTGCGGACGGCCGCTGAGCAGGCGCGGGCGGTGCACGTTGGGCCGGGAGACGGCGATCCAAAAGATGGCTTGGGGCGAGGATGGATGGCTGAGGACGGCGGACGGGCGGGGGCTTCCCCGCCCCGAAGTGGATGCGCCGGACCTGCCGGCGTGTGTTTTCCCGGCGGCGGCGGCGCGGGAGGAGTTCGACGGCGAGAAACTTGCGGCGGACTTTCAGTGGCTGCGGTCACCATGGCCGGAGGAGTTGTTCAGCTTGACGGAGCGGCCGGGACACTTGCGGCTGTACGGGCGGGAATCGCTGGGCAGTTTGTTCCGGCAGGCGCTGGTGGCGCGGCGGCAGCAATCGCACAGATGCAGCGCCGAAACGGTGATGGAGTTCGATCCGGAGAGCTTCCAGCAGATGGCGGGGCTGGTGTGCTATTACAGCGGCGTCAAGTTTCATTACCTGTACGTGTCGCACGATGCGGAGTTGGGGAAACATGTGGGAGTCATGAGTTGCCATCCGGACGCCGGGCAGCCGGACCTGGCGATTGCGCCGCGGGCGATTCGCGAAGGAGCGGCCGTGGGGTTGCGGGTGGAGGTGGATCGCGAGCGGCTGCGGTTTGCGTATCGGGTGGGGCGGGAGGAGTGGCAGTGGATTGGGGAGGAATTCGATGCCAGCATCCTGTCGGACGAGGCGGGGCCGCCGGGTCCGAATTTCACGGGGGCGTTCGTGGGGATGTGCTGCCAGGACCTGGCGGGAACGGCCAAGGCGGCGGACTTCGATTTCTTCGAATACCTGGAAGCCCCGGAATGAGACATCCCTGACCTGCATTGACGGCAAGCCGGTCTGGGGGTGATCGGATCGCTCTTTGCCGTTCGGCTGCTCGAACACATGCTCTTTGCTGGCCAACTGGCGAAAAAGTGGGGCGGCCAATTCTGGCCGCGGCCGGCTTCAGCCGGCTTCCGGTGCTGCCCAGTTATTAAAGCTCGCGGGCCGAAGGCCCTCTGAAACAGTCTCCCTGATCCGCCTCAAAGCCCGAGTTTCTTCAGCAGCGCCTGGAAACGCGGCTCGCTGCGCAGGGAATCGAAAATGGGGTCGACGCCAATGTAATTCACGTCGGTCTCGTGGTGGGCGTAGCTGTTTTCCAGGCTGGTCAAAGCGCCGGCCTTGTCACCCAATCCGACCTGAATATAGGATGTATGCACCCAGCCGTTGCCCACATCGGGGCTGCTGTCTTCGGAGAGCATCTTGCGTAACAGCGCCTGGGCTTCATCGCGCTGGCCGGCCAAAGCCAGGGCATCGCCCAGGTATCCAGCCGCCGAGTCTCGATCCTCCTCCGGCACCAGGCGATACTCCTGGATCGCCTCGGCGTAGCGGCCCTTGGCCCTCAGGGAGTTGCCGATGATGATGTGCGCGAACCAAAAATTCGGGTCGATGGTCAACACTTGCCGGCTGCGTACTATAGATTCGTCATAGCGCCGGGCGACGTAGAGCGCGGTAGCGCGGTCGTTGCTGACCACGTAAGGCAGCGGATTGAGTTGGACCGCGGTATCGAGTTGCGCCAGGGCCTGGTCGAAACGGCCGCGCGAGAGCAGGGCGATGGCGAAAAAGCCGTGGCCGGAAGCGAAACTGGGGTTGAGGTCGATGACGCTGCGGAAGCTGCGCTCGGCGGCCGGCCAGTCATGGTCCTGGAGCCATTCGACTTCGGCCAGGGCCAGGTGGGCGTCGGGGTTGCGCGGATCCAACTCGATGGTCTTGACGGCTGCTTCCCGGGCCCTCGCGGTGCGTTCCTCGAATGCCCCCACGGTATGGAAAGCCATGTTCGCCGACAGGCTCGCCAATGCGGCCCAGGCCCCGATGTACTGGGGGTCGCTGCGCACGGCTTGCTCCAGGAGTTCGGCTGCCTGTGTCCATGCTTCCGTGTTCAGCTTCTCGGAGCGCAGATAGCGCGCTCTCCAGAACAGATCGCGGGCTTCGGCGGAGGGCTGGTGAGCCGGCGCAATCGGCGAGAGGTCGGCAACGCCCAGGCGGCCGGCGGCGGCGGTGGCGATCAGGTGGGTCACCTCGGCCTCAGCCGCCAGTGCGTCCTTGGCGTCGCGCTCGTAGGCTTGCGACCAGATGTGGTAGCGCGACCGGGTATCGATCAACTGCACCGTGAAACGAATCGAGCCGCCTTCCTGGCGCACGCTGCCCTCGAGCACGTTGGCCACTCCGAGGCGGTTGCCGACCTCGCGCACGTCCCCGTCTTGCGCGCGGAACTGCCCGGCGGATGCCCGCGCAATCACGCGAAGCTGCGGCAAACGGGCCAGCTCCGTGGTGAGGTCTTCGGTGAGACCTTTGCATAGACCATCCATCTCCGGGCCGCCCAGGTTCGCTATGGGCAACACCGCAACCGACGGGTCCGGGTGGTGCACCTTGCCGGAAGCGAGCCACCACGCACCGGCCACCAGCACCGCCAGAATCCCCGCCGCGGCGGCCATGGTCCAACGCGGGACCTTGCGGGGCCCGGCTGCGACGGCGCCGCCGCCATTCGCCCGCCGGAATACAGGCAGGTAAGATCCCTTGGGCACTTCAATCACGACTTCGTCCAGGCGGCCGGAGCCGGCGTAGTAGTCGCGCAGCCGCCTGCGAAGATGAGTGGCGTGGACCCGGACCACCGAGTCGCTCTGAGGATCGAAGTCGCTCCTGCGGCCAAAGACGTGGAGCGCCACGACGCTTTCCTTGATCTCATCCGCCCGGCCGTCCAGCGTCTCTTCGACCACGAAACGCAGAAATTGCTGCAGGCGGGGAGCTCCGGCAAAGTCGGAGGAAGCCAGGACCTTGCCGAGATGTTCAAGAACGTCGCGGGAATCCACCCGCCCGTCCGGCGTCGATCGAGGACCGGTCGCCATGGCTTTCAACGGGATGCCGATGTCCTAAATGTACTCCGATTGTTCCGGAGCTGCAAGAGGCTGCAAGAACAGGAGTTTAACATGTTAAATACAGCTTTTAACGAAGGGTTTAGATAAATAGCGCGTAGAGTGGATCGAGAAAGCGCGGACACGGGTCGCCCGTCCGCAAAGGAAGGAACAGAACATGAACTCTTGGCTGAGAAGATTCCTGATTGGCATGGTCATTTTGCTGGCCTTAACGATTCCCGTCGCGGCGGCGCAAGGCACGCCGCCTTCCTATGTAGCCTATCAGTGGCACACCTTTTTCGGCGGCGACGGAGGCGTCGAGGCCAACTTGCCCGCCACCGTAGTGGACGCCTATGGGAATCTCTATGCCACAGGGCAAACGCAGTACCCTTGGGACCAATATGGAAACCCCGCCAGCTCCGCACTTAATTACTGGGATGCCTACCTGACGAAAATCAGTCCCACGGGCCAGTTGCTTTGGACCCAATTCTACCCCAATTCCACCCACCCCAATGCGATTACCCTAGACCCGGCCGGCAACATTTACATCGCCGGCAGTAACAATACCGTCAATGGAGGCTGCTTCGTGATGGAAACAGACCCCTCCGGGAACATGATCGGGGCCGTCTCCAACTTTGGCTCTGGGATTTTTGGTGCAACCTGCTCGGCTTACGGCATCACCTACGATACCGTCCAGAATTTCGCGTATATCACTGGCATGGCCGGGGGGTGGTGGCTGGGAGGGCAGCCTGTCAATGGTCTGCCCACGAACGGCGCGACCGCGATGTTTATCGTGCAGGCGCAGGGTGTCGCGGGTGGTGTGGGACTTGGCTGGGTAGGCTTTTACTACACTGCCGATACGAACGGCGGTGGCACCAACGCGTACGGCCGCGCCATCACCATTGACGCCTCCTCAAATCTGATAGTTGCGGGAACTGAAAATGGTAATTGGGATGCGGCAGTCTGGAAGGTCTCCAGCAGCTCGGGGCAACAAGCTTGGGAGGCTGCCTATGCCTATGGCTCTGGCATTTCCTACGCTGTGGCGTTGTATGGCAGCAGTGTGTACGTCACCGGCTCCTCACCAAATGGGTGGAACGGGCCGCTCGGCCAAGCTCCGTTAAATGCCTTTGCATATGGAGGTAGTGCCCTTTGCTGCCGCGCGGTGGCGTTTGTCTTGAAGCTGGATACCGGCGGCAACTACGCCTGGCACACCTTCTACTATGGATACAATTGGCAATCCATCGGAGAGGGTATAGCCGTGGATGGCCCCACAACGGTGTATGTGGACGGCCCGGGCGACATCGTGGGTTATGGCGGTGCGCCTCCTCTGTACAACGGCGACGGCGGTCACTTCATCCTGCAACTGGATGATACGGGCGCCTACAAGTGGCACAGCCTCTACGGGGTCGGCCGATACGATTTAGCCAACTCGATAGCGGTGGATCCCCTGCACGACGTCTACGTTTCCGGGTATAGCTGGGGCAACTGGAACGGCGACAACAACACGCCTCCGCTGCACGCTGCGAGTGCGACGCCCGATTCGGTTTTTGTGATGAAGTTCGGCACGGCGGCGACGGTAGCGACCACCACCACAGCCGGTAGCGTCACGCCCATCACCTATAGCACCAACTCTCAGACCATCACCTTGAGCGCGACGGTCACCAGCACGTCCACAGTCAATAGCGGAACGGTCTCGTTTACATTGCTGAGCACCGCGGTTTCCGCCAGCGTGACGGGCGGTTTCGCCACTACTAGCTTCACGGTCCCCGGCGGAACGGTGGCGGGCAATTACACCATCCAGGCCGCCTACGTTCCCGGCACGGGCCTCGCGGCGAGCAGCGACAACAGCCAACAACTTGTGATTTCGAAAGCCACGCCGGTGATTACCTGGTCCAATCCCGCCGGTATCGTCTACGGCGCCGCGCTCGGCTCCACGCAACTGAACGCCACTGCCAACGTGCCCGGCACGTTCGTCTACACTCCGCCGGCGGGCACGGTGCTCCAGGCGGGCACGGGTCAGACACTTTCCACCACCTTCACTCCCACCGATACCGCGGACTACACCACGGCGACCAAGAGCGTGCTAATCAATGTCTCGAAAGCCACGCCGGTCATCACCTGGGCGGCGCCGGCGGCCATCACCTATGGCGGCGCTCTGGGGAACGGCCAACTCGACGCTTCCGCAAACACTCCCGGCACGTTCGTCTATACGCCTCCCGCCGGCACGGTTCTGCCGGTGGGCAAGGGACAGACGTTATCGGTTGCTTTCACGCCCTCCGACGCGGTCGACTACACTACCGCGTCTGGCTCCACCACCATCGACGTGAACGCCGCGCCGCCACCAACATCCGGGGTCAACCTGGTGGTCACCAAGGTGCTCACGCGCACGGGCGGCAACGTGGTGGTGCTGTTGACCATCGCCAACACCGGCGGAACGGCCGCCAACAATGTCACGCTGACCAGCGTGAAGGTAGGCACGACTTCGGCCACGCCGCTGCCGCAGAACCTGGGAACCATCGGGGCGAGCGCTTCCGTTCAGGCGACCGTCAGCGTCCCCGGTTCGGTGGGCGTCTCCGGGGCGGCCAGTTCGCTTACCGTCGCGGGGACTTACACGGGAGGAACATTCAGCTCGAGCATGCGCATCACTTTGCCGTAACAGAGGACCACATGAAAACTCTTTTGAACATTCTGGTGCTAACGGCGCTAGCCACGGCGGGGGCGCGGGCCGGCATCGTAGTCGTTTTTGACAACCCGGATCAGACCGGTCATCCGGGCGATCCACTATCGTTCTTCGGCACTATCTCGAACACCGGGCCCGATACCGTGTTCCTGAACGGCGACGATCTTACCCTCAACGGCGCCAGCTTCACGGTCACCGACCTGTTTTTCACCAACGTGCCGTTGTCGCTCGATGGAGGCGTGAATTCGGGCGATATCGAGCTGTTTGACGTGACGCTGAGTAATCCACTTCTGGATCCAACAGCAAAGTACCTGGGGAGTTACGCCCTGCTTGGCGGCGTTGACGGTGCTGCTATGGACAATCTGGGTTCGACCGCTTTCAGTGTGACCACGGAGCCAAGTGTGCCCGCAGGCACCCCGGAGCCGGGCTCCTGGCTGCTGCTGGGGACGGGGCTGGCGGGGTTGGGCATGGCGCGCCGTCTTCGCCGGCGAACCACGTAGATTCGGCCGCCAGTGTTCGGAGGCTTTCCGGGCGCAGGACTGGGGACACTGGCGGCCGCCTGAAGGGCTGTTGACTGGGCACGCAACCTGATGACACCAGACGTGTCGCACCCATCCACGACTAACCTGCCGGACAGCCGGGAGGTTCGCGGCCACCTGGAGAAAATCCTGGCGTCGAGTGCGTTCTCGAATGCCCCGCGGGCGCAACAGTTTCTGCGTTTCGTGGTCGGGGAGGCCCTGGCCGGCCGGGCGAATGATATGAAGGAACCGGTAGTGGCAGCCCGGGTATTCAACCTGAGTGGCAACTTCGACCGCCGGAGGACCTCCATCGTGCGCGCCGAAGCCAGCCACGTGCGCCGGCGGCTACGCGATTACCAAATGGGTGAGGGCGCTTCAGACTCCGTGATCATCGACCTGCCGCGAGGGGGATATGTGCCCCTGATTCGCACGGCTGCCAGTGGCGGAAACAAGCCCCGCAAGGCGCGCCGCGGACAATTGGCCGCATTCCTGTCCTTGTTTCGGCCGGGGAAGAGTGCCCCGCGCGAGTAGCGCAGGACTCACGCCGCGCGCTTTGCTCGGCGGAAGACCGGCGCTCCCTCACGCACGCTTGCCGGAATTGCCCAAAGACCAACTCCAATCGCGAATCTCCGGCATATCTTCGCCGTGTATGTGGATGTAACTCGTGTGGTCCAACAGCTTGTCGCGAAGATACTGTTTGACGTAGGCGACTTGCGAGCCCAAGCCCGGGACACGATCGATGACGTCGCCGGCCAGGTGGAAACGGTCGAGATCGTTCAACACCACCATGTCAAAGGGAGTGGTGGTGGTTCCTTCTTCTTTGTAGCCGCGAACGTGCATCTGCTGGTGGTTGGCGCGGCGATAGGTCAGGCGGTGAATCAGCCAGGGATAGCCGTGGAAGGCGAAAATGATGGGCTTATCCCTGGTGAAGAGGATATCGAAGTCCTTGTCGCTGAGCCCGTGGGGATGCTCGCTTTGCGGCTGGAGCGTCATCAGATCCACTACGTTGATGACGCGGATCTTCAGATCGGGGAACTGCTGCCGCAGGATCTCGACGGCGGCGAGGGTCTCGAGCGTGGGCACGTCGCCGCAGCACGCCATCACCACATCCGGGTCGCCGCCCTGGTCGTTGCTGGCCCATTCCCAGATGCCCAGCCCGGCCGTGCAGTGTTTAATGGCGGAATCCATGTCCAGCCATTGCAGCTCCGGCTGTTTGCCGGCAACGATGACATTGACGTAGTTACGGCTGCGCAGACAGTGGTCGGTGACCGAGAGTAAGGTGTTGGTATCGGGCGGCAAGTAGACGCGGATGATGCTCGCCTTCTTGTTCACCACGTGGTCCAGGAAGCCCGGGTCCTGATGGCTGAAGCCGTTGTTATCCTGCCGCCATACGTGCGAGGTGAGTAAGTAGTTCAGCGAGGCGATGGGCCGGCGCCAGGGAATGTCACGAGTCACCTTCAACCACTTAGCGTGCTGGTTGAACATCGAGTCCACGATGTGGATAAACGCTTCGTAACAGGAGAACAGGCCGTGCCGGCCGGTGAGCAGATAGCCTTCCAGCCAGCCCTCGCACAAATGCTCGCTCAGCACCTCCATTACACGGCCGTCGGGCGACACATGGTCGTCGATTCTCAGGATCTCCGCGGTGGACTCGCGATCCGTGATGTCGAATAAGTGCGTCAGACGGTTCGAGGCCGTCTCATCGGGACCGAAGACGCGGAAATTGCGGCGTTCCCAATTCAGTTTCATTACGTCGCGAAGGAACGCTCCCATTACCCTTGTGGCTTCCTCTACGACGACACCCGGCTGGGGCACGGCAACGGCATAATCGCGAAAGCCCGGCATCTTCAAATCGCAACGGAAAATCCCTCCATTCGCGTGTGGATTGGTCCCCATGCGGCGTCCCCCTTTGGGCGCCAGTTCCGCCAGTTCCGGAATGAGTTTGCCGCTCTGGTCGAAAAGCTCTTCGGGCTGGTAGCTCTTCATCCACTGTTCGAGCATCTTCAGGTGTTTGGGTTTCGTCGCCAATTCCGAAAGCGGAACCTGGTGCGCGCGAAATGTGCCTTCGATGGGCAAGCCGTCCACAACTTTTGGCCCCGTCCATCCCTTGGGAGTGCGGAAAACAATCATCGGCCAGGCGGGCCGCAGCTTAAATCCTTTGGTGCGCGCCTCGGTTTGAATGCTTCTGATTTCGGCGACGACGGTGTCGAGTGTTCCCGCCATCGCCTGGTGAACTTTGTCGGGACGGTCTCCTTCCACGAAGTAGGGGTGGTATCCGTAACCGCGCAAGAGTTGTTCCAATTCAGGCTGAGGGATACGCGCCAACACGGTGGGACCGGCTATCTTATAGCCGTTGAGATGGAGGATCGGCAGCACGGCCCCGTCCCGAACCGGATTCAGGAATTTGTTCGAGTGCCAACTGGCCGCCAGTGGCCCGGTCTCCGCTTCGCCGTCACCGACGACGCAGGCCACCAGCAAGTCCGGATTATCGAACGCGGCGCCGTAGGCGTGCGCCAGGGAATAACCGAGTTCTCCGCCCTCGTTGATGGAACCCGGTGTTTCCGGGGCGACGTGACTGGGAATGCCGCCGGGAAAGGAGAATTGGGTGAACAGCGCTTTCATGCCCGCTTCGTCCTGGGAGATGTTCGGGTACACCTCGCTGTATGTGCCCTCCAGATAGGTGTTGGCCACCAATCCCGGTCCGCCGTGGCCGGGGCCGGTGACGTAGATGACGTTCAAGTCGTACTTGTTGATGATGCGGTTGAGGTGCGCATAGATGAAGTTCAAGCCCGGGGTGGTGCCCCAATGGCCGAGCAGCCGCGGCTTGATGTGCTCCAGCTTCAACGGCTTCTTCAACAGTGGATTGTCGTAGAGATAAATCTGGCCGACAGACAGGTAGTTGGCGGCCCGCCAATACGCGTTCATCCGGCGCAAGAGCTCGGGCGACAGGGGTTGGTCCATGACAGGGTTCCTCGGGTTTGATGGCATGCTATTTGGTCTCCTCTTTCTCGCACCGCAGCCGGCAGTGCCGGTTGATGGTTCTTCTCATTATTGGCGTCCGGCCAAGTTGACGCTTTCAGAAGCTCGCTCACGTATCCAAAACCGCTTGCTGACGCGCGCGGCTCGCATGCGAGCCGCGACCGTGAGGGAGCGGTCTTCGAGGAATACGAGAGCGTATTTATGAAACGGCGCACTAAGTTGACGGGGGCCGGCCAACTGTGCCCCTGTTGAATCAGCAGACCTTGCGTCCAGTGCTCCATTCTAAGTCAGTTCAACGCTGCCACAGGATGCGGGCGGCTTCCAGGGGAACAGCGACGCCGGTAAAGTGAGGTATCAGGCGCGCCGTATAGTCGGCAGCCGGACGTGTCGCGGGCGCCAATGCGCGATAAGCGTAAGCTCCGGATGCGTCTGTCAATTGGCTGACGCGCTCCATCTCCTGTCGCACTGGATCGCCGCCGTTGACGCCGTCGGCATAGAGCTCTACCCGCGCGGCATGCGGGTCGGCGTCATTGAGATAGACCTCAACCTCAAACACGTGCTGCTCCCCGGTGGTTTCGACCTTCATTTTACCGAAGCGTATCGCGGGCCACTCCTTTTCCATGGATTCCCGCCAATCGACGATTTGCCTGCCTGCCGCACCCTTGCCGGCAGCCCGCTCACGGTAGGTTGCCGCACCCGGGAGGTAGTGTTGCTCGGTGTATTCGCGCACCGCGCGGTCGGCGGAAAAGCGCGGCGTCAAGCTCGCCATGCTTTTCCGCATCCGCGCCACCCAGGCCGTGGGAATACCCTGCCCGTCGCGCGCATAAAACTCGGGAATCACTTCGCGTTCCAGCAGGTCGTAGAGCGCGCCGGCTTCGGCAGCGTCCCAGGCCGGATCATCGTGATGTTCCTGGCCGTCCCCCAGCGCCCACCCGACTTCAGGCGTGTAGGCCTCCGCCCACCAGCCGTCCAACTCCGACAGATTGATGCCTCCATTGACCAGCACCTTCATGCCGCTTGTCCCGCAAGCTTCCCAGGGGCGCCGTGGCGTGTTGATCCAAACGTCCACGCCTTGCACCAGGTGCTCGGTCAAGAGCATATCGTAATCGCTGAGGAAGATCGCATGGGGACGCGCCTCAGGCCGGCGGATGAATTGCATCCATTCGCGAATCAGGGCCTGCCCCGCCTGGTCCTCCGGATGGGCCTTGCCGGCGATGATGAGTTGCACCGGGCGCTCCGAATTGCTCAGCAGACGAAGCAGGCGCGGCGGGTCATGCAGCAAGAGGTTCGGTCTCTTGTAGGTTGCGAAGCGGCGAGCGAAGCCCAGCGTCAGGGCGTTGGGATCGAAGAGATGCTTGGCTTCTTCGACGGCTTCGGGCGGCGCGCCTGAGGCGGTCAGGTCCAGGGACAATCGTTCACGAGCATACTCCACAAGAGACTTGCTGGCGTCAGTCCGAAATTGCCATAGCCTGGCGTTGGGGACCCGGCGAATGTTCTGCCCCAGGGTTTCGGTGGTCCCCAGCCAGCGGTCCTGTCCACAGGTCCCGGTCCAAAGATCGTCGGCAGGAGCCGAGTCCCAGGTGGGCATGTGGACTCCGTTGGTCACGTGGCCGATCGGGATTTCATCCTCAGGCCAGCGCGGGAACAGAGGCAGAAAGAGGCGCCGGCTCACCTTCCCGTGCAAGCGGCTCACGCCATTCGCCGCCCCGCTCCCGCGGATGGCCAGATATGCCATATTGAAAAGCTCCGACGAGTCGTTCGGGTTCTGGCGGCCAAGAGCCAGCAAATCGTGAAGTGCAATGCCGAGCTTCTGTTCGGCGTATCTCGCAAGGTATTGCTCGATAAGGGCGGGAGCAAAACGGTCAAATCCGGCGGCCACCGCCGTGTGGGTGGTGAAGAGATTACCCGCTCGGGTGACTGCCAGCGCGACGTCGAAGGGCTGCCCGGTCTCGTCCATGAAGTTGCGGGCACGTTCCAGGACGGCGAACGCCGCGTGTCCTTCATTCAGATGACAGACCTCCGGTTGGAGCCCCAGTGCGCGGAGCAGCCGCCATCCTCCGATTCCGAGGAGCAGTTCCTGCTTGAGGCGCAACTCCGGGCCGCCCCCATAAAGCTCGCTGGTAATCCCCCGATGCGCGGGGAAGTTGGCCGCGTCATTGCTGTCCAGCAGGTAAAGCTTCACCCGGCCCACCTGGACCTGCCAGGCGCGCAGCCAGACCGAGTATCCGGGCAACGCGATCTCCAACCGCAACCACTCCCCGTTTGGTTGGCGCAACGGCGTGATCGGCAACTGCCCGGGATCGTTATACGGGAAGAGGGCCTGTTGCTCGCCGTTCTTGTCGATCACCTGGCGAAAATAGCCCTGCTGGTAGAGCAGTCCCACGCCGGCCACCGGCACACCCAGATCGCTGGCGGCTTTCAGTTGATCGCCGGCCAC
>Ga0187884_10001202_pt1 | contig 24101 bp, 20 predicted proteins | sample June2016WEW_20_4_FD_132983 | JGI IMG/M metagenome (GOLD analysis project Ga0187884, IMG submission 132983) | Peatland microbial communities from SPRUCE experiment site at the Marcell Experimental Forest, Minnesota, USA - June2016WEW_20_40 | ecosystem: Environmental > Terrestrial > Soil >...
AACGCCATCATTGCGCTTCGTTGCAACCAGCTCAGCGGTCGGTTCGAGGACTTCTGGGAACGACGCGCGCAGGGTCGTCGAGCAGCCTGAGCCGGGCTCACATCACTTTTCCGTCGTGCACCCGGCCGAAAAGCTGGGCATCGGGAACTATTCTCTTGAGCCTGGGGATGCCTACAATCTTTCCTATCCCGATGGCGAGTTCGATGTGGTTCTGAACAATTATATGTTCGATCTTCTTCCGGAGCAGGATTTCCCGCTGATACTGGGTGAATTTTTGAGGGTTCTTCGGCCCGGAGGAAGGCTGGTCATGGCAAATATGACAAAGGCCCTCCACTGGTACAGCTCGCTTTCGGAACTGGTTTATCGCATACGCCCTTCACTACTGGGAGGATGCAGGGGCGTTTACCTGCTTCCCTATCTTGAGTCAGCCGGATTCATCGCTATCCGGAGGGAATATATCAGCCAGATGACATTCCCGACAGAGGTGCTCTTTGCAATGAAACCCAAGCCTGCATGATTCTCTTGAGGAGCCGTGACCTCCGTGAGCTGCGCCTCTTGCGTGGCTCGCTGCCGCGCCGGGCGATGGCGCTGCTCCTGGAGTGGGCCGCGGATCACCGCGATGAACTGATGGAGGATTGGAACCTATGCAGCCAACTGCAAGCCCCGAAGCCGATCGAACCCCTGAAGTAGCGCCGACAATCCAGCACACCGTCCCATGGCGGGTGACGTCCGTCGCGGCCTTGCCGGGTGCTCGTCTGCGCGTCACCTTTGTCGATGGCACCGCGGGCGAGGTCGACATGCGTGCTTTTCTCAGCGACCCGAAGCCGGACGGTACCGTGTTCGAACCCCTGCGTGATCCAGCCATCTTCGTCCAAGCGCGAGTCGTCTTAGGTGCTGTCCAATGGCCGAATGGCGCCGACCTGGCCCCGGACGCGATGTACGATACGATTCGTGAACGAGGCGTGTGGGTGTTGGATTGAAAGCGTGCGCTCGATCCCGTCGAGGTTGACCTGGTCGGTGGTACGGTCGTAGAGATCAACGGCAGGTTGGTGTTGGCTGCTAGGTGGACCTGGCGAAAGCGATCAACAAACCCAGCGAGAGCCTGCATCGAATGCTTGCACTCGACGAGATCGATTGGAGCTGAAAGGCGGGAGATGTAGCAACCTGCGTTGCGTGCCGAACTGTGCGTGACAGCGAAGGCTGCTTGAAGTTGGCGCCCAAAGCGACGTGCCGAAACATCGGGGCCGAAAGACACGTTTGAGACCGTCGCCGGCACGGCGGGCGATGGCCTCGGTGTAGGGCTGCTGGCCGCGCAGATGCCGAACGATCCAACCGGCGTCGAGAAGAGCGTTCGGACGCTGGCTGGCGAAGCTTCTGCGAGGGTAAGCGCTGGATGACACACCGATAGGTGCACCGTCAGTCAGTCTTATACGCGATAGTAGACACCCTTGCCGGAAGTCTTTCTAAGCCGTGTGGAGCCCTTCTCATATCAGCGAAAGTTTCTGTCCCGGTCTGTGTGCTGGCGGCGCCACGCTGCAATGAGGTGCCCTGGTAGGCTATTTGCTACCTATTTTTTGGGCCGCACAGGGCGGCAACGCTGGGTTTTTGTCTTGACGAGGTGGCGGCAGCGCACGGCGCAACCCCCGCCACGAGGGAGGAGCGAGGAGATGAAGGGGATTGTATACGGGCCGCCATAGGTCGACCGCACGGCAGCGCCATGAGATGTTCAACGAAATCACAGATCCTGAGAGGAGAAGGAGGAATTTAGCATGAGGATACAACGGATCGCTATGGGTGTAGCGCTGCTGTCCATGACGTGGACGGCAGTGAGTTTCGCGGAAACCGGAGGGCAGGTCTTCTTCCGCGGAGGCGGCGCGTTTCTGGCGAGTAGCCGTGGCGGCGAGGTCTTTACCGACACGCTGGGGACGACCACCCAGAACAACGACAGAAAGGGATATGACATCGGTGCGGGCCTGGATGTCGCGCTGATGCCCGATCCCTGGCTGAACAACACGCTGCTGGGAGAAGTTATGGTCGACTACGCGCGCTTCTCGGGCAAGCGGGTGACGCAAGCGACGTCCGCGCTTCTGGGGGCGCCAGAGCAGACCAGAGTCACGGTGTCGGAAATGGCAGTCGTCATCGCGCCGAAGTACCGCCTCGAGTTCGGCAACCTGCGCCCTTGGATCATCCCCATTGGCCTGGCGTTTCTGGTCAACTCACCACCGTCGAACAACACCACCTACCTTGATTTCGGCCCGCACTTCGCGGCGGGGATCGAGTACCGGCTGCTCAGCGCCGTCAGCATCGGCGCGGACTTCCGATACAACCTCGGTGTCGGGCAGCCGAGCACCGAGACCAGGTACGGCACCGTCGGCGGCTACGTCGGCATCAACTTCTGACGACCGATCTCATCTTCTTAGGTACTGTAACCACACTGCGGAAAAAGAGGTGATGCGCCCGCCGCTGCGAGCGAGAAGGGGCGCATCACTTCTGCGCAGTGAGATCGGTGCTCGTGAGTGCGGTGGGGGGACCCGTTCGGAGCACAGCTGGGTGCGGACTGCCTCACGGGTGTCCGGCATAATGCCGCAATCCGACGCACTGAGCCTCGACGTCGCGCGCCTGCACCGCCGCGCGTAGTTGCGGTGCTGTTGTCTGATTCGACCGGTCCGTGTAACTGACGGTGAGGGAGTCTTGAAACGGGGGGCCGAGCCAGGCACCGCCTGGACCCACCAGCACGTTGCTGGCGCCGCGTCAGCCTTTGGAACACCGCCGTCGCCGTGGTACGAGGGCATATGTGTAGCTGCTGCGTGACCGAGGCGAGTCAGCGAGTCGAAGGCAGACAGCTGGAGGACGTGCGACGATGAAGAACTTCCGAGATAAGCTGGCCATCATCACTGGCGGCGGTAGCGGAATTGGCCGTGCATTGGCGGAGCATTTGGCCACCGAGGGCTGTCACGTCGCCATCTGCGATGTTTCCGGCGAAAACATGGCCGAAACCAAAAGGCTTTGCGAGGCGCGGACGCACCCCGGCGCGCGGGTCAGCACACATGTGTGCGACGTGTCCGACGAGCGTCAGGTGGTTGCTTTTCGTGATGCAGTCGCGGCGCAGCACGGGACCAATCATATCAACCTGCTCTTCAACAATGCCGGCATCGCCGGCGGCAACAGTTTCCTCAAGGACACTCGCGCCGACTGGGAGAGGACCTTTAACGTCTGCTGGTTCGGCGTCTACTACTGCACCCGAGCCTTCCTGCCTCTTCTCGTGGCGAGTGACGAGGGCTACGTCGTCAACATCAGCAGCATCAACGGCTTCTGGGCGTGCCTCGGGCCGAGCACGCCGCATAGCGCATACAGCAGCGCGAAGTTCGCGGTGAAGGGCTTCTCGGAAGCCCTGCTCGTTGATCTGCGCGTGCATGCTCCCCATGTGAAGGTCGCCGTAGTCATGCCCGGCCACGTCGGTACGTCCATCGCGATCAACACGAACAAGGTACTGGGGAAGCCGGATGCCTTGGAGATGCGCCCGGAGGATGTCGCCCTCATGCGAGAGCTGTTGCTGAACCGCGGCCTCCCGGTCGGGGACGTGCCCGACGATCAAATTAGAGCTGTGATGCACCAGCTGGCGCTCAGTTTCCGCGATGACGCACCCCTGACGGCAGCGCAGGCCGCGACCATCATCCTCGATGGCGTGCGTCGCGATGCATGGCGGATTCTGGTCGGTGACGATGCAAACGCCCTCGATCGCATGGTCCGCGAATCACCCGAGGCCGCGTACGAGAATTCGTTCAATCAGGCCCTCCAGCAGCAGGGATATATGCAATGGGGCTTTTGACGGGCGGCGGGAGGGAGCACAGCCAGCGGGATACGTCACCGTCAGTATGAATGTCACACGCGCAGCACGACTTTGCCGAAGTGGACGCTGGACTGGACCACGCGGTGCGCCTCGGCAGCCTGCTCCAGCGGCAGGACGCGGTCGATCACGGGGGTGATGCGTCCAGCGTTGAGCGCAGCGCCGAACCGTTGCACAAACTGTGAGACAATCTCCGCTTTGTCTTGCGCTGGGCGCGCGCGCAGGGTTGAGCCGATCACCCGCAAACGGCGCAGCAGCAGCGCGGCGAGGTTGATCTCCGCCTTCGCTCCCCCGATCAGCCCGATGATGACCAGGCGGCCGTCCACCGCCAGACAGTCCAAGTTCGAGGCGAGATACTTGCCGCCGATCGAGTCGAGAACCACGTTGACGCCACGGCCGCCGGTGGCCTCGCGCACCTGCGCCGCAAAGTCGCCGGCGCGATAGTTGATCGCCACGCTAGCACCCAGTTCGCGGCAGCGCCGGCATTTCTCGTCGCTCCCTGCCGTGATCAAGCAGCGCACGCCCGCTTCGCGCAGCAGAATGATGGATGCGGTGCCGACGCCGCTCCCGCCGCCGTGCACCAGGGCGGCGCCGTCGGGTTTGATCTCGCCGAGTACGAACAAGTTGAGGAATGCGGTGAGGAACACTTCCGGAAATGCCCCGGCTTCCTCGAAGCTCATCGCCGGCGTCACGTGCATCGCGGAGCCGTGATGCACCACCACCTCCTGCGCGTAGCCGCCGCCGGCCAGCAACGCCATGGCGCGATCACCAATACGCCAGCCCGCCACGCCTGGGCCGACCTCGATCACTTCGCCGGCGCATTCGAGTCCGAGAATGGGCGAGGCGCCGGGCGGCGGCGGATACATGCCCTGACGCTGCAGCAGATCGGCGCGGTTCACCGCCGTGGCACGGACATCAATGCGGATATCCTCCGGTCCCAGCAGCGGCGGCGGAGCCTCTCCGATCCGGAGCACATCCTCGTTGCCGGGAGCATCGAACACAATGGCCTTCATAGCTGGTTCCCCTCACGCGCCGCTTGCGCGACCCCGCGGCAGGCGGCCCTGCCGCTGCACCTCTTCATACACCCAGCGTACATTCTTGGCGCGCGAGGTGAAGAACGGGATGTCGCGAAAATCATCGTAGCCGCGCAGATCGATGCCGGATTGAATCTCGCTTAGGGATTTCCCGCGTCCGACTTGTTCCTCGACTTGTGACAGCAGCGTACGCAGGTAGCTCTGGAACCGCTCGACGTCCGCACGGGTAGAGAGGGGGCCGTGGCCGGGGATGTACTGTTGTACGTCGCGCAGGGCGAGGACGGTATCGAGGCTGGTTACCCACTGCCGCACGGAACCGCCGCCACCCTGGTCCATGAACGGATACAGATCGTGCAGAAAGAAATCGCCGGTGTGCAGGATGCGTCGCTTGGTGAAGTAGACCACCACGTCACCATCGGTGTGGCCTCGACCGGGGTAGATGACGCGGACGGTTTCGTCGCCGAACTGGAACTGCTTCTCGTCATCGACCAGATCGTTAGGGAGCATGCTCCAAGCGGGCTCGATCTGCCAGAAGTCGCCGTCGAGCTGGAGCAGATGTTCCCGTGCGCGGCGCTGGGCGATGATGTCGATACCGGGTGGGTAGTTGGCGTTCCCGTGCGTGTGATCCGCATGATAGTGGGTATTGACGATCACCTTCACCGGCTTGTCGGTGAGTGAGGCGATGGTCTTCGCCAGTTTCCGGCCCGGGTACAGGAACTTGGGATCGACCACGAGTACGCCATCATCCCCGATTAGGACGGCCGTGTTTCCGCCGCCGCCGAGGACGACGTAGAAGCGGTCGTCGATCTTGACGGTCTCCGACCGCAGCAACCGGTAGAGCTGGTACCCCAGGAGCCCGAGGGCCACCACGACGACGAGGCCGAAGCCGATGAGCACGCGCCGGATCATTTGCCGCCGTTGAGGAGTGAGCTACGGCGCGGGCGTAGGTGGCGGCGTGGCTCCCGGCACCTTGACCGGGAGGCTGCCACCTTGCTTGCTCAGCAGCGCCTGCTTACGGCGCCGCACCTGCTCGAGGCTCGACTCGATGTATTGCTCACGTTGGCGTAGCTCTTCCAGCTTTTCGATCAGCTGCTTTTCGCGCCGGTTCACTTCCTCGATCTTCGCCTGGACATCGGCGCCGAGGGCGCCTGTCGCTAGCACAGCGACAGCACCGGTGAGGATGCCAACGATCACGCAACGCAGCACGGGATAACGTTTGCCCCATCCGCGCAGAACTTACAAGCCCGCAATTCTTCTGGTTACCAGACGATCATGCTAGGGTGCCCGGAATGCCGATCCCGGCGGAGAAGCCGCTCCCGATCATCGAGGACTTCGATGAAAAAGAGTTCTACCTCGAGGAGTTTCGTGGGCACACGCTACTGTTCTCGGTCCCCGTCGAGGAGTTGGCGCACGACGAGGATTACGAGCGGCTGGCGGGGATCGTCCACGAGTTGCTGACCAACAACACGCGGGTGCTCGTGCTGGTGCGCGTGCCTGACAGCGGCGGCGGCGAGCAGGTGTTGCGGCGCCTGCAGCGCCGGCTGGGGCCGCTGATCTTCAGTGAGGAGACCATGCCGTTGTTCGCCCATCGCCGGCCGCGCGCCGAGGCCTTTCTCCAGCTTGCAGCCGATGCCTTCGCCGCACCCGAATCCGCCGCCGCGCTGCTGACCACGATCTGGTTCGTGCTCCGCCGGGGCCCGCTGTTCGTCGGCGTGACCGCGGGCGTCAACCATGCAGAAGCGACTTCGTTCGCGCAGGAGATCGCGTCGCGGCTGCGGGTACACAAACTGATCCTGGTGGAGCCCGAGGGCGGCGTCGCCGGCGCCGACGGCAAGCAGATCTCGTTTATGGATGAACAACTGCTGGCGACGTTGCAAAGCGCCGGCGAAGCGGAGTGGGCGGGCCTCGCCGCGCGGCGCGCCACGTTCGATGCCGTGCGGGCGGCGCTGCTCGGCGGCGTGAGCTCCGTGAACCTGTGCACGCTGGTCGGCGCGGCGCGCGAGCTGTTCACCTATGAAGGCTCGGGTACGCTCTTCACCCGCGCCGATTATTGCCGTGTCGAGCGCGTCGGCATCGACGACTTCGAAGAGATGGAGCGGCTCATCGAGCGCGGCCAGCGCGAAGGGGTGCTTAAGCTTCGCAACTCCGAGGAGGTCGCCAGTTTGCTCATCAACGCCTACGGCGCCGCCGTCGGGGCGCACCGCCTGGCGGGTATCTGCGGCTTGCTCACCCAGCCATACGCCGCCGAGCAGGCCGGGGAGATCGTCGGCCTGTATGCGATCACGCGCTTCAAAGGTGAGGGCGTCGGCGGCCGTCTGGTATCGCGCGCTTTGGCTGAGGCGCGTGCCGCCGGTTTAGCCTACGTGTTTGCCTGTACGACGGAGGAGCGCGCGCAGCTGTTTTTCGAGCGCCAGGGATTTCGCCGCGTTGCGCCCACGGACGTGCCCGCGGTCAAGTGGGCGGACTACGATCGCAAGCGCAAGGCGCAGGTGGCCGTGTACCGATTTGATCTGGAAGGCACAACCGGGTAACGTCTGGAGATGCCTATGGGACGCGCTTGTAAAGTCGTGGGAACCGCGCTCGCCGCCATCGGCGTCGCTGTGGCCGTAGCCTTCGTGGTCCTGATGGCGCGTGACGAGGGCTATCGGCGCGCCGAACTCGCTTACACGCGCAACGCCGGCAACGCCATGTACGAGTTGGAATTCCGTGGCGCCCAGGTACGCCGCGGCTTCGAGAGCATCGGCGTGGTGACCGGCGTGCTCCTCGCCCTCAACGGCGTCACGCTGCTCGGCTTGGGCGTGGTGGCGACGCGGACGCAAAAGTAGCCCTGGCCGTTCGCACCCTTCGCCCTTACGCCGCGGCTTGACTTTCGACCTTTCTTCGCCTATCATCGGCCTTAAGGAGCGTGCGCATGGAAGAGTGGCAGGATGCGTGGCCGGCGAGAGACGACGAGTTCGAGTGGTGCGAGACCGCGGAGGTGCCGTTGCTCGGCGTGGTGGCCGCCGGTGAACCGTACGAGGCCTGTACCCTCAACGAAACGCTGAATGTCCCGACGGCGTTGTGGGCCGGCAAGCAGGTGTTTGCGTTGCGCGTGCGCGGGCACTCGATGATCGATGAAGGCATACACCACGGCGACTATTTGATCGTCGAGCCGCGCGCCGTGGCGGAGAATGGTCAAACGGTGGTCGCAGACATTGATGGCTGCGTCACCGTCAAGAAGTACTATCGCGAGCCGGACGGGCAGATCCGGCTCCAGCCGGCCAACCCGGAGATGCTTCCCCTGCGCATCAGCGGCGAACACGTTCGCATCATCGGCGTGGTTGCCGGGATCGTGCGCAAGTTCGGGTTCGACAAGAACCGCCCACAAGCGGCGGCCATGGAAGCGGCGACGTCTACGAAACCGCCAAGCAGCTCACGGCACACCCCAGCGCGGGAGGCTGATTCCGCGTCGCTCGATCTGGCGGTCAACGTGATGGACAGCCAACTGGTCCGCTGGCAGGCGGCGATCGCACGGGCCAAGCAGGACAGGAGCTTGCGGCGGCACCTGGTGCAGATGGAGGAGCTCTGCCGCAATCTGCAAGCCGTGCGCGATTGGTGTGCGCGCACGCAAAAGCCGACGCTGCGGCGCGCCTTGGTGGCCGAAGCCAACCGCATCATGCGGCGCATGCAGCGCTTCGCCACGGTCACGCCGGTGGAGCTACCGGACCTGGTGCTGCACTGACGGCCGCGCACCAATTTCGTTTTTCGAACGCTCCGCGCGAACTGGAATCCGCTGTAACATGATGGTGGAGCGGATCGGCGCGAAGACCGGTCCGCCCCACCCATCTCTCGGGCGACTGCTGTGCGGCGAATCAGCGCGTCGTCATTGAATATTCCGCGCGATGAAGTCGGACAGCGGCTTCACGACGTTATTGTCGGCGCACGTGCCCGTTCCGATGTCCGTGCAACAGGGATACGGCGTAGCGGCGCCGGTGCACTCGGCATTCACGGTGTCTTCAGCCGTGCACACGTCCAGATGGGCGAAACCTATGTTCACGTGGACCTCGTAGCCGCCCGCGATGCCACCGAACTCCGGGAAGGCATTGTTGTACGCCGGCGGGGTCGCGTTCGGGGTCCCCGGGTCAATCACCCGCAGAGTCGTCCCATCACAGCTGGGCGCCACGTCGTGAGAACAGGTCGCGATGCTTTGCCCAAAGGGCGTGTACACGCCGGGCAGGTTGGCCAGGCCTTGGCTGGCCGAGAAGCCGATGACCGGTATGTTGATCTTGCCAGCCTGCGTCAGGTTCTCGATGTCACAGCGCCCACGGCCGCCCGCCGACACTGGGGCAGAGAGCTGTGTCGAGTCGAGGTTGATGGCCTGCGAGCAGTCTGCGTCGACCAAGCACGGCGCGCCCACGTTGCCCACTGTACAGGTGTCGGACGTGCACACGCCCGTCACGCTGGTCGTGCTCGGGCCGGCGTTTGGAAAATACCAGTCGGTGAAGTTAGTTTTCCCCGCAAAGAAGGCCCAGAGCACGCGATCGAGCCGGGTGACTTCCTTGTCTTCGCCCCACTTGGGCAGGGGATTTGACAGCGCGATGGGTACGGTGCACGTGCCCATTCCGGGTCCCGTGCAACAGGCATATGGCGTAGTGGCGCCGGTGCACTCGACATTCACGTCGCACGTGCCCATTTGGGCTCCTGTACAACAGGGATATGGCGTAGTAGCGCCGGTGCACTCGGCATTCACGTCACACGTGCCCGTTCCCGCTTTCGTACAACAGGCATATGGCGTAGCAGCGCCGGTGCACTCGGCATTCAGGTCGCACGTGCCCATTCCGGCTCCCGTACAACAGGCATATGGCGCACCGGCGCCGGTGCACTGGGCATTCCACGGACCGAACACCACCGGCGGCTCCGGCGGGCTGCCGCCGTGGAGGATGTCCTTCCAGGTGAACAGACCATCCACCGTTGGTCCCGGCTCACCCAGGGACATGGCGAGAAACGGCGCCACAGCTGCATTGGGGCTATCCTTATCGAGAAAACTCCCGAAGCCACCCTCCACGGTGGAACGCGGAACACCCAATTCGAGGGCGAGAAGGTCCGGAACGGCGGCCTCCGCGCCGGACTTCGAGGTGATGCCCTCACCGGTGTTCGGGTCGTTGACGGCTTGAATTGCCAGCGGTTCTGCTTGCGCGTCGATCCGCGGATTCACCAGCGAGATGGTTTTACTTCCTGCCTGCATCTGGATGAGCGAGTACGACGTGGTGGGGGGCGTGCATAGCGGTGGTGTTTGCCCGGCGCAGTCGGTGGCCTCGGTGGCGATGGTGCACGCCGTGGTTCCGTCAACGCAACGCGGAGCATTGTCGCGCACCGCGCCGAACAAGCCGCCGTCGAACTTGGCGATCATGCGGTCGAGCGTGTCATCCGTCAGCGACGGACCGGCAGTGTTTCCACCCTGCCCTTCGAGCAGCACCAGGCCGCGCAGCTTCGCATATCCTGGTTGTGGCGTGCCGTTGCACAACAGATTGCCGGCTTTATCACGGGTGATGTTGAAGTCCGTCGAGGCGTAGCGTGCCGTGAAGGCCGTCCCCATGGAGTGCCCGCCGAGGAACACATTTTTGTTCTTGGCCTGCTTCAGCGCTTTATTGACGACTGCGTCGATGTCCTGCGAAAAAACAAGATTGGTCCAGTTGGCCAGGAAGGGGACGTCGTCTTGCGCATTGTAGAAGACGGCGCGGCGGTGCAGTCGCGGGTCGAGTGCTATCGACAATTCGTTGCCGAACAGCCAGTTGATGGCGAGCATCGGGTCGAGGTATTTTTCGGCGAGATCCAGACCCTTCGTGTCTTCGAGCTGATTCGTACGCCGATCGAAGGCCCACACCTCGATTTGTTTGTTGTAAGGTGCTACGCTCATACGGTTCAAAAGGTTCTGAGCCAGAATACGGAAGTTACCGGCGCCGCCTTCGAACCCGGGGATGAGAATGAGAATCGCGTCGGGCTTCCCTTTGGAGCCGGCGACTTGGAAGCGCGTGTAGCGTGCTTTGTTGAGTTTGGGCTTATTTCCAAACTGCTCGATCAGCTTTGAGTTGGTGACCGTAACTCCCTTGGTGCCGGGGCAGTTCGCCGGCTTCGCCTTGCTCGCGATATTATAGGTCGTCACGGGTGGGCATTCGCACTGGACGCACTTACCGGGGCAGGCGGCGTCTAACGTGCCGTCGCACTGTTCACCAGGATCGATGACGCCGTTGCCACATTTTTTGTTCTTGGCCAGCACCGGCGCCGCACAAAGCAGGAGCGTAACAAGGGCTGCCACCGTCGCACGTCCGTTTTTCATGATTCGCCTCCTTATCGAGCCCTGCCTATCACGATCGCGAGACCGAAGGCTTTGCCCTTCGCGTCAGAATCTGTGCCCAACGCGACAAACTGCCCCCTCCAGGCGGTCAGGCCGGCGAGTTTTGGGACGTCCTCGCTGCTCTTGCGCCGGCGCGCACGTTCGCGCAAGAATCCCCGAAAGGTGAATGGGTTTCATGGCACATGTACCGGTGGTGCCGCCCACTGTGCTCGGGTCGTTAGCACTGATGCTGGTGCAGGCACTTGACGCGCGAGGGCTCGACGGGCGAGCGCTCGCGGCTCGTGCCGGCATCGATCTGGCGATGCTCTATGATCCGAACCATCGTTACCCGCTGGCCGCCACCACGCGCCTGTGGGGCCTCGCGGTCGAAGCGACGGGAGATCCCTGCTTCGGCCTGTGGGCGTGCCGCTTCACCAGCCAGACCACGTTTCACGCGCTCGGCTTCGCGGCGCTTGCCAGCCGGACGCTGCAGGAGGCGTTCGAGCGATTCGCGCGCTATAGCCGGCTCGTCAGCGATGTGGCTGAGATCCAACTCCGGCGCGTCGGACAACGCGAGCAGGTTCGCTTCGTCCCGCTCGAGGGACAACCGCAACCGCCCGACGAAGCCATCGACGCCACCCTGTGTCTCATAGTGCGCATGGCTCGGATGCTGTCGGGGGGTAAGGTGAGCCCTCTCGCCGTGCGGCTCAAGCGGCCGGAACCGTCTTTTTCCGAACCGTTCCGGAAGGCATTTCACGCTCCGGTGCAATTCGGGCAGCGCGAGAATGTGCTGGAGTTCGCTGCCGCCGACCTGGACGAGCGGCTGCCCACTGCCAACGCTGAGCTGGCGCAGCAAAACGATGAGCTGGTCGCGCGCTATTTGGCGCGTATCGAACATGAGCGTGTGTCCAACCGACTGCGTAGTTGGCTCATCGGACAACTGGCGGGCGGTGAGCCGAGCGCAGCGGCGGCCGCGCGAGCGCTGGGGATGAGCTTGCGCAACTTGCAACGTCGACTGCAAGAGGAGGGCACGACCTACCGTGAAGCTCTGAGCGGCACGCGAGAGGGGATGGCCCGCGCCTACCTTGAAGAGCGCCGCATCTCCATCACCGAGATTGCCTTTCTCCTGGGGTTCTCGGGGTCGAGCAGCTTTTCGCGCGCCTTCAGACGCTGGACCAGTCAGTCACCGCGTGTCTATTTCCGAGAGCGAGCTCGCCGCCGCGGGCGCTGACGCGGCGCTGTCGAGGAGTTATCCACCGATGACGCAGGTCGCCGCAGCCCTCGATTTCTCGCCTGAGCCTCTACATATCTGACGCACTGCAAGCAGTCAGCACACAACTTGATTGACAAGCGCCTCGCTCTCCAGTGGGAGAGCGCTACGTTTTGAATGGGCCGCAGGCGGCCGTATAATGTCCTATGGTTCTACAGGTGCCGGCGCCCGCCCCTTTGTCTTCGGCAATACAGCGGTGGATCGTGCCGGCGTCGTTGATTGCGCTCTGCGGCGGCATCCTGGTTGCGTCGTTTCTGAAATCCGACTGGGCGAACAACGATTTCGAGCGCTTCGATGACCTGCGGCTGCTCTTCCTGTTCTTTGTCCTGTTTGTGGGGCTTTGCTGGGCGTACGTCACGGCGTATCTCCAACGACAGGCGGTCTCGCGCCGCGCGCTCGTCGCCACCTGCGTCGCCAGCGCCGCCCTCCTCTTGGTCAGTTTCCCCGTAGGATCGAAGGACGTCTTCTTCTACGCTTTCTACGGGAAGGTATGGGGTCTCTATCACGCCAATCCATACGTGGCCACACTTGCGGATTTCCCATCTGATCGCTGGCAGCCGTTCGTACAGTCGCAGTGGCGTGACAAGCCGGCCATCTACGGCCCACTCTTTCTGTGGCAGAGCTGGCTGGTCAACGCCGTCGCGCACGAGCACCTGTGGCTGGCGGTGTGGCTCTACAAGGTATGGGCAACGCTCACCCTGTTCGTCACTCTTTGGGTTGCAGATGCGATCCTGCACCGAACTACGTCCGTCACAGGCGTCTCCGCCTCATTCGGGTTGCTGCTGCTCGCGTGGAATCCGCTCTTCCTCTTTGAGAGTGCCGGCAGTGGGCATAACGAGATCGGCATGCTTCTGCTGCTGCTGGCGGCTCTGTGGTGTTGGCGCGACGGCCGCTTCAATGTGGCGTTCGTCGTGCTGGTGTTGTCCGTGTGGTACAAATGGTACAGCATCATTTTCGTTCCCGCGTTCTTGATCGCAACGCTGAAGGACTCGGGGTTCCGCGCCGCGGTTCGTCACGGAGCACTGTGCGGCGCTGTGACCGCGATCTTTGGCCTGGTCCTTCTCTGGCCGTTCCCCGGTTCCCTGCTGCCAGCCATCGACACGCTGTTGCATTCGGGCGCCCTGCGCCGCATTTATCCGGCGGAGCTATCCCCACCGCTGGCCGCACTGTTCTGGAGCTTGAGGGCCTCAGGCTTGCTCAACACGGACCTCGGGTTCCATCTCTTCTATGCCGCTCGCATTGTACTCTTTGGCGGCACGATGGTGGCGATCTTCATCCGTCAGTGGCGGGCGGCCACCTCACTCACCGCGCTGACGGAAAGTTGCTGTTTGGTCGCGGCCGCGTTCTTCCTGCTGTTGGTTACCATCCTGCCGCCGTGGCACCTCCTCCTCGTCGTTGCCTTGGCCGTGATCTCCGGGCGTGAGTTCTTTGTTCTGTCCGCGGTCGTTCTTACCGTGCTGGGGCTGCTCAGCTACTTCCTCACCTTCGCGGTGGCCACGCTGATGCTTGGCCTCATCCTGGGCGCGCTGTGGTTACTACGCCATTCACAAACGGTGATGGCAAGAGCAGTCAACGGCGGAGGATGAGCACGTCCTATGCCTCTCGGCGGCGTGTTCGCAGCCGCTAGCGCGCGTAGTCGCTGGCGCGGGTCTCGCGGATCACCGTCACTTTGATCTGTCCGGGATACGTCATCTCGCTCTCGATTTTGCGGGCCACCTCATGGGCGAGTGTCGAGGCTTGGTCGTCATTGATCGCCCGCGGCTCGACGATGATACGGATTTCTCGTCCCGCCTGTACCGCGAACGACTTCTCGACCCCTTTGAACGAGTTGCTGATACGTTCCAGGTCCTCGAGGCGGCGCACATAGCTCTCCAGCATCTCGCGCCGGGCGCCGGGCCGGGCGCCCGAGAGCGCGTCGGCGGCATCGACCAACGGCGCCAGGATGGTCTCCGCTTTCACCTCCTCGTGATGCGCCGCAATGGCGTTGACGATTTTTGCCGACTCGCCGTACTTACGCGCGATATCGGCGCCGATGATGGCGTGTGAGCCCTCGACCTCGTGGGTCAGGGCCTTGCCGATGTCGTGCAGCAGCGCCGCCCGCCGCGCCTGCTTCTCGTTGAGCCCCAGTTCGGCCGCCATGGCGCCGCAGAGGAACGCGGTCTCGATCGAATGCATGAGCACGTTTTGCGCGTAGCTGTACCGATACTTGAGCATCCCGAGCAGCTTCACGATCTCCGGATGCACGCCGTGGATTCCCACCTCAAAGATGGCCTTCTGCCCTGCCTCGCGGACGCTTTCTTCCACATCCTGCTCGGCTTTACGCACCACCTCTTCCACTCGGGCGGGGTGAATCCGACCGTCGGAGATGAGGCGCTCGAGTGCGATGCGGGCGATCTCACGTCGGACCGGGTTGTGGCACGAGAGGATCACCGATTCGGGGGTATCGTCGACGATCAGGTCGACCCCCGTGGCGGCTTCGATGGCGCGGATGTTGCGGCCCTCGCGGCCGATGATACGGCCTTTCATGTCGTCATTCGGGAGTTGCACGACGGAGACCGTGCGCTCCGCCACAAACTCACCCGCCAGGCGCTCGATGGCGATGGTGATGATCTTCTTGGCGTGGCGGTCGGCCTCGGCGCGCGCCTCCTCTTCGACGAGGCGGATCGATTTGGCGGCCTCGTGACGCGCCTCATCGATCATCTGCTCCGTCAGCGCCCGTTTGGCTTCTTCGCGCGTCAAGCCAGCAACCCGTTCCAGTTGTTGCCGTGTTTTTTCGATCGCCAGCTTGCATTCCTCCTCACGGTCGCCCAAGGCCTTTTCTTTTTGGCGTTGCGCCAGCTCGATCTTTACGGTCTCGGCCTCGCGTTTCTCGATTTGTTCGGCGCGTTTTTCCAAGCTCTCCTCTCTCGATGTCAACCGCCGTTCGACCTGCTGCAGCTCCTGCCGTCGCTCCCGCGACTCCTTCTCAGCCTCCGCTCGTGCTTGCAGGATGACTTCTTTGGCTTTGATTTCAGACTCTTTGCGCACCGACTCCGCCTCGCCACGAGCTTCTTCGAGAACGCGCCGTGCCGTCTCTTCGGCGCTTCGCGTCTGCTGGCGGGTGTGTTGCCGCCGCACACGGTCGACGACGAACGCGAAGATCACAGCAAGCAGAACGACGAGTAAACCGGCGTCAAGATAATTCATCATGAATGCAGCCCTCCCTTCTGGAGCAACGCAGGCGGCAGCGCCGCATCGAGTATGCACCGCGCCACCCGTTGCTCCGTAATGACGTACTCCAACGAGACATCCCACGGATCACGCGGCAGGTCCGGCCAGTATTGGAACTCGTAGGCCAGTCCCACCCGCACGATGTCGGATGTTCCAGCTGCGAAGACTTTGTCGTAAAAACCGCCGCCACGGCCGAGCCGGGTGCCGTGCTCGTCCCACGCAACCACCGGGATCAGCGCCACCGCCGACGTGCCCGGCGCCAACCGTACACCGGCGAGCGGCTCCCAAGTGCCGCCGCGAGCGGGGATCAGCGGCTCGCCTACTCGCCAGCGAACGAAGGCGGGCGTGTGGCCGCTCTTGGGAAGATACACGTCGCGATGAGCGCTAGCGCTGTCGGCGAGAACCCGCTCGGTCGGAACCTCGTTCTCGCTCGCAATGTACGCGATGAGCGCCGACGCAGCCACGTAGGGTGCGAAGTCGCGAAGCTGCGCCCACACAGCCGCACCCGCCGCCTCCACCGCCACAGCTCGCAGCTGCCTTCGCCTCTCCCTAAGTGCCTGTCGTATCTTGGGTTTATCGGCACTCATCATCCGGTCTCTGCGACCGGGGTGAGAGGTGGCGACGGGTTCGAAAATGGACCGTTCGGTCAGTTACGGCGCTGTGGGAGCTCCAGATTTCGCATCCGCGATGTGGTTCGCTCGGCTGTCGTCCATCGGTTCGCCTTCGGATGCATATACCGCCAACGGATTTCAACAAACGGTACGAGACCTCCCTGCTACCTTACAGCGCAGTGGTGCAACACAACTCAGTTCAAATTCATGTCCCACAACCAACCCCTGCAACCCCGTTTGGCGATGCGTCATGTGCCAGTCACCGCAACTGCGAGTGCTGCCCCGGGCGTCTGACAGACCTGGATGCAAGTATCGGGATAGCTGACCAGAACGCTGTGCGGCATAAAGGACACGATCAACGCTTCGCGCTATTTTCTCCTTTCCATACCGAATGTTCAGCGATGGAGGCAAGCTCCAATGCGCTGCGCCATTCGGTCGATCGTTTGATGCGCTTCCTCCTGTTGGTGCTGTAGTTTCCAATATTCGCTGGCGATATTCAATGCCGTTACCAGAGCGAGATCCAGCCTGCAGGCGAATCGTGTATCGGCAAGCTGGCGGATCTGTTCGTCGACGTAGCGGGCCACTGTGCGGACGTGCTCCTCGCTGTCCTCGCTCTTGACCACCAGCCGCTGCCCCATGATTTCGATTTCGAGCGGCTCGCGCATGGCTTCTACCCGAGATCCAACTTTTCGAGCCGGCTCAGAACCCGCTCTAAACGCACGCGGATTTCAGATCGCTCTTGCTCGTAATGTTTCAGCTGCGCAGTGAGCTCAGCCAGCTGCCGCTCGCGCTCTTTGAGCCGCTCTTGCAGCGTGTCATGCTGCTCCCGCACTTGCTCGTGCTGGTCCAAGAACTGGTCAATTTTGGCTTCCAAAACTTTTAGGCTTTCCAAGTCCATAGGATTCGAGACATCAAGCGTTGCTGCACCATAAGGTAGGGGCTGGCAGTGTGTCAAGCGGAATCCCCTAGCTGCTGCAGCTGTCAGACCGCGCGGCGCCGGTCGGCTCCCCGCGCCTGGCGCCCCCGCAGACCCTGAAGGGCGGCCACCTACGGCGGAACAGTCAGGCCGAAGCCAACAGCGCGTCGACGAAAACGTCTGGGTCAAATGGGGCGAGATCTCCCGGTCGCTCGCCCAGGCCGACATAGCGAATTGGCACACCCAGTTCGGAGCGCACCGCGAACACGGCGCCGCCTCTGGCCGTGCCGTCAAGTTTGGTCAGGACGATGCCCGTTACAGGCAAAGCCTCGCAGAAGACCCGGGCTTGGTTCATCGCGTTTTGGCCGGTGGTCGCATCGATGACCAGCAGGATCTCGTGGGGCGCCCCTTCGATCTGGCGGCCGATGACACGCACCACCTTCTTGAGCTCTTCCATCAAGTGCGTCTTGACATGCAGCCGGCCGGCTGTATCGACGATCACCACGTCGATCCCGCGCGCGACCGCCGCTTTGATACCGTCGAAGGCCACGGCCGAAGGGTCCGACCCGCTCTGATGGCGAACACAGGCGGCGCCGACGCGCTCAGCCCAGATCTCCAACTGTTCCCCCGCGGCCGCGCGGAAGGTGTCGGCCGCGGCCAGAAGGACCTTCTTTCCTTCGAGGCGATAGCGGTGCGCGAGCTTGCCAATAGTCGTCGTCTTACCGACGCCGTTGACCCCGGCGACCACGATGACGCGGGGCGGCGTCTCCGGCTGCTGTGCCGGGCCACCGTCCCGGAGGATCGCACGCATGTGCTCCTTCAGGGTGTCGCGCAAGGCGTCCGGGTCGCCCAACTCCCGAGCCCGTGGCCGCAATTTGTCGATCAACTCTCGCGTCGCCTTGACGCCGACATCGGAAGCAATCAGGACCTCTTCGAGACTGGCCAGGCGTTGCTCGGCGTCAGCACCGACCGTCCACGCATCCCGCAGCCGCGCCAACAGCCCTTGGCGAGCGCGGGTGAGGCTCTCCTGTAAGGTCACCGGCGCTGCCGGCGCTTCCTGCGGTGTCGCGGGCGCGCTCGGTCCGCGTTTCCGGCGGCGAAGCAACGCCGCCACCGCAGCCGCAGAGAGGATCACGACAGCAGCGGCGATGAGCAAATACGTTTCCCAGCTGGAGAGCATACGCGGCACTCAGAAAGCCTGCCCAAGCTAAGCAAGTTTTGCGCAGCATGTCACCTCTGCTGGCCAAGTGCCGCGACCGTCAGTGCATGGCGACGGAGATGGTCTTCGAGAGTCCCGCTTCCTCCATGGTCACCCCATAGAGGACATCGGCGGCTTGCATAGTGCGCTTGTTGTGCGTGATCACGATAAACTGCGAATGCGCACTCGTCTCACGCACCAGGTTCGTGAACCGGCCGATGTTGGCGTCGTCCAGCGGCGCATCGACCTCGTCGAGGAAGCAAAAGGGCGTCGGATTAATCAGAAAGAGCGAGAAGATCAGACTCACGGCGACCAGTGCTTTCTCACCGCCGGACAGCAAGGTGACGGTGTCGAGACGCTTGCCCGGCGGCCGGACCACGATCTCGACCCCGGTTTCCAGCAGGTTGTGCTCATCGGTCAGGATCAACCGCGCCTCACCGCCGCGGAAGAGCCGCGGCAACACGCTCTGGAATTTCTCATTGACAGCGGCAAAGGTCTCGGCGAAGCGGGTGCGGGAGGCCCGGTTCAGGCGTTGGATCGTGCGCTCCAGATCCGCTAACGAACGGTCGAGGTCTTCCTTCTGCGTGCGCAGGAACTGCGCCCGCTGCTCCAGTTCCTGCAGCTCCTCGATCGCGCCGGTGTTCACCTCGCCGATGCGGGCGAGTTTGTCGCGTAATGTCTCCAAGCGCGCCACGGCTTGCTGTTCGTCCTCGCTGGGCAGCGGAGAGCATTCACCGCCGAGCTCGGCGCCATACTTCTCCCGCACGTTTTCGGCCAACTGCTGGGCGCGCAGCCGCTTTTCCGCCACCGCGATCTCGCACTGCGCCGCCCGGTCCCGCAGCCCGTCCAGTTGCGCACGTGTCTCCTGCACCCGGCGGTCGTGCTCGGCCAGCGCGGCGCTGGCCGATTCCAGTGCCGCGCGCGCTTCGATGATTTCACTTTCGGTGATCTGCCGCGCACTCTCTTGAGCGGCGCGTTGAGTTTCCGCCTGCTGGACCGCGGTTTGCAAATCGGTATGCTCGTGTCGCGTTTCCTGCAGTTCTGCCGCCACGGCCGCCGCGCGTGACGTCAACTCCTCGCGTTGTGCGCTCAGCCGTACCAGCGCTGTCACGGCAGCTTCCTGGCGCTGGCGACGTTCCGCGACCCGAACTTTGATCCCGGTCAGCGCACCCTGCAGCTCGTCGACGCATGCTGTCGCCAGCGCGGCGCGCTCCTGGGCGGAACGTAAATCGGCTTCCAGCGCCTCGCGCTGCGCATGCAGCTGCAGCAATTCCTGCTCGGTCTTCTGCAAGTCGACGGTGCGCGCCGCTTCTTCGTCGCGAGCCGTGTTCGATTCGAAACGCGCCAGTTCGAGCCGATCAAGCCACCGTGGCCGTTCCCCTTCCAGGCGCTCCAGATCCTTTTCTCCGGCCACCAACTGCAGCGTCAACGCATGCGTCGTGTGGTCGAGATTCTTGAGCGCGGCCTCCTGTTCGTCCATCTCACGCCGCAGTTTCTCCACCTGTGCGCGAAAACCCTCCAGGCGTTCTTCCTCCGCGGCGATCACCGCCGTCAGCTCGCTGGCCAAGCGCCGCCGGGACACCATCTCCTCTTCCAGCGGCCGCTCACTGCCGCCGGTGATCACGCCGGTGGCATCGACGACATCGCCGTCGGGGGTCACCATGGTGACGTGAACGCCGTTCTGTCGCCACAAGGCCAAGCCGGAGTCGAGGTCCGGCACCAAGACGACCTCACCGAGCAAGGTTTCCGCCACCTGCCGATAGCGATCCTCGACCGCGATGAGATCGAGTAACCGCCGGGTGTCACCGTTGAGGCTGCTGGCGCCGTTGCCGTTCGCGGGGATCTGACGCGGTGCCAGCGGGATGAAGCTGCCACGCCCGGAATCCTCTTGCCGTAGCGTGCACACCGCGCCGAGGCCGTCGTCCGATTCCCGCACGATCACGTACTGCAGGCGTTCGCCCAGAGCTGCGGCGACCGCGCGTTCGTACTGCTGCGGCACATCCAGGACGTCCGCCACCACGCCGAGGATGCCGCCGTCCGGCTGAGCCCCGAGTAAGATCGACCGGACCCCGCGCTGGTAGCCTTCGTAGTTGCGTTGAATCTCTTGCAGCGACTCGAGGCGCGAGCGCAGCTGCATCAAGGTGGTCTGCGATTCGCTGACACTGCGCTCGCGGCCGCGCCGCTCCTCAGCCATGAGCCGGATGCGCTGCGCCAGCCGTTCCTTCTCTCCCTCGGCGGCCCGCAACCGCTCACGCAGTCCCGTCACTTCGGCGCGACGGACCGTCGCAGCATGGTCCAAGGCTCCAAGTTGCTCGCTGGCGTTTGTCTGTTCCGCCGCCAGCTTCTGCAAGTGGCGTTGGGCTTCATCGCGCTGTCGCGTGAGCGTGGCCAGCGTGTTGCGGCCCTCGGCCTCTCTGGCTGCCAAGCCGACCACCGCCTCCTTGGCGGCTTCCGCCGCCTGATGCGCCTCCACCACCTGCACCCGAACTTCCGCCAGCTCCTTCTCCTTTTGCGCCAGCTCGCCTTCATCGAAGAGCACCAGTTGAGCGTAGCGAACGCGCTCTTGCTCCTGCTGCTGGATAGCGTGCTGGATGTGTTCGTGTTGGCGGGTGTGATCGGCGGTTTCGGCCTGCAGGCGGGCGATCCGCCGTTCGCGCTCGCTGGCCTCCTGCCGCAGCAGCTCGATGCGTTCCTGCAGGCTGCGGCATTCCGACTCCAGCACCGCCACGGCTTCTCGCCGCTGTGCGAGCTCTTGCTCCGCCGCCGCCTGCTCCGCCAGGCGTTCGGGGCGCTCCTGCTCCAGCCGGGTGATCTCGGCATGCGTGTGGCGCTCCAGCTCTCGGTCGGCCCCCAATTGCAGCTCCAGCTCGGTCAAGGCCGCGCTGAGTTGCTGCCACTGTGCCGCGCACAAGGCCACGTCGAGCTGTCGAATCTCCTCCTGTAAGGCGCGGTACTGCTCGGCCTTCTTGGCCAACCGGTGCAGGTACTGAATCTGGCGTTCGATCTCGCGCAGGATATCGCTGACGCGCAGCAGGTTCTCGCGCGTGCGTTCCATCTTGCGCTCGGCCGCCAGCTTGCGGCTGCGATAGAGCGTCGTTCCGGCGGCCTCCTCGATGAACAGGCGGCGATCCTCCGCCTTGGCGTTGATCAGTTGCTCGACACGGCCTTGTTCGATGATGGCATAGGCCTTGGTGCCGATGCCGGTACCGAGGAACAGCTCTGTGATGTCCTTCAAGCGGCAGGGCGTCTTGTTGATGAAGTATTCCGACTCACCAGAGCGAAAGTAACGGCGGGTGACTGTGATCTCCGCCAGCTCGCGAAAGTGGGCCGGCACCGTCGAGATGTCCAGGTCGAGAGCGGAGGGAGGAGGCCGGCTATCGGGATCGTTTTCCAAGGTCAACGACACCTGCGCCATACCGGTCGGCGCCACCCGCTCGTTCCCATTGAAGATCACATCTTCCATGGACTCGCCGCGCAGGTGCTTGGGGCTCTGCTCGCCCAGGACCCAGCGGATGGCATCGACGAGGTTGGATTTGCCGCACCCATTCGGGCCGACGATCGCCGTGATCCCCGGCGGGAAATCCAGCGCCGTTCGCTGCGCAAAAGACTTGAAGCCGATTAATTCGAGCTGCCTGATCCGCATGCCCGCACCACCACCCCACCCATCTCTACTAGTATTCCAAGTGAATCCCGAAATGTCAAACCTAGACCAGAGCCCCGAGTTGGATCAATTGGGCGCGCAGCGCATCGGTGTCGATCGCCGGCAGCACCGTGCTGCCGCCAGCAATCTCGACCGCGACAGCCGCCGCCTGGCCCGCGCTCATGCAGGGGCCGATGACGCGCACCGAGGCAAAGGCTTCGCGTTGCGCGGAAATGCAGCGGCCGGCGACCAGCAGGTTGTCGATTCCCCACGGCAGCAGACAGCGGTACGGCAGGGTGTAGTACCGCCCGTCATCAAGGAACTTCCACACTGTTTCGCCACCGGCGACGTGCAGTTCGATCGGCCAGGCACAGCGGCAGATGCCGTCGTCGAACTTTCGCCCGCCCAACACGTCACCTTCGCCCAGCTCATAGCGGCCGACGAGCTTGCGGGTCTCGCGGATCCCGAGACGCGGCGCCGCGTCCGACAGGAACGCTGCGGAGAACCCCGGCATGTAACGCACAAGGAACTCAGCCAGGCGTGCCGCCTGCTCACGTCCGGCGATCTCACCGAACGTGAGATCGTCGGCATCGCTGGCGTCCACCGGCCGCCCGCCGATGCTCACGCGGCTCATGGCCACCAGAACCTCCCCTCTGCGCCCCGTCGGGATGATGTTGCCCGCCTTGCGCGGCAAGCCTTCCCGCTGAAAGTGCTCCTCGATCAAGGCATTGAGTTTTCCGAGGTCACTGAGGGCCGCTCCAAGGTCGACGTTCTGCATGTAGAACATCATCGACGGGTACTGGATCGCCTCTCCTCTGACCGTGTCTGTGCCCGCCGCAACCGCCAGGGCGGCGTCGCCGCTGGCGTCGATGTAGTAAGGTGCGTCGAAGGCGACGCGACCGGAGGGCGTTTGCACAATGACAGCGCGGATCTGGCGCTCCGCAACTACCGCCTGCACAAAGTGCGCGTGCAGATATGCGCTGAGGCTGCCTTCCGCGCGCACGATCTCGTCAAGCACGAGCTTGAGGCCCCACGGCGTGTACGGCACTGCCGCCGTGGCCTTGAACGGCACCGGGCCGTAGCACATGCCGCGGGATTGCAGTTTCGCCATGATCTCCATTGGGTACCCGCCGACGAGGGGGACGAGATCGCCACTCGTCTCACGATAGAAGAAGCCGCAGAACGTGCCCACGCAACCCCCGGTCGACATGCCGCCGAAGAACGGGAAGTCCTCCACCAAAACCGTGCGGAGTCCCAGCCGTGCCGCGGTCACCGCCGCCGCCACCCCGGCGGATCCGCCGCCGATGACGACTAGGTCCGCTTCCTCTTTGCACTCGATCTCCTCCGCAGGGATGCGAATTGTCTTGGCCATTGCTCGGCAGTGTGGAATTGAGCGCAGGACGTTGTCAACCGGTGGCACGACCGCGTTGTCTTCTTCCCAGCAACCGCCAGGGACTCGAAGTCCCCGGCTGAGTCGCTTCAAGCCGGCTGGGAGCCGACCGTCTGCGAAGGGACCTCTTCACGGGCTTCGCCGCGCTTGAGCCCATCCGGTGATCCGAGAGGATGCCCCCGCACTTATTTGCCTTCCTTGCGAATCTGTGAAATTTGGGTTTCGATGCGGGTTGAGGGCAGCGTTGGATGACCCGAGCCTACCTCGCTGCTGCAGGCGATAATGTCGTTATACCCCGGGGGGCATGGCCGCGTCGGATCTGAAGGACGAGATGGAGGCGCGGTTGGTTAGCGATTCACGCGCCGTTATTCGTGCGCATCAAGAGCGCGTACTCATCGAGCGCGGGCGTTTGTTCCTCCGGGCGTTGATCGCAGTCGTACTCGGGCTGTGGGGGCTTAACGCGAGCGGCCTCGTCACGCACGCCGCATTATCGGTGCCATTCCTCAACGGCAGCGAGTTGTGCATCTTGACGGTAGCTCTGACGCTATCACGCAGGCCGTGGTGTCGGCGGCACGTCTTGGGTCTGTCGGTCGCGTTCTGTGTCCAGCTCGTCGCCTTCGTGGCCCTGTACGGGCTGTGGACCGGAGAGCTCTGGATGCTTTCTCTGCGGCT
>Ga0187884_10001213_pt1 | contig 23988 bp, 20 predicted proteins | sample June2016WEW_20_4_FD_132983 | JGI IMG/M metagenome (GOLD analysis project Ga0187884, IMG submission 132983) | Peatland microbial communities from SPRUCE experiment site at the Marcell Experimental Forest, Minnesota, USA - June2016WEW_20_40 | ecosystem: Environmental > Terrestrial > Soil >...
GCGACGCCGATGTCGGAATGCTTGTGTTTGAGCAAGCCGGCCTCGGTCCAGCTGACATTGGCATCCGGCACGCGTTGCAAAGCGAGCGCCAAGGCCTTGATGACGAAGTCGTTGACCGAGAGCTTGTACGCCGGCTTGCCGTCCTTGTCCTTCGGTGCGGCGGCATTGATCTCCTCGCGGGCGGCGACAAGCTTGCCGATGTCGCAGTCCACGGTGAGATAAAAATGCGGAATGGTCTGGACTGAGGCAGTGAGCCGCTGCGCGATGGTCCGGCGCATGCCATCGTGCGGAATGAGCTCGTAGCTTCCCTCTTCATACAGCGCGCGGATTTGCTGATCCGACATCGACGGCGCAATCGCGGGCGCGCCGGCAGCCGCAGGGGCCGCACCCGGTGCCGCTGCTGGCGCGCGCAGGCCCTTGCCTTCTTTCGCCGCCGCCACATCGCGGGCAATCACGCGGCCATGCGGGCCGCTTCCGGCGATGCGGCCGATGTCGATGCCGGCTTCCTTCGCCAGCCGCCGCGCCAGCGGCGATGAGAAAATCCGGTTCGCGCCATGGCCGTTGGCCTGAGCCCCCTCACCCGCCACGCGGAGCTTGTCATCGGGCCGGCCACTTCGGGCCGGACCCGTTGGCGCAGCGACCTCTGCCGCCGGGGGAGAGGTAGATGGAGTGCGCTGCGGAACACTCTGCGGAACTCCCTCTCCCCTTGCGGGAGAGGGTCGGGGTGAGGGGGTTCCGGCGCTGGGCGCCTTCGCAGCCGGGGCGCCCTTGCCTGCCCCCGCGGCAGCGGCTTTCGGGTCCTCGCCTTCTTGCGCCAGCACGGCGATGAGCTGGTTGACCGGCACATCGTTGGTGCCTTCCGGAACCACGATCTTCGCCAGCACGCCGTCATCGACGGCTTCGTATTCCATGGTCGCCTTGTCGGTCTCGATCTCGGCGATCACGTCGCCGGTCTTGACCGCTTCGCCTTCCTTCTTGAGCCATTTGGCGAGGTTGCCCTTTTCCATCGTGGGCGACAGCGCCGGCATGAGAATGTTGATGGGCATGGCGCGTCAATTCACCAATAAATGTCAGCGATAGCAGACGGCCTTCGCCGCCTCGACCACTTCGGCGACCGACGGCAGCGCGAGTTTTTCCAAATTCGCGGCGTAAGGCATCGGCACATCCTTGCCGGCGACGCGCGCGACTGGCGCGTCGAGGTAGTCGAAGGCTTCTTCCATCACCCGCGCAGCGATCTCGGCACCGACGCCGGACTGCTTCCAGCCTTCTTCCACGGTGACCAGGCGCCCGGTTTTTTTCACCGACTCGATGATCGTGTCGCTATCCATCGGCTTGAGCGTGCGCAGATCGATCACTTCGGCATTGATATTGTCTTTCGCCAATTCATCGGCGGCTTTGAGCGCGTAGGTCATGCCCATCGACCAGGCGACCAGCGTCACGTCGCTGCCGGCGCGCACCACCCGCGCGCGGCCGATCGGCAGCACGTAATCGTCGAGCTTCGGCACCGGCGAGGACACGCCATAGAGGATTTCGTTCTCCAGGAAGATCACCGGATTGGGGTCGCGGATCGCAGCCTTGAGCAGCCCTTTGGCATCGGCCGCCGTCGAGGGCGCGATCACTTTGAGGCCGGGGACATGCGAATACCAGGACGAATAATCCTGGCTGTGCTGGGCAGCGACGCGGGCGGCCGGACCGTTCGGTCCGCGAAAGACGATGGCCACGTCGGCCTGGCCGCCGGTCATGTAGCGCGATTTCGCCGCCGAGTTGATGAGATGGTCCATGGCCTGCATGGCGAAATTCCAGGTCATGAACTCGACAATCGGCTTTAAGCCCGCGAACGCGGCGCCGACGCCGAGGCCGGCAAAGCCATGCTCGGTGATCGGCGTATCGATGACGCGCCGCGCGCCGAATTCCTGGAGCAGACCCTGTGTCACCTTGTAAGCGCCTTGGTATTCGGCGACTTCCTCGCCGATCACGAACACGTCGGCATCGCGGCGCATTTCCTCGGCCATGGCGTCGCGCAACGCCTCGCGCATGGTCATGGTGACCATCTCGGTGCCTTCCGGCACTTCGGGCTCGGGCATGGCTTGGGCCGGAGGCGGCGGCGCGGTCCCGGTTTTCGCCGGCGCCGGCGCTTCGGCTTTCTTTGCCGCTTCTTCCTTCTCCGTGGGCGGGGCGGATTCCGCGGCCTTTTGCTGCCGCGCCGGCTGGGTCGCCTCGGCGCTTGTCTGCTGCGGCTTGCCGTTCTTGAGCGCGGCTTGGTCCTCGCCCTCGGCGAGGATCATGGCGATCGGCGTATTGACCGCGACATCGTTAGTGCCTTCCGGCACCAGAATCTTCCCCAGCGTGCCCTCGTCGACCGCTTCCACCTCCATGGTGGCCTTGTCGGTCTCGATTTCGGCGATGACATCGCCGGACTTGACGGTGTCACCCTCCTTCTTGAGCCACTTGGCAAGATTGCCCTTCTCCATGGTGGGCGAGAGCGCGGGCATGAGGACTTGAATCGGCATGGCGGGTTAACTCGTCGATCGTCACGCCTGAGGAAATCGCGGACGCGTGTGCACAAGCATGATCGCTGTCACCGATACACGTCGGTGTAAAGTTCCGCCGGGTCGGGCTCGGCATCGTTGGTGGCAAATTCGGCCGCTTCGTTGACCACGGCGCGCACCGCAGCGTCGATCTTCTTCAGCTCATCTTCGGTCGCCCATTGCTTGGCCAGAAGCCGTGCCCGCACCTGCTCGATCGGATCGTGTTCGGTGCGGACTTTGTCGACCTCTTCCTTGCTCCGGTATTTCGCCGGATCGGACATCGAGTGCCCGCGATAGCGGTAGGTCATCATTTCGACGATGGTCGGGCCGTTGCCGGCGCGGCACCAGGCGATCGCCTCGTCGCCGGCGGCCTTGACCGCGCGCACGTCCATGCCGTCGACCTGCGCGCCGGGAATATTGAAGGAGACGCCGCGCTTGGAAAAATCGGGCTGTGCCGAAGAGCGCGTCACCGCAGTGCCCATCGCGTAGCGGTTGTTCTCGATAATGTAGACCACGGGAAGCTTCCACAGCTCCGCCATGTTGAAGCTCTCGTAGACCTGGCCCTGGTTCGCGGCGCCATCGCCGAAATAGGTCAAGCACACGCTGTTGTTGCCGCGATACTTGTTGGCGAAGGCTAAGCCGGTGCCGAGCGGCACCGGCGCGCCGACAATGCCATGCCCGCCATAGAAATGTTTCTCGCGGGAGAACATGTGCATCGAGCCGCCCTTGCCCTTGGAATAGCCGCCGCGCCGCCCGGTGAGCTCTGCCATCACGCCTTTCGGATCCATGCCGCAGGCGAGCATGTGACCGTGATCGCGATAGCCGGTGATCATCTGGTCGCCGTCGCGTTTGGCCATCTGCATGCCGACGACGACCGCCTCCTGGCCGATATAGAGGTGGCAGAACCCCCCGATCAGCCCCATGCCGTACATCTGACCGGCCTTTTCCTCGAAACGCCGGATCAGCAGCATCTGGCGGAGCGCCTGGAACTCCTCGTCCTTGGTGAATTCCGCGACCGGGCTTGCGTGCGCCGCCGCCGCGGCTGGGCGGCGGTCTTCCGCGATTTGTTCCGCATCTTTGGTTTTGGCGACGGCCATCAGCGTCCTCGAGATATCGCGGGTGTCATCCCATAGCGGAAATCCCGCTATGGCGGAAGTCGCGGCCCGGCGACCGGTTCCTGCCGGCAACCCGTTGGCCGTAAATTTATTTCGGCTTGGGAGGCGGAGAGGTCAAGGCCCGTCAGCCGGCGAGCCGCGGGGCGCGTCGAACATCAATGTCAAATCATTGGGATGCACATAGTCCAGCAGCGCCCGGGCCCGTTCATCGAGCATATCCGGGTCAAGGCCGTTGGACTTGAGCAAGGCGACGCGGCGCTGCCATTGGGCGCGCTCGATTTGCAGCCGGCCGAGCTCGGTCGAGAGCGAGGCGATCTGCTGGTCGATGTCCTGCTTCGCCTTCAGCCCGTGATTTCCGCTGAACGCATTCACGCCGAAATAGCCGATGAGCAAGGCTGCCATGACGTAGAGGCCGAGCGCGGTGAGGATCGAGCGCAGACGTTTGCGGGTGACCATGCCGCAAGCATGCGAGGGCGCCGCTTAAGGCCGGATTAATGGCCGGCGCGCGGCTGCCTAGGACCAGCGGCTGCGGAACTCGCTGAGGACGAAATTGCCGAACCGCTTGCCGCGGTTGCGCAGATAGCGCAGCAGCCCGGCATCGACGAAGTAGGTCAAGAGGATGCTGTCGCGCGTCTTGACCTCGGCGCCGACCGGATCGGCCGAATGCCAGGTGTCGGTGCCCACGGCAAACGCGTAGCCGCTATTGGGCGCGAACGTCATCTGTTTCCTCTTCGGCAGCGAGCCGTCGGGAAGCTTTTCATGAAAAATGGTGCCGATATGCGTGGTCGAGCGGTCGCGCGGCAGGTAGAGCTGCACGGTGATGCCCTTCCATTTGGTGTCGGTGTGCGGCGTGATCAGGTAGCCCGGAATGTCGCGCGTGAGCACCGGGATGGGAAACATGCCGACCTTGGCGTAGCCGGGGCCGAAGCGGCGCTCGAGCGCCGGCTTAAGCCGCCGAACGAACGCGTCCCGCACCGCGGCAGAGCAAAGCGCGCGGCCGACGAGGTCCCATACCGCGCGTTTTTCCGGCTTCAGGTGCCGGATGTATTCCGGAAATAGATCGATCTTCACGCGCGTATGCGTGCCGTCGGCGAGATCGAGACCCTTGCTGCGGCCGTGCATCGGCCGATAGTCCGATGCCGCCGGCATGTTGGCGAGCATGGCGGCGTAGATGTCATCCGGAAACACTCTGTCGAGCACGAGATGATAGAACGGGGCGTCGGAGGCGACCGCCGCATCGACCGCCGAGACGACGAAATCGCGCAGCCGTTCGATCGCAAGTTTGCGGCTGCCCGCCTTCAACTCAAGCGGCTGGTCCATGCCGAACCTCGCTGTCCGAGCGCGCCCCGAATATTTCCAAAAACGATTGGGTATAGCTCTGATTGCCCGCGCCGGACAAGCAGGCGGCGATACTCGCTATCCGAGCGCCTTGAATGCCGCGCGGCCGGGGTAGACCGCCTGGGCGCCGAGTTCCTCCTCGATACGCAGGAGCTGATTGTATTTCGCCGTGCGGTCGGAACGCGCCAGCGAGCCGGTCTTGATCTGCCCGCAATTGGTGGCAACCGCGAGGTCGGCGATGGTGGAATCCTCGGTCTCGCCGGAGCGATGCGATATCACCGCCGTGTAGCCGGCTTTGTGCGCGGTCTCGACCGCCGCCAGCGTCTCGGTGAGCGTGCCGATCTGGTTGACTTTGATCAGGACCGAATTGGCAATGCCGTTTCTGATCCCCTCCTTGATCCGCGTGACGTTGGTGACGAAATTGTCGTCGCCAACGAGCTGGCAACGCGCGCCGATTTTCTGCGTCAAGAGTTTCCAGCCGGCCGAATCGTCTTCGGCCATGCCGTCTTCGATCGACACGATCGGATAACGCTGCGCCAGGGCGGCCAGGTACTCCACCTGTTGTTCGATCGTGCGCGTCTTGCCCTCGCCCTTGTAGCGGTAGGCGCCGTCGCTGAAGAATTCGCTCGCGGCCGGATCGAGCGCCAGCATGACGTCGTCGCCGATCCGGTAGCCGGCCTTCTCGATCGCCGCGACGATCTGATCGAGCGCGGCCTCGGCCGAAGGCAGATTGGGCGCGAAGCCGCCTTCGTCGCCGACATTGGTGTTGTAGCCGCCGGCTTTGAGCGCCGCGCGCAGCGTGTGAAAAATCTCCGACCCGGCGCGCAAGGCTTCGGCGAAGGATTTGGCGCCGAGCGGCACGATCATGAATTCCTGGAAGTCGATCGGGTTGTCGGCATGCACGCCGCCATTGACGATGTTCATCATCGGCACCGGCAGGAGCCGCGCCGCGGTGCCGCCCACATAGCGGTAGAGCGGCAGCTTGTTCGCGGCGGCCGCCGCCTTGGCGACGGCGAGCGACACGCCGAGAATGGCATTGGCGCCGAGCCGGCCCTTGTTGGGGGTGCCGTCGAGCGCGATCATGGTCTGATCGATCTTGACCTGGGCCTCGGCGTCCATGCCGCTCAAGGCGTCAAAAATCTCGCCGTTGACGGCCTCGACCGCCTTGCGCACGCCCTTGCCGAGATAGCGCTTTTTATCGCCATCGCGCAGCTCGACGGCCTCGTGGGTGCCAGTGGATGCACCCGAGGGCACGCCGGCGCGGCCCCGCGAGCCGTCATCCAATACGACGTCGACCTCGACGGTCGGATTGCCGCGGCTGTCAAGAATTTCGCGGCCGATGATATCGATGATCGCGGTCATGCGCGCCCCCGGCTAGCTTCTGTCGGGGCTTCTACAGGATCGGCAAGGCGCTTGTCATGTCCCGGCAAGCGGGGCATGCAGTGAGTTCTGACATAACCGCAATGGACGCCTGTCGGCTCTGCAACCCATGCCGAAGAAACGCCTTCAACTCGGCCGCCCCACGCCGATGCCGGCCTCGCCCGACCAGGCGGTGCTCGACCGCGTCCGCAACCCGCACCCGGACACGAACTACGTCGCCCGCTTCACCTTTCCCGAATTCACCGTGATGTGTCCGGTTACCGGCCAGCCGGATTTCGCCACCCTGGTGATCGATTATGTACCAAAGGGCTGGCTGGTGGAATCGAAATCGTTGAAGCTTTATCTCAACAGCTTCCGCAATCACAGTGCATTCCATGAGGAATGCACCGTCGCCATCGGCAAAAAACTCGTCGCGCTGTTACAGCCGAAATGGCTGCGCATCGGCGGCTATTTTCATCCGCGCGGCGGCATGCCGATCGATGTGTTCTGGCAGGCTGGCAAGCTTCCGGCCGGCGTCTGGATGCCCGAGCAAGGCATCAGCACCTATCGGGCGCGGTAGAGGTTTTAGTGGTGCATGATCTTTTCCGAAAACCGGTGGCCACTTTTCGGGATCATGCACTCACGCCCTGATAGCGAGCGAGCCTTTCAGCGTCGCGATGAGCGCCCTCACCTCTTGCGCCGGATCGGTCGCGCGCATCACGCCGCCCATGACCGCGACCCCGGCCGCGCCCGCGGCGATGAGCTCGCCGAGGCGCGCCGCATTGATGCCGCCAATCGCCAGCACCGGCACGCGCGCGGCGCGCGCGATGTCGATAAATCCCTTGCGGCCGATCTCGGGGCCATAGCCTGGCTTGCTTGCCGTTTCGAAGGCCGGACCGGCCAGTGCATAGTCGATGAAGGCCGGAGCGATCGCCTCGGCTTCGGTGACCGTGTGGATGGAAACGCCAACGAGCTTGCCGGGACCAAGAAGCCGACGGGCCGCTGCGGCATCGCTGCCCGACGGCAGATGCACGCCGTCGGCGCCGGCAGCTTTCGCCAGCGCCGCTTCGCCATGCACCGTCAACGTCGCGCCCTGCGCGTGCGCCATGCGCGCGAGCGCCCGCGCCAGCAGGACTTGCTCGTCCCGCGGCAAATCCTTTTCGCGCAGACTGACCCAGCGGCAGCCGGCTTCCAGGGCGGCGGCGACGATTCTCGTCAGCGGACGCCGCGCCTGCCGGCGGTCGGTCACCACGAGGAGCGGCGGGTCGGGAAGCTGCATTTTTGGTGAATTTCCCATTGATCGGCGAAATCGAAGCCGCGCTGCGAAGCTATCGCCGCGGGCGCAGCTTGAATACTGCCTCCCTCCTCGCCACTTCGGTAAGGCTTCCGCCGCCGGCGCCTTGAATTTGGCGGCAAGCCGCGCCAGGAAGCGCTCGAGATCCCTTGATGAATCGCCCTCCCCGCATCTCTTTCGTATCGCTCGGCTGCCCGAAGGCGCTGGTGGATTCCGAGCGCATCGTGACGCGGCTGCGCGCGGAGGGTTACGAGCTTAGCCGCGACCACGCGGACGCCGACCTCGCCATCGTCAATACCTGCGGATTCCTTGACAGCGCCCAGGCGGAATCGCTGGCGGCCATCGGCGCGGCGCTGGCGGAAAACGGCAAGGTCGTCGTCACCGGCTGCATGGGCGCCGAACCGGAAAAGATCACCGCGGTCCACCCGAACGTGCTGGCGGTGACCGGCCCGCAGCAATACGAGAGCGTGCTGGCCGCGGTTCATCGTGCCGTTCCGCCGCAGCACGATCCTCATATCGATCTCATTCCGCCGCAGGGCATCAAGCTGACGCCCCGGCACTATGCTTATCTCAAGATTTCAGAGGGTTGTAACAATCGCTGCACGTTCTGCATCATCCCCAAGCTGCGCGGCGACCTGGTTTCGCGGCCGGCCGCCGACGTGCTGCGCGAGGCCGAACGTCTTGTCGCCGCAGGTGTCAAGGAGCTGCTGGTCATTTCCCAGGATACGTCGGCCTATGGCGTCGATCTGAAATATGCCGCCAGCGACTGGCAAGGCCGCGACGTGCGGGCCAAATTTATCGACCTCGTGCGCGCGCTCGGCGAGTTCGGCGTCTGGGTGCGGCTGCACTACGTCTACCCCTACCCGCACGTCGACGAGGTGATCCCGCTGATGGCGGAGGGCAAGGTGCTGCCCTACCTCGACGTGCCGTTCCAGCATGCCAGTCCCGCCGTGCTCAAGCGAATGCGCCGGCCGGCGGCGCAGGAAAAAACGCTGGAGCGGATCCGGCAATGGCGGGCGGCCTGCCCCAGCCTGACGCTGCGCTCGAGCTTCATCGTCGGCTTCCCCGGCGAGACCGAGGCGGATTTTTCCCTGCTGCTCGACTGGCTCGGCGAGGCCGAACTCGATCGCGTCGGCTGCTTCCGCTACGAGCCGGTCGCCGGCGCCACCGCGAACGATCTCGCCGCGCCGGTACCCGAGGCGCTCAAGCAGGAGCGCTATCATCGCTTGATGCAGCGCCAGCATGAGATTTCGCGCAAGCGCCTGCAACGCAAGGTCGGCGCGCGCGAGCGCGTCATCATCGATGAGGTCGGTCCGCCGGGATCAAGCCCGGGGAACGCCAAGGGCCGCGGCAAGGGCGATGCGCCGCAGATCGACGGCAGCGTTTACGTGCAAAGCCGCCGGCCGCTGCGGGTCGGCGAAATCGCCACGGTGAAGATCGAGCGCGCCGACGCCTACGACCTCTACGGCACGGCGGTCGGTTACTGATCCGAGGCTGCGGCCGCACTTGCGCGGCGGCCGGATCGGTTGTTTTCTCTGGTATTGCCGAACATTCGGCGCTTTCATGCCGGGCACGAGGCGCCGAACCGTGACCGCGATCTTCATCACTGCCACAGGGACCGACGTTGGAAAGACCTTCGTCGTCGCCTCGCTCATCCGGCTGTTGCGGCAAATGGGCCGCGCGGTCGACGCCATCAAGCCGATCGTCAGCGGATACGATGCGACGCTGGCGGCGGCGAGCGATCCCGGCCTTCTCATCGACGCGCTCGGCCTGCCGCTCTCGCCGGAAGCGGTCGATCGTATTTCGCCCTGGCGCTTTCGCGCCGCCGTGTCGCCGGACCTTGCGGCCCGCCGCGAGGGCCGCAGCATCGATGTCGACGCCGTGGTGGCCTATTGCCAAGGCGCGGTCGAGCGCCGCCGCGACATTCTGCTGATCGAAGGCGTCGGCGGCATCATGGTGCCGCTCGATGAGCACCGCACCATCCTCGACGTCATGATGGCGCTGCGCCTGCCGCTCATCCTGGTCACCGGCTCTTATCGCGGCACCATCAGCCATACGCTGACCGCGCTCGATTCGCTGTTCCGGCGCGACCTGAACGTTATCGGGACCATCGTCAGCGAGACCCCCGGCAGCAGCATCCCGCTCGGCGACGTGGTGGCTTCCATCGGGCGTTTCACCGAGCCGGTGATCGGCCTGCCGCGGCCGCGCCGCCAGGGTTGACGGCGCCCGCACGGCGCGCCGATCGCTCAGGAGAAAAACCGCACCTGCAGCATGGTTTCCAGCGTGCCTTCGAGATTGAACAGCGCGTGCAGCAGGAACGTCAGCAGTGTCGAGCCGCTGCGCCAGCGCATCCAGCCGAGGAACAGGCCGATCACGAAAATCTGCAGCACGCCGGCCCAGTCGTATTGCACGTGCAGCGCCGCCCACAGCACCGAGATCGCCACGATGGCCGGCCACGCCGAGCGGTCGCTCCGCGCCCAGCCGCGGAACAAAAACCCGCGGAACATGATCTCTTCGCCGGCCGGCGCCACGATGATGGCCCCGGCCAGCAGCGCCGGAAGCCATCCCTCGGCGGCGGCGGTGGTGTAGGATTGCAACTGAAAGGGCGACACCAGCGCGCGCCCGCTGAGATAAAGCAGCGCGTCGCCGATCACGATCAAACCCACCAGCCAGAGGATTCCCGCCGCCACGGAACCCGTGCGCGGAATCCTGAGCGCCAGGTAATCGGCTTGGGAGCTGCCTGCGAGCCACACCGCAAGCCCCATCACGGCGATCATGATCGGATTGGCGATCACGATGAACAGCGTCACCGAGACGCCGTCGAACGGGGTTGCGAGCAGCGAATTCAAATCGCCGATCCGCAACCACAGCAACACCGCCAGCGCGGCGAATTGGCCCACGAGGAAGGCGAGGAACGCCCAGCCGAGCGTGGCCCAATAGCCCCAAATCCTCATGGATTGCCGCGCGTTCTCACGGCACCAGGATCGAGGTGCCGGTGGTGGCGCGCGCTTCGAGATCGCGGTGCGCTTTGGCGGCATCGCGCAGCGCGTATTTCTGATTGATCGGAATTTTCACCGCGCCGCTGCCGACCACCGCGAACAGGTCGTTGGCGATGGCCAGCAAATCCTCGCGCTTGGCGGCATAGGTGTTGAGCGTCGGCCGCGTGGCGTACAACGAGCCCTTGAATTGCAGGAGGTTGATATTGAAGGCCTCGATCGGCCCCGACGCAGCGCCGAAGCTCACGAACATGCCGAGCGGACGGATACAGTCGAGCGACGCCGGAAAGGTCGTCTTGCCGATGCCGTCATAGACCACGTCGCACAGCTTGCCGCCGGTGATCTCCTTGACGCGGGCGACGAAATCCTCGTCGCGGTAGAGGATGGTGTGGTGACAGCCATTGGCCCTGGCCAGTTCGGCCTTGTCCTTCGATCCCACGGTGCCGATGACATTGGCGCCGAGATGGTTCGCCCATTGGCACAGGATCAGGCCGACGCCGCCGGCGGCCGCGTGCATCAGCACGTTCATGCCCTTCTCGACCTTGAAAGTTCGGCGCAGGAGATATTCCACCGTCATGCCCTTGAGCATCATGGCGGCGGCCTGCTCGTAGCCGATATTCGCCGGCAGCTTCACCGCGCGGTCGGCCGGCACGACGCGTTCTGCCGCGTAGCAGCCCAGCCCGACGACATAGGCGACGCGATCGCCGACCTTGAATTCGCTGACGCCGGGACCGACCTCGACGACCTCGCCGGCGGCTTCGTTGCCGGCGATGAACGGCAAGCCGCCCGGCGCCGGGTATTGGCCGTTGCGGAAATAGACGTCGATGAAATTGACGCCGCAGGCATGTTGCTTGACCCGGATCTGACCCGCGCCGGGAGCGGGAACGGCGACGTCCTCGTAAGTCAAGACCTCGGGACCGCCGGTCTTATGCACACGCACCGCCGCAACCATCGTCTTCTCCTGTTATTCATGCTGACTTTTGGGGGTGCGCGATCATAGGTGGTCGCCAAGGCAGCGCAAGGGACCAGTCGCCACGCGCAACAGACCGACGATCACGGCATAAATCGCGATCTTGTGAAGCGAATTGCTCAGGCTCTGCGCCGTCCTTTGAACCTAACGAGCCGATAATTACGTATCTTGGGGCAACGAGGGGCCTATTCTCGCTCCGCAGGCTGGCTGTAAACGTCACAATACTGCACGAGAATATGCCGGATGTATCTTTCGCAGAGAGGTCCGCCATGCTGCGCCGTGCGCTCGCGACCCTATTCATTCTTTTCGTTTCGCATGGCGCTTACGCCGCCGAGGTCCGCATCGCGGTCCCCAAGCCCTATTTGCAAGACGTTTTCCTGAAATCGCTGCTCGCCTCGAAAGAACTGGCGGAGGTTGGCATCAAACCGATACCGCTGGCCACCACGACCGATCACGAGGCCATGGCTGCGGTGAATTCCGGCGCCGCCGCTCTGAGCGTCTTCAGCGTTGCCGAAGCGGACCGCCGCGCTTTGGAAAAGTCGGGGTCCGAGGCGGCGCTGTTGGCGCAGCCGTTTTTGTTCAAATCGGCGGAAGAAGTCGTGCTGATGCAGAAATCGTTCCTGGCACAGGCCGCCGTCACCGATGCCGGCCGCTCCGGCCTTTTCCCTCTGCAATTGTGGAATCACAACGTCACCTATTTCCTCACCAAAGATCCGATCCGCAGCGAAAGCGACTTCAAGAAGCTGACGATTGCATCGGACGCCAACGCCCACGACGTCAAGATCATTTCCGCTGTCGCAGCCTCCGCAAGGGTCTCCGCGGCGGGGGGCACGCAGTCGATGATGGCGGGGCCGGTGAACGGCTTTGAAACGCAGCTCGACGCCGCCACGCAGGAGTTTGTCGCGCAATATGGGCACAAGCTTTATTTGACGACGGGCTGGCCGGTGACCGGAATACTGGCGGCCGCGCCGAATTATTGGCTCGGGCTCAGCGAGGCCGAAAAAAAGGCATGGCAGGCGGCAACGGTGGCGGCGCTGGCCGCGTCCAACAGCGAAATCCTGGCCCGGGAGGACGCCATCCGCAAAAACCCCAACATCGAGATGACTAGTCTCGATCATTCCTCGCAAATGGGGCTGGCCAAGCGAGCCGCCGGCGATGGCGTGAAAAAGCTGGAAAACAGCATGAGCTTGTGGAGCAAGGCCGAAACCGAGGTGCACGGTCAGGCGCAACCAGAGGCCGTCGCAACACCCCGGAAACACGTAAATTCGCCGGTGCTTTTCGTCACTGACCGCAATGACGAGAAAACCCTCGACTATGCCACCCGGTTCGGCTCGAAGCGCCTCGACCCTATGGAGCTGACCTGCGGCCTCCTCGGCACGCCGGCCCCGTCAATGAACGATCCGCATCTGCCGCCGGCGCCAAAAACTCTCACCAAGGGCGAGGACGACTGCGTTCGTCTGATCGTTGAACAGGCCAAGGCCAGCGGCTTCTCCAAAGTTCTGTTCTTGATTCACGGCTTCAACAATGACTTCGAGTATGTCGCCACGCGGGGGTTGAAGCTGGCCGCCAACCTCGACTATGCCGGCGTGGTCGTCGTGTGGAGCTGGCCATCGGAAGGGTCGGCCTTCGGCTATGCCTATGACGAGGATTCCAGCACCTGGAGCGAGCCGCACGTGGCCGAACTGGTCCGCGACGTCGCGGCAGCCGCGCCAAATCTGCAACTCGATTTTGCCGCGCACAGCATGGGCAATCGCATCCTGTTGCAGATGCTGCGCGAGTTCGGTCAGGCGCGGGAGAACTTGCCCATCGGCGCCGCCATATTTGCCGCGCCCGACATCGCGCAAGACGTCTTCAAGGAGCAGATCCGGCTGGCGCGCAAGGTCGCGACCATCCGCACGCTCTACGCCTCGGAATATGATCGCGCGATCCTGATTTCGGAGAGCTATCACAAGGCGCCGCGCGCGGGCAGCGGCGGCGCCAATATTCTGGTCACCGGCAACGTCGAATCGGTCGACGCCAAGCTCAGTGGGCACTCCTACGTGTTCGACGAACCGAAGGCGATGCAGGACTTCAAACAAATCGTCAACCAGGAGACCATGGCGGCAAGCCGCGGCCTGGAAGCGCGTGCCAAGGACGGCGCCACCTACTGGGTGATCCAGCCCTAGAGCGCAATCGCTTCACGTTGAATCGATTGGCGCTCTAGATTCCTTGGTGGAGCATGATCTTTTCGGAAAACCGGTTTCCACTTTTCCGGATCATGCTCTAGCGGCGCATGAGACCGGCGATCACGAAATAGACGGCGATCGCGGCGAGCGCCCCGCCGACCCACGCGGGCGGATCGAGATTCTGCTCGAGCGCGAACAGTGCCAGCACGGCCCACAGCACCAGTGCCGCCAGATTGAACATGCGCCATCGCGGCACGCGGACCGGATGCACAAAATGGATCGGCGCGAATGTCGCCGCCGCCAGTACGAGGATCGCGGCGGCGCCGAGCCAGGGCGGCGGCTTGAGCAGAAACAGATAGAACGCCGCGACGTTCCACAGCGCCGGAAAGCCGCGGAAATAGCTGTCCGACGTTTTCATCCGCCGGTCGGCGAAATAGAGCGCGCCGGTCACCGTGACGATAACGCCGAGGGCGAGCGCCGCGGCTGGCGGCAACAGCCCGCCGGCGGCGATGGCATAGGCCGGCACGAACACGTAGGTCGGAAAATCGACGACGAAATCGAGCAGTTCGCCCGACCAGCGCGGCAATAGCTCCGCCACCCGCAGTCGCCGGGCCAAGGTGCCGTCGACGCCGTCGATGATAAGCGCCAGCCCAAGCCAAAGGAACATGCGCGCCCACTCGGCGCGCACCGCCGCCATCAGCGCCAACAGCGCGCAGGCCGCGCCGCAGGCGGTAAAGACGTGGACCGCAAAAGCAGCCACGATGCGCGGCGCCGCCGGCTTTGCCGGTGCCTCGGTCGGGTCCATTTTGCGATCCTACACTGGAATGGAGAGATCGTGCGCAATCTAGCTGTTATTGCTAATCTTTCGACATACATTCCAAGCAACCGAATTCACCAGGGCAGCCGATGGCATTCGTGGACGGAGCGAGGGACGTTAGGACCGCCGACGTGGCGGTCGTCGGCGGCGGACCGGCCGGTCTGATGAGCGCGATCGCGCTCGCGGCCGGCGGCGTCGACACGCTGCTTATCGCCCGGCAGCCGGAAGACGACCACCGCACCACCGCGCTACTCGCCGGCTCGGTTACCGCGTTATCGACGCTCGGCGTATGGCAGGCCTGCCTGCCGCACGCCGCGCCGCTCGTCACCATCCGCATCATCGACGACACGCAGCGGCTCATTCGGGCGCCGGAGGTCATCTTCAGCGCCGCGGACATCGGCCTCGACGCCTTCGGCTACAATATCGAGAACCGGCATCTGATCGCGGCGCTTTATGCGCGCGCGGCGCAGTTGAAGATCACGCGCATTGGCGCGGCGGCCGTCGCCGTTGACAGCGATGCGACGGGCGTCACCATCAAGCTCGATGACGGCAGTACCGCGCGCGTACGGCTTGTGGTCGGGGCCGACGGGCAGCGCTCGCTGTGCCGCGCCGCGGCCGGGATCGGCACCGATCGTCGCGCTTATCCGCAGACGGCGCTGACGCTCAATCTCGCGCATGAGCGGCCGCATCAGGATGCGGCGACCGAATTCCACACCGAGAGCGGCCCGTTCACGCTTGTTGCCCTGCCCGGCCGGCGGTCGAGCCTCGTCTGGGTGCTCGACCCGGAACGTGCCGCGGAATTATCCACCGCCACCGACGCCGAGCTTTCCGCCGCGATCGAGCGCCGCGCGCATTCGATCTTCGGCGCGGTGCGGGTCGAGCGCGGCCGCGGCATGTTTCCGCTCGCGGTCGAAACCGCGCATTCCTTTGGACGCGCACGCATTGCGCTTGTCGGCGAGGCGGCGCACGTGGTGCCACCGATCGGGGCGCAGGGCCTCAACCTCGGGCTTCGCGACGCGGCGACGCTCGCCGAGCTCGTCGCCGACGCGCACCGCCGACACCTCGACGTTGGATCGCCGAGCCTGCTCGCGCGCTACGACGCCCAGCGCCGCGCCGACGCAACCAGCCGCAGGATCGCGATCGATCTGCTCAACCGCAGCCTGCTTTCCGATTTCATCCCGGTCCAGGGCGTCCGCGGCCTGTCGCTGTTCCTGGTCGACCGCATCGGCCCGCTGCGCCGCGCGCTGATGCGCGAAGGCGTCGCGCCCGCCGCCTCGCAACCGCGGCTGATGCGCGGCGAAATGGTGTGAGCAACCGGTATTATGGCCCAAACGCCACAAGCCGATACAGCCCAAAGCCGAACAGCCCGATGCCAACCGCGTCCAGCAACAGACCAAAAAAATAAGGATACCACGGGTAGCTTTCTGCAGTGTTCCCGTCAGTTCGTTTTATATGAATGGCGTGGTTGCCCCATTCGCCGGCGCCGAAGGAGAGCAGCCCCAATCCCATCGCCACACCGGCGACGAATTGCACAGGAGCGGAAACGATAGCGAGCAGCAGGCCAGCCGCCCCTATGAAGTTCCACCATCGCTTCAAATCCCATGTGCCCGGGATTTCCATGGACGCCCTTGAATATGTGAGAGGCGCACGCCCGGTGCAGCATCGCCATAATGCCGTGAAAGCTCGCTATTTCCTAGTGCGGTGGATTTGAAGTTCCTACAGCCCAGCCGCAAACTAGCATAGGAACTTCAAATCCAAAAACCGCACTAGAATCGTAAATTTGCTAGTGTCCCTTTGATTCCGAAGTTCGCATGAGAGTGTGCCGCTAGCACTTGCGAACTTCGGAATCGGGACACTAGGCACCAGTGACTTCAAAATTGGCTTGGCGGGTCCTGCCGTTCATCCTACGGTCTGCCGCGAGAATAAGTTCGAGGTCGTCGCATGAAATTGCCGCGTAATTTTTTCAAGCCGCTCGCGATCGGGGCACCGGCGCCGCTGCGCGAATTGCCGGTGCGGCTCGAGCGCATGATTCACTTCGTGCCGCCGCACCTGGAAAAGCTGCGCGCGCGGGTGCCCGAGCTCATTCGCCAGGTCGACGTGGTGCTCGGCAATCTCGAGGACGCCATTCCCGCCGACGCCAAGGCGGCGGCCCGCGCGGGATTTGTCGCCATGGCGAAGGCTACCGATTTCGGCTCGACCGGATTGTGGACCCGCGTCAACGCGCTCAACTCGCCGTGGGTGCTCGACGACATTACCGAGCTTGTCGCCGCCGTCGGCGACAAGCTCGACGTCATCATGCTGCCGAAGGTCGAGGGCGAATGGGACATTCATTATCTCGACCAGCTGCTCGCCCAGCTCGAAGCCAAGCACGCGGTCAAAAAGCCGATCCTTATCCACGCCATTCTGGAGACCGCCGAGGGCGTCAACAATGTCGCCGCGATCGCCGCCGCGTCACCGCGCATGCACGGCATCAGCCTCGGTCCCGCGGACCTTGCCGCTTCGCGCGCCATGAAGACCACCCGCGTCGGCGGCGGCCATCCCGAGTACAAGGTGCTGGCCGACGCCGCTGCCGGCAGCGCCGCCGACGCGCCGCGCGCCGCCTATCAGCAGGACCTTTGGCATTACACCATGGCGAAGATGGTCGATGCCTGCGCCGCCGCCGGCATCAAGCCGTTCTACGGTCCATTCGGCGACATCGCCGACAGCGCCGGCTGCAAGGTGCAGTTCCGCAACAGCTTCCTGATGGGTTGCGTCGGCGCCTGGTCGTTGCACCCGAGCCAGGTACCGATCGCCAAGCGCGTTTTTTCGCCCGACCCGGCCGAGGTGGCTTTTGCCAAGAAGATCATCGCCGCCATGCCGGACGGCAGCGGCACGGTGATGATCGACGGCAAGATGCAGGACGACGCTACATGGAAGCAGGCGAAGGTGCTGGTCGATCTCGCCCGTCTGGTCGCCGCCAAGGACCCCGAAATGGCCGCCCGCTACGGGCTATAAACGCGCCGGGAATCGTGCCATGAAATGCGCTATGAACAAACATTCAACGCGCGGCCTGCCGGGCGCCACAATTCTGTGATCTCATTTCGGCCATGAACAAGCTCCGCATCGCCAAATATCAGATCGGCCAGGTGGTCCGCCACCGGCTGTTTCCGTTCCGCGGCGTCGTGTTCGATATCGATCCGATCTTCAGCAATACCGAGGAATGGTACGAGTCGATTCCCGCGGAAGTCCGGCCGCACAAGGATCAGCCGTTCTATCATCTGTTCGCCGAGAACGACGAGACCGAATACATCGCCTACGTCTCCGAGCAAAATCTGCTGCCGGATGACAGCGGCGAGCCGATCCGGCATCCGCAGGTGGCGAAAGTTTTCGTGCAGGACGGCCATGGCGGCTACCGCCCGCGTCACGCGACCACGCACTGATTAGATCAATTTCGCTTATTCCCGAGCGAGCGCGGAATCCCAAACAACGAGATCTGGTCGCGCGGCAGGCCGCGTCTCCGCGTGTGCGGAGACGCGAACAGCCATCGATTACTGCGTCTTGCCACCTGGCGCTGGTGCCGCCGGCGGCGTTGCCGACGACTGCGGCGCGTTCTGCTGGTTTTCCAGCTTCTTGCGCGCTTCATCGGCGCGCCGTTGCAGCTCTTCCTGCAGCTTCTTCTGCTGCTCCTCGAACACTTTTGGATCGGTCGGCGGCCCGTCATAGGCCTTGGCGAAATCGGTGAGCGGCATCGCCAAGCTGATCGGCTGGCCGGTCGAATTGATCGCCTGGATTGTCAGTCCCTGCCCCTTCTTCATCTTGCCGATCATGTCGGCATTGGCCTCATAATCAGCCATGCAGCCATTGGTGAAGCAGATCACGTAGGGCGCGGTCAGCGGCTGGCTCTGGTCGATGATGACGCGCGTGCCATGAGCAAGCTGCATGCCTAAGGGCAAGGTCACGCGCAAAATCTTGCGCTCTTGACCCTCCGGTTCGATGAGCACGGCGGCGGCCACCGGCATGCCCGATTCGATGCGGGCGTCCTTGCCGGTGAAACAGATCTGCTTGGCATTGGGATCGGGCGTTTGTCCCGGTTGGCCCTTGAGGCAGAATTTCGTCCAAGGCGAAAAGATCAATTGCACCGGCTGCTGGCCGGCCTGCCCTTGCGGCGGCGGCTGCTGGCCTTGCGGTGCCGGGGCCGGTTGCTGGGCTTGCTGGGCCGGGGGCTGCTGCGCTGCGGGTGCAGCCGCCTTGGGCTTTTTGGCCTTTGGCTTCTCCTTCTCCTTCGCGGCTGGTGCTGGCGCCGGGGCGGGCTGGTCTTGCGCCGAAGCAGGCGCGCCGGCCGCAATCGCCAGCGCGACCGTCAACGGCACACTCAGGGCGATAATCTTGGCCAAAGCGAGCGTCCGGCTCGCCAGCTTCGCCGGCGCGGTGCAATAGGTCATGAGATGCAGTCCCTCGTTAATGCTGCCGCCCGCAAATCGACCTGATTTGCAACGGATGTCGGGTCGACCTGATGTCGACCGGCGATTTCGCCGCGCCCGCCAAGCGGGTAGTCCCCCACTGGACGGTCATTCGACGTAGATTACGGCAACAGCGTGACACCACGGCTCCGCCGCGACCCCGAGATAGCCCACTTGGCCCTGCGGATAAAGCGCGCGCTTCGACCGCGGTGATAAGACGCTGTTGACCGATCGCCCGCCGAGCTAAGCCGCACGGTATCACCGTGCTAGATTTGCCCATTCTCCGCTCCGAATCGCGAGCTCTACTGCCGCCGATGCACGCCATCCGCAACGCCTGTGTCGCCTTGGGAGCTCACGCCGCTTTGTGCGCGGTGTTCGCGGTTTTGGCGGCGACGGCCGCCGCGGCGGCGGAAGCGGCTCATGCCATCGCCATGCATGGCGCGCCGGCAATGCCGGATGGCTTTAGCGCGCTTCCCTATGCCAATCCGGAGGCGCCGAAGGGCGGCCGCTTGGTGCAGGGCGTGCTCGGAACCTTCGACAGCCTCAATCCCCTCATCGTCAAGGGCCTCGCCGTGCAGGCGATCCGCGGCTATGTGGTCGAAAGCCTGATGGCGCGCGGCTATGACGAGCCGTTCACGCTTTACGGTCTGCTCGCGCGCACCGTCGAGACCGACGACGCGCGGAGCTACGTCACCTTCAGGCTCGATCCGGCGGCGCGCTTCTCCGACGGCGTTCCGGTCACGGCCGAAGACGTCATCTTCTCCTGGCAACTGCTGCGCGATCACGGCCGGCCCAACCACCGCGCCTACTACGCCAAAGTGGTCAAAGCCTCGAGCCTCGACGCACGCACCGTGCGTTTCGATCTTGGCGGCAGCAACGATCGCGAGTTGCCGCTCATCCTCGGGCTGATGCCGGTGCTGCCGAAGCACGCCATCGATGTCGCGACCTTCGAGGAAACGACATTGGCCAAGCCGGTCGGCAGCGGGCCTTACGTCGTCACGGACGTCGATCCGGGCCGCAGCGTCACGCTCAAGCGCGATCCCAATTACTGGGGCCGCGCGCTTCCTATCAATCGCGGCCTGTGGAATTTCGATGCGCTGCGCTTCGACTATTATCGCGATGCCAACGCCTATTTCGAAGCCTTCAAGACCGGGCTCTATGACGTACGCAGCGAGACCGATCCGAGCCGCTGGCAAACCGGCTATGACTTTCCGGCGGTGCGCGACGGCCGCATCGTCAAGGAATCGTTTGCCAATGGCCTGCCCAAGCCGACTTCGGCTTTCGTCTTCAACACGCGGCGGCCGATCTTCTCCGACATTCGCGTGCGCCAGGCGATTTCGCTCTTGTTCGATGCCGAATGGGTCAACCGCAACTTCTTCTTCGATCTGTATCGGCGCAGCGCGAGTTTTTTCCCCGGCTCGGAGCTGTCGGCCTATCAGCGTCCGGCCGACGCGCGCGAGCGCGCACTGCTGGCGCCGTTTCCGGACGCGGTGCGCGCCGGCATGCTCGACGGCACCTGGTCGCTGCCGGGCGCCAACGGCTCGGGCCGCGACCGCGAAAGCCTGCGCCAGGCGCTGACCTTGCTCGGCGCCGCCGGCTATGCGCTCAACGGAACGGCGTTGCGCGAGCGGAAGAGCGGACGCCCATTTAGCTTCGAGATCATGGTGACGAGCCGGGATGAGGAGCGGCTGGCGCTCGCATTCGCCAGCAATCTCGCGCGCGCCGGCATCGCGGTGCAGGTCCGGCTCGTCGACGCGGTGCAGTACAATCAGCGCCGGGTGTCGTTCGACTTCGACATGATCGAGTATCGCTGGGAGCAGTCGCTGTCGCCCGGCAATGAGCAGAGCTTCTACTGGGGCTCCGCAGCCGCCGACGAACCGGGCTCGCGCAACTATATGGGCGTGCGCAGCGCGGCGATCGACGCCATGATCGCCGCCATGCTGCGCGCGCGCGCGCGCACCGACTTCGTCGCCGCCGTGCGTGCGCTCGATCGGGTGTTGATGTCCGGCTGTTACGTCGTGCCGCTATTTTATCTGCCGGAGCAATGGGTGGCGCGCTGGGCCACGATCGCGCATCCGGCGCGCACGTCGCTCTTCGGCTACCTGCCGGAAACCTGGTGGCATCAACCGAAACCGGCGCTGCAATGATCCTCGGCGATGCCATATCAGCCGCGGCGGCACCGCCCCACCCGCGCAACCGCCTCACCATCGACGCGGTGTTCCGCCGCCTCGCAGAGCAGCGGGCCGGCGCGCTGGCGCTCGCGGATCCGCCCAACCGGAACAGCTTTACCGACGCAGCGCCGCGTCGGCTCACCTTTGCCGAGGCCGATCGCATGGTCACGGCGATCGCCGGCCGGCTGCGCGGCATGGGACTGCCGACCGACGCCATCGTCGGCGTGCAATTGCCGAATATCGTCGAGAATATTCTCACCATGCTCGGCGTGCTGCGCGCGGGGATGATCGTCGCGCCGCTGCCGCTGTTGTGGCGGCGTGCCGACGCCGTCGCCGCGCTCGGGCGCGTCGGCGCCAAGGTGCTGATCACCTGCGGCCATGTCGGCGCCTTCGATCATAGTGGGCTCGCGCTGCACGTGGCGGCGGAAGTATTTTCCATTCGCTACGTGTGCGGGTTCGGCAGCAATCTGCCGGACGGCGTGGTACCGTTCGACGATTTGTTCACCGCCGAGACGCTCGACCCGGTTCTGCCGCTCGACCGCGAGCGGCGGAATAATGCCGCCGCGCACGTCGCCGCCGTCACCTTCGATGTCGGCGAAGGCGGCATCGTGCCGGTCGCGCGCAGCCATCCCGAGCTGCTCGCGGCGGGCCTTGCCGTGCTGCTGGAAAGTCGCTTGCCACGGGGTGCGAGCATTCTCTCGGCATTGCCGCCTTCGTCCTTCGCCGGCATCAGCCTGACGCTGTTGCCCTGGCTTCTCAACGGCGGCACGCTCGTCCTGCATCACGCGTTCGATCCCGATATTTTCGTTACTCAGCGGCAAACCGATCGATGCGGCGCGCTGATCCTTCCCGCTCCCGTGACCTTCAGTCTCGCCGAGACCGGTGCCTTCGCCGGCGACAGCCCGGCATGTGCGATCGCGGCCTGGCGTGCGCCGGAACGGCTCGCCATGAGTCCTGTCTGGCGCGAACCGGGCACCTCACTCGTCGACGTTTCGGTCTTCGGCGAAGCCGCTGTTGTTCCCTCGCGCCGCGGCGCCGACGGCGCGCCGAGCACAATTCGCCTCGGTCCGGTTATGGCGTCGCGCGACGGCGCGCCCGGCGTTACGGTTGCCGAACTTATTCGCACCGGCGCCGGCACGCTCGCGGTGCGCGGTCCGATGGTGCCGCATCATTCGTTCCCGCCGGGAATCGAAGGCTCCGGCCTGCCCTATTTCAAGGTCGGGCACCGGGGCGTGGTCGACACCGGCTATGCCTGCCGGATCGATCCCGGCAACACGATCGTGGTCACCGAAGCGCCTGCCGGCATCGCCAGCGTCGGCGGCTATCGGTTTCCGCTCCGCGCGCTGCAGGAGATCGTGCGCCGCGTCGACGGCGGCGCCACGCTCACGGCTTTGCCGGATGTCGTTCTCGGCCAGCGCCTGATCGGTGATGCGGTCATGCGCGATACGATGCGGGCAGCGCTCGATGCGGCCGGCGTCAATCCCATCGTCGCCGCGGCATTTTGCAACCGCGGCGAGCGGGAACTTGGCGGCACGCTGGCCGGTGCGGCCTGAGCGTTCTGTTGACGGCCCATTAACAGCGCTCTGGCATGGTTCGAGGGTTCTTCCTCGAATTCGTATCCCGCCATGGCGCTGCAAGGTCCGTTTCTCGTCGTTGCCGACAATCCGGCGCCGGACGTTGTCGACGCATTGCGCGCGGCGGGCGCGTTCCCGATCGTCGAAGCCGACTGGCCCGACGCGGCCGCGGCGGTCGCCTCGGTCGAACCGGAAGGCGTGGTGCTCGCCGACTCCTGCAGCGCGAGCGAACACGCCGATGAGTTTGCGCGCGCGCTCGCCGATAAACTGAAGGCCGGCGGCGGCGCGTTCACGCCGGTGATCGCCCGCCTGCGTGACGACGGCGCGAGCCTCGTGCCCGATGCGCTGGCCATGTCCGCGAGCGCGCCGGCTGCCGCGATCGCGCGCCGGCTCGCGGCGGCATCACGCATCCGCGCGCTGCATGGCACGGTTTTGCGCCGGACCGAAACGCTCGTTTCGCGCGGCGAGCAGGTTCCAAAAATACCGGCCAGCGATCCGCTCGAGGAAGCGACCGTGCTGGTCGTCGGCCGCGGCCGCTCTTATCCGGGCCTGACCGTCGCCGTCGGCGAGCGCGTCGGCCTGGTCGGCGCGCTCAGCGTCGAGAGCGCGGCGGGCGCGCTTAACGCCCGCGACATCAACGGCATGGTGATCGGCGACGGTTTCAGCCCGCGCGTCGTCGAGGCGCTGTTGACCGTGCTCGCCGAGGACGCGCGCTTTCGCGACCTGCCGGTCGCCGTGCTCGGCGGCCAGCCCAGCGCGGTCGAAGCGTTTTACGCGCTCCTGCCCAATCTCGAGCGCATCGCCGAAGGCCACGGCCGGCTGGTCGAGCGCGTTCTGCCCTATGTGCGGCTGCACGCTTTCGGCGAGCGCCTCAAGCGCATGCTCAAATCGCTCGACGCCAAGGGCATGATCGATCCGAGCACCGGTCTGCTCGCGCATGAGGTGTTCTGGCGCGATCTCAACCGCGCCGTCGACGATGCCGAAAAACGCGGCGTCGGCCTGTCGATCGCGCGTTTTTCCTTCGAACGCGGCGATCGCCGCGTCAGCCTCGATGCCGCGCGGCTGGTGAGCCGGCTGATGCGCCAGGTCGATTTCGCCTGCCGCGAAGCCGACGATTCGATCTTCGCGGTGTTCACCGAGACCGATCTGCGCGCCGCTCATGTCATTGCCCGGCGCATCGCCAGCGTGCTCAAGCACACCATGCTGGCGCCCGATCGCAAGC
>Ga0187884_10001236_pt1 | contig 23727 bp, 13 predicted proteins | sample June2016WEW_20_4_FD_132983 | JGI IMG/M metagenome (GOLD analysis project Ga0187884, IMG submission 132983) | Peatland microbial communities from SPRUCE experiment site at the Marcell Experimental Forest, Minnesota, USA - June2016WEW_20_40 | ecosystem: Environmental > Terrestrial > Soil >...
CGAGATCGGACTGCTTGGAATCTCCGCTGCTGAAGCTTCGAAGGGGCTATCGATCTCATCGATCCTGGTCTTTCCCACCCTGTTCGCCGCAGGGATGTCGTTGATTGATTCGACAGACAATATCCTGATGCTGGGAGCCTACGGCTGGGCCTACGTGAGGCCGATACGCAAGCTCTACTACAACATCACGATTACCTCCGTCTCGGTAGTGATCGTATTGGCAGTCGGCGGCATCGAATCGCTTGGATTGTTGGCAGCGGAATTCCACCTGACGGGAGGATGGTGGGATTGGGTCGCCATGCTCAATGGCAACTTCGGCCTGCTTGGCTACTGCATCATCGGACTCTTTGCCGCAAGCTGGATCCTATCCCTCGCTATTTACAAATGGCAGCGATTTGACGAACTCGAGTTTGGTGCAAGAGATGCGGCTTAGCCGGCCGACTTTACGGGCAAGACGCGGAGCATTCGGGCAAGAGCCTAATTCCACAGATTTGCCTGAATCGAATCGGACTGACCGGTGTTAAGCGATGAGCAATTGAAGAGTGGGCGACAACACGACCGCAACGACACTTCTGTCACAGCTATAGAATGAGCGGCATCGAGGAGGCAGAATTGATCGGCCCCGGTATTTCTGTGCCAGTGGGAATGAGACAAACTGGTACTTTCCATACAATCTCAGGCTGCGCGTGAAGAGAAGCGCCAATCATCACGCTGTCCTAATCTGCTCTGCCCGCGCAACTGTTCTTCTTGTTCGTCTGTTTGCACCTTGTTTTCTGTCACTCGAGGCACGGATAATGAGCTTTGGTTCAATGATTACAGTCTTGTTTCGCGGACGCGTCTTAGACTCTAAGAGAGATAAGGTCATGTGAGCTGTGCGCTTGCCGATTTGCTCGGTCTGCTGATCGACACTCGAAAGAGAAATCGCGAGCTTCGTGTCATAGTAGAGGTTTCCGGAGCCGACCACCGCAATATCCTCAGGAACCCTCAGGCCCGCGTCCAGAATGGCTTCAATTGCTCCGATTGCCATGGGGTCGTTATAGGAGAAAATCCCGTCAGGGCGTGGGCTTAGTTTGAGCAGGCTTTTCGTCAATTCCGCACCGCTCTCGCTGCTGTGAACATCCACCGTCCTCTGCGCGGAAATGTAGCCGGGAAGAAGTGGACGCTTGTATTTCGCCATTATCTTGAGGTATCCCTTGAGGCGACCAATGCCAGGACTAGTCTCCGGCCCGCGAAGATGCGCGATCCTTTTGCAGCCGATTTCAATCAGGTGCTCTGTAGCGAGAGCGCCGACCATTTCGTCATCAGTTCCAACAAAATTGGAGTCGAAGTTAGCAAATCGTCGGTCGATCAAGACCAAGGGGAGACCTTGCTCCTGGACGCGCTCGAGCATCGCAGATGTCGTACAGGCCGAAGCGATGATTAGTGCATCCAGCCTGCGCGCCAGAAACCGATTCACTGTGCGATCCTCCAACTCAGGATCCTCATCCGAGGTGCATATCGTGAGACAATAGCCCTTCTTGAGAAGCGATCCGGAGAGGTATTTCGCTATCTGGGCAAAGAAGGTGTGCATTAGATCAGGTACTACGAGACCGACAAGATACGAGCGCCCTGTCGCCAGCGCGCGGGCGGCGTAATTCGGAGTGTAATTCAACTCCTTAACGCGCTGAAGAACCCGATTGCGGGTCGCTTCGCCTATGTCCTCGTGGCCCCGAAGCACCTTCGAAATCGTGACCACGGACACCCCAAGGTCACGCGCGATGTCTTTCATCCTCGTGGGCATAGCTTCTTATATCATAGTCACGGTAAAGTATCTGGTACCTGAATCGTTAACTGCTGCCAATTTCCCCGGATTGGCGAGTGTGTAATACAATACTTGCGGGTAAAATAACGGTCTGCTGCATTTAAATCGCGCCATCGCCAGTGCGTTTCAAGGCAGATTCACACTGTTCCAGCCTCTCTTCGCCCGATGCCATTGCGCGCAGTTCGAACCAGGGCTGAAGCGCGCATATCATGGCGTCGAATTCCGCGAAGCCCAGCGACTGCTCGCCATCGCTCCATGCCTGGTCGGGATTGGGGTGCACCTCGACGAGCTGGTCGTCAGCGCCGGCGGCGACGCCGATGCGAGCCAGCGCCGACACCAGATCGTGGCGCCCTGCTGCGTGCTGGGATCGGCGATCACCGGAAGGTGCGTGACCTGCTTGAGGAACGCAATGCCGGCGGCATCGAAGGTGTTGCGCATTGCTGTCTCAAAGGTGCGGATGCCGCGTTCGCAGAGGATGACGTTGGGGTTGCCGTTGTTTAGAATCACCTGCGCCGAACGCAGAAGATCAAGGACGGTGGCCACCATGCCGCGCTTCAGGAGGATTGGCTTGCCGGACTGTGCCGCCGCTTCCGGCAGCGTGTAGTTCTCCATGCTGCGCGAGCCAGTCTGCAAGATGTCGGCATACTCGGCGACCAGCGGGACGTCGCATTCCAACATTACCTCAGTCACAATAGCCAGGCCGGTTTCGTCGCGCGCCGCGGCGAGCAGATTCAGGCCTTCGAGGCCCAGGCCTTGAAACGCATAAGGAGAACTACGTAGCTTGAAAGCGCCGCCACGCAGAACACGCGCTCCGCTCGGCGCACATGACGGGCCGTGGCCATGAGCTGCGACTCGGTTTCCACCGAGCACGGCCCCGCCATGGTGACGAATTCTACGCCGCCAACGACAAAATCGAGCACCGGCACACACGTCGGCACGCGGCGCGCGTCCAGCAGAACATCGGTGCGCTCGGCAAGGCTAGTTTTCTGTGTTCTTGACATCTTGGCCATCTCGATTATACGCTGCACGATAAAGTTAGCGGTTGCTTTCGGGCATGCTGCGTGAGTCAAGAAGACAATTGTCCGTTCAATCCGAATTGAGAATGGAATCATGGACCGTCGCAAGTTTTTGCACGCCAGCGGGGCCATACTAGGTACATTTCTGCCCGGAATTCACAGTATCGCCGAGGCCGCTAACGCTCCTCAATACAGTCCATTTGACTGGTCAACAGAGTTCCTGAAGTTCTCGTTTACACATTCAACTCTCGTGCTGAATCTGCGCGATTCATATCGCATAGACCGAACCTTTAACCATTGGAGACTCTTATGCCGCGCATCTCTCGCCGTGAACTGCTTGCTTCCGGACTTGCACTCTCTACCTCCTCGATCATCGCCCGCTCCGCCTGGGTCCGAACATCTGCTCTGCTGGGAGGCGAAGCGCCGGCAGGCTCAGCCGAGGCTGTTCCAGCCGTTGCGCCGAGAGAACAACTGCTCTTCGACTTCGGCTGGAAGTTCACATTCGGTCATGGCACAGATCCCTCAAAAGATCTGGGATTCGGTTTTGGCCAGAGCGACTTTTCCAAGACCGGCGACTTCAAATTTGCAAAGGCCCGTTTCGACGATTCTGCTTGGCGCGAACTCGATCTTCCGCACGATTGGGCGGTGGAACTTTCGTTCGTGCATGACGATTCAGGGAACGGAGACAGTCAATTGCGCTCGCACGGGTACAAACCACTCGGCCGTCGCTATCCTGAGACAAGCGTAGGTTGGTACCGTCGCGAATTCGAGATTCCCGCAAGCGACGTGGGCCGCCGCATTTGGGTCGAGTTCGACGGCAGTTTTCGCGACGTTCTTGTATTCGTGAACGGCTGTTTCATCGGCCGAAACGACAATGGCTACGCTCCCTTCCGGTTTGATCTCACGGACTTCCTCGCCTACGGCGCGAAGAACTACATCGTTCTCCGGGTCGATGCCAGCTTCGGCGACGGCTGGTTTTACGAGGGTGCAGGAATCTACCGGCACGTGTGGCTCACCAAGACCGAGGCGGTCCATCTGGGCAAGTGGGACAGCATAATCCGCTCGACGTTGAACGGAAACTCGGCCGTGTTAGCTCTCTCCACGGTAGTGCAGAACGAGAGCATGCAAGCCGTAAGCGCCAGAGTAAGTTGGAAGATCCTCGATGCCAGCGGTGCGACAGTCGCCACCGCCGAATCGCCAGCGCAATCCATCCCCGTTGATGAATCATCGACCTACACCGCTACCGCGAGGCTTGCGAACCCCGCGCTCTGGTCGGTCGATGAGCCGAATCTGTACTCCGCCATCGTGGCTGTCGAGGCTGATGGCAATGTGCGCGATGCGGAGCGCGTCACGTTCGGGGTCCGCACGGCCGTCTTCGATGCCGACAAGGGCTTTTGTCTTAACGGCAAATCGCTCAAGATCCAAGGCACCTGCAATCACCAGGATCACGCCGGCGTGGGTGCAGCCCTGCCTGACCGGGTGCAATGGTTCCGACTTGCTGTGCTGCGCGAGATGGGTTGCAACGCCGTGCGCACCTCGCACAATGCGCCTACGCCTGAATGGGTTGATGCCTGCGACCGAATGGGCGTGATGATGATGTGTGAGACCCGCCAAATGAGTTCGAATCCCGAGGGCATGCATCAACTCGAGCTGATGGTGAAGCGCTATCGCAACTCACCCTCCATCATCATCTGGTCTATTGGAAACGAAGAATGGCTGCTGCAAGACGCAATGGCGGAGCAAGGCACACGGATCGCGACCGACATGGTAAACCTGTGTCACATGCTCGATCCGACGCGCGTCGTCTCCGCTCCCGTCAACGGGGATAACGAAAAGGGCCTCTCCGCGCCCCTCGACATCATCGGTTTCAACTACAACAGCCGGAAGTATCCCGAGCCGTTTCACGTGAAGTATCCCAAGCGGCCGATTTTTGGCTCGGAGACGTCGAGCGCAATCAGCACACGCAGCGAGTACACAACCGACCGGCTGCGCAACACGGTGAGCTGTTACAACGGCGTCGTGCCGTGGGGCGAAACGCCGGAAGAATGGTGGACTTTCTACGGCACCCATGATTGGGAGGCGGGTGGGTTCGCCTGGACTGGTTTCGACTATCGCGGCGAGCCAACCCCTTATGGCTGGCCGTCGATCAACTCACAGTTCGGCATTGCGGACATGTGTGGTTTCCCGAAGGACTACTTCTATTACTACAAAGCGTGGTGGCGAAATGAGCCCTCATTGCATCTATTCCCGCACTGGAATTGGCATGGCAGAGAAGGCGATGAGATTCCAGTCTGGGTTTACTCCAACTTGGACGAAGTGGAACTACTGATGAACGGCAAGAGTCTCGGCTGCCAGAAGATTCCGCACCTTGGACACGTCGAATGGAAGGTGAGGTACGAGCCGGGTACGATTGAGGCGCACGGTCTGAAGGACGGCAAGATCGTTCTGACGGAAAAGAGGGAAACGACCGGGTCGACCGTTTCCATTCGGCTAACAGCGGATCGGACCGAGATCAACGCGGACGGTGAGGATGTCGCAATCTTGCAGTTGGAGGCTCTCGATCAAGAGGGTAGGCCGGTGCCGACCGCAGACAACAGCATTGCGTTCAATATCTCAGGTCCCGGAAAACTCATCGGCGTGGGGAATGGTAATCCCAATTGCCAGGAGAGCGATAAAGAGCCGAAACGGTCGCTCTTCAACGGTCTCGCTCAAGTGATCATCCAAAGCACGAAACGCCCTGGTGAGATTCATGTCGAGGCAGTGAAGGATGGCTGGGAAGGCCCGGAACTGACGCCCGCGAAGCTGGTGATCACAACCAAGGAAGTCGAATCTCGGCCTTCTGTTCCGCTCGTGCGAGAAGCGTGATTGTTGTGCTTCTGCGAAGTCTCGGTCTGAGGCTCGAGATTTGAGCCACAGCAGCTCACGCGCATGGGTAATCTTGGCCGAGTCTGATCTAGAAACTCGGAACTGGAATCACTGCCGCCGTTGTCCAAGGTTGTTCGAGCTCCACTTTGATCACGGTGTCGATCGGATCAACCGCTTCCGCCGGTAAGTGGAACGTCACGTCACGCTCCGACTGCTCTACCTCGACTGCCGGCCCCCCCAGCTTCGTCGCGCTAACGATCCTTACCCCAAGGGCGGGCAGTGTCACCGCCGAGTCCTTTGTGAATTTCAGAACGTGAATGTACACGTACTTTCCGTTGTGCGTCGAGACTCCGTAGTCTGATGGAAGCCACGGGCCGCCACGCGTGTCGTAAATGCTCTCGCCATTCGTGCTGAGCCATTTTCCGATCTCACGCACCCGCTCGGCCTGCTCCGGTGCGATCTGGCCATCGGGCATCGGCCCCACGTTCAATAGGAAATTCCCATCGCGACCCGCCGTGCCCACCAGCACGTGAATCAATTGAGACAGCGACTTGATCTTGGCGTGGGCATCGTATCCCCATCCCCCTTCGACAATCGTCGTGCACAACTCCCATGGATATCGATTCTCAAACCCGCCCAGCTCTCCGTAACTTTCGCGAATGCGGTAGTCGGCCGGCGCGTCGGTCCGGTCGTTAATGATAATAGCCGGCTGCAGCTTCCGCAGGTGCGCAATCGTCTCGCTGTCATGCCAGTCGAACTTGCCTGAATACGGCTCGTTCTCCGGTCGGCTTCTCCACTTGCCCTGGTAGAATTCAATCCCGCCGAATCCCAGCCACTCATTTCCGCCGCCGTCGAACCAGAGAATGTCGATCTTGCCGTAGTGCGATGCCAGCTCATCGATCTGGCGCTGGTACTGCGCACGCATGTCCTCGGCATTCCCGAGGTAGGTTCGCGGAAAGAAGTAGCCGGGGAAACGCCAGTCGAGCGGCGAGTAATAGAGACCCACACCCAGCCCGGCGGCGCGCACTGCCTTCACATATTCGGCCACAATGTCTCGGTGCGCCGCCGACTTTACCGAGGTGAAGCTGCTCCCTGGATCGTCGAAAAGCGCGAAGCCGTCGTGGTGCCGCGCCGTGAGCACCATGTACTTCATTCCGCCGTCCTTGGCCAGCGCCGTCCACGCATTTGGGTCAAAGTGGTCGGGATGAAATTGGTCCGCCAGTTTCGCATACTCGCCGACGGGAATCTGCTCATTCCACATAACCCACTCTCCGCGCGCTGGAATTGAGTACACGCCCCAATGCAGGAACATCCCAAACCGAGCCTGCCGCCACCATGCGATTCTGTTTTCGGCGTTGGAATCGTTTACAAGCGGAGCCCATTGTGCGCGAAGCAGCCCATTGAATCCAAGCACAATCAAAACCGGAACGACTAAGCGTAGACGGATTGAGCGAGGCATAGTTCTCCTTTGATGAATCGACTTGCTTTGCGGACTTCCGATCTTCGGTCGCAATCAAGCGCGATGAGTTGGTTCGACGCCAAGTTGCCATTCCAACGCATACACCAGCTTTCTCCTAACTTAGCGATCGCTATCCTTGGTGACGGCCATTCGTTTTCAGGTTGGGCATGATCTTTTGAATGATGCCTAACCCTTCCTTGATGACCAGAATTTGATTGGGATCGAGGTCTGCGAAAGTCTCGATCTTTTGCGTTGTCGGCCACTTGACTTCGAGGCGGTCTATCTTCTTCGCTTGGCTGACCCCGAAGTGCAGCCTAAGATCACTTTGCGACATCACGCTGGTCCCAGAATGGACCTCATCCAATTGCGAATGGTTCCCGGTCACGACGCGCACGCGCGCGCCAATCGCCGTCCGGTTGCATTTGGTTCCGATCAGTTTGACCTTGATCCAATTGTTGTCATTCCCGCCGTCGTTGCGCAGTAGCGAGGGAATTTCATTCATATTGTTCACGATAACGTCTATATCGCCATCGTTGTCGTAATCTCCGAAGGCGCAGCCGCGGCTTGAGTGCCGGGCCGAAATCCCCGGCCCCAATTCTCTCGAGACATCCTGGAATTTTCCATTACCGAGATTGCGATAGACGATGCGAGGTTCAAAGAATGTCTGGCCGACACCTTGCCGGTCGATGTTCGGATAAACATGACCGTCCACTTGGAGAATATCCGGCCAGCCATCGTTGTCGTAATCAATAAAGCCGCAACCCCATTTCACGTCTTGGGTATCCTGTCCCACGCCAGCCTGGAATGTCACTTCCGAAAAAGTCCCGTCGCCATTGTTGTGGTAGAGGTTTGATGTGTCGTCGGAAAAATTGGTCTTGAAAATATCGAACCAGCCATCGCAATCGTAATCTCCAACGGCCACACCCATACCAGCTTGCTCGTTGCCGCTATCGCTGTAAGCACAACCTACCATCACCGCGACGTCAGAAAACGTCCCATCGTGATTATTGTGAAACAGGATGCTGGGTTCGGAATCCACCGCAACGTAAATGTCCGGCCATCCGTCGTTGTCTAAGTCGCTCGACACCGCGGTGATCGAATAGCGAGGACCAGGCTTGAGAATCCCCGCCTTTTCGGAAACATCGCTAAACGTGCCGTCGCCATTATTGTGGTAAAGAATGTTCATCCCCCCAGGGAGCCCGCGGGGGCCGCACATCACTGGCTCGCCTTTGTATTGGCAATACATCGTTTGGCCGGGCGCCGGCACCTTGGAAATATCTAGCATGATGTAGTTCGCAATAAAGAGATCGAGGAGTCCGTCGCGGTCGTAGTCGAGCCACGTGCAGCCGGATCCCCAGCGGACCTCATCTTTCCAGAGCCCTGCCTGCTTCGTCACGTCGGTAAAGGTGCCGTCGCCGTTGTTGTGGAATAGAACGTTGTGCCCCCAAAAGCAGCAAAACAAGTCGTCCCAGCCGTCGTTATCGTAATCGCCGACACAGACGCCGGTTTGCCAGCCGGTGCGAGCGAGTCCGGACTTGGCCGTCACATCGGTAAATGTACCGTCCCGGTTATTGTGATAAAGCTGCGTGGTCGGCGCCTGGCCTGGGGGCCAGGTGGTGTTCAGGCGAGTTCCATTGGTGAGAAAGATGTCCAGCCAGCCGTCCTGATCGTAATCGAAGAACGCGATGCCGCTGCCTTTGGCCTCGATGATATAACTCTTGCGATCAACATCACCCCAAACATTGGGTGTCGTGAGTCCGGCATCACGCGCCACGTCCACAAACTGCACCTTTTGAGCCGCGCCTTGCGCGAGAGGGGCGGGAATCATCGAGGCCTGTAAAATCGGAAAGCTCGACCACCGCCACGTTGGCGTGCGAAGAAAATCGAGAATGCCGGGGCCCAGAAGCGTCGCGGAGTTTTGGAGAATTTGGCGGCGCGAGAGTTTCATGTCGAATATCGTAGCTTCTTCAATGGTTTGGCACACATGGATTTCGTGCTTCCATGGCATAGCCCGCAAACGCGAAGTCGGACAATTGCGGAGTCAGACGGGCGACTTCGCCTCCGCGATTAAACGTTACAATAGATCACGTTTACTGTATCAGTCAAGTGACCGGCAAAGTACCGATGTTCTGGTAGATGGCAAACTTGACCCTCAAGTCCCAGTTGGCAGCCATATCCTTGGGTTCACATGAACTTCGCGCAGGCGCGAACCGGCGGTAGATTCCCTAATCGCCGGCTGCCTGGCGAGAGTTGCCTGGAGCCATGGTCACCCCGAGTCGATCTCGCCAGAAATGGCTGGAAATGGGCAGAAGTAGCGGGAGATGATGCTTCTCCCCTGTGGAAAAACTCTTGTCCACTGGCACTCCTGGAGATTCGAAATCGGCAACTCGCAGCTTGAGAAAATCGATTTTTATACAACTTGCAAGTTGCCGGCCGTGCGGCCTATTCGTCTCCTATTCGCCTCTTGGAAAAATCTCGGATTTTTGATTGACAAATATGAAGCGAAAGATTACATTGTTCGCGAGGTGGCGTTAGCGGTTAAGTAAGCGGTGGTTTCTGAGTGGCGCTTATGTAAACGTCTGACAAAAGACTTCACAAATGAAAGCGAGGCAGATTGTGTTCAAAGCAAATCGGAATTATCTGAGGCCGACGTTCCCGCTACTCACGACGTTGGTCCTACTGGTACTCGCCGCAGTTTTTGTTGCTTGGGTGCAGCCGAGCTATGCCCAGGTGTCAGGCTATGCGACCATCAACGGCACCGTCACGGACCCAACAGGTGCTGTGGTGAGCGACGCAAACGTCACGATCACCAACACCGATACCGGAGCCAAGAGGGATACCGTCACAGGGAGCAGTGGCGAATACGCAGAGCCCTATTTGCCGCCTGGACATTATTCGGTGACCGTCTCGCATCCGGGCTTCAGAACAACAACACAGCCCGGCATCACCTTGACCACTGGTCAAGTCGCGGGTGTGAACATTGTGCTCGCCGTTGGCGAGGTGAATCAAAGTGTCGAGGTGTCGAGCAGCCAAGTCATGCTCGAAACCACATCGGCAGCTCTCGGCGAAGTCGTGAATAACACTTCCATCGAGGAGCTTCCGGTGAATTCACGTGATCCGGCAGCGTTTGCCAACCTGGCTCCCGGCGGGGTAGATGGCACCCAGAGGACGAGCGCGATTACTATTTCCGGAAACGGCAGCGGAATGCCCGGCGAGGCCGGGACCTCGATCGACGCCAGCCGTATGGGGGGTGTCTACTACCAGTTGGATGGCATCTACAACATGGACAACTACCTGGCGTCGGGGAACCCGTTTCCTAATACTGACGCCACGCAGGAGTTTCGCGTCATCACCAACAATTTCTCGGCCGAGTATGGCGGCGGTTCTACGGCTGTGGTGAGCGTGGTCACCAAGTCGGGAACCAATGATTGGCATGGCGACGCCTACGAATTTGACAGAAACCAGTTCTTCAACGCGCCCGACTGGTTTTCCAAGGTGAAGGATGGCTACTCGCGCAACATCTTCGGCGGGTCCCAGGGAGGGCCGATCCAGAGGGACAAACACTTCATTTTCGGCAACATTCAGATTACGAAGTCCAATCAGCAGAATAACGGGAGTTCAACCTATGTCCCCACCGAAGCCATGATCAACAATGGCGACTTCAGCGGGGCTGTCCCCCCCCCCTACGGTTCCGGTTGTCCGAATGCGTCGACCGCGCCCGGAGGCGGGACGCAACTGCACGACTGGAACGGAACTCCGTTCCCGTGCAACGTAATTCCGAACTGGTCCAGCAGTAAAGTGGACACGGTCGCCCAGGCCATCGAGGCGCACATTCCGCAGACAACGAATCCGACCGGACTGATATACACGTCGGGGGCGCCCACCAAAGCGACCACTACGGAATTCACAATCAAGTACGATTGGAACCTCGGCTCGAAGGATCACGTCATGGGGCGGGTGTTTTACGATAACTACAATCAGCCCATAATAGCCAACGACGCGAATTGGATTGCTATCTCCGATAGCTGGATTGCGCGGAACCAGAATTACGCCGCGAACTGGACCCACACCTTCAGCTCAACGCTCATCAATAGCTTTTCGTTCGGATACGACCGGCTGAACAGCGCCACCCTGGCCGGCATTCCCGAGAGCTGGCAGCAACTGGGTGCCTACGGGATCACAACGCCGGATCCCAATGCCGAAATCCTGGAGCCCTGGGGAAGCACTGGCTTTGGCTGGGGCGATATAGATGTCGCCCAAAAACGTCACGACTTCGACATCGCCGACCAAGTGTCCTGGAGCAAGGGGAAGAACCTGGTTGTAGCGGGCGTCAATGTCATGACGGAATACTCGCTGGAGCAGTCGGCCTGGCTGGCGAACCCGTTGGTGAATATCAATGGAGCGGTGACCGGCGCATTCTTCTCGGACTTTCTACTCGGTGATGTCGGGAATTTCGAGCAGGGAGGGGGAGAGTACAACGATTACTCGGAGCCTGAGCCGAGTGCATTCGCCGAGGACACGATTAAGTTGAAACCGAACTTGACCTTGGATCTCGGGGTACGCTGGGAGCCCTGGAATGCTATGGCGCCAATTCCGGCGGGGCGGGAAGCCGACTGGTGGCCGGGCCACCAGAGCACGGTTTATCCCAACGCGCCCGAGGGTTTGGTTTATCCGGGGGACCCTGGGGTTCCGTGCTGCGGGTATAGCAGTGAACTCGATCGCGTGAGCCCGCGCATTGGACTAACCTGGCAGCCCAAATTCCTGCCCAACACCTCCATTCGCGCGGCTGGCGGAAGATTCATTTTGCCGTACTACACAACGTACTACAACCACGTCGGCGGCACCGTTGCGCCTTTCAGCCCGACCTACGATCTGACCCCGCAGAGCATCCCGGGTGTGCGGATACCTATCGAGAATCCCTGGTCCGTCTTCGCTGGGACGGGGTACACAACTCCCTTTCCGACCCCCGCTTCTTTCGCCTACAAAACTGGTACGATGCCTCCTAAGAGCGCAACGTTCGATCTGCCGTTGTCCCTGAGCGCCATCTTCGGCCAGAACTTTAAGTTGGGCTGGTATCAGAACTGGAACCTCTCGATTCAGCACCAATTCAGCGGAAACCTGCTTGTCACCGCGGCTTACGCGGGAAGCGAGGGGTACGATATCGCGCAAGGCGCCGATGTGAATCCCGGCATTTACACCACCTCGTCGGCGGCGTGCGGGGGCAGTCCCCCCTGCGGACCACGCACCACGTATCCCAGTTTCCAAAACGTTAATGTCTACGAGCCATGGGGCACCGCCAGCTATGAGGGCCTGCAGCTCGCCGCGGAAAAGCGGATGTCTCATGGTTTCCAGTTCTCCACCAATTGGGCATGGTCGAAATCGCTCGACCTGCAGTCGGAGAGCGATCTTTCCACCGGCCCGATCCTTCGCGACGCGTTGAATCCCCGGATCGACCGCGGCATTTCGAACCTGAACGTGCCGTATGTCTGGAACTCAACAGGCGTTTGGGACTTGCCCGCCGTCAGGGGCCACGGCCCGCTCGCAGCCGGGGCGCTCGGAAACTGGGAGTTGGCAGCGATCTACACGATGCAAGCTGGCGTGCCGTTCAGCGTTAACGGAGGCGCGAACGGAAACGACAATTCCTATGATCAGGACGGCAACGATCTGGCGGACGAGGTTCCGGGCAAGCCCTTGAAAGTGCACCAGGGGTCGGAATCCCAATGGCTGCACGAGTACTTCAACACCGCGGCATTCGTGCCAAATGCTCTGGGGACTCACGGGAACTCGGCAAGGAATGTTATGAGGGGGCCTGCACGCGATGACCTGGATGTGGCGTTCTTGAAGAACTTCCCGTTTAATCACGAGCAGTATCGCTTCCAGTTCCGATGGGAGATGTACAACGCGGCGAATCACCCCTGGTTCGGAACTCCCGATAATAATCCGACAGACACGACCTACGGCCAAATCACCGGCCCGCAGGTCGCATTTGCTGGAAGGGTCATGCAGTTTGCTCTGAAGTTCTATTGGTGAGCCCACGGCTGTGGGTTTCCATAGAGCAAGAAATGGGGGCCCGGGACATCCATCCCGGGCCTTCGATTTGCTGGCGAGGAGGAAATGCGCTTGCTAAAAAGGGCGCGAGCGAGCACAGGGGCGGTACTGTGGTTGTTCGCTGTGTCTACGCTCGCCCAGTCGACGGCAACACTCGCTGGTCAAGCGGAGCGGGATATGAGTGCCGGCCAGAATTCCCGCGCCGAAGCGGAGTTGCTGAACGCACTCAAAACAGATCCTCAAAACGGTTCTCTTTGGTTTTTGCTTGGAGTAGCCAGGGCACAACTCAAGAAGACGGATCCTGCCATCGAAGCCTTCGAAAACGCTCTGGCTTTAGCTCCCGAAAAGGCTCCAGTCTATTTCGATCTTGGCCTCCTCTATATGGAGAAGAACGAGCTTTCTAAAGCGGAGGAGGCCTATCGCAGCGGACTCTCCATCGATCCCTCCAATGTTCCAGCCAACCAGAATTACGCACTCCTGCTGATGCAGCGAGGGTCATTTCAAGAGGCAATTATGCCCCTTAAGCGGCTAAAAGAGATGGCGCCAAGCGACGTCCCGAGTCGAGCAACTCTTATTGAGGCTTACTTCAAGGCGGGAATGAAGGACAAGGGCGAGGATGAGGTAGACGAGCTCCTGAGCTCTCACCTTTTTACGCTGCCAGAAGGGTTGGCCCTTGCCAAACTTCTCCTCGCTGACCGAGATACGGATTCCGCCCGGCGAGTTCTCGAATCCCTGGCCAGCTCCTGGCCCACCTCGGCTGAGGCCCATGGTGAACTAGGATTGCTGCTTAACGAAGAGGAACAGTACAGCGAGGCTGCCGAGGAGCTCGGGCAAGCCGTCCGGCTCGACCCTGATTCCGTGAAGTACAGTCAAGGTTATGGGGAAGCCTTAATCAGCTCCAAACAGTATCCCGCCGCCCTCCAGTTTCTTTTGGGCGCCCAGAAAAGGTTTGTGAACCAACTCAACCTTCAATATCAGTTGGCGTTCACAAACATGTGTCTGCAGCGATTTCCAGAAGCAGTCTCCATACTCGAGAATCTTGCGCGCCAAAGGCCGGATTCAGGCAAGGTTCAGTTTTTGCTGGGCGCGGCTTACGAGATCGAGGGCGAATTGCAAAAGGGAGAAGATCACTATCGAAACGCCATCCAGCTTGCCCCGCAGGAGCCAACATACTACCGCGTCCTCGCATCCTTGTTGCAAAAACAAAGTCCCGAGAGTCTCGCTGAATCCATACAGCTCCTGAGGAAAGCACTGGCTTTCGACCCCACCGACGCGAAAAGTAAGATCGTTCTGGCGCGTTGCCTTGAAAAACAGGGAGAACTGGACGAAGCCGCGGCCTTGCTTGAGCAAGCCGTCGCAACCGACCCGGTTTCGCGTCGTGCTCACTCGGCGCTGGCAGAGCTTTATCGTCGTCAACAGAAGCTGGCACAGGCCGAACAAGAGCAGTCGATTGCGGCGAAGTTAGAGGATCAGAAAATAACGAAGGACTGGGACATCTGGGGTCCTAAATCTGCTGGCGGGCCCTAATAATTCCCCAATCGATCTACAAGGCGATTTGCGATCCCGAACCCCTGAGCAGAGAATGATCCCTTAGCCAAAGAATCGAGAAGAGATGTGGCGCGCAGTGATTCTCGGAGTATGTCCGTTGTTGCTGGCCGTGGCACTGCTCGGCCAATCTTCCGGAGTGTATGTCGGCCGAGCAGAGGAAGATATCGCGGCCGGGCGATACCCCCAAGCGGAGGAGGATCTGTCCCGCGCTGTCGAAGCAGAACCTGCGAACTGGAAAGTTTGGAGCAACCTGGGTGTTGTGAGGGTCCAACTCGGAGAGAACGAATCGGCCATCAAGGCCTTTGAAAGAGCTCGCCGGCTGGCTCCCAAGGAGGCTCCCCCCTATTTCGGTCTTGGATTCGCATACATGAAGGCAGGTGATTCTCAGAAGGCACTGGAGGCGTACCGTGGCGGACTTGCTCGGGATCCGAACGATGTGGCAGCGAATCAGAATTATGCGTTCCTGCTGACCCAAAATGCCGATTTTCGTGACGCAGTTGAGCCTCTCAAGAGATTGAAGAGTTTCCAGCCCGAAAGCGTATCGACGCGGGCGACCCTCATCGAGGCGTATCTGAAAGCGGGAATGAAGAATGAAGGGGATGATGAAATCAATCAACTCCTGAGCGCTCATATCGCTACCATGCAGGAAGAGTTGTCGCTGGCCAAGCTGCTACTTGCCGATGGAGAAGGCTGGGCGGCCGCAGAGGTTCTCCGACACGCTGCGACAACCTGGCCTGATGCTGCTGAACCGCACGGAGATCTTGGCCTGCTTCTCGTTCAGGGACAGCAGTATGATGCCGCGGTGAGTGAGTTAGGACGCGCCGCTCAACTTGATCCCAATTCGGCGGAATACGCGCTGGGTCTTGGGGAGGCTTTGCTGCGCTGGAGGCATGATCCCATCGCCCTGCAGTATTTGTTGGCCATCCGAGCGAAGTTCGGAGAACTCCCGCTTTATAAATTCGAGTTGGGGCTAGCGTATTTCTATTTGACTCAATACCCACTGGCACTCGAGGAACTCGAGAACCTTGCCGAAGAACAACCGAAATCGAGTCGAGTTCAATACCTTCTGGGCGGCACTTATCAGGAATTGGGAGAATTGGATAAAGCGGAGGACTGCTTTCGGAAGGCGATTGCACTCAAGCCTGACGAGGCATCTTACGATCTAGCGCTCGCTTCCCTTCTTAAGTCAGTCCATCCGGCAGATCTTACGGAGCCCGTTCGCCTGAGTGAGAAGGCGTTAGCTTTAAGCCCTGATAACGAGGATGTCAAACTTCTCCTTGCGTCCTGTTATCAAACGCAGGGGAGGCTGGCCGAGGCCCAGGCATTGCTCGAGGCCGTGGTGACCAGCGATCCTGATTTTCGCGCTGCGCATGTGGCTTTGGCGCAGGTCTACCTTCGGCAAAAGAGAGTGGAGGACGCCGAACAGCAGGAGTCGATCTCCGCAAAGTTGGAGGAACGTAAGCAGAATGAAGTGTCGCCTTGGGGGCCTGGGGGCGTTGCGGGACCCTGAACTTCCAGACGCGGTATCACAGGAAGCCTCTTACAGAGTTAGCGAACCAGCGCACGAACATAACTAAAAAGGGGGACAAAACCATGGGTCAGCCGAAGACCGACTTTGATCCGGTCGCGGTGGAGGAAACCCACTACTTGGTTTCGAAAAAGGCCATCCGCGCGCCTCAAGTACTGAATGAAGCGTATTCTTATGAGCGTCCATCGTCGTTTTCACGCGGCTTGCGGCTGGACATCAAGGGTGTGACCATCCTGCTGATTTCCGGGACGGCCAGCGTGGACGAGCACGGCCGCACCGTTCATGAAGGTGATTTCCGAGCCCAAACCTGGCGAACCTACCAGAACATTACCGCGCTGCTTGAGACCGAGGGTGCGTCCTGGAAAGATGTTGTTCGGACCACCTGCTACCTTCGCGATATCGAACGCGATTACGCTGCCTTCAATGAGATTCGAACGGAGTTCTTCCAGCAGCAAGGTCTGGATCTGCTCCCCGCGTCCACGGGAATTCAGGCTATTTTGTGCCGGCCCGACCTCTTGATCGAAATGGAGGCGATGGCGATCTTCGAATCGGACAATGGGGATACGGCGCGGAGCCGTTAGTGGGCGATGGGCGATCTCGAACAGCGAGTTGAGCTTGCACGAACTTATAATTGAGATCGGCTTGGGGAGGGAGCGAGTCGGCCTGATTCGAAGCGAAATTCGACGACTTTCTAAATTGGCTTGGAGGCGAAAACTGGCGTCGCATGAGTAAACCGATCAACTGCAGCGGAATGAACTACTTGAAGGCAGGCGCGTGCCTATCGCTAGCTTTTATCCTTATCGGTTGCAAATCGCGACCCGCAGTGAAAGAAAATAAACAAGTCGGCAATGCTGCAACGCAAGAGAAGAAACCCTCGCCACCCTCAGCCGTACTCCCAGCCTCACCCGAAGCGGCCACCGAAGAGGACAAGAACATTGTTTACCGCAATCTCGCCGGCGAAGTTCGATTTGTGGGCTCCGAAGCTTGTGCTCCGTGCCACTTGAAAATCTACAAGGACTACATGCGAACTCCCCATGGACAGGCAGGTACTCTTCCCAGTCAACGTCCCGAGCTTCGTGATCTGCCTGCCGCGGGGATCTCTATTTGCGAGCAGGATTCCGCCCATTGTTTCCGGGTATTTCGAGAGAATGGCGAATACTTTATGAGCGAGTTCGAGCCTGGCCCGAATGGTTCGGAACTCTCTAAAGAGACCGAAAGGATTGCCTTTGCTCTGGGAGAGCCGATGGCCGGTGTTGGATATGGAATACGACGGGGAAATTACCTTTTTGAAGCGCCTCTCTCTTACTATGCCGGCAGTCAGGATCAATACCCGAAAGGGTGGGGACTTTCGCCAGGTTATGAAAAGGACCCCCTTGGCTTCGACCGCCCATTAGTGGGTTCGTGCATGTATTGCCATGTGGGGCGTCCACTTGTGATCGACGACGCGAACAATCTCTACAAGAACCCACCGTTCGGTGAACTGACGGTTGGTTGTGAGAATTGTCACGGGCCTGGAGGGTTACATGTCGACGAGCAACTGAAGCACATGCCGGTCTCAGGCAAGATCGACACCTCCATCGTCAACCCTTCTCATCTTTCCCCTCGGCTAAGTGATGACATGTGCCTGTATTGTCACGAGTTTGGCGAGGCAAGGGTTCCCCAACCAGGAAAGAAATTTGAGGACTTTCTTCCTGGTACTCCGCTTCTCAACACGATGGCGATCTTCAAATCCCGCCCCATCATGGGTTGGAACATGATGGAGTGGTCGGACGAAATGGCGCAGAGCAAATGTTATCGCGCCTCGGATGGGCGTCTAAACTGCGGCAGCTGCCATGACGGCCACTATACGCCGTCCGCGCAAGAAGCTCCGGCGTTCTATCGGAGGAAGTGTCTGAATTGTCATAAAGAAGAGAGTTGCCGCGAGTCAGTTGACAAGCGCCACAATACAACCCCACCCGACAACTGTATTTCCTGCCACATGCCGAAACATGTTGCCCCGCGATTTGTCATGCTGGGTACACAAGGTACATCGCACCGAATTGTGACATATGAAGGGGAGCCTCTTCCCGCAGCCACGACACAACAGGGGTCACCCGACCCGGCGACGGGCTTGATCCTTGTGGATAGGATTCCGGATTCGCCGAAGAGTACGCTTTCTCCCTTGGTGCTGCTGCAGGCATATCAGTCTGTACTTGCACGAAGTCCAAACCGGACCGATATCAGCACGCGCTATGATCTGCTGCTCGACAGATTGGCTAAATCCAATCCGAACAACGTCTTGGTACTGAGTGCACTTGCGAAGCGAGAATTGGCAAAACGATCCCCTCAAGGGAATTCAGCCGCGATGAGTTACCTATCTAGGGCGGTTGAAAAAGGCTCAAAGTCTCCCCAGGACCATATGCTTCTGTCCGAATTACTTTATCGCTCGGGTCAGCGCTTGCAAGCGATAACGATTTTGAAGCGGGCTGTTTCCCTTTTCCCCTACATCCCCACTCCGTATGAAGATCTCTCAATTTGCTACATGTCCATTGGAGATGATGCCAACGCGAAGGAGATCGTGAAAAACGGCCTCAGTATTTTTCCCAGCGATCCGAATCTGCAAGCCGTTCAGCGCAGATTGAAAGATCTTCCGTGAGCATTGCCCTCTGTGGACGGGATCCGTGCACGTCGTTCCTTCCAACGTGCACGCCTTGACCTTGGTCAGTCACAAGGGTGTGCTTCGAGCCGAATCCACGCGGTATGAGCATGGCTATCCGAGGTCCGGAAGCTAGCATAACCATCGTTCGAGTAGACGGTTACAAGAAAACCCTCTTTTGCACAGGGCCTTTGCAAGAGTTTTGGTCCACACCAGCACTGGCTGCGGCATTTTATAATCGGTAACTTCACCGTTGACGTACACTCCAAACTGGATTACAGTGTTTGCAGTTGAGCATAGGGCTGGGGGGCGGAAGGCAAGATGTATCGTCGCGATTTTTGCAAGATTCTGGGCGCGGCCGCAGGCGCCATGGCGGCTGGGAAGAGCTGGCCCAGGTGGCAGCCTATTGACGCAAGCGATGTCGAAAGTCTGGACTACGCTCGTTTCTGTGCGTTCCCCGAAGCCGAGAGGACTTTCTCTGCGGTTGCCGGTGGACGAATTGTGACGAAGAAGTTGGATCCTGCCACTTGGCAACCTGCCCCTTTCAATCTCCTCGGAAAGGCCTCCGGGATTCCCGATTCCTGGGATGGCGTCCCCATGCAGGCGCCGGTACCCGGGCTCGCCGGCACGGGGCCATATGCTGCAACCTGGGATTCTCTCCTACAGTACGAAGCTCCTGAATGGTATCAGGACGCCAAGTTCGGAATATGGGCGCACTGGAGTCCTCAATGTGTTCCGGAGAATGGCGACTGGTATGGCCGGTCCATGTACATGGAAGGCTCGAAAGACTACGAGTACCATCTTGAGCATTACGGGCACCCATCTCGCTTTGGATACAAGGACCTCTGCGCACAGTGGACACTACTGAATTGGCAGCCGGAAGAGCTCGTTGACCGTTACAAGAGAGCCGGTGCGCGCTTCTTCTTTTCTCTTGCCAATCACCACGACGGATTTGATTGCTGGGATTCTAAGCATCAGCCGTGGAATTCCAAAAGAATGGGACCACACCGCGATGTAGTGGGAACCTGGGCCAGGATTGCAAGAGATCGCGGCTTGCGATTCGGCGTGACAGTTCACCAGGCCTTTAACTGGTGGTGGTTCCAGCCGTCGCATGGAGCTGATAAGCAAGGGCCGCTTGCAGGGGTTCCGTATGATGGCGAGTTTGCTCTTGTTAAAGATCAGCACGAATGGTGGCAGGGAAATGATCCCCAGTTGCTATACGGGCCGAAACACCCCCCCGATGCGCTGCCGCATCCCTCGTACGTAAAGAACTTCTACGACCGGACTCGGGATTTAATTGACCAGCACGATCCGGATCTCCTTTATTTCGACAGTTCGCTGTTTCCGCTGGGCTGGGGCGGAATGAACATCGCCGCATATTTCTACAACAACAACCTCCTCAAGCGAGCAGGAAAGATGGGGGCCGTTGCCAACGTCAAAGATGTACCTGACAGCCTTGCGAAAGCCATTGTTGCGGATTACGAGCGCGGCTTTACCAGTGGAATCATGGCTTATCCATGGCAATCAGAGACCTGCATCGGGAACTGGCACTACGATCTCGGGCTTTACGAAAAGCCCGGAGAGTTCGGCGGCTACTTGCATCCACGCGACGTGATTCATTGGCTTGTGGACACCGTCAGCAAGAACGGAACCTTCGTGCTCAACATCCCGGGAAGACCAGACGGAACCATAGACGCCAAGGAAATTGCAGTTCTCGACAGGATCACCGCGTGGATGAGCGTGAATTCAGAAGCAATCTTTGACACGCGGCCTTGGAAGATCTTTGGAGAAGGCCCTGACACAGTCACAGGCGGTAGGTTTCAGGGGAGCAGTATCTCCAAGCTTGGAGCGAAGGACGTGCGCTTTACGCGGACGAAGAACAACCGTACCGTCTATGCGTTCATCCTTGGACTGCCCAGTGAGGGAATGACGATCAAAGATCTCGGGCTTTCGAGCCCGAGTTCTCCGGGTAAAATCGCGAAGGTCGAAGTGCTCGGATCGAAGCAACCTCCCATATGGAACCAAGCAGAAAATGGCCTGACGATCAAAATGCCGGAACCAATCTCGGGAATCCCTGAGTACGGAGTCACACTGAAAACTTGCCTGGCCTGATGAGTGGATGCCGAGACAACGGCTCGGAGGTGCCGGTACGTTCAACTCGATGACACTATGGTCAGAATGGGGCGAATCTCTCGAGATTCGCCGCAGTCGCGTGACCTGACCCGCTGAATTCGTCTAGTTTGGAATACGATTTGGACGAAGGAAACGGGAAGGCCGGATGAGCCGAAGCAGACACACGAAGGCGCAGATTATCACTGCGCTAAAGCAGGTTGAAGCGGGCTGCACGACGGAAGATGTGGCGCGAGAACATCCGCGCTTTCGCTATCGACGTCTGCATTTGTACCTGCGCAAGGAAATGACAGTGAACCATAAGAAGGTGCAGCACCTGTATCGCGAACTCGGGCTGAGCGTGAAGCGCACCTGCCGCAACCATCTGCGGCAGACCTTTGAGCCGCGCCCCACGTTGACGGCGCCCAAGCAAGAATGGGCTCTGGATTCCGCCAGTGACGTGACGGCCGCCATGCAGCGCTTCCGCGTATTTGGCGTGATCGACAGTTTTACCCGGCAGTGCCTGGTGTTGGAAACAGCAACCAGCCTCCCCAGCCGGCGCGTGACGCGCGTGCTGGAACGAGCGATCGCCGAGCATGGCAAGCCGCAGTCGATTCTACTCGCTCATGCGCTCGACCCCATAGCTACGGTCCTAGTGCTCAAAACGAGTTAGTTGTCAGAGAGATCACATTATCGAGGAGGGAAATTTATTAGAAATCAAAAGATTGCGTTACTGCTAGCAACGTGCAATTGCACACTTCTAAGACTTCAGTCCCGGGAATCCGGCGATGCGTCGATTCAGTCTTTGGTTGACGATCTTCCATTTTCGAAACTGCACTGATGGGGGAGCGGATTGACGCGTAACGAGCAAGGCGTAAGGTCAACGAACAGAAACGTACAGAGAGTAGTAAAGGAGATGAAATGTCGGCTTATGCAATTCCTGAAGTGTTGAGTCCAGCGCCCGTCGCCTTCGATGAGGTTGTTTTGGTTGCGAATGGCGATTTGCGCCAATCGGCAAATGAGGTTTGTTGGCCTGCACAAGCAGAGCTCGAACAGATGCTGTCGGATGCCTTCTTGGAAGAAGGAATTAAACTGCGCAGGGCGCACCCATACGACCCAACACTGAAGCATGGCTTCATTTCAGGTCAGCGTATGGGCATGAATATCTTCGAGCACATCCATCCCGATGCTCCCCTTGTGGTGGCTGAAGCAGTGTGGCAATACAGTGGTCACCTATGGGCGGGGCTGCTCTCGCATCGCGGTCCCATTCTTACGGTTGCCAATTGGTCCGGCCAGTGGCCAGGTCTTGTTGGAATGCTGAATCTGAATGGATGCCTCCGTAAGGCCGGGGTTTCGTTCAGCACCCTGTGGAGCAAGGACTTCAAGGATCCATTCTTCACGGGCGGCCTGCGGCAGTGGATCAAGGACAAGGTGGTCGTCCACGACACGTCGCATGTGCATGAGTTGGTTCCTGGAAGCGCTGGTGTGGCCGAGCAGGCATTAGGTAGCGCCCTGGCGCGGCAATTACAAAGCCGAAAGGCAATCCTGGGTATCTTCGACGAAGGCTGCATGGGAATGATGAACGCCATCGTCGAAGACGCACTGATGAATCCGACAGGCATCTACAAGGAGCGGTTGAGCCAGTCAGCGCTCTTTGCAGCGATGCGCGATGTGACCGGAGCCGAGGCGCAAAAGGTGCGTGACTGGCTGGACGCAAGTGGAATGAAGTTCGATATCGGTGCCAACGAAGCCACGGATCTCACCGATGCACAGATTCTTGACCAATGCCGTATGTATATTGCCGCCCTGCGGATTGCTGATGAGTTCGGCTGCGACGCCATCGGCATTCAATATCAGCAGGGTCTAAAGGACCTTGCGCCAGCCTCCGATCTTGTCGAAGGACTCCTGAATAATTTGGAGCGGCCTCCGGCTTGCAGCCGAGATGGCCGTGAACTCTATGCGGGCAAGCCACTGCCGCACTTCAATGAAGTGGACGAGTGTGCGGGCGTGGATGCAATCGTAACCAACCGGGTGTGGTCTGCGATGGGACTGGACCCGGCAACCACACTGCACGATGTCCGCTGGGGTGAGCAATACACCGAGGACGGATTCGATGAATTTGTCTGGCTCTTTCAGATCTCAGGTGCCGTGCCCGCCTCACACCTGGCTGGCGGCTACAAAGGAGCCGTGAGCGAACGACAGCCTTCAATGTACTTCCGTCTCGGCGGTGGAACGCTGAAGGGCGTTTGCAAGCCGGGAGAAGTGGTCTGGAGCCGCGTGTATGTAGAGAATGGTCAACTCAATGTCGACCTGGGACGCGCCACGGCCATTGCTTTGCCCGAGAAGGAGACCGCGCGGCGCTGGAAGGAAGTCACGCCGCAATGGCCCATCATGCATGTGCTGCTGCATAGCGTCAGCCAGAATCAGTTCATGGCCCACCATCCGTCCAATCATGTGAATGTCGCCTACGCGCCGACCTGCGAGGATGCGGATCGCGCACTGGCGGTCAAGGCGACTATGTTCCACGAGATGGGGCTGCATGTTTCACTCTGCGGAGTAGAACTCTGAAAGTGAAGATTGCACCGGCTTCGGGGGCACGAGGATGAGTGCGAGTGTCAGTTTTCTAGCTGTGGACCTTGGAGCATCAAGCGGCCGTGTCATGGATTGCCGCTGGGACGGCAATCGCTTCAGCCTCCACGAAGTCCACCGGTTTCCGAA
>Ga0187884_10001245_pt1 | contig 23648 bp, 23 predicted proteins | sample June2016WEW_20_4_FD_132983 | JGI IMG/M metagenome (GOLD analysis project Ga0187884, IMG submission 132983) | Peatland microbial communities from SPRUCE experiment site at the Marcell Experimental Forest, Minnesota, USA - June2016WEW_20_40 | ecosystem: Environmental > Terrestrial > Soil >...
GCAGGTGGAAGCAGGCACCTTCTTCAAGAAGGATCGGAAGGTTGAGTGGGTGTGCCGAGAATGTGGCTACGTGCACGTTGGCGAAGAACCTCCAGAGAAGTGTCCCGCTTGCGACCACGACCGAGCCTATTACCAGCTAAAGTGCGAAGAGTATTGAGTCAGCCAGAAATGCCTGAGCGGTAGGTCGGTGGGCCGGCCGATAAGTGACGGGTTATCCGTCGTGTAATTTGAACCGCAATAGCGCGGCGATGCCCCCTAGTTTCTCTAAGCGCTTCCCGGGCTCGAACTCCGTGCTAAAAACGACCACGTGCCCATTCGAATTATCCACTGCTGTCAGTAGTTCGTCGATGGCCGTTCCCCTTTCCCGTTCACCTCGTAAGGTCTCGTCGCCTATAAGGAGGGTGTCGATGGCGCCCCATTCGTGCGCTTTCGCGACCTCGGCCCTTCCATACGCTGCTTTGCCGTTAACGGCAATTTCTCCAAGCAGGGCGTCGATCAGGCGCGTCTCACGCACCAAGTGAGCATCTTTGATGAGCCTATCGACCGCGCCGCGCCGCAGCACCTCTTGAAAGCCAGAGATACCAACTGACGTCGTGTTTTCAACGATCAGCCGGTCTGGGAAGCTACTGTCCTTCTGTGTCGCGAACCGAACAAAATCGTCTTTAATAAACCCTGGGCCAGCGACAATGTAGTCCTGAGCAGCGGTATTGAGCAACTGATTGTAGATCTGGGCAAAGAACTCCGATTGTGAGCTTTCGTCCAGTTTACCGGCGCTTTGCGCTATGCTCGCTACCTCCTCGACGCCATACTGCCGCAGCACGCCGATGTGCGCTTCTCCTGACTCAATCGTGGCGATGACGATTTCCGGGCGATTGGATTCCTGTATCGCTTTTGTGATGCGATCTATCTGGTCGCGTCGCCAGCGCTTGATTATCGAAATGTCTCGCAGCGGTTCGATGCTCAGCGTGTGATGTGACCCCGCGTCTTGGCCAGACTCGATGGTCCCACTAATGCGGAGGCGGTTTGCAAACCGATGAAACTCGACCGTATCGACGCGAATCCCAAGCCGCATAGGTTTTCGCTCTGTCTTCTCCGGCCGCAACTTGTCGCTTGCGCTTTCAACTTTGCGAAAGGTTAGCGCAAAAACCAAGTCGCCCTTCTCAACGAGGTGCCTCAAATGCCACAGGTCATCGATTGATTCGGGGAGGAGCGTGATTTCACCCTCAAGCTTCACAAGCGACTTCTTCAAAAGGCGCATAATGACCCCCCAGCTCGGCTTGATGGGCCTGGTTTCTCGCCGGCCCGTCGTACGTTTGTTGGCGTCGGATTGGAGAAGCATTCGAAAACGCTACGGGCAACACACCAGCGACGATATGCGTGACCCATTAGTTCCGTATCACCAAACGCACAGCTAAGTGCGCAGCCCGTGACGACCTTTCCGCAAAACAGCACGCAAATCCGACTTGCCCACCCAAGCAGCTGGACACCTCGAGCGGCTGTCGGCATTGGCTCATGTTGTTGCTGCAGTTCTCGCGCACCAATTCGATGTGCCGTCGTATATGCGAACCTGCCGAGGAAATCGTGCTCCACGCATATTTGCTTCGTCAACGATGCTATTTATACATGGTTTTACACAATTCGCGTTCGCGTCAGGCAGAAACGACGCAGCCGTGTCTCGAGAGGCTGGCATCCCTTGATCGCACCCGCCGCGACGTTACTGCAGAAAAACGACCCTTGGCGCCCCTCACGTGCAGTGCAAGCGAACGAACGGCAGCGTATCCCCCAAAGGATTTAAGGAATCAGTTTATACGTCAGACTATGATTGATGATAGAAACTACGCTGAGGAGGAAGTTGCAGAGGACTTGCTCGATCTCATACGGGAGTACGAGGCCGAGATCAAGAAGCTGAAAGAGCGAGAGAGCGCGCTGCTTAGTTCGCTCCAAGCTAGCCTCGGTGACAGCGCGGCGGCCCTGATCAAAGAATATGTGGCGGTCAGAACGGATCGGTCGCTGCGCCTTTTCGAGCTCGATCTGCGGACGCGCTATGCAGATGAAGAGGCAGCGACGTCAAAAGCAGTCGACCGGATATTCAAGGAATATGAATGAGGCAGTTCGAGTCCGTTTGTCGCATCTCAGTGCGACCGATGCGTCAGAGTGTCGCCGCTGAAGACTCGCTCACGTGCCAAAACGTCTAGTTCCCAAAACGCCTAGTTTATATAGTAGTATTTGGGTTTGCATGCGTACAACCGCTCTTAGCGGTGGGCTATTATGAACGCGATAGAGCTCGAAGGGCTTACAAAGCGCTATAAGAGGGGCGTTGTTGCCGTCGAAGAAGCAAGCTTCACGGTGCCACAAGGAACCGCGTTTGGGCTTCTAGGACCGATCGGCGCTGGGAAATCAAGCATCATCAACATGCTGCTCAATTTCATTCAGCCCAGCGCTGGAACGATCAAGATCCTTGACCGCGAGATCCCCGCACAGTTTCACCAAGTGCAAAACAGGATCGGTTACCTGCCTGAGCGCCCAGGCTTCTACGGCAACTTCTCTGCAGAAAATAACCTCAGATTCTTTGCCAATATCTCGGACGTGCGTGAAGAGCGCGAAGAGAAGATCGAGAAGCTGTTTAAGCTAGCAGGACTTGAGGGTAAGGAGACAACGCTCGTTAGTACATTCTCCCTTGGCGATAGGAAGCGACTCGGCATCGCTGCAGCGATGCTAAACGAGCCAGAATTGCTTATTCTGGATGAACCGAGCACGGGGCTTGACCCCCAGGGCAGGCGCGACATTATGGCACTCATACACGAGCTCAACGTCCACGACGTCACGCTGTTTCTCGCCACGCACAACGTGAGAGATATCGCAGAAATATGCGATGTGGTAGCGACCATGAAGGCTGGGCACGTTGCTGCGCCGACCACCACAAAGGAGTTCGTGGCAGACGTGCGCGGCAAGACCGTGGAACTCGAAGCGGACATCACCAACGTAAACGAACGCGTTCTGCAGGCCATAAGGTCCGTGAAGGGTGTTAAATCGATCCAATGCGAAGGACTCAAGATAAGTTTTGAGTACCGGCCAGGCATCAACGAGGACGTAAACTATGTAATAACGCGCGCGGGAGGCCGTTTGCGCTCCCTGCGCGAGTCGCCGTCGCTCGAAGAGGCATATGTTCGCAGAATGGGAGGAAGAACGCGTTGAGTGAGTTTTCGGAGTCCGCTTACAGGTTTCTTGCTATCGCGCAAAAGGATTTTCAGTCCGCGGTGAAGACGAAGCGCTTCATCATTTTTGGCGTCATATTCGTGCTGCTTGCGCTTGTCGGCGCGTACTATGGCAATGTCGACGTCGCCCGATCGATTGCACCAATAAGCGGGGCCCCAAATCCGGCGACGCAACCAGTCAACTACGCGATTAGCGTGTCGTACTCGTATAGCGAAGCTATTTTGACGATACTTGCGCTTGCGCTTTCTTACGACGCCCTGACCGGTGAGCGATCAGCGCGGACGCTGGTACAGCTCGCGGTGCGACCCATTAAGCGTACAACGATACTTTTTGGCAAGTTCGTTGCTTATCTCACAGCTGCAGGCGGACTGTTTGTCGTCACTACGCTCGTGCTGTACATCGGTCTATCCGTCATCACGCGGAGCGTTCCAAGCTCGAGCGACGTCGACTATCTAATCCTCTCTATGGGCATCATATTGTTGTATGTTATGTCCTTCATCGCGTTAGGGCTCCTGATCTCAAGCTTGACGCGCACGAGCCTCGACTCACTGCTTGGCGCCGTATTCGTCTGGGTCCTACTCTTGGTATTCACCTATGCAGGCGTTGCACTCGGACTAGCCGCGATAAATCTCAGCGCCACTTCGGATATCCCCTACACTCTGTTCCCTGGGTACGCGAAGATACTGATTTGGATCAATCCTGGAAGCCACAACGTCGCTGTCCAGTCGCTCGCCGGAGACTTCTCTAAGCTGACTTCAGGACTTAATTACACGGCGAACGTGATTTTGCTCATCGCCTCGATCATTGTCCCGCTGATACCGGCTTATTACTTCTTCAATCGATCCGATGCGGTCTGAGTGTGCGCTCAATATGGGGTTCTTTTCCATTTATCTTACCTGCGCAGTTCACGCTTGATTTTTGGATTTAGTGAAGATCGATCATTATTTATAAGATAAATCGGCAATATTGCGTACACGTAAGGAAGACAACTATCACGAAGAGGTGCCAAAATAGATGAAAAAGCAAATTGGCTTAATAGCGTTATCTACACTCATTGTCGCATGCGTAGCATTTTCGGGTGTTGCATCGGCCCAATCGAGCGGCGTTCAAGTGTATTTCTTCGAATCGCCCTACTGCGGCGTCTGTACTCAGGTAAGACCACTTATGGAGAGCGCCGCCGCGCAGACGGGCGCGCACGTCACTTATTATGATATGAGCACGTCACTAGGAGCTGGGATCGGAAAAGCAAACGGTGTAACTGAAACACCGACGATAGTCATTCAAGGGGGGCAGACCCTTAAGGGCTCTGTCACCGAACAACAGATCGTCGCAGCCATCCAAGCAGCCTCAGGCTCTTCAACGCCAGCCGTTGTAAAAGCTACGCCGACTCCGTATGTAGCGCCTAAGGTTGTAAAAGCTACGCCGACTCCGTATGTAGCGCCTAAGGTTGTAAAAGCTACGCCGACTCCGTATGTAGCGCCTAAGGTTGTAACAGCAGCGGAGCCCAGAACGCAGCCGTCGATTCAGGTCGTTACAGCAACTCAAACACCAGCCACTTCAACACAGACAGTCCCAGAGTTCTCGCTGCTCGGGCTGGGTGCTCCAGCGCTACTAATAGGCGCAATATATCTATTCTTGAGAAGACGGTAAAAAGGGTTATTCATTAACCCCTTTTTGCTTTTTTATTTAATTACGCCAGAGCGGTAGCTTTGTTCTGACTAAGAAGCTTTTTTAGCCTAATTTCTCCAGTGGAAACACTGAAAGCAAAAGAGAAGCTATTTATATCGCTTCAAAAGATTTTGAAGGGTAATACCAATAGCGCCCTTAAGGGCACGGGAGGTAATTCGTTGGAACCGAGGCAAAAGGTGATGATGCTCCTGATCGGAGTTGTTCTCATCGTACTTTCAATGCAAGTGGCTGGGGCAAGCTACTGCCCTGACTGCCAAGTCCATTATGGCAGCGACGTTATGACTGTAAACGCTCCTGCTTCGGCGCCGCAGGACGCTCCGGGTCACATCGGACCGCTCTCAGTCGTTGACCCTTCAACGGCATTTACGAGCCCGAGTCAAGTGAATCTTGCAAATATCGTGCTTCAACTTTTGTAGGCAGCCCGGGGGGGTATGTCCCCGGCCTTCTTTATCTTTTGTAACAAATAGATAGGTAGATATTTGGTGGCAGATATCTACGTTGCATAAAGCAACAATGGCGATAAAACGCATCATTCCTATCGTAGCGATTTTCATAGTCCTGACGGCATTTACTATTGCGCCAGCTCTTGCTTTTTTGAATAACGCACAGAACGTGCAAAGAATACCAAACAACGCAACGACGAACGCAACGACGAACGCAACGACGAACGCAACGACGAACGCAACGACGAACGCAACGACGAACGCAACGACGAACGCAACGACGAACTCCATCGTAACGCCAAGAGCCCCACCGGTCAATCCAGCTCCTCTGACACCATCAACGCCAACCCTCACCCCTGTAGTTATCGTTTTAAAAGTCACGCACTCGAGTGAAGGTGCCGCAAGCCCCACTCAAAAGTCGCAATCAAGCCCATCGCCAAAGAACACCACGCAGGCGGCCGCGAAAGCAAAAGAGCTGAATACAGACCCTGTGAACTGCAGTGCGCAACTATCCCAGACAACAAATCTGCTTAGCTCGTCGCAGAAGTGTTTAGTGTACGCCCCCGCATTGCCGGTGCCTGCAGACTCGTCAAACACCTTCTCTGCAACGTCTGCGATATCAGCGGAAGCGTCTGCGCTGTCACAGAATGGCTCAGTGCCGAGCATGACCTTGCCGGGAGCCCAAACGAGCGCAACCAGCTTGCCCGCGCAGTCTGTGTTTGAGTTCTCGTTACTTGGGCTAGGTGCTCCAGCGCTTCTTGTCGGTGTGTTGTACCTGTTGCTAAGAAGAGTGTAAGAACCGCTATCTTTTTTGGATTGTCTTTTATAACTGCTCTGCTTACTACGCGCTCGACTGCGTAGCGTGTTGCAGCATGGCATCTTTTTGGCGCCAGCAATCAGCTCTTGCGACGTTTGACGCTGTTCGTGACGCGCTCACGCGACGAAAAAGGCTTTCTAAGATCAGGTCTAATGGGGATCGATGATCAGAGTTGGGATAATAGGCGGATCTGGCTACACAGGCGGGGAATTGTTGAGGTTGCTAGTCCAGCATCCAGACGTCGACGTCACCATCGTGACTTCACGGGCACTCGACGCTGTTCCTGTCGCTGACGTTCATCGCTATCTGAAAGGGTTTTACGACCTCCGATTTGTAAACGCCGAAGCCAAGGCGGTTGCCGAACAATCGGACGTCGTGTTTCTCGCGGTCCCCCACGGCGCCGCCATGGGAATTGTGCCGGATCTCATCGATGAAGAGGTTCGCATTATCGACCTCAGCGCCGACTATCGTCTTGGGCGGAACTATGCAGAGGTGTACGGCCCGCACACCGATCCTCGAGACGCCGTCTACGGGCTGCCCGAATTGCACCCCGAAGTTGCGCACGCCGACCTGTGCGCCAACCCCGGGTGCTACCCTACAGGCGCAATCTTGGCTGCGGCGCCGCTCGTCAAAGCAGGACTCGTCGACCACGCAGTATTCGATTCGAAGTCCGGCATCTCGGGCGCAGGGGCCGCTCCAACGGAGACATCGCACTATCCTAACTTGGCTGAGAATGTGGTACCTTACCAGCTAACCAAACACCGGCACAAAGCCGAAATCGTTCAAGAGCTCCAGCGACTTGGAAACGTCGCCGTTAACTTCACCCCTCACGTTATCCCGTCCATACGAGGCATTCTCACCACCGCGCACATCTTCACCAGCGCCGAACTCGATGACAAGCGGATCCGATCACTTTACGAAGCGTTCTACGCCAACAGTCCATTCATTCGGTTCAACGTTCCGTCGCTCGGGTCAGTCCGCGGCACGAACTTCTGCGACCTGTTCATTGAGCGAGACGCATCGACGAACCGCGTGGTCGTCGTCTCCGCCATTGATAATATGGTGAAGGGCGCATCAGGCCAAGCCATCCAGAACATGAACCTCATGTTCGGTCTCGACGAGACAACCGGCCTCTGGTCTCCGGCACTATCGCTCTGAGGTGACAATGAAAGTCGCAGACGTCATGACCCGAACCGTCATTTCAGTGGCACCCGACACGACGGTGCGCGAGTGTATCAAGCTCTTACGGGAAAACAAGATAAGCGGCGTCCCGGTGGTGGCCGGTCGAAATATCGTCGGCATCATAACGGAAAACGACGTACTCTCGCTCCTCGAGATACCCGAACACACAGGGTACTGGCTCCCGAGCCCCCTCGAGATCATCGAGGTTCCGGTGCGGGAAATTATCGAGCGACTCGAACTGAGAGACTCGATGAGCGAAGACGTGGGCGAGTGGACGGTCGACCGCGTCATGAAAAAGCCCGTTCACACCATAGAGGGCGATGAGGATATCGAAACCGCTACCGAGCACATGATACGGCACAAGATTAATCGGCTTCCAGTCGTCGACGCAACTGGTCAGTTAATCGGAATCGTCACGCGCCACGATATCATGAGAGGGATTGCCGAGGGCAGTTAATGCGCGTCGTGGAGGGGGGCGTCTGCGCGGTGCGCGGAGTGAAAGCCTCCGGCTGTAAGGAGGGCAAGAACGGCCTCGCGATCATCACCGGTGGCGGGCAAGCAGTAGGGGTGTTCACCACCAACAACGTCACCGCAGCTCCGGTCATCGTCACACGAAAACACCTCATCGAGGGTAAGCAGATCTTGGCGGTGGTGGCAAACAGCGGTAGCGCTAACGCTTTTACGGGACCGAACGGCATCGAAGATGCCGAACGGGTCGCCGAATCCCTTGCGCGCCACTTGCACATTCGCACAGCCGACGTTGCCGTGGCGTCAACTGGCGTCATCGGAACCCCGCTCAACGTGAGCTGGATCGATTCGAAGATTATTGAGGTTCTATCGACGATAACCGATGCGGCCGATGGCAGTCTTGAAGCGGCACGAGCGATAATGACGACTGATACTACGCCGAAGCAAATAGCGGTCGAGGTCGACGGCGTGGCACTAGGCGGCATAGCAAAGGGCGCAGGGATGATTGAACCGCAGCTATCCACGATGCTCGCTTTTATCTACACGGACGCTCCGCTCACTGCTGACGTTTTACAGACGTGCCTGAAAAAAGCAGCCGATCTGAGCTTCAACATGGTCGTCGTCGATGGCGATACGAGCACCAACGATACGGTTCTCCTGATAACTACCGGCGAGAGCTCTAAGGACATTGACATTGATGATTTTCAAAACGCGCTGAACTTTGTGTGCGTTGAGCTTGCGAAAATGATCGCACGCGACGGCGAAGGCGCGACAAAAATGATGGAAGTAACCGTCGCTGGCGCACGAAATCGCGCGGACGCGATCAAGGCGGCAAAGGCTGTCGTACGGTCACCCCTGGTAAAGACGGCGCTTTTTGGAGCGGATCCTAATTGGGGCCGGATCGTCACTGCTGTTGGCTATTCTGGTGCATTCATGGAGCCAGAGGCCCTGTCACTTGCGCTGTCAGATGGAAAGGGCACCTCCGTTGTATTGGTCGAAAACGGCCTCATAAGAAGTGTGGGCGCTGATAGACTCGAAGAGAAGGCGCTTTCAGGAATAATGAACCGCAAGGAGATCTCGATCCTCGTGGATTTAGGGGTGGGGGCTGCAACGGCCACGGCCTGGGGCTGCGACCTCACTGACGACTATGTGCGCATCAACGCCGAATACACCACCTAAGGACTAGCCTTCGATCTGCGATCTTATACTGAGAGCCTGACGCGCTATGTCCGTTTTGTTCAAAATAGTGGCCATTTTCGCAATAGATTCCATCAGTCGCACCACTTGATCGAGGTAGTTCAGCACGTCGCCTGAATACGCGTGAACGCCAAATTCGGACATCCGTTCTACGATCTCGCCAGGATCGAAACCCGCCACGCGTTGCTCGATGACCCACTTCGAAAAATTGCGTTCAGGACAGCCACAAAATGGCGACCCTTCGCAGCTGCAATCAACGAATGCCACTGAAAAAGCCAGTACGCCGTCAAGCTCTTTTTGGTCGAGGTATGTCAGCTCATCGCTATTTCCTGAGAAGAGCATCTCAAGGTTTCCTCCGCTGAACACATTGGGAGATACGTTGACTCGTAGCGCCTTCGTGTAGCGTTGCACGTTGTTGAGGTATACCTGCGTAAAAACGTGTAACTTCTGCAGGATATCGAATGGAGCGTCGCCTTTCTTAACGGACTCGGCCACTTGAACGGCTTCCGGGATAGTGAGAAAATCGGCAGCGACGATACGTCCAAGCTTCGTCGCTCGACCGTCCCCAGAAACAAACCCCAGGCGCTTGAGGCGCCGCAGCTGAGCGCTGTCGTCGTAGTGGGCGAGCATTTTGACGCTCCGGCCGAACGTGAGGTTCGCAAGCACCTGCTCTGCCTGCTGGTCGTCGTCGTATTCGATATCGACATTATCTACGGAGCTGGAGAGTAGTTTGATCGCGATCTCATCCTCCGTTTGCGCCGCCCTGAATTTCTGGTTCGGGTCCGCAAGTAGGAAGACTTTGCCGATGTCGTGATAGTCCGGCCGCCCGGCACGCCCGAGCATCTGCTGAAACTCTTGCGGGGTTAGCCAGTTGATGCCCATCGCCAAGGACTCAAAGATGACTTGCGACGCAGGAAAATCAACGCCTGCCCCGAGCGCCGCGGTGGTTACGACCGCTTCTGTGGCGCCTCTGGCAAAGTTGGTTTCGACCTTCTTTCGTTCGCCGTACGAGAGGCCCCCATGGTAGGGGGCGCTCTTCGCCAAGAGTGATTTAGACAGCCTATGACAGCGCGCCCGGGAGTTCGTAAAAATGATCGACTGGCCCTTATAGCCCTTGCTGGATGTCCGCGAGATTTCGTGTCGAACGAGCTTATTGATGATAGCTAGCTTGTCCCGCTCATTGGCGAAAACGAGGTGGCGCTCGATCGGCACGGGGCGTTCTTCAAACTCGATGAGCTCAGCACTAAGCTCGTGAGCGAGCGCGTGCGGGTTCCCAACGGTAGCAGACAGGTAAATGCGCTGTGAACGCGGGGCTAACGTCTTAAGCCGTGAGATGAGCCCGTCAAGCCGGCTTCCGCGCTCTTCGTCTTCTAGCATATGCACTTCGTCGACCACGATCGTCCCGATTTCGCCGAGGAGCTCAGCGTCCCCCGCGCGAAGCACCTGATCGATGCCTTCGTACGTCCCGACCAGAATGTCAGCTGAATAATCGGGCTCCACTCGGATCCAGTCTCGCGTCCGAATCCTACTACCGCCGATTCTGAGGCTTACATTAAGGCCAAGGTCGCGGTAGCGGTCGTCAAAATCATCGCATTTCTGGTTTGCGAGAGCGACCAAGGGCACCACGAATAATAGTTTTCCCTTGCCGCTGAGCAGGTTGTTAACGCCTGCCAGCTCCCCAATAAGTGTTTTTCCCGTGGCGGTTGCTGACACGACCAGAAAATCCTTACCCTTCAAAAGCCCCTGCTCCACAGCAAGAGATTGGACGGGAAGCAACGCTGATAGCTGTTTCTTAAGCAGTCGCTTCAGCCTGCGGTCCACTTCGAGTTCGTCGACGGTAACGCACGGGTAGCGCTCGGTGCTGCGCGAAAGCACGTCATACCGCGTAAGCTCAGGATCAACACCGGAATCAAGGAAACGGATGACGCGATCGAGATCGCGCACCTTGTCAAGCAGCGTATTGAAGTGATCTTTGTGCACAAAACCGTGAAAACTGAGCTCTCGTCGCAGTTCTGATTGGGCGCATTCCATACAGATGAGCGCACCATGGTGGCGCACGAAATTGGCGTCGACGGGCTTGTAATGGCGCTTTCCGATGCAAAACCCGCAGACGGGTACCGTGTCATAGGCAATCTGGTACGCCTTGAGCAGTTCAGTGAGATCATGAAACACCCTCTGGTCGGCTGGCGCGGCATCTTGACGCTCGGCAAGCGTGATGTCGTGCTGCCGCAAAACCTCAAAGATGTCAGCTGGCCTCCTGAGATGCTCTTTCCCGCCCCGGATCTCCACAAATCGCTTCGGCCTCGGCCCGTTATGGGTGGGTCGAAGCGTCAACGTCGCGTTGAGGTCACACTGCGCGGGCTGGGTTGAAAAAACCTTAACACTAGAGCGCTGCGCGTGGGCGATCAGGTGCGCCATTTACTGGTTTCCTGCGCTGAGATCAACGGATTCGTAGGAAATATCGTGGGACATGAGGTTCGCGATGAGAGGCGGCACCGCCTCATCGACCGCTACGACCACCGTTGACAGCCCCCGAAATGCCGCTTCGATGACGCCCTCAGCGGCGCCGTACTGCATCAAGGGTGAAAGGCCCGCTTTTCTTGCCGAAACCAGCGCTTCCAAACCAAGAATCGCGACAGGCTTGTCCGCCGCAATCCGTCTGAGCCCTTCTAGATCCACGGCTGCTGACCCGCCTCGTTGGACCCCAGGAACGACTGCGATCGTCACGTGCGCGCGGTCCATTGGAATAATCCCGCTCAAGTGCTCGACGCCAACGTCGTCGCCAGTGCGCGCATCACCTATCGTGGTTCCCCACGCGTGCGAATCATCGCTGTCTGAGTGAAACGCATAAAGAAAGCCATCGCGCATCTTCAGCCCCACGGTTGCCCCTTTGCTGACGTCTTCTTCCGCAATAGCAGTCCACACGGCCACTTTCCCTACGATGTCTTCAGTGACATATCGTATGTACTTGTTGAGTTCGTTCGTCCACTCGATGATCAGCTCAATGCCTGCCTTGGTGACCTCGTACTGCCCTCGTTTGTCAAACTTCACGTACCCGTCAGCGACAAGCTCCTTGAGGTGCTCCGAGACGGCTTGAGGGGTCACCCCGACCCGGTCAGCAACTTCTCTTTGTCGGACCTTGGGCTGGAGCGCGGCTACTTCCACAAGCACCTGCATCTTGGTGCTCTTTCCTTTTTTCATCGGCTAAAAAAAGAGGCTATCGTTTAGCCAGCTCAAATCGATGGCCCTTTACCACAAGACTGTGCGACCGTTTGGCGATGCCCCTGAGAAACGTCGGGCTCTGGTTCAGGGTGCGTGAAAGGTTTTGGACTGAACTATTGCCATTTCTCACCTCGAATTCCATAGTATCAGCCACGTCACGCAGCGTTTCGTCATCGGTGATCGCAATACGGATGAGGTCGCACATGTCAGTAATCGAACACTGGAAGTCGGCACGAAGTTTCGAGTAAGAAGTGTGGTATTCAATTTGTGGCGTGTTTCCTTGCTCGGGCATGCGCCATTTGGTCTCAACGAGACCAGTCTTTTGAAGCATGTCGAGGCTATAATAGATCTCTTCCTGCAACATCTCCTTGAGTTCGTCTTCGGTTCTCCAGCCGTTGAGCAGTGAGCTAAAGACTTTCTTGTGGGCGTCGGACTTAAAAACTCGTAAGAGCGGGACTAGATCAGCCGGGTCATTGACGATGCGGGTCCTGTTATTCATGTGACTACCTCGAATACTAGAACGTCGCAAAAGTAATTAAAGTTTTTGAACTCCAGAATAGAGATTAGATAGGAACGCGTTTATAGAATGCAACACGAATTGCGGCAATTGGATCACCATGGAACCACGGGCGAACGAGCATATACGAGCGAAGATACGCGTTAAAGGCGTTGTGCAAGGGGTAGGCTTCAGGCCATTCGTTTATGCGCACGCGGTAGAACTGCAGCTGACGGGCTACGTCAAAAACCTCGGTGCGCACGTAGACATCGAGGTCGAGGGGTCGCGCACCGCTATAGTTCGGTTCATCGAGTTTCTCAAACAGGGTCCGCCCATCGCGCGCATTGATGAGGTCAGCGTGGAGTGGGGCCGCCCACGCAACTACACCGAGTTCACGATCGCGTCCAGCGGCGAGGGCGAGTTTGGTTTCACGTCGCCCGACATCGCGATGTGTGACGACTGCCTGTGGGATTTGAGGGAAAGTAGACGGTACGAAGGGTACTGGGCCACTTCGTGCGTAAATTGCGGTCCACGATTCACAGTGACCGAGAGACTCCCGTATGACCGCGAGACGACGTCGATGATTGACTTTCCCATGTGCTCGGAATGCGAACAGGAGTACCGCAACCCAAATGATCGTCGTCATCACGCGCAAACCATCGCGTGCGAACGCTGCGGCCCGAGGCTCAGGCTGCTCAACCGCGATTTGCAGCGCTTGAATGAACCAATCAGCACGGCCGGGCGATTGTTACTCGAAGGCCACATCCTAGCTATAAAAGGGATTGGCGGCTTTCACCTCGCCTGCATCTTTGATTCGGCAAGAGAGCTAAAACGACGTTTGGGTAGACCTACGCAGCCCCTCGCGATTATGGCACCGAGCGAGACGTGGGTTGAGGATAATCTGCTTGCAACCGGACAAGAGCGCGCACTGCTCACGTCAAATAAGAGGCCCATTATGGTCCTCGACAAGCGCGTCGAAGACACGTTTGTCGAAGTCTCGAATCTCCACAACATAGGCGTAATGCTGCCCTATAGCGGCTTGCACTACCTCCTCTTTGACATCGTAGATCAGCCACTGATCATGACGAGCGCGAACACGCCGGGCGAGCCGATGACTATCGCCATCGATGACGCGCTCGCAAACCTGCGAGAGAAGGCCGATTTTTTTCTACTGCACGATCGGCGGATAGTCAACCGGTGTGACGACTCAGTACTGCGAGTGCTCGACCAGCCTGCATTTATCAGGATGTCGCGCGGGTACGCGCCCGTCTCTTTTGCGGTACCTGTAACGTACGACAAGAATATTCTCGCGCTTGGCGCAGAGATGAACGCTACCGTCACGACCTATAAGGACGGCCGGTGCTACATTAGCCAACATGTGGGCAACATTGACAAGCCTAAGACCTTCGACTACCTTGAAGCCTCCGTCCACAACCTCATCAAAATGAGCGGCGTCAACGTGAGCGTCATCGCGCACGACTACCATCCGACCTTGCGCTCCACACGTCTCGCCGCCGAGCTCGGAGCCGCTTACGCCGTTCAACACCACCAAGCGCATATCGCGTCGCTCATTGGTGAAGGGGCCCCCGATGACCTCGTAGGTATCGCTATCGATGGTATCGGCTACGGGTACGACGGCACTATCTGGGGTGGAGAGGTGTTTTTGCCCACTCTAGAACGGATGGGAGGCCTCATACCCGTTCCGATGCCAGGAGGCGATTTGGCCACAAGGCATCCTGTGCGGATGGTAGCCGGCATCCTTCACGGCATCTATGATGAGGGAGAGCTTGTCGCGACGCTTGCCTCGCTTGGTCTCAGTGAACTCGAGTCGTCGGTTCTCCTGCAACAAATTGAGCGGAGCGTAAACGTCCCGCTGACCTCGAGCACTGGGCGCGTGCTTGACGCTGTTTCTGCAGCGCTTGGAATATGTCAAAAACGAACCTACGATGGCGAACCGGCGATGACGTTGGAGGCCGTTGCGCGCTACGGCTATCCGGACGTACAACTGCCGCTAGAGATCTCGACCTACCTCGATCGACCGATTCTCGACACTCGACCGGTGCTCGCTGAGATCCTCCAGGCGAAAAAGCACGGCCAAAGCACCAAAAACATTGCCGCTTCGGCGCAGGTCACGATCGCCCGCGGAATTGCAACGATAGCCGCCGAAGCAGCAGAAGCCATTGGAACGAGTAACATCGGACTATCGGGGGGAGTCGCGTATAACAAGGCGATTGTCACGACGGTTAACGAGGTGTGTAACACGCGCGAGCTCGTCCTCTTTACCAATACAAAGGTCCCTCGAGGGGACGGCGGTATTTCGTTCGGCCAAGCAATTCTCACCGCTATGGTCAAAAGCGGTAGCTACGATCTCAAACTGTTTGCAACGTGACGCGCTACCAGTCGTAGCGCAGAGCACGCCCCGTGCAACGTCCAGCAGCGCGCGCTACGCCTTCCTGACGATGACCTTGCCCTTAGTAGAGATGTAGCCGATGCTTGTCTTCCCGTTTATCTCAACGTTTCCTTCTGCGACGATCCGGTCAATGACCGCGGCAGGCTCGGTCGTAACATTTCCGGCGCTGTCAATTTCCTTTAGGCGGACTCTTTCCAAGAGTGTCGTGTCATCGGTCGTGGTCAGTATGCCGCCGATCTCAACATCGTTTCCAATAAAAGCGCTTTCGGCCCTAACGTTCCCACGGACGGTCGACCTGTTGCCGAGACTAAGCGACCCTTCCACGATCAGATCGCCCCGAAAGCAGACGTGGGTACCGGTGATCAAACTGCCGCGCACGTGCACGCTCTTTTCAAAAAATGCTTCGTCCTTTATGACGTAGGTGTTACTCCGCACATGCTTTCGAACAAGGCGTGCCGTGTCATCCGCTTTCATGATCCGCCGAGGCCCTCTGTAAAGTCCGTGCTCCAAATGCAACGGTAGTTCAGCGAAGAGCTATTTACTTTTTTTGGCCTTTAATCCTTAGATCCCACCGACGACATAGGCGAGCAATACCACAACCATACCGTACTTAATCACGGTTGAGGCCCTCGCCGGATCGCTTAGTGAGAGCGTGACGCCATACAGGAGCATCACGTCAGCCGCAATGACGATTCCGAGGTAGGGATATCCCGACGCACCGATAATGAACGGTAGAGGGCTGATAGCGACCGCTGCGAGCATAAAAAGCGCAGCAGTTGCCAGAGAACGAGGCACCCCATACCGAATAGGCAACGTCCACGCGCCTGCTCGCCGATCTCCCGTGAGATCCTCAATGTCCTTAACAATTTCACGCGAGGTGATTGCGAGCATTGCGCTCACAAAGAGCACACCAGGGATAAAGAACGAGTAGACGGCTGCCCCGCCGAAGAGAAAGATCGACCCCGTCAGGTATCCAATCAACAGATTACCGACGAGCACCGATCTCTTCAGCTTCCACGAATACAACACGAGGAGCACAGCATTAAGCGCCGCTAGCCCGGAACAAACGGGGTTGATGAACAGAGACGCGGCTACGCCGAGAAGCAAGAGCGTGAGCGCGTATACGAGCGCACTGCGCCGCGTGATGAGCCCGCTTGGCAGGGCGCGACGTGGCTTGTTAACCCGGTCAATATCGACATCAAAGCAGTCGTTGATGACATTGCCCCCAGCGGTGACGAGAAACACTGCGACGAACGCCAAAACCGCGGGCGCGATGACATCGTAGGCAAGCGGCACCTTGCTCACAAAGACGCCGATGAGCGCAGCAAATGCCGCCATCAGACAGTTGAATGCCCGTATCTCAGCAATGTACGTGCGGGTGCGTGATTGCATGCCTAATCGAATCAGCTTCCCCTAGATCGGATGGGCTCACGTTCCGAGCTTGACCGCATCCATCATTTTCTTAAGAGACGCGACTGCCGAGTACGCCGCAAGCTTGCTCGTGCGCTCATTTTCGGTCGGAACGTTGTCAAATCGGGCAGTAAGCCTCCCAAAATCCCCGTCGACTTCGACGACGTGCACGTTTCTTGTTAGCGTCGGATCAACCTCGATGCGGACGATCGTTCGGTCAAATCCAACGCCCGCCAGAGCGAGCGTCGCTGAGACGTTAATATTTTGTGGGAAGCCTTGAATCGCCTCGTCGGCGGTGCCTTCGAATATGAGGGCAGGGCGTGAAAGATCAGTGGCGTTACGGATGACGTAAGGGGCGGTTTCCAAGCCCGCCGAGGGCTTGGTCGTCGTGAGTGTCACCCGGTTGATCGTTCCCTGAGATGCCGCAAGGAGTGCATCGATGCTCCCGATTGCGCCTGATGGGATGTAGAGGCGACAGTCGTGCGTGCGCGCCGCTTCATACACCTGTCGCCGAAAGTCCGCGTCAACCAGCGCGCCGATACTAAGTAACATCAAATCCGTGCCCTTTGTCAAAACGCTGAGCGCAATATCGCGCGCTGCCTGCATTGAGGCGCATTCTACGACGAGGTCAGCTTGGTCGATGATGTCGAACAGTGATACGGACGAGGCCGCAGGGGTCGTATCTGCCAGATGCTGAGCGCGATCAGGGTGCCTGTCCATGAGGAGGAGTTTGCCCTTGAAGCCATCAGCCCCTAAGGCACGACAGATTTCTGTCCCTATCGCGCCACATCCAATAATTCCGATGATCATCTTGAAATCCTTTAAGATAGTTAAGATAGAAAAGCGTATGTGGTGATCGTTTGAATTCACGCGACATTGAGAGGGTTATGGCCGAGGACGAAGGATTCGGCGACATAACGACCGCTCTCCTGCCCAACGTCGATGGCTCTGCAAACGTCATCACCCACGAAGACGGGGTCATAGCAGGCTTATCAGAGGCGGAGAGCATTTTTGCGCACTACAACCTCGTAACTGCCCCGCTATGCTGTGATGGAGACGTTATCAAAAAAGACGATACCGTTTTGCGCGTCATAGGACCGGTTAGGGGTATTCTTGTCACCGAACGCGTCGCACTCAACTTCCTGTGCCGCATGAGCGGCATTGCCACGATCACGCGCCGCTGTGCGGAAGCTGCTGGAACGGTGACGATTGCCGCGACCCGGAAGACGACGCCGGGCTTCAGACTTTATGAAAAAAAGGCGGTCGCGATCGGAGGCGGAGACCCGCACCGCTACTCCCTCTCAGAGGCCTATCTCTTCAAGGATAACCATCTGAAAGTAATCTCTGCAGCAGACGCCCTGCGGGAAAAAGCGTTCTTCACGAAGAAAGTGGAGATCGAAGTCGAATCCGTTGACGAGTGCGTTAAGGCAGCCGAGCTTGGAGCCGACATCATCATGTTCGACAACATGGACGTCGGACAGATCACTGCGGCCATCAGCAAGTTGAAGGCACTTAACCTGCGCGGCAACGTGCTACTCGAAGCGTCAGGCGGCATCAGGCCCGATAACGTCAGGAAATACGCTGCAACCGGGGTCGACGTGCTCTCGCTGGGCTACCTAACTCACTCGTCGCGGTGGCTCGATTTCAGCCTTGAACTTGACGCCCCGGATTAGACGAGCGAAGTAGCGATAAGACTCACCGATCCTGCCAAAAGGTCGACCTCTTCAGCAGTATTATATGCCCCGAACGATGCCCGCACGGTTCCGTTGATGCCAATAGACTGCAAAGCCGGCATAGCGCAGTGGTACCCGCTCCTCGTGCAGATCTTGCTTGTCTCATCGAGGATCATCGAAACGTCGTGCGGATTCAGCTCTCCGACGTTGAAGGGAACCACCGCCGCGCGGTCTTTTGGCCCATAGACCGTGACCTTGTCGATTTCTGCCAGTTTTTGTGCGGCGACTCTCGCCAGCATCACAACGTGCTTTTCAACATTCGCGACGCCCAGCGCGCTGACGTATTCCACAGATCGCCCGAGACCGATGACTCCTGGGATGTTGGGAGTGCCCGCTTCAAAACAGGCGGGCGGTTCGAGCAGCTCATACTCGCAGCCGCGCACCCATTCGACCGCGCCGCCGCCGAGCGTCGTCGGACGCAGCTCCTCCGGATCACGCAGGATTAAGATGCCCGTGCCTTGCGGACCGAGCAGCCCTTTGTGGCCCGGAACGGCTAGATAGTTGCATTTCAAGTCTTTCACGGATATGTCCATATGGCCCGCAGACTGTGCTGCGTCTATCAACACTGGCACATCGTTTTTACGCCCGATCTTAACGATACGGTGTATGTCTTGGACAGAACCAAAGACGTTTGACACGTGAGAAATCGTGATGAGCTTCGTTCTGTCGGTGAGCGCTGTTTCAATCGCGGAAGGATCGACGATGCCTTCACGATTCGCTTCAACCAGGTCGAGCACGACGCCTCGCGCACGGAGCGCGACCCACGGCAGGTAGTTCGAGTGATGCTCAATCATGGATGTGATCACGTGGTCTCCTGGCGTCCAATCCTGGCCGTGGGCGACGATGTTGATGCTTTCCGTCGTGTTCTTGGTGAAGATAACGGTGCCAGCCTCACTCGTAAAAAAATCGGCTACCGTCTCGCGCGCGGCTTCATAGTGCTCAGTCGTCTGCTGGGCCAGGCGGTGCGCCCCCCTTCCGTAGTTGCCAGCATAGCGAAAGAAGTACTCGTTCATCGCCTCGACGGCAGGTTTCGGCGTCTGGCTGGTCGAAGCGTTATCAAGATACACGACGCGCTCGAGAACCGGGAAATCCTTCCGTATCGCTTGAACGTCATACATTGAGAACACATTGGAGGTGAGCCGAATAGCTTTTGCGGTTGCGATGGCGGCAAGAGGTCGGTAGCGCCCTCGGCGCCTCTTCCTGAAACCCCGCTTGGCGGTTAAGCGGCAGTCTCAAGTACCGAAGCCTCCACCATGCACCTGATGCACAGGAACCCGGCGCTCACCGTTGACGCAGTGGTAGTGAAAAACAAAAAAATCTTGCTAATTAAACGGAAGCAAGAACCGTATCGAGGACACTATGCACTCCCTGGCGGCTTTGTGGAATACGGCGAAACCGTTGAGGCAGCCCTGCGGCGCGAAGTCCTCGAGGAAACTGGACTCGCTGTGAAGATACAATCACTCGTAGGCGTATATTCCAACCCTCATCGCGATCCTCGCGGACACGTCGTTTCAGTGGCGTTTACAGCGGATATTATCGGAGGTACGCTAACAGCCGGCTCTGATGTAAGCGACGCAATGCTTTGGGACATCGCCGAATTGCCGCCGCTGGCATTTGATCATGCACAGATCATTAGCGATGCGCTTGTTCATCGCTAAAGTCCTACGCCTTGCTTTATTAACGGCGCAACGGTTATGCTACTCTCCGCTTTTTCGATTGTGTCGGTCGCTATGATACTGTCGACCCCTGCGCCGTATAGGCGAAGCCGCGCATTCAGAGAGAGCACAGGATGAATGCACGCAACGTGCACCTGCCGCGCTCCTTGTCCTCGCAAAAGCCTGATCGCTTCGGCCATGGTACCGCCCGTTGATATCATGTCATCGACGATCACCAGATCGCGTTCGTCGACGTCCACCGTCTTTGGTTGTATCTCAACCTGTTCAGACGTGACCCGCTTCTTGACCAGCACGTCGAACTCGCAGCCCATGGCGTGAGCAACATCGCGCACTAAAGCGGTGGCGCCTTCGTCAGGAGCGATGAGCAAGGGTGATGAGAGCCCCATGCTCTTCAAGTACGTGCCAACGAGGCCCGCAGCGGAGAGGTTCGCCGCCTTTTTGCCACTTCTGAGCTGAAAATGGTCAAGTGAAGCTGGGTCGTGGATGTTGACGACGTAAGCTTCGTCAACGTCGATCGTCCGCGCGATAGCACGAGCGCTGATCGGTTCGCCGAGCTTAAATCGCTTATCCTGCCGCGCATAACTAAAATAAGGAATCACCACCCTCAGGTAGCCGTCAGAGGCGGCGTCGATGAGCTGCAGAAGGTACACGATATCGTCATTGGTCGTCGTACTCTGCACGATGAGCGTATCATCGTCGAGTTCCTCTGCGATGCGCAAATACAGTTCACCGTCAGGAAACTGCTTGAATTCAACAACGGCGAGTGCACACCCGATTTCGCGTGCAACCCGCGAACCGAGCAATTGTGAAGCAGGACCTCCTAAGACTTTCATGTTGCCTCCTAGATTGCTATTCTTCTTAAGAACCGAACATAGATAAGTCACTACCTTTTGACCGGGTAGTGACGTCTTTCACCTCGTCGATCCAAAGGCGAGTGGCGCACGCACCTGTCGTGCCCATAGATACCACGAGGATTGAGGCGCTTACTTATCTCTCTGATTCGACGGCGTTTGAGACATGCGATCGACGCGCGTCGAAAAAGGAACGAGTTTTCTAGACGGATAGCTAGGCTAGTGCGCTAAGCGGACTACACATGGCGCACTGAAGGGGCGCAAAGCGTGGTGGTCTCACGACTGGATGACAACGGTGTTTGCGACGCGATCGCCGAGACGCTGCTTATTCTCAGATGCCCAGATAAGTACGGCTCCGAGCAGATACGGGGCGATGAACGGGATCAAATCGATGACGCGAAAAATCGTCCGCACAGCAGCCTCACCATAAGTGATCGGGGAGTAGTCTGCTTTTTTAGCGACCTTGATCTTGACGATCATCTTGCCAACTGTCTGTCCGTTTCGTCCCTCGAGCAGCGTGAAGTAAAGGAATGCGATAATGACGTCGATCAAGATGAGCGCACCAAAGAACGGGCTGATTGAGACCTGCGCCGTTGACGCATCAATGGTGATGGTGCCAGCGCCTGAGAAGCTCAGTATCAAAAAGATTAAGGCAAGTATGATTACATCGACGAGTTGTGCGACAAAGCGGATAGCAACCCCCTGCAACAGTGGCGCGGCCGCGTAATGCGCCTGTGTTTCGGTTGCTGCTGATGGCGCATATACAGAGGCGCCCTGCGCTGCTTGACCGGCAGGTGGTGCTTGGCCAGTGAATACTGCGCCACACGCCACGCAGTAATGAGCGCCGGGTGACGCGGGAGTACCGCATTGCGCGCATTTGTCTTCGTCCACGTGTTTCACCTCCTTTGCTTTTGTTAAGCCTTAAGGGGGGCTTTCCTTTTAATCTATCTTGCGATTTGCTCTGATAGTGCGTTCTTCGGTTTCGTTTTGGCGTGGCGCAATAATCAGCAGCCCCCAGTATCACAGAATTGCAACGCGCTGTTCTCGGTTCAAATCGTTTCGCTAGAACGCCCACCAGCGGGGTCATAGTTGCATGCCCAGAGCGACAGCAATGCGCAAAGCTAGCCGCTTAGGGTGACCGTAAAAAAAGGGGGGCTTGCGCCCCTTTCACGCTTTCAGCACGACGGTGTGTGCGACGCGATCGCCGAGACGCTGTTTCTTATCTGAAGTCCAAATAAGGATTGCGCCGAGCAGGTAGGGGATGACGTATGGAATCCCGTCGATGACCAACAAAATGGTTCGTATTGCCGCTTCGCCATAACTGATCGCTGAGTAATCCGCCTCTTTGACTACTTTTATCTGGACTAGCATCATACCCGCAGTCTGCCCATAGTGCCCTAGAAGCAATATGAAGTACAGAAGAGAGATGATGGCTTCGATCACTGCTGTCGCATAGGTCCCAGTTGTAGAATTCAAAACATACAGCATCAAAGGCAAGGCCAATATTGTAGATATGATCCCTACGATTATTACATCGATGAGTATCGCGACAAAGCGAATAGCGACGCCCTGATACTGCACTTGGGCGCCAGGTGCGGAGTAAGCCGCTTGCGCCCGTGGTGCTGTGTACGCAGAAGCGGGTTGCGCGGCAGCTGGGCCTTGAACTGGTTGTGTAACTGCAACTAGTGGTGCGCCACAGCTTTCGCAAAACTTCGCGCCGGGTGCTGCTGGAGTGCCACATTGTGCACATTTGTCTTCGTCCACGTGTTTCACCTCTGCAGGTTGTGTAGCGGCCGCAAGCGGTGCGCCACAGCTTTCGCAAAACTTCGCGCCGGGTGCTGCTGGAGTGCCACATTGTGCACATTTGTCTTCGTCCACGTGTTTCACCTCCTTTTTTTAGAAATGGTAGGGACAGCATCCCTTTTTAATCTTTTCTTGCGATTGCAGCCAAACTACTGAATCAAGCGGATGTTGTCGGATCGGCGCACGATAGAAGCGAGATTCGCGCTCGGGCACTAAGAACCAGTCCTCGCTACAATGACTTGCCATGCGCTCATAACTGAGCCGAAAAGCTCTTTGTGGGACAGATGTTGTCCGATTTGCGTAGCAAGTGACCAGCAAAGACAAAAAATTCTGTACGCGCTAGGATAAGAAAATAGGCACGAGGCCCATCTATGCTTTAATCACGACGGTGTGCGCGACACGATCGCCGAGCCGCTGTTTCTCTTCAGAGGACCAAATGAGGATTGCGCCGAGCAGATAGGGAATCATATATGGGATTAGATCGAGAAACCGCAGGATCGTTCGGACCGCAGCTTCGGAATAATTGATCGGTGCGCCGTCTGTTTCTCGTACGACTTTGATCCGGACAGCCATCTTCCCGACAGTCTGTCCGTAGTGACCCTCGAGCAACGTGAAGTACAGAACAAAGACCGCGAGCGAAACAAGTCCGCCGACAGCACTGGCGAGTGAAAGAGTGACCGTTCCTGAAGCGCTGTTCGTAATGACTGCAAGCGCATTGAACGGGACTGACAATATACCCCCAATGATGGCTATAATTATGGTATCGATAAGGATCGCGACAAACCGAATGGCGACGCCTTGATAGGGCGGTGCGATGTGCGGCTCGTAAGAACGAGGTGCTTGATACCCGGGCGCAGGAGCGAACGTGGCCCGTGCGGGTTGTGCTGCTGGGGCCGCGACTGGTGCGCCACAGCTTTCGCAGAACTTGGCCCGGGGTGCTGCAGGAGTGCCGCATTGTGCACATTGATTTTCGTTCAAATATTTCACCTCCTTCTTAAGCCTTAGGAAAGCTACCCTTTTAATCTTTTCTTGCGA
>Ga0187884_10001246_pt1 | contig 23632 bp, 19 predicted proteins | sample June2016WEW_20_4_FD_132983 | JGI IMG/M metagenome (GOLD analysis project Ga0187884, IMG submission 132983) | Peatland microbial communities from SPRUCE experiment site at the Marcell Experimental Forest, Minnesota, USA - June2016WEW_20_40 | ecosystem: Environmental > Terrestrial > Soil >...
CACGGTCACTCCGAGGTGGACGATCCCACGATCACGCAGCCTATTCTCTATCGCAAGATCAAGGACCATCCGCTGCTCTATCAGACCTACGCGAAGAACACCGGCCAGGATCCGCAGCCTTACGTCGAGAAGTTTCAGGCGGAACTCGACTCGGCGGAGAAGGCCGGCAAGAGCATGGTCAAGAAGCCGTCGATGCGGCAGCTGCCCACCTATTGGTCTCCCTATCACGGCGGTCCCTACAATCTGCAGGATGAAGTTGATACTGGACTGAGCGCGGCGACGCTGAACAACATCACTGACGGTCTGACGAAGTATCCCGAAGATTTTCACATCCATCCCAAGGTCCAAAAACTACTGGAACAACGGCGGGAGATGGGTTACGGCAAGCGTCCGCTGGACTTCGGAATGGCCGAGGCTTTGGCATTAGGCTCACTGGCGCTCGAGGGGGTTCCTATCCGCTTCAGTGGACAGGACACCCGCCGCGGCACGTTTAACCAGCGCCACTCCGTGCTGATCGACATCGTCGACGAGAAAGAGTACGTGCCGCTCTGCCACCTGGAACAGGGGCAGGCTCGGGTTGAGATTTATAACTCTGAGCTTTCCGAAGCGGCGGTGATGGGATTCGAGTACGGCTTCGCGCGCGATTATCCCGAAGCTCTCGTGGCCTGGGAAGCGCAGTTCGGCGACTTTGCCAACGGCGCGCAAATCATCATCGACCAGTTCATCGCGGCCGGCGAAGACAAGTGGGACTTGCTGAGCGGCTTGGTGCTGTTGCTGCCCCACGGTCATGAAGGTCAGGGCCCGGAACATTCCAGCGCTCGCATGGAGCGCTATCTGCAATTGTGCGCGCGCGACAACATGCAGGTGTGTCAGCCGTCGACGGCGGGGCAATACTTCCACCTGTTGCGCAGGCAGTCATTACGCAAGTGGCGCAAGCCGCTCATCGTTTTCACCCCGAAGAGCATGTTGCGTCACCCCGAGGCATTGTCTCCGCTGGCAGAGCTGGAACAGCCGCGCTTCCGCAACGTTATCCCGGATGAGACCGCGCTCGATGCGAAACACGTACTCCTTTGCACCGGCAAAATTGGGCTGGAGCTGCGCATGGAGCGCAGGAAGCTCAAATTCGGAGGTCCCGCGATCGTGTCGCTGGAACAGATGTATCCCTTCCCTGAGAGCGAGGTGCAGGCGCTGCTCGGCATGTATAAGAGCGCGACCGAATTCATCTGGGTGCAGGAAGAGCCGGCCAACATGGGAGCCTTGTCGTTCGTGACGCCGCGCCTGAAGCGGATCTTGGGGTCGAAGCTGCGCAGCATCAAGCGCGCCGCCAACTCGACGCCTGCGACCGGTTCCGCGAAGGCCCATGAAATGGAGCAGAAGACGCTCATCACGCTGGCGCTGGGCAAGGGAGAGTAGCCGGACCCGGGCCACCTCTTTTCTTCGCGAGACCAATTCCGCACCGATTGCCGCAACGCTATCCCGATTGGGGTTTAGGGGGCTTTTTCCCTTGACCGAGGGGATGGCTTTGCCTATGCTGTCCGTTCAACCAGCTCTGCTGCCTCTGGCGTCACTGAACGCAAGTGGGTACTTGCGCGGCTAGTGCCCCGGAAGTATCACATTCCAGAATAGTTCCACGGCAGTAGCACATGTCTGCTGTATTGCCGGAAAGTGAACGGTTGCAGAATAGATCACCTTGGAAGTGAATCACCTCTCTCACTGAGGATGGCGAAGCTTTGTCCTTTCTGACCGACAGTTCGGCCGTTCTCGGAGCATCAGCCTCTGACCGATCGCTCATCGCTATCGGTGAGCCGTCTTTGAAGTGGTTCGCCGTCTACACTAGCCCTCGCCACGAGAAAGCCGTGGTCCGGCAATTAGACGCGCGGCACCTGGAGAGCTTTCTGCCTTTGTACAGTTCTGTGCGGCGCTGGAAAAACGGCTGTCGTGTGACCGTGGATCGGCCTTTATTTCCCAGCTATGTTTTCGTCCGCTTCGAGCGACGCAATTCGGTCAAGGTGCTGCAGACACCCGGGGTACTGTCGATCGTCAGCAGCGGTCGTGAACCGTCGGCGCTGCCGTGCGCGGAAATCGAATCACTGCGCGCCGGTCTGACTCTGCGTCAGTTCGAGCCTACTCCGTACCTGGTCGCGGGCGAGAAGGTGCGCATTACGGCAGGCTCCCTTGAAGGCATGATTGGCCTACTGGTTCGCCGGAAGAATGATTATCGCGTTGTTCTGACGCTCGATCTGATCCGCCAGAGCGTGGCCGTTGAAGTCGGCGCAGACGAAATCGAGCTCCTCAAGCAGTAATCCCTCCACCCTATCAACGCAAAATAGAGGACTGACTCCCGTGAAAAATGCCGCGGAGAAGAACGTCACCGAAGTCCGCATTGTCGAGGCAGCAGTTCAATTGTTCTCCCGGCAAGGGTATAAAGGGACGAGCACCCGTGAAATTGCGCAGCTGGCCGGACTGAATGAGGCCACCCTGTTCCGGTACTTCGCCCGTAAGACGGACCTCTTCTGGGCTGCGGCGGAATCAAGATTGAACCGCCTGAAGTTGGGCAGGGAGTTGCAGCACGGCCTGGCCACGGACATGGACCCGGAAATCGTTCTGCCCATGCTGGTGGATTTTGTGGTGAAGGAAATATCGGAGGACTCGGAACTGATGCGTCTGTTGTACGTTGCCGCCTTCGAGTTTCCGGGCTCCGAACGGATGTTTCGCGATCACCTTGGACCCATTTTCGATTCGGTGAACGCCTACTTCAGCCGCTGTGCCGCGCGCGGCGTCATCAGCGACTTGGAGCCGACATTCGCTACCCTGGGTTTGGCGGGGGCGGTCAGCGCGCACCAGAATTTCCACCAGCTGTTTACTGGGCGCGACTTGCCGTCGGACGGCGGGGCCTTTGCCTTGGCCTATGCACGGTTCTGGCTGAATGCTCTCCGGCGCCCGATTCCAGCGACGCAGAGCGCAGGGAGTTAGCAGAATGCACGAGAGAACGACACGGGCGGCCGGGCATACTGGCTGCAGCAGTTTGAGTATCTTTAGAAGTTCGCAGGACTTGGAGAGCGACTTTGAAATCTCTGATGAGATGTAACGGCGAGTTTGTACTGGTGAATAGACAACGTAGTTTTCCGGCCCGGTTTTCTTTCGGCCTTTCGTGCATTGTGGCTGCAGGAGTGGTTTTCTCAGGAATCGTCCTGTCCGGTCCACAGCCGGCTTTTGCCCAAAGCGGCAGCACGTCTCGTGACGACCGGTATCAACAGGAGCGGCAGGAGCCACAGAACCCGGGCGTCCAGCCGGGCACAGTGCCATCGCAGACGCCCGACGGCGGATATCCCTCCATTCCAACCGTCGTACTGGACGACGGCCGCAATGTACCGAACCAGCAGACCAACCCGTCGAAGCAAGGCGAGCAGCCCCAAACGCCTGTTCGCTCCGGCCCAAGAACCCGCACCGCGGAATTAACCGACTTTCAGCAGATGGTAGCTACCTCGCTCGGACAGACTCTCCCAATCTATGGCGCAAGTCTGTTCGAGGACACGCCGACGACGTTTGCCCCAGTGGATCACGTTCCGGTTACGGCGAATTATGTCATCGGCCCGGGTGACGAGATCCTGATTCGCGCCTGGGGACAAATCGATCTCGACGTCCACGCCCGCGTGGACCGCAGTGGCGCGATTTACATACCAAGAGTAGGCAGCCTGAACGTCGCGGGGCTTCGCTACGACCAACTCCAGAGCTTTCTGAAGTCGCACATCGGACGCATCTACCAGAACTTCGACTTGAGTGTCGGCATGGGAGAGCTGCGCTCCATCGACGTGTTCGTGGTAGGCCAGGCAAGTCATCCGGGTCGCTACACCATCAGCTCGCTGAGTACCGTGGCGAATGCCATCTTCGCTTCTGGCGGGCCTTCCCCCAGCGGATCGATGCGCCACATTCAACTCAAGCGCGGCAGCACCGTTGTAACCGATTTCGATTTGTACGATCTGCTCCTCAAAGGAGACAAGAGCAAGGATGTTCAGCTGCTGCCGGGCGACGTTCTGTACTTCGCTCCGGTCGGTTCGCAGGTCGCCATGGGTGGCCAGGTCAACAATCCCGCAATCTACGAGCTGAAGAACGAGTCGACGCTGGGCGATGTTGTGCAACTCGCCGGAGGACTTTCTGTGACCGCGTCCGGCGCGAAAGTTTATGTTGAGCAGATCAAGAATCGGGAAAATCGCGGCATCGTGGAGATCAAGCTCGATACGGCTGGCATGTCGCGTCCTCTGGAGGACGGCGACGTTCTGAACTTCACGCCGATTTCGCCCCGCTTTGTGGATTCCGTGACCCTGCGGGGGAATGTGGCGCAACCCGGTCGCTATCCCTGGCACGACGGCATGCGCGTCACCGACCTGATTCCGAACCGCGAATTCCTGATCACGCGCGAATACTGGAACCAGCAGAACGCCCTCACTCTGCAGTTGCAGACGAATGCCATGCGAGACAATGGCGAAGTGGACCCGCGAAATCTGGCTCAGCTCGAAAATGGGCCATTGAACGACGTGAAGAAGAATGCTCCCGAGATCAATTGGGACTACGCTGTCGTGCAGCGCATGAACAGCCAGGACCTGTCGACGGAACTGCTGCCTTTCAACCTCGGCAAAGCTGTCCTCGAGCATCAGGATTCCGCCAACCTGGTCCTGCAGCCGGGCGATATCATTACCATCTTTTCGCAGGCCGATCTCCGCGTACCCCGCGACCAGCAGACGAAGCTGGTTCGCCTGGAAGGCGAGTTCGAGTCAGCCGGTATTTATCGTGCCCAATCGGGCGAAAAGCTTCGCGACGTGGTGATGCGTGCGGGTGGACTAGCGCCTTCCGCCTATCTCTATGCTGCGGTGTTTACGCGGGAATCGACGCGCGTGCAGCAACAGGAACGGCTGGACATGGTGATCGCGCAGATGGAACGAGACCTCGCGCGGCAGGCGGCGCAATCGTCGCAGAGCGCGCGGACCGCAGAGGAAGCCAATTCGGCTAAGGCTGCGATGGAGGCCCAGCAGGCAAGTCTCGATAAGCTTCGCCGGTTGAAAGCCGACGGCAGAATCATTCTCACCATCCATCCGGACGACACGGGGATCGATTCCATTCCGGACTTGCCGCTGGAGGATGGCGATCAGTTCTACGTTCCCAGCCGTCCCATCGTGGTAAGCGTGGTGGGCGATGTCTACAATCAGGGGTCGTTCATTCAGCGGCCTGGAAAGACGGTGGTCCGCTATCTGCGCGACGCAGGTGGTCCGACCCGGGCTGCCGACAAGAGCAAAATCTTCGTGGTCCGCGCCAACGGTTCGGTCGTGAACAAGGACGCGGCAACTGGATTCTGGTCCGGAGGCTTCAGCAGCATGATCTTAATGCCGGGCGATACCGTGATCGTTCCCGAACAACTAAACCCGGGCGCCGCCTTCCGCAACTTCAAGGACTGGTCGCAGATCCTGTTTAACTTTGGTCTGGCGGCCGCGGCGATCAAAGTCCTTACCCAGTAAATTCTGGAGCGATCGGCTGCTGGATTCAGCAGCCGGTTCGAACAAGCACGACTTTGGAAGTGATCTATGCCTGAGATTCTCAATGCCTCGGATGTAAGTGCCAACCGCGCTCCCGCTTTGGATGACGCCAAGGAGTATTCGCAGATGCAGGCGGAAAGCGCGAGCCCGAATGGAATAGACGGGATCGAACTGCTCCTCATCCTGTCTCGGTACAAGGCGACGATCCTGAAATTCACCATTGGCGCAACGTTGATCGCGGCAATCGTGGTGTTTCTGGTGCCGAATACCTACACCGCGACGTCATCGATCCTGCCGCCTGAGCAGAAGCAGTCGACCCTGGGCGCGATGCTGGGACAGTTGGGATCGATCGCCGGCTTGAGTGAATCGGATCTCGGCCTCAAGAACCCAAGCGATCTATTCATCGGCATGCTGCACAGTCGCACCATCCAGGACAGGCTCATCGACAAGTTCGACCTGCGAAAAGTTTACAGAGTCTCGCGATACCAGGACGCCCGTAAGAAGTTGAATGCCCGCAGCTACATCGTGTCTGAGAAGGAAGGGCTCATATCGATTGGTGTTGAGGATCGCGATCCCAACCGCGCTGCCGCCATGGCGAACGCCTACGTAGATGAGCTGCACACGTTGAATTCTCAACTGGCAATCTCCGAAGCCGGACAGCGTCGCGCCTTCTATGAGGACAAAGTGAATGCCGAGCGTGATGCTCTTGCTTTGGCCGAAGTGCAGTTAAAGCTCGCTGAGGAGAAGACCGGTCTATTGCAACCCGACGCGCAGGCGCGGGTCATCATTCAGAGTGTAGCCGACATGCGGGCGCAGGTGGCCTTGCGCGAGGTGCAACTGGAGGCCATGCGCACCTACGCGACGAAAGACAATCCCGAACTGCATCGGGCTGAACAGGAATTGGCCGGGCTGCGGGCACAACTGGTCAAGATGGAGCGCAATACCGGAGACGGCGGTCGCGACAACCTGGAGTTACCCACGCACCAGCTCCCGCAGGCCCAACTCGTGTATCTCCGCAGCGCGCGCGATCTGAAGTATCACGAGGCGCTCTACGAGTTCCTGAACAAGCAGCTGGAGGCGGCCCGCATCGATGAGGCTAAGGATGCCATCGTCGTGCAGGTCGTGGACAAGGCCGTGGTTCCTGAACGCAAATCCGGACCGCATCGTCTGACGATCATTGCGCTGACGGCTCTGGTGGTCTTTCTTCTTTCGTGCGCCGGAATGCTGATCGCCGAATCGCTCAGGCGGCGCCGGGAACAGGACTCGCAGCTTCGGGCGCGGCTGGCGGCATTGCGGGACAACCTGCGATTTTCGTGAATCTCTCCCTGAACAATTCGTCTTCCGGCGTTTCGCTGCCTGAGCCGTCGGCCATGCCGACTGCTGCCATCGAAGCGCTGCTGCTGTTTGCAGCGGTCATCACGGCTGCTCTCTTATTTGTAGCGCACTGGATTACACCCAACCAGGCCGTGGTCCTGACCACGCTTCTGCTGCTTTTATTGCTCGGACTATCGTGGCGAAACTTCAACCAGGGAAGACACCCCTGCTTCTTCTTCATGGGCATGTTGCTGCTGCTACAGGGCGGTAGGCTCCTGACGTATTGCTTGGGAAGCGAGCCGGATCCGTTGCGTGTACGCGTTCAAACTGGCTTGCCGTTTGATCTTTCACGCCATGATCAGGGCACCGCATTGTTGTGCGTTGCACTTTCAGGTCTCTGTATCTATGCCATCTGCCGGCTGAACTACCGTCCGATCGCGGTCCTGAACACAACGTCGGCCATGCAGTACCTGCCGTATCTGTATCTGCTCTTCTACATGAGCGTGCCGGTACAGATTTTCAAGAACTACAGCTATTACCAGTTCGCCCAGGGCCATGGCGGTTACATGTATTTTTGGGTGAGCCATGGTGAGTTCGCGGCGACCGTCCCGCTGTGGGTGAGGCTGATCTCGCTGATCACCTTGCCATCGTTTGTCGGCATTTTCATTCTCGAGACGCGAAGGAGGTACCTCTACCTTGCGACCACCTGTTACTTCGTGTCCTCGCTGCTGATTCTGCTGATGGGAAGCCGCATCGGCACGCTCGCGTTGATCGTTGCCTTGTGGTACGCAGCCGGGATTAAGTCGGGAAAGAAAACACGCACCCTGGCAGTGGTGGTGCTCGCTTGCGTACTTTTCGCTATTGCTGGTCTGTTCCAGGCACTGCGGGAAGATTCCGATGTCACCGCTTACGCTGTCGACCCCCTGAAGTTCGTTACTTTGTCAGGCAATTCGCTCGACGTGACTCTGGTAGTGATTAAGTACAAAGAAATATTCTCGGCCTATGCCGGCAGCTACATGTGGAACGAGCTGACTGCAGGCTTCTCGCCTCACGACCTGGAACACTACTTCCGAGGCAGGGAGCTAGGACACGATGTTTCTGTTCTGCTCAATCCAGGGGCATTCGAACAAGGTGTGGGAACCGCGGGATCGTACATTGCGGAAGCGTACATGATCGGAGGCGTGGCGGGAGTGGTCGTCATCTCCTTCCTGATTGGATTAGCGCTGCATCTGCTCTATCGGTTCAGTCGCACTCCGCTATCTTTGTTCATGGTGCTGATGGTTCTTCCTGAGTTCATCAATATGCCGCGAGGGGATCTGCTGGACTGGCTGTCGGTTCTCGCCAGAACTCTTCTCTTACTGACGGTGTTGACCTTGGGATGGAAAGTGTACTCAGTTCTTCTCTGGCTTCAACAGGCTCCGCGGCCGTCGCAGCCATGGACCGCCGAACGACTGCCGGGTACTCGATGAATCTCTCCGCAGTCGCCTCACTGAGTCGCCTGATCAAGAACTGCATTCGCGTATGAAAACTTCTCTGCGAGCGCTCGCGCGCAAGATATTCGATATAGGCTCGGGCGAAGTGCTTTCGCGCCTGTGCAGCGTCGCCACGCTCCTTTTCCTGGCGCACAGGTTCGGAGTGGTTTTCGTGGGCGTATACGCATTGGCTCAAGGATTGATTCAATATTCCTATCCCTTTATCGATTTCGGATTGCGACATGTAGGAGTGCGTCTGCTCGCCAAGTATCCTCAGGCGGGTCAGGAGATCGTTCAGCAAGTACAGCGACGCCGCTTGTTGATGGCCGGAGTGTTGCTTCCTCTGTTGGCTTTGTACGCCGCATCCGTCAAGCTGCCCCTGCAATCGAAGCTGTTCCTATTTGCCTTTACGGCGGTCGGATCGTTGTATGCCGTCTCGCTTGATTGGGCAGCTTGGGGTAAAGAGCGTTTTCGGCTGGCTGGTTTTGGCAAAGCCGTGTCGCCCATCAGCGTGCTCGCCGCCGTGTTGCTCGGGCGCAATTCGGACCAGGTTTTGTGGTTCCTCGTAGTGGGAAACTTTGCCGGCTACGTGCTGCAAGCGGCAATATTCAGGAGATGGTGGCGCGGGCACCTGCCGGAGCAAGAGCAAGACATCCCTGTCGAACTGATCCGCGAATCCCTGGCATGGAGACGCACCAGCGTCATGGGGCTGGCATGGTTCTGCAACATGGCATTCGCCAGTATCGATATGCTGATGCTGGGACTTATGGCCGACCCGCGCCAAGTCGGTTTGTACAGCGCGGCCTATCGTGTCATCAACCAGGTTTTGTACGCGTATTACTTTCTAACAGTGGCACTTTATCCGCAGCTCGCACGACAGAATCAGACTCAGCGAGTGCGCATGTTGCGGCCCCGAATTCTGGTTTCGCTGGTCGCGTTGGGGAGCGTCATTGCAGGTTTGGTGACGCTGGCGCGGCGTCCCCTAATCGCGGTCCTGTTCGGAAACGAGTTTCTGCCCGCAACGTTGCTGTTGATCCTGCTGGCTTGGGCCGTCCCGCTGGATTTCCTAACGTCCTACCTGACCAGTGCTTACATTGCTTGGGGAATGGAGAGAAAGATGCTGCTATGCACCCTGATTGCAGCAGCCAGCAACATCGTCCTGAATCTCATCTGGATCCCAGCCTATGGCGCAAAAGCCGCGGCGGTGAACACCCTGATATCGTACGTGATTTTCCTATTGAGCTTAGCGGTCGCAGGGCGCTCAGCAAGGGAGCTCGCTCCAGACGCTGAGCGCGTGCCGGAAATGATTGCATAGGCCTTTGGTGCGGATCCTCTACGACCATCAAGTTTTTTCGCTGCAGGATGCCGGGGGAGTCTCCCGCTACTTCTATGAGCTCGCGAAATACTTGACGTCGATTCCCGACGTGCAGACCGAACTGTTAATGGGAATCAATGGTAACGTCTACCCCTTCCAGGAGTTGGATACTGCCACGACAAGGGTCGCCCGATTGCCAAAATGGCTGCCGCCAGGAACCCTGCGATACATTGCCAACGAGGCATGGGGCAATCTGAAGGCGGCGACTCGCGGTAAGTTCGACATCTATCATCCGACGACGTACTTGAGGATGCCGCTGGTGCGCGCTACTCGTGTGGTTGCGACGCACCACGAGTGCACGCACGAGCGTTACCCGGAGCTGTTTCCCGATGTCAAGAAAGTTCTGTGGGCGCGCAAGTGGCTCTTTCCCAGGGTGGACATGATTATTTGCTGTTCGGAGTCGACCCGGCAGGACCTTCTGCACTTTTACAATGTCGACCCCGCCAAAACCCGGGTGATCTACCACGGACTGACTGCCCTGCCGCGCAGTCCGGAGGCGAGTGCCGTTCTCCGCCAGCAACTGCATCGCGACTATATTCTTTACGTTGGGATGCGAGCCGCGTTCAAGAACTTCCGCGGCCTGTTACAGGCGATCCATGATGCCGGGTTGCAGGATTCGCTCGACCTGCTTGTGCTGGGAGGCGGTGAGTTGAGCAGCGAAGAGAAAACGCTGATCAACTCTTTCGGACTGGGCAGCAGCGTGGTTGCCATGCCGAAAGTTTCGGACGAGCTGCTGGCCGAAGCATACGCCGGCGCGAAGCTTTTTGTTTACCCATCGCTCAGCGAGGGGTTCGGCATTCCGCCACTGGAGGCCATGTCGCTGGGATGTCCCGTGCTCGCAAGCCGCGGCGGTTCGATCCCGGAAGTGTGCGGCGATGCGCCCTTCTATTTTGATTCGGAAGATCAGAGTTCCTTTGCCAGGGAATTGTTGCGGGCCCTGAACGACCAGCCCGCCCGAGACCGGGCGGTAATTGTCGGCACGGTCGTAGCCAAACGATACAGCTGGAAGCAGTGTGGCATACAAACCTTAGCTCTTTACCGGGAATGCCAATAGGTGTTACCACAATGCAGGACGTTCTTTCCCAAAAGCAAGTACTCTGATCTGGCACACCCATTCTGAGGCATGTCGCAGCTGAAAGCATTGCTGTACAGCGATCTCGCACGGCAGTACGAACTGGAGGGACGAAGCGACATTCGGCCCAATTTCCTGCGGTTTCTGCTGCGCCTGCTCCATTTCCGCTACCTTCCCAACGTTATTTGCCGCACCGGCCGGGCAGCAATGCTGTCAGGTGTACCAGTTTTGCCAAAGCTGTTAACCTACTTGAACCTCGTCCTCTTCGGGCTGGAAGTCACTCCCAAATGCGAGATTGGACCAGGAGTTTTCTTCGCTCATCCGGTCGGCTGTGTGATTGGGGCGTGGCGGATCGGCAGCAATGTGATGATTTTTCAGGGTGTCGGTCTGGGTGCGCTCCACCCGGATATGGGTTTCCATCGTGAACTGCGGTGTGAAATCGGCGACAATGTCGTGCTGGGTGCTGGGTGCAAAGTATTGGGGCCGTACTGTATTGGGAATGGAGCAGTGGTTGGTGCCAATTCGGTCGTAATGAACTCAGTTGAACCACGGCGCACTGTATTCGGCGTTCCGGCAAGGGTAGTACCATCATCAGTAAGGAATTAGGAATGGCGAAGCCTATTCTCGATCTCACGGTCATCATCCCGAACTACAATACTCGCGGCCTTTTGCGGAATTGCATCGACTCCATTTACCGGCACACCGAGGGAATTTCCTTCGAGATTGTTTGCGTTGACGGAAACTCTCCGGATGGCAGTGCTGCCATGGTAGCCAAGGAATTTCCGAACGTCATTCTGGTCCGGAACCAGAGCAACGAATCGTATGGCCGCAGTGTGAATCAGGGGCTTCGCATGGCCCGCGGCCGTTACGCTTGCCTTCTGGACAGCGACTCCATGCTGATCAGCAATGCCTTCCAGGCGCTGGTCAAGTTTATGGATGAGGAGCCGGAGGCGGCTGCCTGTGGCCCCAAGTTGTTGAACGCCGACAGAACGCTGCAGCATGACATCCGCCGCTTTGCCGGCTTGGGCGTGTTCTTTCTGCAGACCCTCAATTGGCACAAGTTGTTTCCCAACAGCCGCATCATGTCGCACTACTATGCCAGCGACTTCGACTTCTCGCGGCCGCAGCAGGTGGAAGCCATCGGTACCACTGCGTTCGTTGTGCGGCGATCCACGTGGGAAAGCGCCGGGATGCTGGACGAGCGCTTCCGCTGGGCAATGGTAGACCTGGCTTATGAGTACATGCTGGGAAAGAAAGGCTACAAGCTGTATTACACGCCCTGTGCCGAGGTCATCCACTTCGGCAGCCAGACCGTCAATCAAGACGTGCTGAGAACCTTGCGCGAGCAGTGCCAGGGATTCATTGACTTCAGCGATGCCTACGATTACTTCGGCAAAGGGCGGTTCATCAAGTTCATTGTCCGGATGGGTGTCCGCGCCCGCTATTATCTGAAAGTGCTTGGCTACTACGTGAGCTCCGATAAGCGCGTGATCAAAGGCCCCGGTCGCCCCAGCAAGGAACAGGCGGAACACATCGCGATGCTGGTCGAGACCAGCAGCCCGGCCGCTTCGCAGCATCGTCGCGAAAAGGCGCCCGTCGCTTCATTTTCTCAATCTGGATCGGACGCCAACTCCGTAGCCAGCCAATAAGGCCGCCTCACCTTCCGCCGCAACGATCTCCAACACACGGCGAACGGTCGCGACAATAGCCAAATCACGGAGCCGTCTCGGAACAGCCTGCGCAAGCCCGTCGAGGCCGTTTTCGGATTCTTCATCTCTTCCAAAGCCAGCACGGTCGAGTAGGTTTGCAAACGAAAACGCGTGGTTCGCGGATCGAGTGAAGCGGACCATTGACGGATAATCGATAGCGGCTCCTGATGCAGACGCAGACGATGCTCGTGCGATGCCGTCATGCTGCCGGGATGAACACGATAACGGCAGACGACTTCCTGCACCGCTCGCGCCTCGTAGCGACTGGCGAGCGCGACGTACAGGTGGTAGTCGGGAACCACCTGAATGTTTTCCGGGATCCCACCCACCTCTGTTACGGCTGAGCGGCGCAGCACCGCCGAACTCATTGCGATAAAGCAGGCATCGCGGAACAGTTGGGCGAAGATCTTTCCTTCTGGTAGACGAACGAATTCGTGGCGATAGTCATAGTCGCGCAGATTGCCACGCACCGAATCAAACAGCACCGTTCGTCCATAGATGATTCCAACTTCAGCGCCAGCAAGCGCCATCTGCTTTTCCAGTTTGCGCGGCAGCCAGATGTCGTCCTGGTCCAGAAACGCCAGCCACTCGCCAGTAGCCTGCTGAATCGCGCGAGCTCGAGCTTCCCCCAGCGGGGTGTCGTCCGGCGAGAGGTAGTAGTGCACACGCGGATCGCGGTACTCGGCAATAATCCTGGCGCTGTCATCGGTCGAGCGATCATCCCACGCAATCAATTCCCACTCGGTGAATGTCTGTGCCATCACGCTGTTGAGAGCGTCACGCAGAAACGGCGCGCCATTGCGCACATTGATGATGATGCTGACCAGGGGCATGACAGGTTCGAATGTAACAGGTGATCCTACACGTAGCGCTGGCTACCGGACCTCTGCCAGTAGGGAGGCCGCAACTTTCGGCGCACGACATGGAAGACATACACAATCGGCCGTTTCAGTTGGGATCCGACGGAGCCTTGTGTGAATAGGCGTCGCAGGCCGCTCACGAATGTTTGCCTGCTTCGCATTTCTTCCAGGGCGATGGCGGTGAAATGCCTCTGACGTGCCCGGCTGACGGTCTGAGCTGGAACCTCTGCGGCCCAATGATCGATGAGCCACAATACTTCCCAGTTCATTTCCAGCGCGGCGGTGTGAGACATGCTGTCGGGGTGCATGCGATACCGGCAGACTACTTCCTGCACAGCTCGGACGAGATACTTCCGGGCGACTGCGACGTACAAATAGTAATCCGGGATGATCCGAATCGCGTCCGGTATGCCGCCGATGGCTTTGATCGCCGATGCGCGAAACATTGCCGAACTCATCGCGATGAAGCACGATCGAGTGAACAGCAGAGTGAAAAGATCTCCCTCAGGCAATGGCAGGTACTCGTGAGCATGGTCGTAATCGCGCTGCCATCCATCGGGATAAAACCTCACCGTGCGGCCATAAATTAGCCCGATATCCGTATCTGCAAGCGCGATTTGTTTTTCCAGCTTGAGCGGCAGCCAGACGTCATCCTGATCGAGGAACGCAACCCATTCCCCCGCCGCATGCTGGATGGCATCGTTCCGAGCCTTGCCCAGCGAGACATCTTCCGGGGAAAGAAAGTAGTGGATTCGGGGATCGCCGTACGACGCAACCACAGAAGCGCTGGCGTCAGTCGAGCGGTCGTCCCAGACGATCAGCTCCCAGTCGCAAAACGATTGCGCCAGAACGCTATCGATGGCCTCGCGCAGCGTCGCCCCACCATTGCGAATATTGATAATGACGCTGATCAAAGGCATAGGTCGAGGAGCTTCCGCTCAGGTAATGATCCACATCTGGTGCGAAGAAACCAGCACACAGTAAAGCAGCAGTTGCCAGAAAGCCAGAGCCAACGCAGTAACGCAGAAAACCAACAGGAAGACGTCGGCATTCGACCTGGTCGCGGGCATGCCTACGACGACCAAAGCGCGAATCAGTCCTGCCAGGCCCGCGATTACGAATATGACCACGGCCAGCGTGAAGCGCGACTTGGGTTGCGGTCGCCTTCCAACTTCTGCCGCAGGCGTTCGCTGATACCACAACAGAACCCAGATCGCGAGCGCGGCCATACCGACAATCGAACTGGCGTACTGCAAGGCAGAATGAATCGGCATTCGGCCTATGAAGGGAACATGCACCGAACCCCGCAATGCGCGGATGTGATAGTAGGGCCAGGTATAGCCGTGAGTGAACGCGTCCCAAACGATGTGAGTTGCGACACCGAATAGTATCGACCCCAGAATGGCCAGGAAGCGCCGCGGACCGAAGAAGGGAAACGCTCCCAGTTGATCGCGCAAGCGCAATTGCACTCCCGCCGGCAGCAGTCCGATGATGGGACGCTTGATCACGTTGTGAAACATCCACAATGCGACGAAAGCCGCAGGTATTGTGAACTCCACAATGCCGGGAAAGTGGTGGCCGATGGCGCGGTAGTCGGTGTTGCCCACGATGTAAGGGAAGTCCGGAGCCATGCTGCCGATAACGAATGCCGACCAAACCAGGTTCAGCTTGCGAAAGGGCAACGCTGCAGCGGCATGAGAGACCGTGAAAGGCATCCGAAAACTGATCGATCGACTCGGCGGAACGCGTGTCCGGCTCTTCGGCCTGAGAGCGGTCGCCGATTGAGAATTCATTCCTCTTCGGCAGTATAGCTGAGTTCGTAGGGTCGTCCGCAGACCCCGGCCGCCGCCTAAATCAATTACAATCAGCACGCACAATACACCCAAGAACGACTCACGGATTCTCATGAAACGCGCTCCGCTGGCTGGCGGACCTACCAATCCCTTGCAGGAAGACGACCTACCCGCGATCGCCGGCGGTGTGCCGGTCCGTTCGCCGCAGTCTCGCTTGATCTTCGCCGCCGCCGAAAATATCGGCGTAGGAATTTCACGAGGAATGCGCTATTGAAGCGACTTTGGGTGAGGTTCCTCGCAACGCTGGCCGTGCTGAGTTTGTGCGCAGTCGCGCCAACTGTGGCCCAGCAGAGCGCGCCTCCGATGGGTACAAGGCAATCGTGGCCATCCCAGATGCCACAGGCGCCATCGCAGCAGTCATCGTCACAATCGACCCAGTCGAAGGCTGCCGATCCGCCTTTCGATAAAATCGCCCATCCGGACGAAAGCAAATTTTTCATTCATCTTGCCGAAGATCAAAAGAACATCTGGACCAGTCCGTTCCATCTGACCGCGTCGGACGCCAAGTGGCTTGTTCCGATGAGCGGCATTGCCACTGGACTATTCGTAACCGACCCGACAAGTTCTTACGCGATGCGCCTCGACCCGCAGCATCCGCTAAATCTTGCGTCGGACGCCGGCGTCGCTGCCGCTGCAGGAATGACCGGCGTCGCCTACTTCTGGGGCCGTATGACTCACAATGAACGTGCCCGGGAAACAGGGGTGTTGGCGACGGAGGCGATGCTCAACGCGCTCGGCACCGATTATGCGTTGAAGGGAATTACCGGTCGCGAGCGGCCTTTTCCGTCCGACTTCCAGAACATCTTCTTCCACGGCGGAACCTCGTTCCCCTCGGACCACGCTGCCGTAACCTGGGCCTTTGCGGCGGTCGTTGCCCAGGAGTATCCCCATCCTGCCGCGGAAATCGGCGCATACGGTCTGGCGCTCGGGGTTAGTATGGCGCGGGCCGCTGCGGACCAGCATTTTCTCTCCGATGTATTCATCGGTGGGCTGATGGGATATCAGATCGGGCGTCAGATCTACAAGAACCGTCACAATCCCGAGATCGACGACGAGCTCAAGGTCGTCGCGGAGCAGACATCAGCACCCCGGCCTGGGAATTACGCCAGCGTCAATGTCCCGCTCGACAGCTGGATTTATCCCGCGATGGAGCGGCTGATCGGCGGCGCCTATATCGATACCGCGTTCCTCGGATTAAGGCCATGGCCGCGAATGTCGTGCGCCAAGATGCTGATGGAGATGGATTCGAAGGTGGAGTACCACACCGATATTCCGCCTGAGATTCTAAAGCTCAAGAAAGCGCTGGATGCCGAGTTCGCGCCCGAGATCGCGACTTGGGAAGGCCGCCCCACCGAGTCAATCGAACTCGATTCGGTTTACACCCGCGTAACCGATATTGCCGGAAAGCCGGTGAACGACAGCTATCATTTTGGCCAGACGCTGATCAACGACTACGGCCGTCCCTATTGGCAAGGTTTAAACAACATCACCGGATTCAGCGCTAGCGCTAATGATGGCCGCTTCGCGTTCTACATCGATGGCGAATATCAGTACGCGCCCACGATTCCCGGCTATCCGCTCTCCGTTCGCCAGGTCATCTCCAACGTCGATCTGAATCCTCTGCTACCGCCAACGCCGGTAAAAGCCAACCAGTTCAGCCTGCTGGATACGTACGCCACGATGAGGTACGGCGGATTAGATTTCTCGGTCGGCAAGCAGAGCATGTGGTGGGGACCGACTGAGGGTGGTCCACTTCTGATGAGCGACAACGCCGCGCCCTTCTGGATGCTGCAGATCAACCGGATGGAGCCTACGGAGATACCGCTTCTTTCGAAGTTTCTGGGCCCCTTCGAAACGGCCAACTTCTTCGGCGCCTTAGCAGGACATCAATATCCGGTCGGGCCCTATATGTTCGGCCAGAAGGTGAGCTTTAAGCCCACGGAGAACCTTGAATTCGGATTTACCCGTGACGATGTATTTGGCGGCGAGGGCCATGTTCCGCTTACGTTCGGATCGTTCTGGAATGCGTTCACCAGTATTAATGACGTAACGCCGGAGGTTAAGTTCTCCCGGAACGATCCGGGAGCCCGGCACGCCAGCTTCGATTTCTCCTGGCGGCTGCCCTACCTGCGCCGCTGGTTGACGCTGTACAGCGACTCACTGGTGCACGATGACGTTTCGCCGGTCAGCGCGCCGCGGCGTTCCGCGGTGAGTCCCGGACTTTATCTCAGTCATTTTCCCGGATTGCCGAAGCTCGACTTCCGCGTGGAGGCAGTCTCTACCGATCCCCCGACCCCCGACAGTTTTGGCGGCCATTTTCTTTACTGGGAAGTCGTTTATCACGATTTGTACCTCAACGATCGTTATCTGATGGGAAGCTGGATTGGCCGTGAGGGCAACGGTTATCAGGCATGGAGCACCTATCATCTCAGCCCCAAGAGCAGCATTCAGGTGGCCGTGCGTAATGCAAAGATCGGCAAGGACTTCATCCCCGGAGGCAGCACGCAATGGGATTGGAGCCTGTCAGCCGATTTGTGGGTGCACAAGAACGTGGAGATCAAGCCATTCCTGCAGTATGAAACCTGGTGGATTCCCGTGCTTGCACCCACGCGGCAATCTGACTTCACCAGCTCTGTACAACTCACATGGTGGCCGAGCACGATTGGAATCCGCAAAGCCACACACTAACTGTTGGGCCCGCTCGCGCCGGGAGGCGCTCCCAGCTCCTAATCCCGTATGCTATAAGCGTATTGAGGCCCCTTAGCTCAGCGGTTAGAGCAGTCGACTCATAATCGATTGGTCGCAGGTTCAAATCCTGCAGGGGCCACCATTCCCTTAGGCTGCTGAGACCTTCCGGGTCTCCACCCGTCTACAATCCACCCTTCACGAGAAGGGCAGAGCTTCGCTTGCTCTGTGCAACTACATGTCGCTCGGCGTGCATGTCGCTGGATTCGGCGTTGTCGGTGCCGGAGGACTTGGCGGCGTTGTCCATGGGCCAGTCGTGAAATCGAAGAAGTCGAGCAGGTCGGGTTGCGCCGCGTCGCGCTGCGTGAGGTGCGTGCTGCTGCCGATGAACCGATTCTCCACAAACTTGATCACCGCCGTATGCCACCACCTGGGCTGTCGTGCGGCGAGAAGAATCAGCAGCAGATCCATGCTGCCGGGAAGCGGAATGGCGGAATTATCGGCCAGGCCGAGCGCAATCAGGCCGGGACCGCCGAGTCGCAGCAGCCACGTCCAGAGCGGGTTAGTGGTTACGAAGGCCAGGAGAATGTGCATTTCGTAAAAGGCGGCTGACAGGGCAGGACTCTTGGTTAGAAGCGCCTTCTAGACGCGGAGATGCTGGAGGAGCCACGTTCCGGGGAGAAACGCGAACGTGGCGTAATCATGAATTCAAGAACGATGCCGGAGACGCGCTCTGCACGGGCTCGTCTACATCCCCGGCATCTTCATGCCCGCCAGCCGCTTGGCAAAGCTTGGCTTGCTCATGCTCTTGAACATCTTGCGCATTTGCGCGTACTGCTTCAGCAACTGATTCACTTCCTGGACGGACGTTCCTGATCCACGCGCAATGCGCTTGCGCCGGCTCCCATTGATGACCTCATGATGCTCGCGCTCGTAAGGAGTCATCGAGTTGATGATCGCCTCCACGCGGTTGATCTGCTTGTCATCCACTTTGTCAGCGGCTTGCTGCATATTTGCGAACGGGCCAATCTTCGGCATCATGCCCATGATGCTCTGCAACGATCCCAGCTTCTTCACCTGCCGCAACTGGCCGCGAAAGTCTTCCAACGAGAAGCCGTCACTGCTGAGCGCCTTGCGCGCGAATTCCTCGGACTTGCCCTTATCCAGCTTGGCTTCGGCTTTTTCAATCAGCGACAGGATGTCGCCCATGCCGAGAATCCGTCCCACGATCCGGTCGGGATGGAACGGCTCGATGGCGTCATACTTTTCGCCCACGCCGATGAACTTGATCGGCTGGCCGGTTACGTTGCGAATGGAGAGCGCCGCACCGCCGCGGGCGTCGCCGTCCATCTTGGTGAGCACCACGCCGGTAATCGACAGCTGCTTGTGGAACTCGTCGGCGGAGCGCACGGCGTCCTGGCCGGTCATGGAGTCGGCGACGAACAGAATCTCCTGAGGGTTCAGGATCTTCTTCAGCGACTGCATCTCGTCCATCAACTGCTCGTCGATGTGCAGACGGCCCGCGGTATCGACGATCAGCACGTCGCAAGCGTTGTTGATGGCTTCGCGACGCGCTTCCTTGACCAGGCGCTCGACGGTCGCGGTGTTGGCCTCCTCAACTTTGCCTTCGTAAAGATTGGCCTTGATGGCGGCAGCGACAACCCTCAATTGCTCGCGGGCAGCGGGACGATACACGTCGACCGACACCAGCATCGGGCGATGTCCGCCCTGCTTCAACCAGTTGGCCAGTTTGCCCGACGTGGTCGTTTTACCGGAGCCCTGCAGTCCGGCCATCAGGATGATCGTCGGCGGCTGCGAGGCGAACTTCAGTTTCGCCGTGTCTTTGCCGAGAATGTTGACCAGCTCGTCGCGCACGATCTTGACGACCTGTTCAGCCGGCGACAGCGAGGTCAACACCTCCTGCCCGACGGCCTTTTCGCGAATGTGCTCAATCAGCTCTTTGACGACGTTGAAATTGACGTCGGCTTCGAGCAGCGCCATGCGAATCTCTTTGAGCGCTTCGCCAATGTTTTCGTCATTCAGCGTGCCCTGCCCGCGCAGGTTCTTGAAGGCACGCTGGAGTTTATCTGTAAGGTTCTCAAACATTGTCAGGAGTCCAGAACTGGATGGATACGCAGAGCGCCGCAGCTTCCGCGCTGATTACGAGAATATCACGCTACCCGGCGCGTTTCCCTCGTGCCTTGGATGGAATGGAACTCGAACGAAGCGGGCGACGGTGCCCTCAGTTAATTAATTTTTTCGACCATGGCTTTTCGGTATACCTCGGCTGCGGCGAGGACCGTTTTGCTGTGGATGGTGACCGTATCTTCCACGTGGTTCGCATAGCCTCCGGCGTAGGTCGTCATGATGGGGATTTCGCGCGCGCGCGCAGCACGGAAGACCAGTTCATCCCGCTGCTTCAGGCCTTCGATCGTCAGATTTAGCCCACCCAACTGATCCTGGCTGAAGGGATCGGCTCCCGCCACGTACGAGATCAATTCCGGCTCGAACTGCCGCAACGCCGAACTCAGGGCGTTGTCGAGCCATCCCAGGTATTCGCTGTCACCACAGCCGTCGGGCAAATTTACATCGATCGAAGAAGCAGGCTTAATGTACGGATAGTTGTGTTCCTGATGCAGCGAAATGGTGAAAACGTCCTTGCTGGGGCCTTGAACCATAATGGCGCCCGGCGCCGTGCCTAACGTTGGAGCCGAGGTGGACGGCAAGGCACTCGGCTTGTGAGTGGAATTGCCGAAGATGAATGCAGTGCCGTTTCCCTGGTGGACGTCGCAGTCGATGGTCATAGCGCGACGAATTCGTCCACGCTTCTGCATGACGCGGATCGCGATGGCGATGTCATTCATCATGCAGAAGCCCTCGCCATGATCGGGAAAGGCATGGTGAAAGCCACCGCCAAGGTTCAGGCAAACGCCGTCCTCCAGTGCTCGCTCAGCCGCCAGGATCGATCCGCCGGTATGTAGCAGGAAGGCGTCCACGACCTGCGGAGAATAGGGGATTTCCATCTGCAGCTCTTCGCGCGCGCTCAGACCTCCCTCCATCAGTTTGTTCACGTAATGAGGGGAGTGGACCAGCACGACGTCGGATTCGCTCGCCGGTTCAGGCGTCAGGAAATCGCCAGAGTCGGCGGCGTTCTGCTGCAATAGGCGTTCGCGGATGAGGCGGTACTTGTCGGCGCGGAAAACGTGCTCACCGATGGGAAGGAAATACTTCTCGCTGTACACCAGCTTAAAGGGCAGCATGGGCCGTCTATCCGGGCGCGGTGCATTCGAAAGAAAGAACATTCTAGACCTAGCGCCTGCAAACTGCCATCTGGCGGCGCCTACGGTAACACTTGCCTCCGTATCCTGAACCGTCCGAAATTCAGTCCACTACTCCAAGTTGCGCATTGTCAATTACAGTTTTTCCTTTACGACAAGTCGAGAATAGGGCAGACTCAACCGACACCAACACTTAGGAGGCTGTACGAATGAAGAAAGCGGTTCGGCTGTCTGTGGGAGTTCTCTGTCTTGGCCTGCTTCTCGCGAGCGTCGCGGTCGCGCAGGATCAATACACCGAAGGAACGGTGGAGCGCGTTAACCTGATACGGATTCTCCCCGGCCACTTCAACGGGTTCATGGAAGACATCAAGTCCAACCTGCAACCGATCTGGGAAGCAGAGAAGGCCAACGGCCTGATCATGAGCTATCACGTGTTTTTCAATCAGACCAAGTCGGCTCCGGAAGATTGGGACATCGGCGTCTCGCTCGAGTACAAGAATATGGCTGCCCTCGATGGGTTGGCGCAGAAGGTTCTGGATTTGCGCATGAAGCAGTACGGCGATAAAGGCAAAGAGCAGAAGGTCATCGATAAGCGCGTAGAAAGCGCACAGACCGTTACCAGCTACCTGATACGGAACGTTACGATGAAATAAGCCTTGCGGTTCCTGCATTCGTGAGGCGACGTTGCCGAGAGGCCGCGTCGCTTTGTCATTTAAGATGTCAGCCATGGCGGCAGCCCCGCAGATCGCGTCGTTCCGTCGAGCCGCTGGTTACAACCTGCTGGCGACCTCAGGTGTGGTCCTGGTTGCGGTTTTCGTGCTGTGCGCCCTTTTCGCCCCTTGGATTGCGCCGCAGGATCCCGCTCACATCGATCTTCCATCGCGGCTGATGGGGCCATCTTCTTCGCACTGGTTCGGCACCGACGAACTGGGCCGGGACATCCTCTCGCGCATCATCTACGGCGCACGAATCTCTATGCTGGTTGGGAGTTGCGTGGTCGCCGCGTCGCTCACACTCGGCCTCGTCTTCGGCTCTATCGCCGGCTATTACGGCGGAGTTACGGACCGCCTGCTGAACGTCGTGGTGATGAATGCCTTCATGTCGTTTCCCGGCATCCTGCTGGCAATCGCATTCGTCGCATTCCTCGGACCCGGCATTTTCAACTTAATCTTTGCGTTATCTCTCGGCGGTTGGGTGGGCTACGCGCGCTTGGTGAGGGCACAGGTTCTGGCCGTTCGCGAGCGAGAATTCGTGGAAGCTGCCCGCGCGCTGGGTGCCAGCAATACCCGCATCATCGTTCGTCACATTTTGCCGAACATTATTCAACCCGTAATCGTGCAGGCGGCCATTGGAATGGCGGGTGCCATCCTCGCAGAGGCTACGATGAGTTTTCTCGGACTCGGTGTGCCGCCTCCAACGGCAAGCTGGGGAGCGATGTTGAACGACGCCCGCTCTCACCTCTTCGACGCGCCACACCTGGTGCTGTTCCCGGCAGCAGCGGTCATGCTGGCTGTCCTGTCGTTCAACTTCATCGGCGACGGGCTGCGGGATTATCTCGATCCAAGGGCGAGGCTTGAAGTTGGGCTGTGAAAAGTGGCACTTAGCACTTAGCATTTGGCAATTAGCTAAATCCCAAGGCCGAAACCCGGGATCGAGGCCAAAGCCAAATGCCTCAGGCCAAATGCCAACTGCTGGTCCTAAATCGTATTTGAGGTCATCTAACACCCATGCCTACAACTGAAACTGCAATTCTGGGCGGCGGATGTTTCTGGTGCGTCGAGGCTGCCATCAAACAGCTCCAGGGCGTTGAGTCCGTCCGTTCGGGCTACATAGGCGGGGCGTCGCCCAATCCGACGTACCAACAGGTTTGTTCCGGCAAGACCGGCCACGTCGAAGTGGCGGAGATCACCTTCGATCCCTCGGTTCTCAGCTACAGCGACCTTCTCCACGTCTTCTTCACGCTGCACGATCCCACAACGCTGAATCGGCAGGGTAATGACGTCGGTGAGCAGTATCGTTCGGTCATCTTCTATCGCGACGAAGCGCAGAAGAAGACTGCCGAAGAAATCATCGCTGAACTCACGCGCGACCAGGTTTTCAAAGACCCTATCGTGACGGCCATCGAGCCTGCCTCCGCTTTCTATGTGGCTGAGGACTACCACCAGGATTACTTTGCCAACAACTCCATGCAACCATACTGCATGTTCGTGGTCGCGCCTAAGGTCCTGAAGATCCGCGAAAAATACGCTCAACGGCTGAAAGCCTAACCTCCGGCCGAGCCTGAAAACCCGCTATAATAAGAAGTTTCGGCGGCGCGTTTTGAACGAATCTGTAGGCGGGGTGTGCTTATCCCGTCCCGCCAGAAGCCTGGGGCCATGTCGAACGACAGCATCATCGTACGCGGAGCGCGCGTTCACAATCTAAAGAACATCGACTTCGAAATTCTGCACAACGAACTGACGGTTGTGACCGGCGTTTCGGGATCG
>Ga0187884_10001249_pt1 | contig 23620 bp, 33 predicted proteins | sample June2016WEW_20_4_FD_132983 | JGI IMG/M metagenome (GOLD analysis project Ga0187884, IMG submission 132983) | Peatland microbial communities from SPRUCE experiment site at the Marcell Experimental Forest, Minnesota, USA - June2016WEW_20_40 | ecosystem: Environmental > Terrestrial > Soil >...
ACCCAGGCCCCGAGGGTGAAGCCCGTGGAGAAATCGAGGGATGGCTGGACTCCCACGACAATGAAATTGTCGGCGACAGCATTGAACTGGTACCCTTCCCTGATCTTGGCGGACTCCAAGATTGGATAGGGATTGGCTATGGTCCCGTTGTTTTGGTTCGCCGTCGAGTCGTCCGGATCTTCCATGTGCCAGACGCCCGTGGCCGCGCTCTCCCAGACGGCGTACTTGCCATAGGGGCTGCCAGGCGCGGGCTCGACATTGGCGGGGTTGCCGTAGGTCACGTAGAAGGCTGTGTCGGGCACTTCTTTGGTGCAGAAATCGACATCAGCATAATAATTAGATGCTAAATAGGAGGATGACGGAAACGTGCCCATCGTCCCGTAAACTCCAGCACTCACGGGGGCATGCAGATGCCCGCTGTTCTTAACTGTGGTGAAATAGTTCGTATCCCTTGGTTCTGAAGTCCCCGAGATAGAGTACGAAACAGTGTAATTCACATTTGCTGTGATGGCAACTGGCGTGGTCAAAGAAGCAGTTTGCCAGCCAACACTACTTGATGCCGGGAAGGTAGCGGTCGCGAGCAAGGCACCGACGGCATCCCAGAGATGCCCGTCATGAGCTGCTGTATCATCTGAATTGCGGTAATACTTCAACGCCGTGATGTATCCGGCAATGTCCGAGTAGAATATCATGCCCAATTCATAGGGACCTGTACCACTGGTATCCGAAGGAGAATCTGTTGCAAGAAATAAACTTGCGTTCCCTGCCGAGCCGATGAATAGCGATCCTAGCTGGCCGACGGGGTCGAAGCCAGATACCTCGCGTGGCAGGGGCGTGACGCCGTCCTGGGCGAAGATCCGGATGTCCCCGCCGTCCGATCGCACGTGAGCCCAGAATCCTGCCGGCGCCAAGGACAGATCGTAATACTGGTCCGTGTTGCCGTTCGGCAGGGGCGTGATGAGGAAGCGGTATGGGTTGGCGGGCGTGCCGAGATGCCCCCAGCCGGGGCCGCCCGGCCCCAGGAGATCGTAGGGAGGCATGAGCTGCATCTAGGTCCAGCTCCCGCCGTCGTAGATGCAGAGGACATGGTTCACGGTGTCGTACACCATGGGCACCGTCCCGGCCTGCACGGTGGGCACGCCCGTGGGGGTGCCTGCGCAGGTGGGGATGTAGAGGAAGCCGTCAGTCGCATTGGTGGCGAGGGCTGCTCCCTGGCAGACGAGACTGTTTGCTGGGGTAAGTTTCAGTGTCGTACTCTGTGAGACTCCCCCGCCCGAGGCAGCCCCGAACAAGATTTCCTGGGGCGTGAGCCCGCCGAGGCCGGGACCCGTGGCCCCCGTGGCCCCAGCGCTGCCTGATGGGCCCGTGGCCCCAGCGCTGCCTGATGGGCCCGTGGCCCCAGCGCTGCCTGATGGGCCCGTGGCCCCAGCGCTGCCTGATGGGCCCGTGGCGCCCATGGTCCCCGATCCCGTGGCTCCCGTGGCCCCAGCGCTGCCTGATGGGCCCGTGGCGCCCGTGGTCCCCGCGCCGGTCGGTCCCGTCGCGCCCGGACCTCCCGCAGGCCCCGTGGGGCCCGTGGCCCCAACCTGCCCAGATCCACCCGTCCCGGGGAATTGCTTGTAGATCGGGCCGGGGCCTGGCTGGACCAGCGCGACTCCCTTGCCGAGATCTCCCCCGGTGGGGAACGCGGGCATCGCGAGCCCCAGCCCGGGAGCCTTCTTCGAGGGGTCCACGTTGCCAGGGAGGCCGGTGCCGGGAGCATATCCGGCGGGATCCACGTCCCTCGCGAGTCCCTTCCCCACGACATCGTCCGCCGCGTTCACCGATCCTGGGTTCGTGTAGTCGGGCATCGGATCTCCTCACTGGAAGATGTTGGCCGGCAGCCCGGTCCCGATCGGTGGCTGGCTGGCCACGTCCACGTCGATCGCGGTGGGGGCCGGCACTCCCGAGGTGACGATCGTCCTCCCTGGCTGCGGTCCCGTCGTCGCCGACACCGTCCCCTGGCCCTGGGGAAAGACGTCGGGCGTGGAGGCCACGGGGGAGGGTGCCGGAGCTGGCGAGGGCAGGAGGGTCACGTCCTCCACGATCCCGGTGCCCGAAGTGATGACCTCGGATCCTTGCCGTTGGGTGGAGAGCGTGAACGTGTCGCCGGGCACGGGAGTCGCCAGGGTGGGGGTGAACATGTCGGCTGGGTCCACCTGGTTGATGGCGATCCAGTTCGATCCGTACCCGGTGACGAGGCGGGAAGCACCGGGGTTGGTGGACGCCGCGTCGAACACGATCTGGCGCCCGAGCATGGAGATGCCGAACGAGGCGAGATCGGTCGGGGTGACGTACAGGATGTACCGGGTGGTGGGGGTGGGCTGCGATGGGGTGTAGGACCAGTTTCCCGAGGCATCCACTGAATACGTCCCGGGGATGTCGAAGGTGTAGGAGGTCCAGCTGCCCGTGGCGGTGAGACCCGGGATGGCGTCGATGTCGAAGGTGTACGCGAACCAGGCGGCGGTGCCGGAGAAGCTCACGGTGTATGGGGTCCCGATATCGAATGTGTATGCGGTCCAGGCTCCTGTGCCGTCATTGGGGGTTGCGGCATTCGTCCACACGATTACGAAGGAGGTGTTGCCGGTGGTGGCGCTCAGGACCGTGGCGGCCCCGTTGTAGTGGGTGGTCCCTGATATCATTATCGACTGGCCTGCCACCAGCCCGGCGGGGACGGTTCCCAGGAGATTCACCGTGGCGGATGTCCCGGGCGTCGAATTGACTATCGACGAGATGGAGCCGGCCAGGTTGATGACATTGCTCACCGTCCAGTAGCCGTTGTATCCTAGTGGGGGATTGCCTGCTGTGCCTATTATGCCGAGCAGTTGTCCATTGATCAGCCCCGTGGGGGCAGACGCCACCACGGTCGACTTCGTGAGGGAGCCGTTTTCCTGCACGACGGCCGTCACGGTGCCTGACAGGGAGATGACGTTGCCGATGGAGTGGATGCCATTGTAGGCCGCCACGGAGGACGCGGAGAAGGTGCCCCACTTCGCGTTGGCGATCATTGCCGGCAAGGGCGTGACGGAGGCGAGGGTGGTGCCACTGACGGGGCTGGGGGCCGCGGCCCCAAAGTTCCCGGACAGATCATTGATGACGTTGCTGACGGGGAAGAGGCCGTCGTAAGTGTTGGGGGTCCCCGCGACCTGGACGGCCTCCCCATCCACCAGGGCGGCCGGGATGGGGGTGGACGATATGAGGGTCACGATCCCGGTCCCCCCGCTGCGGGCATGCGCGAAGGTCCCGCTGGTGGCGGGATTGGGCGTGGTGGGGGGCGCGAGGGTGTCGGCGTCGAGCACGGCCGTCACCGCGTAGTCCTCGATCACGGCAGGCGTGAGGTTGGTCTGTATGGACATGTCCGGGCCGACGGTGAATTCGGCTATCGTCCCGGCCGTCACGCTCTGTCCCTGGATGTTCGGGTCAGTTGGGCTCGGCGGGGAGGGAGGGTACAGTGGTGGCCGTCCTGGGATCTGGCCGGGCGACGGTGGGGGCTGGCCTGGTGCCTGCCCGCCGACGATGACGTTGGCGGGCGTCGGGAAGGTGGTGGCCAGGGGATTGTCGGTGACGGCAGACTCGGCCTCGCCGGCCACGGAGGTCAGGACGTCGTCGTCGAGGGGGATGGCGAGGGAGTCGGTCTTCAGGGCCGGGTCGAATGCCTGATCGGCCACGTTGACGAGGCCGGGGTTGGTGACGTCGCTCATGATTCCTCCTAGTGTCGAGCATAGCCCAGCAGGCGACGGAACTCGCCTGACTCAGACCTGGGCAGGAAGCTCTTGGTCGCGCGGGACCACCCTATCATGGAGTCGACGTCTTCATCCTCGGAGAGCCCCTCGATCTTGTTGCCCAGGTAGGCTCCTATTTCGAGATCTTCCCCGCTGAGGTCTCCTCGCTTGGCCATGAGGTCCAGGACCTGCTGGTCGAGCTTGACGGAGATGCCTCCGTTGTACCCGGAGGGTTTCTCGGGGTCCACGACCATGACGTCCGGTGCCTTGGCGAACTGGATGATCACGGCTACCTCGCCGAGCTTGAGCTTGGTGGCCATGTCTTCCTCGGCGAACTGTGCCTCCTTGCCCATGCCGAGGGCCAGCGAGGGATCTTCGAGCCGCCCGTCGGGCAGGTAGGTCAGGGCGTGGTAGTGGTAATTGCCCTGCGGGCCCCGGCGCCATTTCGCGAATGGCTTGGCAGGGATGCCTCCCTTCACCTTCCTCCACCCGGGCCAGGGCTGCTTGGCGCTGGCGGCGGCGAGGTCGGCCTCTCCCTGGGGGAACCTGGGATCGGCCATCTCGATGTTGGGCTTGCCGTCGTCCTTCTTGGGCTTCCAGGGCGCCACGCGCTCGTAGTGCCAGGGAACCTCGCGCAGTTCTGCCACGCGGTAGCAGGCCAGATCTTCGCAGTCTCCCCAGGGGCCGGGGTAGACGCCCTTGCCCATGGTGCCCATGAGCAGTGAGGGGATGTCCGGCCAGATCTCGGTCCCCTTCTCGGTCTCGTAGTGCAGCCCCGAATTGTAGACGGGAGGGTAGCCGAACTCCACGAGCCCGCGTTTCTTGAACTCATTGAACTGGCGGATGTGCGTCTGGTTGACCCGGCACAGTCCCTCCATGAGCCAGAGCATGCGCATCTGGGACCAGATCTGATCCCAGTCGCCCCGGAACATCTGGCAGCGGAAGACTATGTTGGGCATGCCCATGGTGATCTCTTTTCCGTGCGTGGTTTCAGTCGAGCGCGAATGTCCAGGTATTGAGGTTCTTGCTGTAGAAGGCTCTCGCCTTGGGGTTCCTGTACTTGTGCTCCAGCCTCAGGCAGGCAAGCTCGCTGCCGTAGCCGTACAAGGTCCCTTTGACGTACTCGACGTCCAGTGTTTCCCCTGCAATCAGTTCCCAGTCCTTCTGGGCTCGTTTCAGGAAGTGGGGAAGTTCGTCGAGTGGGATGTTCATGATGGTCTTTTCATTGGCCATACTTCTTGGAGAAAGCGCGCCAGTCCACCTTCTGTCCGCGATCTTCTCGTTCGCGCAATTCAAAGTATTCGTCGTTTGCCTCGGGCATGGATTTGCCGAAGCCCGAGAACATCACGGACTTTCCCTTGGCGAACTCCTCGATCTCATCGAGGATCGCGTACTTGTCGAAGTAGTAGATCTTGCCGGCCAGGACCACCTCGTTGCGATCGTTCCGGAAGATCTCATCCGACTCGGCGACTATCGGGGCCTCGGTCAGGGCTCCGATCTCTTCGGGAGCTAGGATATCCCAACCATTGCCGAGGTGATCTTCGAGCAGTTCGATCAGTGCCCTGTCGGATCCAACTCCTCGATTCATGAGATGCCTGGCTTCCCGCCGGCCTTCCTTGGTGGGGACCAGCCGGAGGTTGTAGCCCTGCTGCCGGAGGTTGATGTACCGGCCCTTGCTGAGCAGTCTGTGGTTGCTCTTTTCCATGGATCATTTCTTCCTGTCGAGTCGTTTTTCCGCCAGTCCGAACCAGTGCCATGGCCACTGTCCGCTCAGGATGCGTGTGGCGATCGTGGCCGCCATGGTGTATCCGAACCACCCCATCCTGGCGCGGGGTTGTCCCGTGCAGTCGCCCCCCATCACGCTGCCGCGCCCCCAGTTGCGGGTGCTTTGTCCGAGGATGAGATCGTGGGCCATCGGTTCCCTCACATCATCGCGTAGGGCCGCAGATCCACCTGGGCCAATATCTCGTCGCCATGGGTGCCATGGATCCACCACTCGCCCATGTTCCAGTAGACTTTCCCCCGGCGCCGTGTCTTGGGCTCCGGGATCTCGAACTGATCATGGTGTTCGCACTCGGTCCTCCCCCCGCCCTCCAGCCGGAGCCGTACATCCTGATCATGGGGGCCGCGGGACAACAGCCGGTATGTCCCATCTCCCAGGTACCGCACTTCCTTGCCCTCGAACTCGCCTATGTTGTCCCGTGCCCGCCGGGCGTCGATGCCGGTGGGATACCAGCTCCGCCTGACGATGGGGGCGTCACCGAAGGTCGTGACGGCGACCACGAACACTCGGTGGTCCATTTCGCGGAGGATGTGCAGATGGGTGTCCGTCATGACGTCCAGCCCGGCCGCCTGCCGGCTAGGCCGGGGCGATGTAGTTTCCTTGTTCGTCCATGGGCGGCGAGATCAGGGAGCGCAGGATGAGGAGGAAGAAGGAGGCATCGAATGGAGCGCCCGCATTGGTGAAGAGATTGATCTGCTTCACGAAGGCAGATGGCTCGCTGACGGTGTACGTGATGTTTGGCGTATGGTAGGGAGTCACCAAGATCAGATCGCGGACAGGGCTGGCGGGGGTGCCAGGGCCTCCCTGGCCTTCCTGCAGGGGCTCCTGCTGGCCAGGATCCCCGGGCAGGGTGATCTGGAACTCGCCTGTCGCAGGATGGGTCACCGTGACTCCACTGTTGAGGTCCGGGGTGGTGCCGTCTGCTTTCACCAGGGCGTAGGCGACGATCCCGAGGTCGGCTGGCGTGGAGAACATGTCCATCCCTCCTGTGTTGACGCCGGGGGCGCATGCGCTCCGTCCGGCAAAGACTATCGCAGTGGTACGGTCTTCGAGCAGCCAGGCTCCCGGGCGGCGCTCGCCACTGCGGCGGCGCGCTCGCCCGGGCCTATTCGATTGTCGGATGAGATCCCGTGACTAGGACGGGCCGGTCTGGTTGCCGTTCTGGTCGAGCGGGGTCGGGATGGTCGTGCGCAGGATGATGATCGAGAACGAGCAGTCCACCGTGGTGGATCCCACCCCGAGCAACACCGTCTTGGTGGTGAGCTGCGAGTCGAGCACCAGGCTGCCGATTGGCAGGGTGTAGCCGCCATCTGCGGGGCCAGTGAAGGCGGTGGGCTGCACGAGGACGAAGTCCTTGCAGTTCGCCTGGGACATGGCGGTCTGGAGCGCCACCGAGTACGAGCCCGTGCCGGGTCCCCCGAGCTTGGTGGTGGTCACGCCGCTGTTGGTGACGGTCGATGCGCCGGTGGCGCCGTCCACGTGTGCGTAGGCGACGATGGCGAGCGCCGCGGAGTCGAAGAGTGCGTTCATCTGTTTTCTCCTGTCGATGTTGTTGGGGTCTTGGTTCCCTCATCCGGGGGCTGCTCCCTCGCGGGTGCCTCCCCCAGATGCGAGATCCAGATGGACTACTCGACGGCCGGGCCGACGAGGCCGCCCTGGAAGTTGCGGGCAGCCGGGTTCTGGTTCGTCACGGACACGGTCACGAACATCGAGATCTGCGCGGTGTCCATCTTCAGCCTGACGCCGAAGGCGTTCTCGGTGAACATGACGGCCGGCAGGGCGCCGGTCGACACGAGCTGGCTGTTCTTCCCGACCTTGATGTCGGTGATGAGGAAGTCCATGGCCAGGTTCGAGGGGACCACGAGGCGTTCCGGCCGGAAGATGACTTGCGGCTGGACGTTGATGTTGGCCGAGCTGCTGCCAGCGACGCTGGTGCTGCCGAGGCCGAGCGCGTACTCACGCGCGTTGCGGGGCGGGATCGAGCGCAGGAGCGCGCCCGAGTTCACGCGGCGGCGCAGGAGGTCGCGAGCCATGGCCCGCTTCTGCGCGTTCTGCTGCTTCTTGGCCGCGGCGCCGACGAAGGCTCCGCTGTCGTCGCCGATGGCGAGGTCGGTCTCGCCCAGGAGTTCCGCCAGGACGTCTTCGCCGTCGCTGCCGTCACCGAGGATCTCGGTGTACTCGTATCCGCTGTCGTCGCCTTCGAGCGCGTCGCCGTATGCTCCGTAGTGTGCCATGATGTGTTTCCTTTTCGACCGGCTCTCGCCGGATTGTTGTTTGGTTCGTTTCTCGGACTATTCAGTTTTCTGGCTGTGGCGGCCCAGTGGATCAGCCGGCCTTCACGAGGCTGGCCAGTTCCTGGTCGGCGATGGTGGCGCCGCCCGCGACGGGGGCGCTGTCGCCGAAGATGCCCGTCATCCCGGCCTTGAGGCTCCCGCCCGCTGCCCAGCGCTCGCCCACGCGGTAACCCGTCGTGGTGAAGAATGACGCGAGTGCGCCATCCCCGAATGCGTGCAGGTGGTGCGCGTAGGGACGCGCGAAGGGGAAGAGGCCGAGGATGTGGAAGGTCGCGCCCGCGAGCAGGTCCACCGGGAGAGCGAAGAAGGTGAGGCCTCCCTTGCTCTTGAAGCGTCCTTGCAGGACGCCGAAGGTGAATGAGGAGAGGGCGATCTCGGAAGATCGCACGCTCTTCAGCTCGCGCCGCAGGGCCGAGTCCGTGTGATGGAGGAGCCCGCGTGCGCCACCGAAGCGGTGGCCCAGGCGAGACATCATTCCGTCCCGTGTGAGCATCAGTGCCATGTTTGGATTCTCCTTGTGTTGCCCCGATCCTCGGATCGGGTTTTCCTGTTACGGCCCTCACGAGGGCCACAGTTGAATCTTACCGGCACCCCACATTGCCAAAGGCAGATTTCGGGAATGACGATCCCATGCGAAAAAAGTGAAAATTTCCCGAGAGAAACTCAATGAACATTTGCAATTCACAAACTGTGAACGGAAATCGAAGTGTCAAAACTCTATTGAGCGTCGCAGGAATGAAACGCAATTTTCCGGCTTGCGTTCTTCATGAATCCTGAATACGCTGCCGCCAAGATGCTGAGGCCCCAGGATGTCCTCGTGGCGTGCAAGATATTCACCTTCGCCGACGACGGGTGGACCTACTCCCGGCTGGGGGGTGCCCTGTCCATCTCGGCCGGCGAGGCTCACAATGCCGTGGGGCGAGGCAAGATCTCAGGGCTGATCACGTCGTCGAACCGGAAGACGACGGTGTCCAAGAAGAAGCTCTTCGATCTGTTGACCGTCTCGGTCCCCCAGATTTTTTATGCCCAGCGACAACAAGTTTGTCTTGGCGTGCCCACATCTATATGGGCCAAGGAGCTGGCCGGCAAGTTCGAGATGGGGAAAGATGACATTCCCCTCGTCTGGCCCCACCCGTCTGGATCGTTGAGGGGAGAAGGGTTGGTGCCGCTCTATCCCACGGTCCCCAAGGCCGTGCAGCACGACAGCCTGCTGTACGAGATCATGGCATTGGTGGACGTGATACGGACGGCCGTGGAGCCGTGCGATCGTAAGCTGGCGGTGGATCTGCTGGGCAAGATCGTCTGGAAAGAAGAGAAGATCGCGAGCAAGTGAACGACTCACGAGGAGATAATCAAACGATGAACGAGAAGGAAGGCAACGTGAACGTCCCGATCGATGGTCGAGACAACGAGCTGTTCGACAAGCTTGAGGAACTTTTCAAGAAGGCCACGGGCTGGTACCTGGAGGGCTTCCACCATGCCCTCTCCGATCATGCGAAGGGTGGGCCGGGAGTCCAGTCATTCCCAACAGCAGGCATGAAGGAAAAGGGCCTGCTGGACGAGGTCTCCAGCCTGGCGGCCCAGGCAATCAGGTTCATCCGGCTGCCGCTGGATGCCGCGCTCTGCATCTTCGATTCTGTCGGCCTGGATGATGATACGGAATCCGAGCCCAAGACGACAAGCCGGCATGTCCTGGGGTTCGGCAGGACGGTGATCATGGGAAACGAGACGAAGCACGTCAGCTCCAGCCCAAGAGTCTCGTTCAAGCCGGACATCTTGCTGGCGGACCCGAACATGGCACCGACTTTCATGATCGTGGACATCAAGGTGGGCGGGCGTTCCCAGTCCCTCTCGTCCAGGGAGGTGCCGGCCGTGGCGTTCAGCGGGATAGATCCTGGCAAGGGGCAGGCCATGGAGATGGATGCTTGCATGCCGGGCGAGGAGATTGTCTTGATCGTGAGGAACCTCTCGCCCCAGTCCCAGGAATTCTCGGCGGCGATATGGGGATCGCTGGTAGGGTGAGGATCCCCTGCGAGGACTGCGGGCCTATCCACCCTGCCCCTGCCCCACGCGCTCCGCGCGCCCTTGCCCCCTGCGGGGACCGCGGGCCTGCCCACCCTGCCCCTGTTCCACGCGCTCCGCGAGCTGTCGCTCGCTCCGCGCGCCCTTGCCAGATCTCGTGAAAAGTGGGAGCCTCCACCATGGAGGAGGATTCCCCCATGCAGATCAAGTCCAATGGGTACCGCATGGCACGCAAGACCAAGGCGATCCCGAAGAGGGTGGCCGTGCGCCGGAGATTGCCTGCCAGCGACTATGTCTTCCCGGACGAGGGAGCCTACCCGATCCCCGATGCCTACCATGCCGGGCTCGCGCTGCAGGCGTTGCTGCGCACTGCCGGGAGGCATGGGATGGACGAGCCGTCGAGGGAGAGGGCCTCGAAGGTGCTGGGGGCTGTGAGAAAGAGGTTCCCTGGCATCTACGACGGGGAGCACAACCTGGTCGTGGCCGTCAGGCGACGGTACGGCCTCCGGCATCCTGTCCATGGAGGCAAGGAACCGGGCAAGCTGTCCTCCGTCGATTCTTTGATAGGACGATACGATCGGTAGGGGAGGGACCATGGACGTCCACTCGATGGCAGCAGATCTGGATCGCCGGTTCGGGGGACAGAACGTCTTCCGCTTCCTGGCCGAGGGCTTGTCGGACGAACCGGACATGACGGGGGTGTTCGACCTGAGCCGCAATCCCTCTCCCTGCCGGGGGGTGGGAGTGGACACCGAGGCTGCTTACAGGGACATGGACAAACGCTCCGGGGAGGCACTGAGGTGGGAGGTGTCGGCCCCCGACGAGGTCCTCGCCAGGTTCGAGAGGTTCCTGGTGAGGCACTCGGTTCCTTCCCTCCAGGAGAAGGATATCGAACGTCGGGATGGCCGCCTGTTCATCAGTACCCGGCGCATCGGCCTCATGGACATGCGTTCAGATGCCAGCAGGAGCAAGTGCGATCTGGTGGTTCGATTGGAGGGCGTGAAGTAGCGAGCGCCTGTCTTCGCGAAGTTTCATTGTCAGGGTAGGTGTCAGTGGGAACAACCAACCAAGAGGAATCGACATGAAGAAGAGACCATTGAAACGGGTATTCTGTCCGAGCCTCAATCGCATGATCGCTTTCGGCCGCCGGCACCCGGTCGCCGTAGGTCCTCATCTCCGGCTGTCCCGGTACTTGCTGGGCTCCCTGCCTGCTCCTCCCTCCACGTGCGACTGGACGGCTGCCGCCTTGAAGGCGCTCGCCCAGATGTACGGCAACGACACCCTCGGCGACTGCGTGATCGCGGCCGGGTACCACATCGAGGGCGTGGAGACCGGCAATGCCGGCGACCTGTTCATCGCGACGCTGGCCCAGATCCTCGCCGACTACGGTGCCATCGGCGGCTACGTTCCCGGCGATCCGAGCACCGACAATGGTTGCGACGAGGTGACGGCCGTGAACTGGTGGGTGGCCAACGGCTTCGCCGACAAGGTCAAGCCGCTCGGCTGGATCTCCATCGATCCGACCAACAAGACCGAGGTGATGCAGGCCCTGTGGCTGTTCGAGAACTGCCTGTTCGGCGTGGATCTGCCGGATGCCTGGGTCAACCCGATGCCATCCACGTCCGGGTTCGTGTGGGACGCCGCCGGGGATCCTGACGAGGACAACGGCCACGGGTTCAACGGGGCGGGCTACGACTCCACCGGGGTCAAGATCTGCACCTGGGCCATGACGGGCACGATCACCTGGGCAGCCATCGCGAAGTACGCCGTGCAGTCGGCCGATGGCCAGCTCCTCCTCTTGATCACGCCATCGCAGTTGGCGAAAGGCATGAGCAAGGCCCCCAACGGGATCGACTGGACCAGCCTGATCGCGGACTTCGATGCCATGGGCGGCAATGTCCCGGTGCCGGCTCCCGCTCCTGCTCCGACCCCGACTCCTCCTGCCCCGACCCCGACTCCACCCGCGCCGACTCCACCCGCGCCGACGCCTGTTCCCCCGACGCCGGTGCCACCCGCGCCGACGCCTGCTCCCCCGGCGCCGACTCCACCCGCGCCGGCCGCGGTCACCCTGGCGCAAGCCACGTCCTGGGCCCTCTCGGGCCTGGCTCCCTTGCACCCCGTGATCACGAAGTCCATGGCCGAGGCAGCGGTGGCGTTCGCCCTGGCCAAGAACTGGGCGGTCCACGTGGCGCCTGCCCCGTCGCCTGCCCCGTCGCCTGCTCCGGCCCCGGCGCCGGCCAAGGCCCCGCCGTCCCCCACGACCATCGTGGTGTCTGGCGCCAGGGAAATCAAGGTGAACGGCAAGGACGTGTCGCCTTCCACGCCCACGACGATCGTGGTCTCGGCCGCGGCGTCGGTCACCGTACACGGCAAGGAAATCTAGGCTGGTTTCCCTGCCTGCCCGGGATTGCGATCCCGGGCAGGCAGGGTTGGATATCATCATGCCGAGGCTCAGCGAGACGGGACGCATGATCCGGAGGTTCCGGGATTGCGTCGGGGCATGGGAGGCTGGATGCAGGAGGAACCCATCATCGCGCATTGATGAACTGTGCAAAGATCCCCATTACCGCGAGATAGTCAGGATGGGCACGAGGGCAGTGCCGCTCATCCTGGCCGAGATGGAGGCGCGTCCCGATCACTGGGACCTGGCCCTGCGTGAGATCACCGGGGAAGATCCCGTGCCAAGGAGATCGTGGGGCAAGCTGGGGGAGATAGCCAGGGCGTGGATCGAATGGGGGCGCGAGCGACGATTGATCTGAGGTATGTCATGTGTCTTGAACCAAAGGAAATCCCATGTCCAAGCCCATAGATGATCTGATTGCCAAGTACGGAGGCTCAGAGTTGCCTCGTGTGACGCGAAAGGTACGCAAGACCACGTCCGAGTTGGCATGGAAGCGGGGCTTCGATGAGGCTCGCGCCGCGACAGCTGCCAGGGAAATCATCGAGCACTCTCGTGCGGCGGCTGCCAGGCGGGAAGGGATCGAGAGAACGGGAGAGATCCCGATCGATCTGGAATCCCTGGTCGAGTCCATCTCGATCGTGAAGCATGCCGTGAGCGCGGACACGACTCGTCCCCAATTCAATTCCGTGTTGATCGAGGGTTCTCGCGGCATGCTGTCCGTCACTGCCACTGACGGAGTGAGACTTTGCCATGTCGAGCTTCCTTGCGAGCATGTCCCTCACGTTGGGTTCCTCATTCCCCAGGAATCCATCAAAGGTGTGATGGAGCTAGGCAGCCATGATCGCACTGGCCGCCTGGTGGTGAGTGCCAAAGCTGAGATGAATGCGGGGGAGAGGCCGCAAGTGATATCCGGGCAGGTTCGATTGTCGAGTCCTCGCGGGGCCATCACCTTCAATTCTGAGGGTTCGTTTCCTCCATGGGACAGGGTGATCCCGGAGGGCCACGACATCACGGTCCATGCCGGCATCGAGGAGTTGATTGCGATGCTGAAACCGATCCCGATCATCGAGAACATCCACAGGGCAGGATTCAAGAAGCACCGTGAGACGTGGCTCGTGTTCTCTCCTCTCCTCGGGGGCCTCAAGACGATGTCCGTGCTCGGGATCACGCAGGCTGTCCATCAGGTCAGTTCCAGTGATGTTCAGTTCATGGGGCAGTTTCCCTACGAGGGATCATTGATGTACAATGCGTCCAAGGGTTTAGTTGCCGACATCGACGGCAATTTCATGGTGGATGCCCTGAAGGCTTTCAGGTCAGGCGGGGCTTCCAGCGTGGAGATGAAGTTGACCGAGGATACCAATCCTCTCCTGGATCCCATCAAGATTGAATCGTCAGGGAATGGCGGCATCAGGATGATTGAGGTGTTCCAGCCTTACGACGTGGAACTGATCCCTGGCATGCTGGAGATGCTCCCGTACTATTGTGAACATTCAGCATCCCGGCAGTGAGGGAGGGAGATCATCATGTCCAAGGTCATCAACGAACTGATTGCCAAGTACGGACGCCGTCGAGGCGGTCATCACCATGTGATCGGTCATACCAAGAGCGGAAAGCCGATCTATGGATCGCAAATTGAAGCCCGTGTCATGGATAAACTCAACGATCCTGGTATGCCGCATGCAGGTTGGGCTCATTCGGATCTGTTGGCACTAACCACGGGCATGACTCACGAGCATCTGAAACGGATTGCAGATCGATTATGCGCCCATGGGCTAGTCAACATCGACAGTTATACTGCTGGTCGTCCTCGTGGTATCTGGACAGTACAAAAACGCCACGACATAGAAGATTGATAATTGTGAACATTCGGCATTTCGGCAATGAGAGAAGGAGATCATCATGCCCAGGTCTGTGGACGAACTGATTGCCGAGTACGGACGCTCCCCTTCAAGGAAAGCGACACCGAGATGAGGACGTCGAGGAATGGGCCATCGAATCATGGAGGGCCGAGCAAGAGAAGCCGGTGGGCGAACGCCAGGCCACCGTGATCATCGAGGCACGCAACGCCATGGATGCGGCCGGCGGCAAGGGACATGTGTGGTGGCAGGATGGGGTGTTCCGGGGTCCCTCGGTGGATCCGAGGCAAGCCGGCTGGGGATGGTGATCCCGGCTTCCCTCTGCCCGAGATTTCGGCTAGGATATTGACTGATCGCTTTCACCAAGGAAAGGCAGTGTCATCATGAAGCCATTCGAGCGGAATGTCAGCAGTCCCCACGGAGCCCCCATGGGCCGCCGTTCCGATCCGATCGAGGAGTTCGAGGGCCGTGTCCACCTGGAGCGGGTTCCCATGGTGGACGGCGATTACGATGCCGGCGGAGCCTACTGGGGAGGCGGGAGCAATCCGGTGTACTGCGCGTGGGACGATGCGGGCCACGAGCACTACCTGCGGGCTCGCGATCTGGACGCTGCGAAACGGCAGTTTCCCGCCACCATTTTATTCGACAGGGGGGGAGATCGCGATGCTGTCGTGCGGGGCATTGCCCGCATCATGTGGGGGGAAGCCTGGGCGGGACACGCCGAGGAGCACGGGTGCCAGCATCTCGGCGGGATGGAGATCACGAGCGCCATGCCTGAGATCCCGGTGGCTGCTTTCGAGGAAGCGGAAGAGATTGCGGGGGCCATCGAGAAGGAGAACGGGAAGACGATGGACGAGATCTTGGCCGAGGCCTCGGCGGCCGACGGCTACGATCCGGATCCTGACGACTTCGGAGGCGATCTGGCCCTCATGTACATGGGGACTGGCTCGTCGTGGTTCGATAACCATGAGAAGTTCCCCCTCAAGGCGCCATACGGCGAGACCAGCTCGGATCTGCGCTTCTACGCCGACGAGCACTGCGAGAACGAGAGCGACAAGATCCCGTGCAAGAACTGTGGTGTTTATGCCGAGCCAGGTGAAAAATGCTCCAACTGCGGCAAGGTAGTCAGGGAGCCTGCCAGGCCGCGTGGGGCTGTCCAGAAAATGAAGTCGCGCAAGAAGGTTGCCAGGAAGAGGGCTCGCAAGCGGTAGTCTCCCGGGCCGGCGACATGGATGAGCATGCGATAGAACTGCTGGTCGACAAGTACATGTCCGTGCTGGGCATCGAGGGCGAGCGTCCCGAGATCGAGATCCGGGACAATCTCGGCTCGAAATGGATCGGCAGGAACGTGTTCGATGCCAACCGTCCCGGCACGAGCCTCATCCAGATCCAGGCCAGGGTGCTCGGACACTCCAGGACACTGGAGAGGGTGGTGGCACACGAGATGATTCACCACGCCGAGGCACTCCGGCTCACGCCCGGCCAGGTTGCGATGATCCGGCTGGGGATCAAGATGCTGTCCCATGGAAAATCCTTCCATGAGGGGGCCGCGATCGTGAATCGACTCATGGGTGACAATTTCGTTACCGTGAAGAGCGATTCCGACGACGTCTTCGTCCCGAATGCGAAGGAATACTACTTACTCGTGGCTTCCCTCATCCCGGGCAGCGACAGGCTGGGGTGGGCCTGGGCTGCCAGGCTGAGTCCCCAGATGCGCGATCGGATTGCCGAGGTGCTAGCCAGGGGAGGCAAGCTGATCAAGACCAGGGACGAGAGATGGACGGTCGGTCCCAAGATCCATAAGCATGGCGGCATGGCGTACCCTTCCTGGAGCCTGCCGGATCTCGTCGCGGATCTGCGCCGTCTTTACGAGGAAGCCCCGGCTGAGCCATTTCCTGCTTGACACCACGTTCAAGATATTTCTTGACAGCCATCCTTCCTAAGTATATCTTAGAAGTATGGCTGAAACACAAATCGAGGTGACCGAGTACAAGTGCGAGCGCTGCGAGCACAAGTGGGTGGCACGCGGTGCCCGCAATCTCCCGGCTGCGGAGGACGGCAAGCCGTCCCGCCCCCGGACCTGCCCCAGGTGCAAGAGTGCGTGGTGGGATATTCCTCCCCGTTCTTCTTCAGGAGAATGAACATGCGCATGGACACGGTCTTGTTGGCACTGGCGGGATTGTTGCTGGTTTCTCGCGAAGCATCAGCATCTCCCCAGGCCAGGGCGGGCAGCCTCACCATGGAAGATTTCCTGGATGCCTCCAATGCGCTCGACGATGGCGACGCCAGCGACGTGCTCGATGGCGCCCTGGTCGCGGCGCTGGTGTCCAGCCGGGACGGGCAGCGCCTCGCGCTGTCGACGCTGCTCTGCGAAGCCCGGCAATACCGTGACGACATCCAAGATCGGATGTTGCTCAATGCCACCTCTGCCCTCAAGGCCGAGGCGAGGCGGACCGATTCCCGGATCGCGCGGGCGAAAGCCAAGCTGGACAGCCTGGGGCTGATGCCGATGGAATGCGACGACGTCTCGGTGACCCGGCTGGTGGAGTGTCGTGCCCTGGTGGCGCCCGTAGGGTGCGAGGCCGATGAAGATCTGGCCGTGCAGGTGCAGGCTGTCAGGCAGGTGGAGATCGTGCTGGAAGGGAGCGTGAAGTCGTGAGCAGGAGCGCGTATCTTTTCCTGATTTTGATTTCAAGTCTTGGCTACCTTTCGTATCGAGCGATTGCCAACGACAAAGTCGCTCCATTGTCAGCCGGCCTGATGGCGAGTCTTCGGACGCCTCAAAGGATCGTCACTGATCGCTTCAACCTGGAAGAGGGAGGATACAGGACCTACGGTTTCACGTTGGACACCGATGCTCGCATTCAAGTTACGTCTAGCTCTTCATACGCCAACATCAACGTGATGCTGATGAATTCCCATGATTTGGCAGTTTTCAAGAAAATCAACGACAACGTGACTGCGTTTTGGAAGAAAGCGTCCGACCAGACTTGGCTCTCAAACCTTCTCCACAAGAACGAAGCCAAAGATCTCGGGGAAAAGATCGACGCCCAAAATGGAGCAATTGTTTGCCGCCAGTCCCTGTCCCAATTCTTAACCATGAGGATGGATAAGACTAAGACGCTGCCATCTGGGGAATGGTACGTTGTGGTTCAATATCCACGTGAATCCTTGACGACTCGTAATCAGAGCACTGTCGATCTGAATATCACAGCTTACTAGCCACTTGATGAAAATGACTAGATTCTACTGTCGCTGAGGAGTTGAAGAGCCCGTTGGGACTTGGGATCACCACTCTTTGCCTTCTTCTTGAGAGACTCAACTTGGACGCGCAGGACTTTCCATCGTTCTTGGGCATCCTTGTCGCCTGACTGGGCACTCAGCTTGAGGGTCGCAATGTCAAAGAGACGGTCTGTTTCTTCTGGGGTGCATGCCAACTTGGGCTTGCCAACCGAGAGTCGGGCATCCACCAAGGGACGCAAACGAGTTCCGCGAGCCCAGTTCTTTTTGACAGTTTTCAATACGAGATCCTGTGCCATGAAAAGACTCCTCGATGAAATAGAAAGGATGTGACGCTATGAAGCAAAACCGGGATGGACTGTACGTAGGAATCTTGATCATAGCAGTCTTGGTAATCTCCTATGTTTTAATTCGGGACATCAGCAAGGTTGCAAGCAATCGTGGGCATCATGTCTACGCCCTGTTTCACGATGCCTTGGGGATCAACGAGAGGATGAGGGTTTTGTCGGCTGGATTGAGCGTCGGCCAAGTCGAGGGAAGGATGCTCGATCCCCAGACAGGCAAGGCCAAAGTGTACCTGAACCTCATCTCGGGATTTCGGCTCTATGAGAATGCCAGCATTTCTAAGAAGGCAATCTCGCTTCTGGGAGAATACTGTCTTGAGATAGATCCAGGTTCTTCTACGGAAATCATCAGATCCCAAGAGATCAACCTACGGGAATTGCAGGAAGGCGACGAGATCCTGGTGGTCAGGGAGCCTACCGAGATGGACAAGATCATGGATTCGGTGGGCGAGAGCCTGCCTATCCTGAAGGATATCCTGGCAGACGTAAGGCATATCACCTCCGGATCGGGCAAAGGCTTGGTGGACAACGTCAATCAGATGCTGGACAAGAATTCAGCAAGCGTGGAGCATACGCTCAAGCATCTTGATGACGTGACAGCAGCTTTGGCTCAGGGTATTAGTCCATCTGAACTCAGGAACCTCAGCGATGGCATCGAGGATTTTCGCGCTGCCATGCGAGATGGACGTTTTTTCATGGGGAAGCTTGCCAAGGAGAGTTTATCCTCTTGTCTCTTGCACCTCGCGAAAGGATTGTGAACTTAGGGCTTGACACTCTGTTCAAGCCGGGCAATCATGCCCAGCTTGAAGATGCCCCGCGTCCTGGTGCTCGACGACGATGACGCCCGCCATGCGGTGTTCGATCAGATCTTGCCTGACTGCAGTGTCCTGCATGTCTACACGGCCCAGCAGGCCTGCAAGGTGATGTTCGATTCCGAGCCTTTCGATCTGGCGTGCCTGGATCACGATTTAGGGATGTTCGATCATCGTCCTGACAACTGCCTCGTCCCATATGCCGACGTCGGGACAGGTACTGACGTCGCGGAGTTCATAGCCACTATCCTGCCGTCCAGGAAGTATCCCAGGAAGATCATCATCCATTCCTGGAATCCAGTCGGTGTCCGGCGGATGCTTCAGGCTCTGTGGCCCACCAAAATTTCCATCACCGCCAAGGAATTCTCAACCAAGAAGGAGTAACCATGCCAGCCCACTACGTCTGTCTTTCGGATTTGCACCTGGGGTACGAGAAGTGCGTGCTCAACGATCCGGTCGCCCAAGATCATCTCGTTGATGAGATCGCCAGGCTCAGCGGAGGAGCCACCGATCGCCTCATCCTCAATGGCGACTGCTTCGAGGGGTGCGTCCCCATGTGTGCCGGCCAGCACGACCTCGCGGGATTCAATCCGAACATGGCCGAGATCAGCCGGAGCTTCCTGCAGAAGTTCACCGACAAGATCCACACTACCAGCCTGGTGATCTTGTGGGGCAACCACGATTATTGCCTGTGGCAGAAGATCGCCTCGTCTTGCGGGGTGCCCACCTTCACCAATGATCAGGTCGGCAACGTCCTGCTCCAGCACGATGGCCATGTCCTGCCCGGGGCTGAGGCTTTCCTGGGCGACGTCATCGGCCCGGCGGCAGGCAAGCTGCTGCGCGTCCGCTCCGCCTACCCGAACTATACCCTGGGCCGGTACTGGCCATATACGGTGTTCCACCATGGCCACCTGCTCGATCGGCTCATCCTCGGCTGGATGCCCGAGATCGACTACCTGGCGCTCAAGCTGCTGATCGGCGAAAGGCAGCCCCGCGTCGCGAAGGACGGGACAGAGACCGTCGAGTCCATCCACCGCGAGACGTCCCCGTTCATCTCCGCCATGTGGAGGCTCAACAGCAAGCCTCGGGCCGAGGAGTGGGCCATCCTCCGGAGGCTGGAGGATAAGCATTCATGTTCGTACTACCCGACCGATCCCGCCCCGTCTGCGAAGGAAATTCTGTCGCACGAGCCGCAGTCGGATCAGCTCGGCCGGCAGGTCGAGTGGTACCTGGCCACCGTGGCACTCGATCCCACCACCCCGGCTACCATCGGGGATCCCAATGCCATGGGCATTTTCGTGATCGGGCATGACCACAATGGGGGGCTCGAAGATTTCGTGTCTCCCGACGGGCATGTCTGGCGACTGCGCAACACGGGAGGGTGGACGGCCGATCGGGACGAGACGTTTCTGCACACGCACGTCCTCATCCAGGCCGAGGACGCCACGTCGCCAAGTCTCTTCTGCGTCAAGATCTGAACGACGATCCTGGGTTGCCGAGCGAATCGCTTGACACCTTGTTCGAGGGGTGCTATACAAGGAAGTGAAGGAGGCTCGTCATGTCAAGGCAGAGAGACCGGAAGAGTGATCTGCTGATCATGGCTGCTGGTGCCGCGACAGGTGCGGCAATCGGCAGGATGACGGCGAGGGATGACAATGTGGTCGGACGCATGATCGCGGGGGCGGTGGTGGGGGCTGCAGCAGCTTACGTTGTCGCGCCCATGATCGAGAACCAGGTGTACCAGCTAGAGGGTACTTGTTCACGGCGCCTGTTGCTTTCTTCCAGCTAACCGACAAGACATCGAAAGGTCAGGCGGATGAGGAGTCTCATCCGCTTTTTTTTTGCCTGGTGGATGACAGCTTGTCGTGGCGATACATGTCGTCATGGCGGACGTCGGCGACGAAGCGGGATGATGCAAACCATCGTCGAAATAAAATAGTCCTTGACACCTCGTTCAGCGCTTGCGAAGCTGTCGGGGTATCGTTCGCCACCAAGGAGAGATCATGGGAACACCACGGGACATCGACGAGATCGTAGCTGACGAAGAGGGACTCATCACCGTGGATGGACTAGACAGGCTTCCCTGCGCAGCATGCCCGTTGATGAAGATTGCGGAGGAGGCCGACGCGGGAAAAGCTGGCCAGGAAGGAAAGTGAGGGACATGGCAAACCCGAAGCTCCAGATCTTCCAGGTGACTCTGTTGAAAGAATTCGACGTGTACGTCGAGGCCACGAGCCAGGCGGAGGTGGAGATTGCCATGCGGAGGGTATCTCGTCGTGAGATCGATGGCGAATGGGATCCGACCGACAGCTGGGATGTCCGTGTGTATCCCCTCCCTGTCTTCCGTGGCAAGACGCCCAAGCCTCCCCAGGGGAATTATATACTTGACTCCCTTGGCGGTTTAGGGTAGATTTTCTGTAGAAAGTGAGGCCGTCGTGAGCCAATCTACCATCTCAACCTTCCAGCTTTTCCAGATGTTTCCCGACGCGGAAACCGCTCGAATCTACATGGAAAAGCGCCTGTGGCCGAATGGCCCGGCGTGCCCTTGCTGCGGCCTCGGCGAGCGCATCGCGACGCGCAAGGATGGCTTCTATCGGTGCAACCAGTGCCAGGAGGACTTCACCGTCAGGACCGGCACCATCTTCGAGCGCAGCCACGTTCCGTTGCACAAGTGGCTCTATGCGATGTACCTGCTGGTCACGGCCCGTAAGGGTATCTCGTCGATGCAGCTTGCCAAGGAAATCGGCATCACGCAGAAGTCGGCATGGTTCGTCCTGCATCGCATCCGCGAAGCGTGCGGTAAGGACATGAAGAAGCTCCAAGGGATCGTCGAGGTTGACGAAACCTACGTGGGAGGCAAAGAGAAGAACAAGCATGAGAGCAAGAAGCTCCACGAGGGCCGGGGTGCAGTAGGCAAGACCGCCGTCCTGGCCCTGCGTGAACGTGGCGAAAGCGGTCGCACGGTTGGATTCCCCGTGGCCTCGGTAGACAGCGAGACAATTCATGCTGAGATCCGCGCGCACGTTGAAGCGGGCTCCACGCTTCACACCGACGAAGCCGTGGTCTACAACGGGCTGGGACCGGACTTCAAGCACGAGAGCATCAACCACAGCGCCCGAGAATTCGCCCGAGGCACCGTGACCACCAACGGCATCGAAAGTTTCAACGCCTTGTTGAAGCGGGGCATTCTCGGCGTGTACCATCACGTGAGCCCGAAGCATCTTCCCCGCTACGTCAACGAGTTCTCATTCCGACTGAACGAAGGCAATGTCCGCAATCACACCACACAACGGCTTGACAGTCTTATCCGACGCTCGGTTGGCAAGCGACTCACATTGGAGGCACTGACGAATGCCTGAAACAACCAACGAAGTCCCCAAGGCGCTTGAAGCCATGGTGGACATGGTGTTGCACTATCGGCCTAAGCCAACAAGCGCGGCACAGAAGAAGCGGAAGAGGAAACAAAAGAAGGCGAGGGCTGTCTAATGGCACGGGCTCCAAGGGTTGCGGAGTTCTTTGCGGGTATTGGGCTTGTACGCAAAGCCCTTGAAAGCGAAGGCTTCCGTATTGTGTTTGCCAATGACATTGAACCCACTAAGGCCGTGATCTATCAAGCCAATTTCGATGCGTCGGATCTCGTGGTCGGGGATGTTTGTGCCGTTCGCGGTCGTGATGTGCCTGATATTGACGTAGCAACGGCATCTTTCCCCTGCACCGATCTGTCTCTTGCGGGGAATAGGGTAGGATTGGCGGGAAAGCAGTCGGGTATGTTCTGGGAATTTTCCCGCGTGTTAGAAGAAATGGGTTCGCGCCGCCCCCCTGTGGTGATGCTGGAGAACGTCCCAGGATTTGTCACGTCTCGCGGTGGCCAAGATATGAGGAATGCACTCGCTAAGCTAGCCGAGTTGGGCTACCGCTGTGATGTTATTCCAGTCGATGCTCGGTGGTTTGTTCCACAGAGTCGCCCGCGTATATTCATCGTAGGTTCACAACGGCATGACATAGCTTCCAGTCCATTGCCTCGCCGAGATCATCCTGTGTGCGCTGAAACACTGTCGGCCTACGTAGATCGCCTCTCGGTCGAAGATCCTCATTGGTGGCCGAAAGATCGACTGGATTGTTTTTTGCGGTCACTGTCGCCGATCCAGTCAGAACGAGTTACCAAGCTCCGCTGCGCGAACTTCTTGAACTGGGCAACGGCCTATCGAAGAACCCGTCACGGAAGAGCGGTATGGGAAGTCAGGCCAGACTCTGTCAGCGGATGCCTGCGGACGGCGCGCGGTGGCTCTAGCAAGCAAGCCGTGGTTGAGACTGGACACGGTGAGATCAGGGCACGATGGATGAGAGCCAACGAATATGCACGCCTTCAAGGTGCCCCGGATTTCCGTATTGAAGATGTCTCCGAGAATGCGGCGATCTTTGGATTTGGGGATGCTGTGTGCGTCCCCGCTGTCGCATGGGTTGCAAGAACGTACTTGCTTCCACTACTGAAAGAAAAGTTCCCTCCGAAACGTAGGCGTGTTACTACCAAGACATGTCCCGCGGGGATGTCCCTGACGACGTAGCCGCAATTCGCGGCGAGCTGGAAACCTTCTTGAACAAGAAGGACACCGATGGACGGATCGTAGGCAACTCGAAATATGGAGTCTATGCCTTCTACGACTACGATGGTGAACCGATCTACGTCGGACAGACCGTCGAGAAGTTGCGGGTCCGCATTCGGCGACATCTCACGAATCAGCGAACCGATGCGGTAGCCATGAAAGTGTTAGATCCGTTTGAGGTTGCGGAAATCGAAATGTGGCCCTTCTTCGATCTGGCCTCGGATGATGTGCGGGAGACCCTCGACGCGGCCGAGTTCACGGTGTACGAGAAGGTTTTATCAGAATCGAGCTTTCGAGCGGTTCTGAACGAGAAAGGCATCCCGAAGACGAGGAAGCTCAAACTGCCGCCGTCTGTGCGTGGTGGCATCATCCCAAAGGGAATCTACGCAGCAAGGAAGCATGCCGATGTCAGGATCGCCAGGAGGGCTAGCACCATTGCAGCGCTTGCCCGAGTTATCAGCGAACGCTCGGTGGCCTCTGGACTCCGGCGCACGCTTCTCACG
>Ga0187884_10001255_pt1 | contig 23588 bp, 30 predicted proteins | sample June2016WEW_20_4_FD_132983 | JGI IMG/M metagenome (GOLD analysis project Ga0187884, IMG submission 132983) | Peatland microbial communities from SPRUCE experiment site at the Marcell Experimental Forest, Minnesota, USA - June2016WEW_20_40 | ecosystem: Environmental > Terrestrial > Soil >...
CAGCTTGCGCGTCGTTATACAGCATGATGGTGTGGAGCTAGGCCAATGGAAGATACAGGTCAACAGTATTGGCCCTGGTGCCTTCGCGGCAGCAGTACGGCCAGCAGTACCCCCAGCCTAGAAATGACCGGCCGACGTCCCAAACCCACCGCGCTCAAAAAGGCGCGGGGGAATCCCGGCAAGCGCAAGCTGAGCGGAGACGAGCCGCAGCCGCTCCCTTCGCTGCCGGAATGCCCCAAGCATCTTGACCGGGAAGCGCGCGCCGAGTGGCGGCGGATTACGCCCCAGCTTCTGAAGCTGAAGATTTTGGCGGAGGTTGACCGCGCCGCCCTGGCCGGCTACTGCATGGCCTGGTCGCGATGGATCCGCGCGGAAATGAACCTGCGGAAACGCGGCCTCGTCATTATGACCCGGACGCTTTATCCGATCCCCAATCCCTACCTGGGCATCGCGAACACGGCGCTCGACATGATGCGCAAATTTGGGGTCGAGTTTGGCATGACGCCAAGCTCGAAGTCGCGCGTCCACGCCGCCCAGGCTCCCGATGGGCAGTCGGACGATCCGTGGGACCGGCTGGACTCGCCGGCAGATTCATCGAGATCCAGCAAGAGCGTGAAAGTCAATTAGCGTGCCAGAGAGAGCCGTTCGTCCCTATGCCCGCAAGAAAGCGCAGGTCATCATAGTGACTGGCGCGCCCGGCAGCGGGAAGACTACTTACGTCCGCGAGCACATGGCTGACGGCGATCTGGTTTGGGATTGGGACGAGATCATGCACGCGATCACCAACCGTCCCAGCCATTCAGAATGCCCCGAAGGAGCGATGGACTTTGTTCTCGGAATGCGGGAGCGATTTTGCGCGATTGCCGCGCACAGTGAAACCGGGATCGGGCGCGTCTGGGTAATTGTCTCTGAACGCTGTCCACTTACCCGCGAGCTGCAAATGCGCGGAGCGACCATCGTCGATCTCGACACGCCCATTGAAGTGTGCGCCCAGCGCTTAAGAGAACGCGGACCGGGGGCCAAATGGGCACTCGATGCCTATCTTCAGAGGCACCGGGGCCCGACGTAGCCGTGTGGCCAAGCACGTTGCAGACGCTCTCCGCTACGCGCGCCAGGTAGTCGCCCTTAAGGTTCCTGCCTGCAAGTGGGTCCGGTTGGCCTGCCAGCGGCAGCTCGACGATCTCGCGCGGCAGAAAGACAAGAATTTCCCCTACAAGTTCGACGCCGAGCGCGCCGAGCGCGTCTGCTTTTTCGTCGAACTGTGCCCTCACATCAAAGGCCCATTGCGCGGCCAGCTGATACGGCTCGAGCCGTGGGAACGCTTCATCATCACCACGGTTTGGGGATGGATCTCGAAGGCCACGAAGACGCGCCGTTTTCGCGAGGCTTACACCGAGGTGCCGGGAGGCAACGGCAAGTCGGCGCTCAGTTCTCCGCTGGGGCTCTACATGCTGGGAGCCGATGGCGAAGGTGGAGCGGAAATTTATTCGGCCGCGACGACGCGCGACCAGGCCCGCATCGTCTTCGGAGTCGCGCAGGCGATGGCGCGCGACATGCCGAAATTTCGCAGCCGCTTTGGCATCGAAGTTCTGGCGCACGCGATCTACCAGGCCGGCTCGACCTCGCGCTTTACGGCGCTCACATCGGAAGCGGGCACGAGCGAAGGAATCAACGTCCACTTCGCGATCATCGATGAGCTGCACAAGCACAAAACGCGCGATGTCTACGACACGATCAAGAACCACATGGGCAAGCGCTCGCAGCCCCTGGTCTGGACGATTACGACCGCGGGCACCGATCGCGCCGGCATCTGCTACGAGGTTCGAGGCTACGTCACCAAGATCCTCGAGCGCACGTTCGAGGACGAGCGGGTTTTCGGCATCATCTACGGCCTCGACGACGAGGACGACTGGACGCTCGAGTCTTCCTGGAAGAAGGCCAACCCGAACTGGGGCGTCTCGGTTTTCGCCGACGCCATCGCCGCCGAAGCTCGCCAGGCAATGCAGATGCCGTCAAAGCAGCCTGCGTTCAAGACCAAGCATCTCGACGTCTGGTGCAACGCCGACCACGCGTGGATGGATATGCAACGCTTCGCGAAATGTGCCGACCCGGCGCTCGACGAGGCCGATTTTGCCGGCGAGCGGTCGATCATTGGCCTCGATCTCGCTTCGAAGCTCGACTTGCTCGCGAAGATCAAGATTTTCTGGAAAGACCTCGAGGAGCCGGCCGCCGAAGGCCAAGCTGAAGGGAAAGCTGAAGGCCCGAAGACGAAGCGCCACTACTATGTTTTCGGCCATTACTGGACGCCCGAGGACCGGGTCGAGCATTCGCCGAACGCGCAGTACAAAGGCTGGGTCCTCGATGGATGGCTCGACACCTGCCCGGGCGAGACGAACGATTACGACGTCGTAGAAGACGCGATCCGCGCCGACTGCCGGCAGTTCGAAGTCGTCGAGGTTGCGCACGATTCGTACCAGGCGGTAACGCTCGCGAATCACCTGATGCCGGAAGGCATCAAGATGACCGAGGTGCCGCAGATTCCGAAGCACCTCTCGGAACCGATGAAGGAGCTCGAAGCCGCCGTCTATGACGGGCGTTTCCACTTCAACGGCGATCCGATCCTGACCTGGGCCGTCTCGAACGTTGTTTGCCATCTCGACAAAAACGACAACCTCTTCCCGACGAAAGAGACTTACGAAAACAAGATCGATCCGGTAACGGCGGCGCTCACGGCATTGAACCGCGTGATGGTCGTCGACCCGCCCGAGGGTCCGGGAAAATTCGTTTTTATCTAGCCAAAATATGAAAATTCTGCGGGCGCAGTCGGGCGAGCGGCTCTTCAAGGGCATCGAGATCAGAGTTTTCTTCCCCGGCAACAAGCGCTCGGTGCGCCAAGTGCATCGCGCGCCTGCGGGCCGTGGCCTGAACGAGCGCGGCGTCGACTTGATCCTCGAGCAGACGGCGGCAAAAGTTGAGAGGAGCTGGCCGAAGGAAGAATACGGCATGGTCCAACTCAGCCCATCGTCGTTCAATTTTGTCTGGCGCGCAACCAGGGCGGCGAGCGAAGAGGCAGGCGAAGCATGATGAAGCGGCAAGCCAAAGTGACGCTGCGGCAAGAAGCGATCGACCGGCTCGTCGGTGGCAAAACCGTAACTATTCGTCTCGAAGACATCGAGCTCGAAATCCGCTTCGACTCGCTCGCGAGAATCGGGAAGCCGAGCCGGATCGAGGAGATGTTTGCAGACGTTCTAGGAAGACGCGCGCTATGAACCGCTTCACGATCGCTTCCGCAGTTCTCGGCTTCGCCTTGATTGTCGCTGGCCTCACGTGGGTGTATCGTCCGCTCGGCCCGATCGCCGCCGGCCTGCTTCTGCTCGCCGCCGCGCATGGTTCGCTGCGCCAGCCTCCGGCTCCTAGGGATTCATGTCAAGACTAACCGCAGCAGGCCGCGCCTTCAGCCAGTTCGTCGGTTCGGCGGTTGGATTTCGCGCCGATGCCGGGCTGGGGGTGGTTGGGTCGCCTTCGCCCGATTCCGATTATTGGTACCACGGCCTCGGGACGCGCAGCGCGGCCGGCCCGCAGGTTTCGGCCGGCACCTCCATCCGCCTGGCGGCCGTTTTCGCCTGCACGCGGGTATGCGCCGAGACTTTGAGCTCGCTTCCCGTCGGCATCTACCGCGAACTGAAAAGCGGAGGGCGCGAGCCGGCAAAAGATCATCCCGCGCAAGAACTCTTTCTCGAGCCGAATCCCTGGCAGACGGGCATGGAGTTTTTCGAGATGATGCAGGCGCATCTCGAGCTGCGGGGCAACGCCTACGCACTGAAGGTTCCCGGCAGCGGCCGGGCAATTGACCAGCTCATCCCGCTGCATCCCGACCGGGTGCGAGTGTTCCTTCTGCCCAATCAGCGGCTGCGCTATGAGGTCAGCAGCTATGCTTCGGGCAACGTCGAACGCTACACCCAGGACGAAATTCTGCATCTGCGCGCCTGGTCGTCGGACGGCATCATGGGCATGAGCACGATTACGGCCGGCGCGGAAGTGATTGGCGTGGGGCTGGCGCAGCAGGAACACCGCGCGCGCTTCTTCCGCAATGGCGCGATCCCCGGCCTCGCGGTTGAGGGCCCGAAAATGACGCCCGAAGCGGAAGCGGTGATGCGCGACTCGCTGGCGGAAGGCTTCACGGGCGCGAATTCCTTCAAGGCAATGATCGTGCCGCCGGGCAGGACGGTCAAAGCGCTCGGCCTGACCAACAAAGATTCGCAGCTAATCGAGGCCTCGGGCGCCACCCGCATCGAAATCTGCGGAATGTGGCGCGTGCCTCCGCACAAAATTGGCGACCTCAGCCGCGGCACGTTCTCGAACATCGAGCAGCAGAACATCGAATTCGCGACCGACTGCCAGCGTCCGCGCATCGTGCGCTTGGAACGGCGCCTCGATCTCGATGTCGTCAATGCTTTGCGCGCCTACGAGTCGGCAAGCGGCGATTTTTTTGTGACTTTCGCGATGGACGCACTCTACCGCGGCGACATGAAGAGCCGCTACGAGGCCTACCAGCTCGCCTGCCAGACCTGGATGGTGCGCAACGAAGCGCGCGCGGCCGAAGGCTTGAATCCGATCGAGGGGCTGAACGAGCCGCTGGTGCCAGTGAATATGGAAACGGTCAGCCAGGCGCAAAAGCGCAGCGACGCGAACGTGGCCGCGAAGACCGCGGGCGACGATGCGGGAGCTGTAGGCGACGAGCTTATCACCGACAGGACCGTAGACAACGGCGGCGGATCGCCGGAGACTCCGATTCCGGCGAGCCCCGAAGAAGACGAGCAGAAAGCGCTGCTGCAGAAAACGAAACTGCGCGCGCTGGCCATCGCGTCCGCGGGGCGCATTGTGCGCCGCGAGGTAAAAGCGCTCCGAAAACTGGCGGCGAAAGCGCAAGAAGGACGCGGCATCAATGTCGAGGTCCTGAATTTCTACTCCGAGCTAGCCCCGGTCATCGCCGAAGCACTCGCAATTCCCTCCGGACTCGCGCGGACTTACTGCGACGAACACCGAGGGCTGATCGTGAGTGCCCAGGCGACCGACGCTGGTCTAGAGCTGGCGATCGACAAGATCGAAGAAGAAGAGCCCGTCGCGCTGGCCGATCTCGTGATGGGCGAGCTCGCCGGGAAATTGAAAGTGAAAGGCAACTGACCATGAAAAGCTCTCCTGAAGTCATCAAAGTTCTCGAAGCCGGCGCGGATGCGGAAGCGCGGCTCAACCTGCAATGCCGGCTCGACCAGCGCTCGCTGAAATTTATGGGGCTGAAGAAGCTCGCCGGCAAGGCGCGGCACTTTGGCGACGATGCGCACTTCTTTTTGAAGAAGCTCACCGATCGCATTCTGCTTTTGGGCGGCAGCCCGGCTTACAACGCGGGAGAGATCCTGGAACAGTCCACGGTGACCGCCTTGTTTCAGAACGAGCTCGCGCTCGAAACGGGAATCGTCGCGCCCTACGAAGAGGCCGTGCAGGTCGCAATGAAGGCGCTCGACGACGCGAGCCGCAATCTTTTTGAGCACTTACTCAAGTGGCACGAAGCCCATATCGGCTGGCTCGAATGCCAGCTGCGCCTGATCGAGGGCATGGGCGAAGCCACATACATCTCAACCAAACTCTAGTTCCGAAACTCTAGTTCCGAGGAGCTTTTTATGCCGCTCAAGTTCGCGAATCGCGACTCCGGAAAGTACGGACACATTCTCTCCGAGTTCAATCGCTCGATGTGGGCCATTTTGCCGGAAAAGTTTGCCGTCATTCAGAGCTTTCTCCAGTTAAAGGCTTCGGGCGGCGACGTCCACGCCGAAGAGATCGCGCTCCTCAAACGCGAGGCGCGCGAACCGTACCGGGTCGAGGCCGAAAGCGGATTTCAGGCGGCCGCGGTCCCTTACCAAAAAGCGGAAGCGAAGGATGACTCCGGGTCGTGGGATGGCTCCGGCGCGCGCGATCGCCTGGCCAAGTGGGCCTCTTCGGACGGTTCTGGAGACAAAGACACCATCAATTGGGCGAAATACCGCCAGGGCTTTGCCTGGTACGATGCCGCCAGCCCAGAAGCGTTTGGCTCTTACAAGTTTCCGCATCACGACGTGAAAAACGGGAAGCTGACCCTCGTCTGGGCAGGAGTCAAAGCCGCAATGGGAGCGCTGCTCGGCGCCCGCGGCGGAACTTCGATCCCGGCATCCGACCGCACGGCGGTCTATAACCACCTGGCAAAACATTACCGGGAATTCGGCCAGGACCCGCCCGACTATCACGGCGAAGGGGCCGGGACAGGCTTCGAGGCCCGCGCCGGCGATCCCTCAAATTCCGCGCGCACGAAAGACGGTTCGCAGATTGCCGTTCTTCCGCTTACCGGCGTGATCTCGCATCGCATGGGAATGCTGGCGGAATCCTCGGGCGGCCTATCGACCGAGCGGTTTACCGGATGGCTGCGCAGCGCCGTCGCGGATCCGCAGGTAAAAGCCATTGTCATCGATGCCGATTCCCCGGGAGGCACGGTCGATGGCGTCCCGGAACTTGCGGACGAAATTTATCGCAGCAACAAAATCAAGCCCATCGTCGGCGTCGCCAATTCCATGGCCGCTTCCGCCGCTTACTGGCTGCTTTCGCAAGCCGGAGAGCTCGCAGTCACGCCTTCGGGCCAGGTGGGCTCGATCGGAGTGTTCGGATCGCATGAGGACCGTTCGAAGCAGGCGGAAATGCAGGGCGTGAAGACCAGCCTGATTTCGGCCGGCAAGTACAAGACGGAGGGCAACCCCTACGAGCCGCTCTCGGACGATGGCCGCGAAGCCATCCAGAAGGGCGTGGACAGTTTTTACGATCTCTTCACGAAAGCCGTGGCCCGCGGACGGACGACGGACCAGGCCAAAGTGAAGGCCGGCTTCGGAGAAGGCCGAATGGCAACCGCGCAGCAGGCCGTGAAAGAAGGCATGGCCGATCGCATCGCGACGCTCGACCAAACGCTCGCGCGCCTGGGAGCAAAGAATTCCGGGCAAAAGCCGGGTATGGCCGCCGACTCCTCCTTCTCGGCAACTGCGCCGGGGGATGGTGGGCCGGAAGACGACAACGACAATCAGAACGACAATCAGAACGACGTTCCTTGCGGGTGCGATGCGCTCGAGGGTGCGGCCTGCCACGCCTGCCGCGGCTGCGTCAACGAAGATGCGCCGCCGAAGGATCCCGACGCGAAAGGTTGTGCCTGCGCCTGCGATGCCTGCAAAGCCTGCCACGGCAAGAGCGCGAATGCGCGGACGGCAGCCATGAACATCGCCCGCCGCCGGCTGCAGTTGCACTAGAAAGCGGCTCACAAAAAGTTTAGAAACTTCAGCCCGCCGACGCGGGCTTTTTCATGCGTCAAACCGCGGCTCGCCAATCCTTCGATTGAGGCCTTCGGAGCTCTACCCGTTCCCCAAATTCGAACCAGGAGAAATCATTCCATGAAGACCATCAGCATTGATGCTCTGCGCCAGCGCACAGTCGAAATCGAGGCCAAAATCGCGGGCGTAATCGAAGCCAACCAGAAGATCCTGGATGCTGCTGACGCCGAGAAGCGCGACCTGACCGCGGCCGAGGCAGAGGCATTCCAGAAAACTACCGAGCAGATGAAGCCCTTGAAAGCCGATCTCGCTCGCCACAATTTCATGCTCGGAGAAGTTGCCGAGAAGCTCGAGCGCGAGCGCAACGTCGCCGGCGTCTCCGTCAGCGACGGCGCCGCGGGCGCCGACGGCAGCAAGAAAATTCCGCTTTGGGTCAAAGGGTTTGCGCAGCAACTGCAAGCCGTGGCCCGCGCCGAACGCACCGGAGTCATCGATCCGCGCCTGACCGGCATTTTCGGCGACTACGACAAGGCCGGCGTCTTCCAGGCCTCCGGCGGCTCGGATGGCGCGCTGAATGAGGCAGTCCCCAGCGAGGGCGGTTTCCTCGTGGGCGCCGACTACAGCGACAAAATCTATCAGCGCACCTATCTCACGGGCGAGATCACGCGGCGCTGCCAGAGCCAAACCATCTCGAACCCCTCGAACCGCCTGGTGCTGCGGGTGGTCGACGAAGACAGCCGCGCGGACGGATCCCGTATGGGCGGCGTGCTGGCCTTTTGGGCGAATGAAGCCGACACCTTCATGTATTCCCGCCCGAAGTTCCGCAAAGTCGAAATCTTCCTCGAAAAACTGACCGCGCTGGTCTTTGCCACCGACGAGCTGCTCGAAGACGTGGCCGCTCTCGAAGACTGGATCATGAACAACATGCCGACAGAATTGGCGTTCCGCATCGAGGACGCAATTTTCCTCGGCACGGGCGCCGGCCAGCCCGCGGGCATTCTGAACTCGCAGGCCTTCCTGAAGTTGAGCCCCGGCTCGACCGCGAACGTGATCAACGGCACCGACGTGATTGCGATGCTGGCGCAGTTCTGGGCGCCCGGCATCCGCAACACGATTGCCGCCTATTCGAACGAGAACCTGACGGCCGGCGCCGGCCCGAAGATTCCGGCGGCTGCCTGGTTCGTCGACCAGTCGACGCTGACCCAGTTCTGGAACCTGCAACAGCCGATGCAGGGCTCGGGCTCGGCCGTCCCCGCGGTCGTCCTCTTGTACCATCCGCCGGGAACGAACCCGCTCTTCGGCCCGTATGGCGAGCTGATGGGCATGCCCGTCATCCCGGTCGAACATTGTGCCGCCCTCGGCACCGTGGGCGACGCGATCCTGGCCGATCTGTCGCAGTACTTGCTGGCGACAAAGTCGGGCGTCCAGATCGCTTCTTCCATGCACGTGCGGTTCGTCCAGGGAGAAATGGCGTATCGCTTCACTCTGCGCGTTGGGGGCCAGACCATCTGGAAGAAACCCCTCACCCCGAAGAGCGGCGGCCCGGTGCTCGCTCCATTCGTCGGCCTGAACAGCGGCGCGAGCCGGTAAGTCGGCGATCAGTTTTCAGCTGCCAGTTCTCAGTTCTAAGTTCCCGGCTTTCGAAGCGAGGGCGGATGGCTCGGAGCTGGCAGCCCCCAAAAAGTTCAATTCCACAAAATTTCTGATCTGAGGAGATCACCATGAACGGTTTCAACATTGCAGAAGAGGGGCACGCAGTCGTTCTGCTGCCTCCGCAAAGCATTTCGGGCGGGACCGGGCTCATCGATCCCGCTTTCTCCATGAAGAACTACCGGCACGCTTCGATCCTGATCGCCTCGGGCGCGGAAGCGACGCAGGACACGGCGACCATCACCGTGAGCCTCTGCTCGACCTCGGGCGGGGCGGGCGCGGTTGCCATCCCCTTCAACTACTACTTCCAGGCGCTCGGCGGGATCGGCAACGACGTTCTCGGCTCGATTCAGAACGCCACTGCCTCAGGCATCACGCTGGCAGCGGGCGATTGGCCGCCGAACGGCCTGATCGTGATCGAAATCGACGACACGGAACTGGAATCGGCCAGCGTCGGCGGAGCACTCGCCGGGTCACTGGGCGTTGACAGCTTCATCGGCGTCAGCATCGGCTGCGCGTCCGCAGTCGATCTTGCCTGCGTGATCGCCGTGCTGAGCGGCGCGCGTTATTCGAACGTGAGCAGCCCGGCCGTCACTTACACCGGGAGCTAGTACTTAGCTAGCACTTAGTAAGCCCGCTCTTAGTGGCCAGCTCTCAGCGCCCGGGAGAACCTGCCCGTGCGCTGGGAGCTGCCGCTCGGAATTCAAGTTGCATTTCCACGCCTGAGAACTGAGGCGCCCGATTTTAAGTGTTCTATTTCAGAATGGAGGAGTCTCACTATGTATCCAACCGTCTCCACCGCGTCCCGCGGATTTACGCAGATTGGGCCAAATTCTCCCGACGCCGGCGATTTAGCTATCGCGCACAACGCCGACGCCGCTCAGCTCGATCAGATCCATGGCGTCGTGAAATACAGCGCTTCCGGCGCGATCAATCCGATCGAGGGCCAGGCACTGATCACGAAGACGGGCGCGTTCGCGGCCATGACGCTGCGGGCTCCGACGGCCGGCGCAGTCTCGAACGGCGGCGACGATGGCCGCATTTTGAGCATCGTCAGCTCGACCGCCTACGCTCACACCATCACCACGCCCGCCGGCAACGTGCTCGATGGCAGCGGCACGCCGAAGCACGTTTTCACTTTCACAGCGAATGCCGGCGGCTCCGTCACCCTGCAAGCCCAGGGCGGCTACTGGTACGTGACCGCCATGATTGCCGGCAGCTTCACATCGTAACCATTTAACCGCCGACGAGGCAGAGGACGCGCAGAGAAAGATAGGCATGTTGGGGTTTTTCCGACCGGCATTCCTCGGCGAGTCCTCAGCGCAGCGCGGCGCACTCCGCGGTAGAAGCTTTTGAAAGCAGGTTTCCTATGTACGTACGAATGGCCGGCGGCCGCGACCGCGGCGAAGTAAAAGACTTTCCGTTTGTCGAGGCCCAGGAACTGCTCCGGAGCGGCGAAGCCGCGCCCATCAACTTCAACGAGCCGGATCCGCTCCAGAAGATCGAGGATTTTGAAGTTCGAGCTGACTCTGACTCCACCGGCATACACAAAGTCGCCGATCTGCCGGTTGAGGCTCTGCCGGTGAAAGACCTGCCGGCCGAAGCGCCCGTCGCTCCGCCCGCCGTCGCGGCGAAGGCGATCGCGAAGGACGCGAAGCCGCGGAAAAAATCGTAACTCAACTTTTTCTCGTCACTCAAGTTTCACGGCCGCTTCGCGGAGTTGCCTCCGCACAATCCCCATGAAGCAAAGGGCCGTGAGCAAGGGAGGGCGCGTGCAGTTCCCTCGAGGACCGGCGCCCCTTTTGCTTTTTAAAAAGCATGCCCGAGACGTCCAGCCCGACGATAACGATTCGAACCAATGGGACGGTTGAAACGCTGATCCCGGGAGAGTCTGTCAGCCGCTTCGAACCGCTTGAGCTCGAAGGCGATGAACTGACCATGGCCGAGGCGCTAGAACGCTCGTTCGCCGGCGAGAACGAAACCTAACTTTATGAATTCCGTCGTCCGCACCAGCCTGATTTCCGCTGAGCCCGTCTCGCTTGCCAGCATGAAGAACTGGCTGCGCATTCCCGCGACGGTCACGAACGACGATGCCGATATCAGCGACCTGATTACGGAAGCGCGCCAACAGTGCGAGCTGATCACCAATTGCGCTCTTGTCCGGGCGAACTATGTCCAGTATCTCGACCATTTCCCAGGACACCACATGCGCGAGTCGAGTTACTCGCCTGGCGGCTTTGCGCACATCGGCTCGGAGTATGCGGGCTTTGGCACCGATCGCCATCATCGCTGGCACGGCGAGATCAAAGTCAAGCGGCCGCCGCTTGTCCAGGTCCAGAGCATTTGCTTCATCGGCACCGATGGCCGTCCCTACACGCTGAATCCAGGGCAGGATTTTATTGTCGACGTCGCCAGCCAGCCCGGCCGCATCCGCCCCATCCCTTACACCGTCTGGCCGCTGACGCTCTTTGTGCCCGCCGCGGTCGCCATCCGTTTCACTGCCGGATACGCCCCGAACGCCGACGGAATTTCCGCCGGCCAGACGGCGATCGCTGAGCCGGAAGTCGAAACCTCGGCGCTCGATCCCACCTGGCAGCCGGCGCAAACCGTTCCGCAGTATGCCTTTCAGCAGGATGAGAACGGCAATTTCTGGATCCAGACCACAAGCCCGAGCGGCGTGACCGGAGCGGAGGGCACGCGGCCGAATTTCGAGGCGCAGGCAGTCGGCGGAACGATTACGGGCGACGGGACCGCCAACTGGCTGAACGTTGGGCCGCTGCGCGGCTTCTGGACGCCGGGCACAGCCTATGCCGGACTTAAGCAGTACGTCATTCTGGATTTCAACAGCAACCTGCAGCTCTTGAATGTCGCGAACCTGATCAGCCAGACGATTATCCCGTATTCGCTGCAGGTTGTCGGCACCGAACCGATTGCGTGGGCGACGAGGACCGGCGGCCTAACCACCGACAATGGCGTGGCCGGGGCATGGATTTGTCTCGGCGCCTATGTGGGCCTGGGCGGGCAGCAGTTGGCAAACCCCAATTCCCCCGAACAGCAAGGCGCGGTGCTGGTCGACTGGACGCTGCCAAAAACCGTGAGCCGCGCAATCAAGGCCCTGGCCGTGCACTGGTATCGCAACCGCGAGCCGGTGACGGGGGGCTCCGCAAAAGAGGTTCCGCTGCACATCCAGGACATGCTCGGCGGCGTAACCGTGCAAGATTTTTCGCCAACGCCCTAAAGATTGAGTCCATTGGCTCTCAAAACCATCAGCGGCTACGCGCCTCTTGGCGAGATGGACCGGCAAGTCGATATCTGGGACCAGCCGGGGCCGCAGGCGCTTCCCGTGCTCGTTGCGGCCGGCGTTTGGGCGAAGATCGCGACCGTCGCGACGACCACGCTTTCGCCTGCGTCCGAAGAGTTGGGGCAGACGAACGTGTGGCCGCGCATTCTGGGGCAGGACGTTTCCCAGAACCCGCACATGGTGACGATCCGCTACATGCCTGGGTTGCTGAGCCGGATGTTCCTCATCTACAACGATCCGGACAACGGCGCGCGCCGCTTCGATATCGACCGCATCGTCGACCCCGACGAACACAAATTCGAGTTGCGAATTTTGGCAATCGAACGCAAAGACGGAGCCATGGACCCGTTCGACGCCCTGCTGACGACGACTGCCGACATACTGACGCGCGACACGACGGGCGACGACCCGCGCGGCATGGCCAGCCCAAGCTTTACGACCATTGCGAGCGGCATCGCGTGCCGCCTGGCCGAAGGCCGGGGAACTCCGCGAGGGAAGAAGGAGCGCGCAAAAGACAAGCTCGCCTTCATGTTCCACGAAGTCTTCATGCGGCCGTGGTTCCTGGACGCGTCGCCCGATGGCTCTTATATCCCGTACTGGGTAAACGGCGGAAAGACTTACAACACCCAGCCGTTGACGCAGGACCACTGGCTGCTGATTCCGTCGGCCTCGGCGATCAACACGAACAACCAGGCGGCGCCGGGCGCGATGTACGACATCACCGACATCGACAATCCCGGAGCGGCGAACCACCACATCGAAGTCTGGTGCCAGGTGCTGGTGAAGTAACCTCTTCACCGCCGAGACGCAGAGATCGCCGAGTAAGATCGCCGAGCAATTCAGGCTTTTGGCTTTGAGCTTTTTCCTTAAGCTTCCGTCGGCGATCTCGGCGTCCTCGGCGGTAAGAAGTTTTTGACTTATGTCGCGCAGACTCCCGAAAGCCGCCAGCCTCTTCAGCGCCACGGCCGAGGTCACCGTGCGCTCGGTCGAAGCGATGTCGCACATCAACGAGGCAGTGTTCGCGGCGACGAAAGAGGTTTTTGCCGAGATCACCGAAGCGGCGAAAGACCGCTCGCCCGTGATCGACAAAGCCACTCGCGAGCGCTATGCGGGCGAGAACCGCGACTCGATTGGCTCGAAAGTCACACGAGTGAAAAAAGGCGTGCACGCGACGCTCTTTACGAAGGACGACGTGCAGTGGGGCAAAAGCGACTCGCAGCGCGGCTATGGCGGCTTTCTCGAACTTGGCACCGCCAGAACGAAGGCTGAGCCGTACCTCTGGCCGGCGTTCGAAGAGCATATCGGAGAGCTTCCCGCGGCTGTGAAGCAGAACCTCGATGAAATTACGAATGGGTAGGTTTCGAGGCCTCAGAGTTTCAACCTTGAAACCTTGAAACTTTGAAGCTTTGGGCCTTTGATGGTTGACGCCTCCGTCATAATTCGCGACTACCTGCTCACGCGGTCGGAAGTTACGGCGCTCCTTGGCACGAACGCGAACGGTTCGATTTATTGCGCATTCGATCTGCCCGAGCACTTTGACCCGACGCTGGGCCCGGCCATCCAGCTATTTCGCGCCGGAGGCCACTCGCATGCGGAAATCACTCCGCTCGTCGACGCGCGCGTGCAGATCCGCGCCTGGGCCGATGTAGAACAGTATTCGGCGGCCTCCGCCCTTTATGGCGCGATCAACGACGTGCTGCACGGCCTCTGCGGCGCCGCGATGCCCCATGGCACGATCTTGCGGGCGCTCGAAGTCGATGGCCCGCTCGAGTTTACCGACCCGGAAACGGGCTGGGTCGCGATGTACGCGTTTTACCAGGTGCTGGCGACGCCGATCGCCGGCCCAGAAGCCTACGTTCCGCAGTTCTCGTACGGCTCGGGGCCGCCACCGGCTTTGGGGAATGATGAGGATGTTTATGAAGACGCTGCCGGCGGGTACGTCTACGAGCAGGTTGCGGGCCAGTGGATCGTTATCGGCAACGTGCCGCCGGCGTCAGGCACGGGAGGTGCCAGCATAACTCGATACGATAATGCCGAAACTGGAGGCCTGACCGCAACCTCGAACCCGGCCGTCTGGACGCTGGCCGTCCCATTCACAGCGAATGCGATGTGCTTCCGCAACGGCCAGTTGCTCTCGCCGACCGAGCAGTACACGGTCTCAGGCAGCTCAATTACTTACGCGGCCGCGCCCGCGCCCACGGACGACCTTGCAGTCGTCCTCGTGGTTTCAGGGTCGGGAGGATCGGGAGGATCATCGGAAATGCCATCGACGCCGTACCACTTGGTTGCCCTTGCGGGCACCAACGCAGCGAACATCAAAGCTTCCCCGGGGACAGTGACTGGCTGGAAGGTTTACAACGACACCGAGTACCCGATCTACGTGAAGCTCTACGACAAGGCGACCGCGCCGGTCCCGGGAACGGACACGCCGAAGCAGACCATTGGCGTCGATGCCGGCGAAGGCGAAGTGACGAACAGTGCGGGCTTCACCTACGTGAACGGCATCGGGATCGCCATCACGAAAGGCATTCTCGACTCAGACAGTACTGCGGTTGCGGCCGGCGACTGCTCGGTGGACATCTTCTACCAGTAACAATGACGAAAATCAAAAAAATTGTGCTGGGGTCGATCGCCGCGGCCTGCCTGCTGCTCGTTGCCGCAGTTACCCAGAACCAGTTCGACCTTGCCACGCAGGTGAAAGGCGTGCTGCCGCCGGCGAATGGCGGCCTCGGCGTCGCGACCGCGGCCGGCGCAGTCTGCATGCCGGGAGCCTTCACCAGCCAAGCGGACGGCGTGACTGTGACCTGGGCCATCGCGAACCAGGTCTGCTCGAACGCCTCGCTCGTTTTCACCGTGCACGGTGGAAGCCGGACGTTGAACCTTACGGGCCTCGCGATAGGAGGCTCCTACGTGCTCGAGCTTCAGCAGGACCCAACCGGCGGCGAAGGCCTGGTGCTGGGGAGCGGCTGCGCGTGGAAAGTCTCGGGCGGCGGCGCGGGAGCGATCGCCTTAAGCTCGACGCCGGGCGCGATCGACATGCTGGCCTTCACTTACGATGGCGCGAATTGTTATGCGAATTTTGCCACCAATTTTGACTAGCGCGCGTGCGGCTTTGTTTTTTGCGCTGCTGGCATTTCTTGGCGCTGGGCTCGGCGCTCCGCTTTCGTTTGCGCAGCGAGCGGCTTTCTACGGCGAGAACGCGGCGCCCGCGAGAACTGGCCCGCACTACGTCGCGCTCTCCTGGACGCAGTCGACCGATCCAGGCGTCACCTCGAACGACGTGGATCGCGCCACCCAGACCGGCGGCCCGTATTTCATGATCTACGCGAGCAGCACGCCCATCACGAGCTACATCGACACCAGTTGCCAGGGTTACTGCTTCTACATCGTCAGAGCGTCCACGGCTGCTGGCGAGTCAGGCTACTCGAACGAGGTGTCGGCCTACGTGCCGTGATTTCAATCGTCGAAAGCGAGCTTCGGCCGCGCGAGCGCGAGGTCGCGAAGCTCTTGCTCCAAGGCCTTCCGGATCGCGAAATCGCCGCCCGGCTCGGCATACGGCTGCGAACCGTGAAAGACCGCTTGACGGGCATGTATCGAAGATACGAGATCCGCGGCGGCATCCGGCGCGTCAAGCTGGCCGTGCTGCTCTACCGGAACGGCGTCGACGCTGCAGCTTATGACTGATTTTATGACTGATTTCCGCGCCCCAGGAATTTCGGCAGGAAGAAAAGGAAAAAACACAATGAGGTCCTCTTGTCTCAAGCTGTTCGCCCTATTGTTGATCGCCTTCATGGTCTCTGGCGCGGCCTTCGCGCAGCAGCCCATCAACCTGATCGATGCTGCCGGCACTGCGCTCGGAGCGCCCAGCAATTACGGCACTTCTCCGGGCGCCGTCGAAGTCGTCGGCGTCAATGCCTTCATCACCAACAGCCCCGCGGTAACCGGCTCCGGGGTCTTTGAAGTCGGGCCGACCACGGCGGCAAACACCGCGAGCAACACGTTTTTCAGCAACTTGTCGGACGGAACGCATGCACTCTCGGCCGCAATTTCGGCCTGGGGCACGGCTCCGACCGGCACGTATGTGATGGGCGTCAACGCCGATGTGCTTTCGCTGCCGGCATTGACCGCCGGCTCGAACACGATCGGCGCAGTGAATATTGCCGCCTCGCAGACGATTGCCGTCACGCAATCGTCTGCCGCGAGCTTGAACGCGACCGTCGTCGGCTCTGGAGTCTTCGAAGTCGGGCCAACGACCGGGGCGAACACCGCGAGCAACACGTTTTTCAGTAACCTGTCGGACGGAACGCATGCGCTCTCGGCTGCAATTTCGGCCTGGGGCACGGCTCCGACCGGCACGTATGTGATGGGCGTCAACGCCGACGTGCTTTCGCTGCCGGCATTGACCGCCGGCTCGAACACCGTCGGCAAAGTCGACTTACTCGGCAACGCTGGCGCAATCATGGATGCTGCCGGGCAGAATGCCGCTTCTCCCGCCAACGAGCTCCTGGTCGGCGCGCAATTCAACACCACGCCGACCACACTCACGACCGGCGACATGTCGCCGTTGCAGATGGATTCGACCGGACACTTGCTCGTCAACTGCACGGGATGCTCGGCGGGCTCGACCGTCAGCCTTATTCCGGCCACCAGCGGCGGCCTCACGATGTCGCACTTGATTGCCGCAGCCTCGACCAACGGCACCTCCCTTAAAGCCTCTGCCGGAGAGCTCTATGGCGCCGCCATCTACAACAATGCCGCCTATCCCGTCTACATGAAGTTCTACAACCTCTCCGCCGCGCCGACCGTCGGCACGAGCACCATCGTTTATGAAGTGCCGGTGCAGGCAGGCACGGAACGCGAAGTGCATTCCGATGAAGGCCTGGCATTCTCGACTGGCATCGCGTATGCGCTCACGAAAGGAATTGCGGATACGGATGCCACGGCGACCGCGGCCAACGATGCCAGCATGGATCTGATCTACAAATGAAAAACTTCCTTTTCTCCCTGGTTCTCCCGCTCGTTGTTGCCGCATTTGCACTGGGGCAGGCCCCCGCGGCTGCCCCAGCCCTTCCTCCTTCTGCGCTTCCGGCGGCCATCGCGCCCCGAGCGCTTCCCGCGCTTTCCCCGTCCGTCGCGGCCCCACCCGCGGCCGCGTCCACGTTTGCGCTTCCGCCTGGCGTGACCGTCAGCGACCCGGAATATCCCTACCCACCGGAACTGCACGCCAAGACTCGCGACCGGCAGCTCGAGTACGACGAACTGGAAATCGACATCCAAAAAAACCTGCTGAAAATCGAGCAGGACAAAGAGCGGCAAACCGCGTTGATGGATGGAATCAAGCTCGATGCTTACCAGTTCGCACAGACGAAATCGATTGACCTGCTCACCTACGAGATCGACGCGAAGGAACTGAAGTTTGTGAAGAAGAAGAAGGCGGCGATCAAATGATCCGACAAATCGCGCTCACTCTAATTCTGGCCTGCTGCGGCGGCTTTCTTTACGCCCAGCAGCCGGTGGCGAATGGCCAGCCGCCACTCGCCGCCGCCGGGCTGACTTCGACAACCTGCCCAGGCAGCGGATGCCTGACGGTTGGGACCTCGGGCCAGGGTGTCGCGACCGTCACCGTGCATGGCACCTATGCGGGCGCGACCATTGCCTTCAACTTTTCGGACGATGGCGGAACGACTTACTACCAAGAGCAGTGCGAGCGTACCGACGTTGCGATTCAGGAAACCGGCGAAGTTCTGCCGTCGAACCAGACGCGGTCATGGGACTGCGGAGTTTACGCGACCTCGAACTTCCAGGTATCGCTTTCCGCGATCACCACCGGCACGGCGACGGTCGGCATCACGTTGAGCGCGGCCTCGATTGAGCCGGCACTCTCCGTGACTCCGGCAAACTCTCCGTGGGCGCAAAATCTTACGCAAGTCGATGGCACGGCGCTCGGCGCGCCTTCTGCCTACGGCACCGCTCCTGGCGCGGTCAACGTCCCTGGCGTCAATGCGTATGTCACCAACACCCCGCCAGTCTCTCAGTCCGGCACATGGAACGTCCGCATCACAGGCAACGCGGGCGGCGTTGTCGACACGACTGCCGGCGGTACGGCTGCCGCAAATTCCGTGCAGGCAGGCGGCGTCTACAATTCTTCCGCACCCACGCCATCGAGCGGCCAACAAGAGCCCCTGCAGCTCGATTCTGCGGCGAACCTGCTGGTCAACTTGAAAACCGCGATCCCTGCGGGCTCGAACAACATTGGCGGCGTGAACCTCGCCCAGCTTGGCGGCTCTTCTGTCTACGCCGATCCCTGCCTCGTCAACACTCCCTCGGCCTACGTGGTGAACTTTGCGACGACCACGACGACGACGATGATCACGGGCACGTCGAGCAAAAAGACTTACCTGTGCGGCGTCTTCCTGATTGCCGGGGCTGCGACGAACATCAACATCGTCGAAGGCACGGGCACGAACTGCTCGACGATTTCCGCCGGCATGATTGGCGGCTCGACCGCCGCGACCGGCGCAAACCTCGCCGCAAACGGCGGCTTTGTGATGTTCTCGGGAGGCTACTGGGTCGCGGTGACGGCGACGGCGGCCGACAACGTCTGTTTCATGGCCTCGGCAGCCAACCAGGTTTCGGGAGTGATTAAGTACGTTCAGCAATAACGGCATCGTCGTTCGTCCTTCGCGAACAGTGAAAAGCGAACAGCCCGAAGGGCGAAGAGCAAATAAAGGGGAAATCGAATGCAAGCTGAAATCTTGACTCGGACCTGCGACAACCCATCGTGCACGGGAACGGGCGCGCCGGCGCCTGCGGGCGTGACGGTCGAAACCGTCACCAACGGCACGACCAACCGGCCCGACCTTCAGTGGATTGTCGGCTACAAAACCGGGCGATCGCCCGACAACACGCAACTGAATCCTGCCGGACCGGCATGGCAATTCTGCCAGCCCTCCTGCGGCATCGCCTACCTCCAATCTCTTCTGCCGGCCGCGCAGGCAGCCTCCGGGGCAGGGAGCTAGCGGATGCTTCGCCTCAAGCCGTGGCTCGCCGGGGCCGGTTTACTCGCTCTGGCTTTTTGCTGCGCCCAGCAAAGGTTGCCGCTCGTTGGCGTCGGTGGAAGTTCCGGCCCCTCGAACAACCTCGTCTTCATCCAGGCCTGCTCCACTCTTCTGGTCGTAGCTGGGAATAGCACGACGTTGAATATCGGTTCAACGGGGCCATGTGGCGCGGCGGTTAATCCTACCGCTGGCGATTTCGTGATGGTCTATTTCGACTCGGGGACGAGCAACCCAACGGGGTTGGCAGCCAGTGATGGATTAGGGAATTCTTGGACATGCGCCACCCAGATCAGCATGGGCGGATGGTGTTACTCCGTGCTCGCAACCGGCGGGGCCGACACGGTTACCCTTTCCACGTACTACAGTACGGTAGGTCCGCGTATCTCCCTGGAATTTAGCGGCCAGAATTCAAGCCCCATCAACGTGGCGGCGGCCTTCAACACGATTTCTTCGAGCACGAGTTATTCGATGCCGGGCGTAACGACCGGGAACGCAAACGACGTAGTCATTGGCTGCGCCGGACAGCTCAACGGCAAGTACAGCTTCACCGCAGGCTCGCCCTTTGCGATTCCGACCGATGGCACCATAGTCGGGACCGGCAGCCAACTTATGTCGGGGATGTGCGAGTACGACATCGTAACTTCGACGGGGACTTACACCCCAACGGCCACCATCAGCACCGCGACCGCCGGCCAGGGCTTTTCTGTTGCCCTGAAGTCGTCCTAAGCCGGGCGCTTCCAAGCACACTTCCACGACACACCGACTTTTCGTAATCCCCTTCGGGGAGAAAAAGGAGAACTACCGTCATGCCAGCACAACCTGATGTTTCGCAGATTCTTGCCGGCCCCGGACTGATCTACATCGCTCCGCTGGGGTCCGCGCTTCCCTCTCTCGTCGCTCCACTCGTCTGGCCCTCGGGCTGGTACGCCGTCGGCTACACCGACGCCGGAATCGACGCCATCTACACTCCGACAATCAAAGAAATCTACGTCGACGAAGTGCCCGCCGTCGTCGCCGACATTCTCGAAAAAGAGAAGTTCGTCGTCCAGGCGCACCTCGCCGAAGCATCGCTGCCAAACCTCGCCGCGGCCATTTCCGCGTGTACTTATACTCCGGCAACGCCGCAAGTTAGCGCCGGCGCCATGGCGCTGCAGTACACCATGGTCGGAGTCGTTGGCCCCGCGCCCGACACTTACACCAGCCGTGTGATCCTCATCCAGAAAGCGATCACCACCGTCGCCGTCTCCATGAAGATTACCCGTAAAGACAAGCAGCTGATCCCTGTCTCGTGGGATGCCCGGCAACTGCCCGGCACGGTGCTTTTCTCGATCACCGACATCGGCACCGGCTACGAAGGCAGCTAACTCAACCTTTTCACCGCAGAGACGCCGAGAACGCCAAGAAAGTCGGGGCTTTTAGCTTCTGCTTTTAGCCCATGTGGATTTTCTCGGCATCTCGGCGGTAAAACGTTCTTCCCCGAGGCGACCAATGAAACCACGCACCGAAGACGACATCCTGTCGCACGCGCCCATCTCCGTCAAGCTGGGCGACAAAGACTATTCCATCCCGCTTCTGGCGGTCCAGGCCCAGCGCGAGTGGCGAAAGAAGCTGTTCGCCGAACTCGCTCCCATCCTTGCGGCCTTCAACCTCACGGTTGAGGCCAAGACGATGGCCGCGGGCTTGACCGCCGCCCTGCTTACTTTCCCTGAAAAATTGGTGGACCTGGTGTTTCTCTACGCTCCAGGTCTGCCAAAAGACGAAATTCTCGCAAGCGCCACCGAAGAGCAGATTGCCGTCGCCTTCTCGGCCATCATGGCGGTCGCTTTCCCTTTCGTGCCTCAGCTGGGGATGGTGAGGAGCCTGCTGAGGGCGAACTTGCCACAGTAGGCGAGCTTTACGAGCTGGCGCTCACGGAGTGGCACCTCGCGCCTCGTGAAATCAACGAGGAGTGGACGGAAGAGCAATTGACGTTGATGTTCCGGAAGCGCGCCGAGCGCCTGCAGCGGCTCTCGGAAGAGCTCGACCGGCTGCGCGGGAATTCGGGCGCCGCGCCTAACGACGCCCAAGCTCCATCTTCAGAGGACGAGCCTCGGCGCGTCCCGAACAGCGCGTTCTTCTCGCGCATCGCCGCCATGCGCCAGAAAGGCGGCACGGGCGAAGTGCCGGGGCGCTAGAGGTGCCTACCAGCTACCGATTCGGCAATGTCCGCCAGCAGCCAGACCGCGCCGCACAACAGGAGAGAGATCATGCATCCTCCAAGAACCGCTGCATTGGTCGCTCCCTGTGAATTAGGTTCAGAAAACAGGGCGATCACGGCAAGCGAACTGCCCAACGCGCTGATCACAAATATCACGGTTGCGATAATCTTCAGGGCTATCCTCATGATTTCCTCCAGCGCGCGCGCGCGGCTTTCCTGGCGATTCGCCGGCGTTCTTCCGCCGTTAGCTTCTTCGCCGTCGCTCGTCCGCCGCGCCTGCCAAGCTCGGCCGCAGCCGCATTCTTTTTTAGCTTTCTCGTTCTCATGCCGCTCTTTATATCACAAGCGCAGCGCTGTGCATACCCCACCATCGGGCCATTTCTATGCCACTTAACGTAGGCGACGCAGTACTCAACTTCATCGGCGACACAACCGCGCTCGATGCGGCCTTCGCCCGAGTTGTCGACACGGCCGATAAATCCATGTCGGCGGCTGCGGACAGCGTTGATGTCTTCGGCGACTCGCTCGGCAATATCGAGCCCATTCTCAACAACATGCGCTCGGACGTCGACTCGTGGAACGAAGAGATCATGCGCGCCATGACTGAAGCGGGCCAAGGCGTAAAGATTTTCGGCGTCAACGCCGACGACGCAGGCCAGAAAGCCGCCGATGCCGGCGAGAAGATGAATTACAGCTTCCGCGAGGCGCGCGGCGGCATCGCTCTAGTTGCCGAAGAAGTTGGCGTCCGTCTTCCCCGTGAGCTGATGGTTCTGCTCGCCCACATCCCTCTGATCGGCGCTGCATTCTCGGTGATGCTCCCGATCATCGGAGTTATCGCGGCGGTGAAGATCATCGGCGACTTGATCGAGAAGCACGAGAAGCTCGCCGAAGCCGAACGCCACGCGACCGAGGTCTCTGAAACTCTCGAAATCAAGCAGAACGATCTTGCTATTGGACTACACGCTGCCAACCTACAACTCGAAGACCAAATCCGCAAACTCGAAGGGCGTCCCGAACAGAACAAACTAGCCCTCGCCATGATCTCGGTGAAAAAGAGCGTGGATGATCTCCTGACCACCTACGCCACCGACTTCCAGAAGATGGACAAGATCGTCGAGGATCAGCTTGGGTTGTGGGAAACACTGAAGCGCGATGCCATTGAACTCGGCTCCGCATTCTATGAGGTCGTAAACCTGGGCGTCGGCACCCATGGTATGAGTGAGGCTCGGCTGAAAGCGGACAAGGACGAAGTCGCCGCCCTGCAGGCTTTGCTCGCTGCGGAAACTGCACTCGACGAGAAACGGCGGGCGGTCAACGAAGAGAACATCAAAGACCCGGAGCACGTCACTCAAGCGTGGGCTACTGCGGCTGGAGCTGCAGCGATCGCTGCTGGCAACCTGCAAAGCGCCGCCGATAAAGCCCACGCCGCAGTATTGCGGGCTGAGCCTGATGCCAAGGAACTTCTCGGAACCATCCGCGATAAATCCATTGAGGCACAGGGGGAAGTGGCAGCCCTGGCGCAAAAGTTCACAGAGGTCAAGGATGCCGCCAAGAAAGCTCACCGGGAAATTGCCAACGCCTCGGCTGAAAAGCAGGTAACGGAAGCCAAGCGCGCCCTCGATGCGCAACTCGAACAGATCAAAACCGTCACCACGGGCGAGCACGATCTTTACGAGGCCCGCAAGATTTCTCTTGGTGAATGGCTGGCAGCAGAGATACGGGCAAAGACTGCTGCCGGGATCGCGAACGAGGACTATCTAAAACATCTGGTGGACATCTACACGCGAGCTGGCGAGATCGAGAAAGCATCCATAGAACAAGGGAAACTCGACATTCTGCAAAGTGCGCAGAAGCGTGAAGCTTCGGATGCTCTCGACAAAGCCCTCGATAAACATCGGGAGACCGTTCATGAGATCACGGAAGAGTATGCGCACCTGATCGACGCGGGCGTGGAAAAAGATTTTGCCGCGACGGCGAAGGCCGCCGAGCAACTCACGCGCGCCGAAGAGGAACTGCTGAAGGCGCAATCGAAGCTTGCCGAG